>Ga0233429_1000089_pt1 | contig 171057 bp, 143 predicted proteins | sample SI_118_April2016_3_FD_179879 | JGI IMG/M metagenome (GOLD analysis project Ga0233429, IMG submission 179879) | Seawater microbial communities from Saanich Inlet, British Columbia, Canada - SI_118_April2016_135_MG | ecosystem: Environmental > Aquatic > Marine > Inlet | place: Canada: British...
CGTTTCGATTCACCCATCGGGTGTGCCATGCCAACCACTCCATCAACTCCTCAACATATTGATTCTTATAGCATAATCTCCATCTCAGGGCATCGATTAACGAGTTCATCTGGGAAATGGGGGTTTACAGCAATACTGAATTCACATTTGGCCTCGGCGCGATCGTAACCCACGATCCGCCAAAGTATTTCGATAAATTGCTGGTGACCGGCCCCTGGACGACATCATTGTCCGGGACCGCGATTTATAGCCGCTACCATGCGCCCGATTCCTCGATCGATACATTCGTCAAGCGCAAGGACCATGAATACCGCGCGACCCTGTTGACCTCCATACCCATCAATAAATCCTGGTCGGTGACGGCAACGTTGGCGCGCACCTCGGTCAATTCAAATTTCCTGAACTACAGCTACAACAATTCGGCTGCTTCCGTCGGCGCATCCGTTCGGTTTTAGAGCGCTACCAGGCAATTCCGTTTTGCTTTGCGGTGCCCTCTAGCCTGAGGGCGGCCTGTCGCTGCCCAAAATGATTTGCCGGAGAATATGGCCCGCGTACCAAACGCCGTGGCAAGCGAGGGCCAGCAGGCCATCTAACCTGTTTTCCGGGCCATTGTGCGTCATGGGGCGCGGCCTCGCCCCGTCCGCGGCCTCGCCGCTGTCCTGGAACAGAATTTCCAGAATGCCGGCGAAACGTTTGCGGCAGGTTAGGCAGTGATAGATGCCCGGGCGGATGGTTTGCGGTTGGATCGTGCGCAGCGCCTCCCGCTCGCCGCAATGGGGGCAAAAGGGGCCGTCGGACCAATGCGCGCAATCAAGGTTGCCGTGCCGCTCGATCAGATAGTGGCTATTGAGTTTGCCATCATTCACAATCACCGATTCTCCCCACCCATTCATATGGCGAAGAGGTGGTGGTGGTCAAACGGCGTTGTTCAAAATTATTCTCCTTTTACAAGAACAAATTTTGAACATGAAGCGATTTATATAGCAAAAATAGTAGCTTACTGCCCTATTGCCAAATGAGAACAAAGCCGGTACAATATGCGCATTGATACAGTTCAACCTTTGCTCCCGAATTGAATTCAGGGGGCGGTTATGGGATAAGGGAGCGGAATATGTCGGCTGGAAATTTACGCTTGGTGGAGCAGGACCGGATGGATAAGGAAAAGGCGTTGGAGCAGGCCCTGGCGCACATTGACCGGGCCTTTGGCAAGGGCTCGGTGATGAAACTGGGCCAGAACACCAACGCCGTTCAGATCGAAGCGGTTTCGACCGGCTCCCTGGGCCTGGATATTGCGCTGGGCATTGGCGGTCTGCCGAGAGGCCGGGTGGTCGAGGTTTATGGTCCGGAAAGTTCCGGCAAGACCACCCTGACCCTGCATGTGATAGCCGAGGCGCAGAAAACAGGCGGTATCTGTGCTTTCGTGGATGCCGAACATGCGCTTGACCCCGCCTACGCCCGCAAGCTGGGCGTGGATGTGGATGAATTGCTGATTTCACAGCCCGACACCGGCGAACAGGCCCTGGAAATCGCCGATACGCTGGTCCGTTCGGGTGCCATTGATGTTTTGGTCATCGATTCTGTCGCCGCGTTGACCCCGCGGGCGGAATTGGAAGGCGAGATGGGCGACACACACGTGGGCCTGCAGGCCCGCTTGATGAGCCAGGCGCTGCGCAAATTGACTGGGTCGATCTCCAAATCCGGCTGCATGGTTATCTTCATCAACCAGATCCGCATGAAAATCGGCGTTATGTTCGGCTCGCCCGAGACGACATCGGGGGGTAACGCGTTGAAATTCTATGCCTCCGTGCGGTTGGATATCCGCCGCATCGGTGCCCTGAAGGACCGGGACGAAATCGTCGGCAACCAGACCCGCGTAAAGGTGGTCAAGAACAAGGTGGCGCCGCCCTTTAAGGTGGTTGAGTTCGATATCATGTACGGCCAGGGTATTTCCAAAATGGGCGAGTTGCTGGACCTAGGCGTCAAGGCCGGGGTGGTGGACAAGTCCGGATCCTGGTTCTCATATGGCGACCAGCGGATCGGCCAGGGCCGGGAAAACGCCAAGCAATTCCTCGCCGAAAATATTGATATGGCGGATGAAATCGAGCACAAGGTCAGGGCCAATGCGGGGCTGATCGCCGAAGCCATCATTGGCGAGCCGATCCCTTCGGCCGATGCCGCCGATGATGGCGATGCCGCTGATACTGCCAATGATGGCGATCTGGACGACAACCACGATGCGGACCTGAGCGGTACCGCTTAGGGCAATTCCCGCTGACGTCAGGGAAAAATCGGGGGCGCGTCCAACAGGGCGCGCCCCTTTTCCGTTCATCCCAGCCGCGGAATATCGACGGCTTTCAGATTGCAGCGGAAAATGCTATTGCCCTAGCTAGTCGTCATTTACCAATCAATTTCCCAACCATGGTGGTTCCCAGGCAATGGCAAAATATCACGTGACACTAAAGGCAAATCTGGCGGATGGCGCGTTGTATTGGGTCGCCGACGTCAACGCGGCGACCGAAGATGCCGCGATGACCGCAGCCGAGGCTTCATTCGCGCGGCAAATGGACAACGCGGCGGAATGGTCATTTACCGAAGCGGACGTTGAACCGTTATAAAAATTAGTCGAAACAATGTGGCGTTATTGCCACGCCACTTTATAAATAACAAAATTGGATCGCGTAATTTATTGAAGAAACGCGATTTCCTTAATTAATTCCATGTTAACAATAGATTATTTCACCTAAAAGTTATTACTAAAATATTATTAGCCAATATTGGTATAAATTTTTTAATGGTCTGACGGCAGTATTATTGAAATTCAAGGTCGGTGCGGTGTCCGGGTCGGGAAACACGGAAAAACCAATCTGACGGTGAATTATGCGTAAAGCAGAATATGCCCACGCTTCGATATTACATTACGACGTCCGCCCGCGGATTCGTAAGCGCACCTGTGCGACTTTGCGAGAGCTCGGGTTTCGACGCATTGCCAATGTCGGCGATCCCCACGATCTGGCAGGTCTGGTGCGTACGCGGCAATTTGAAATGGTGGTCTTCGCCGTTGACGGCCTGGATGCCAGGGCGCCCGCGTTGGTCAGGCAGGCACGTCATTATGAGAAGTCTTCCGACCCCTACACACCGATGATCCTGGTTTCGTGGAACGGCGCCACGGACCAGGTACAGCAGGCCTTGAATTCGGGCACCGACCAATTACTGATGTGGCCATTTTCGACCGAGCAGCTGGCTGCCCGCGTGGATGCCCTGATCTCGGCACGAAAACCATTCGTCGAGACCGAGGATTACCTCGGTCCGGACCGCCGTGACCAAAAGTCCCGCGACAAAGGGTCGGATAGCGTCGAAGTACCCAATGCCCTGCGCGCCAGGATCGAAAGACGCCCGGATCTAGCACCCAGCCAGGATGCCATGCTGGTCGCCAGGATTAGCTTGGAACGGATCAAGATCGGCAATGTCGCCCGGCGCATTGGCAAAATTGCCAAAATACTTCGCCAGCGCGGAGGCGAAGCGCATTTTGTGAACAACAGGGCGGCAGTGGAATTGGCCGCTATTCAGAATTCCTTGGCGGTGATCCGCAAGGCGCTCGACATTACGGAACTGGACCATATGCGTTCCTTTTGCGACGCGGTGGAGCGGGTGACGGTGCAATTGGCGCAAACGCCCGCGAAACTTGATGCCAAGGGGCTGGCTCTGTTGGAACAGACGTCACTGGCCTTGCGGGTGGCCATGGAAGTTGATGAGGATACGGCAATGGCGGCGGTCCGGTTGTCGGGTGACGTTGCCAGGGTGGTTTAACAGTTTCATTCAAAACCGCGGCTGAAACGGCTCGGCATAAACCTAACGTTAAACTTTTCAGTTCAAGGTAGCTCATCGCGGGGCAACGGGCGTTTGTGGCGCCGGTATTGGAATTTTTAGTTCGGGACGCAATTCCGACAAAGGGTTACTGGTTAATGGAAACCGAACCATACAGTCATTCGACGGTACTTATTTTCGATCGCAAATTGTATGTGCGCAAACAATTGCGTTCGATATTGAATATACTTGGTTTTTGGAAGATCGAGGAATGCGAAGACCTCGAAGATGTGCGGCATGCCTTGGCCGGGCGTCATTTCGATCTGGCCATTTTCGCGGTGCAGGGCAAGTCCGACGGTGTCGCCAAGGTGGTCAACGACATACGGCGGTTCCGCTGCGGTGACGATCCTTTTTTGCCGATTCTTTTGACGAGTTGGGACGTCCGTTTGCGGCTGGTCCGTTCGATCGTCAATTCCGGCGCCGACGATTTTCTCGCCCATCCCTATTCCACAACCAATATGGGCGACCGCATCAAGGCCCTGGTCTACAACCGCAAACCCTTTGTCGTGACGGAAGAATACTTTGGTCCCGATCGCCGCACGGCGGAAGTCCGGGCCAACGATGCGGGAACGGTCGAAGTGCCAAATGCCCTGCGTGCCCGCGTCGAAGGGCGACCCGAATTGCGCCCAAGTTCCGATGTGATCGAAGTGGCTTTGAACCAGTTGCGCCTCGTCAAGGTGCGTAATATTGCACGCCGGATCTGGGCCATTTCCGACATTTTGTACAAGGGCTTTGATGATCCTTCGCTGCCCGACTGGATCGACCGGGAATTGGAGCAAATGCTAAAATCGGCGGGGGGTTTTCATGATGCGCTTTCGCCGCGCGAATTGGCGCAGCTGGGCACCTTGTGTGATTCCGTGATCCAGATCGCCAATCGTCTCCGCGGCCAACGTCCCAGTGAAAGGGATCTTGAACTGCTGGAACAAAGTTCCCTCGCCCTTCGCGTCGCGGCCCAACTTGGCGGCGACAGCAGTGTTACCGCCGCCGAGATATCCGATGCCGTGGCGGGTGTCAGCAGCAAGAACGACGAGCTTGTAAGATCCGTCGTCGGCTAGTGCAATTTTCAATTCATCGGGGTCGCCCAAGACTTGTTTGGCGCGACTTAAACTATTGATTCAATTGCCTATTTCTTAAGAGTCTGAGCATGTTTTGAAAAAACATGCTCCAAGGCGATCTGTTAAGCCTGCGCCGCATCGCGGGAGCGCAGGGCAAAGCGTTGTACCTTGCCAGTGGCGGTCTTGGGCAGTTCGTCGATGAATTCGATGGCGCGGGGATATTTATAAGGCGCGATCGTCGCTTTCACATGATCCTGCAATATTCCGACCAGATCCGGCCGGGCCTGGCTGGGTTCCCGTAATACCACATAGGCCTTGACGATCTGGCCACGCCGGCTATCGGGACTGGCAATCACCGCACAATCGGCGACGGCGGCATGTTCTAGCAATACGGCCTCGATCTCCGGGCCGGAAATGTTATAGCCGGATGATACGATCAGATCGTCGGTCCGCGCCTGATACCAGAAATAACCATCCTCGTCTCGTAAATAGCTGTCCCCGGTCATATTCCAGCCATTCTGCACGTAGGTGGCCTGGCGTTCCGGATTGGCCATGTATCTGCAGCCCGTGGGCCCGCGCACCGCCAGGCGGCCGACCTCGCCAGGGGCCGCCGGGTCGCCGTTTTCATCCAACACCGCCGCCTCGAAACCGGCGATGGTCAGTCCCGTGGCACCAGGGCGGATCTCACCATCACGCCCGGAAATAAAGGTGTTCAGCATTTCGGTGGCGCCAATGCCGTCGTGAATACTTAATCCGGTCTTGGCATGCCAGTCATTCCAGGTCGGTTTGGGCAGGGTTTCCCCGGCTGAATTACAGTGCCGTAGGCTGGACAGGCTGTCCATGTCGGCCAGGTCGTCCGCCAGATTTTCGATCAGGGGCATCAGCGTACGGTACATGGTGGGGGCGGTGTACAACACGGTGACCCGGTGTTTTTTGATCGCTGCGATCAGACTTTCCGGGCTGTAGCTATCCAACAGCAGCGTCGATGCGCCCGCATGCAGGGGAAAAAACAACAAGCCCCCCAGGCCGTAACTAAAAGCCAAGGGTGGCGTTCCGGTGAAGACATCGTCGGGCCGGGCCTGAATGATCTGCGCCGATGAGGTCAGACAAACCGCCATGACATCGCGGTGGAAATGCATGCAGGCCTTGGGCTGCCCCGTGGTGCCGGAGGTGAAGGCAATGATGCAGACATCGTCGGCAGCGGTGTCCACATTTTCGAATGTGGGCGGCTTCTCCGCCATGCGCGCTTCCAGGCCCACGCTGCTTTGATCGTGGAACAGGACGATGTCGGACAGATGCGTGGCATCGCCGGCGGCCTGATAAAGTTCGTCCGCCAGTACGGCGTCACACAGAGCCACGCGAATTTGCGCGAAATCGGCCATATACAACAGCTCCCGTGCGCGCAGCAGGGGCATGGAGGCAACGGCAATGGCGCCCACCTTCATCACCGCGAACCAACAGGCCGCATACATGGGATTATTGCCGGAATGCAACAACACCCGGTTGCCGGGTTGCACACCAAGGTCATCCACCAGGACATGGGCGATGCGGTTGGCCTTGGCTAAAAGCTCGCTGTAGTTCCAGGACATCTTGTCATCAAGCACAGCTGCGTTGCTGCCGTGTTCGGCGGCACCGCGGTCGAGGATTTCCGTGGCGCAATTGATCCGGTCGGGCAGGGCGGCCAATTCGGGCAATCGGGAATAATCAATCTCCGGCCAGGCTGTGCGCGGCGGTAAATTATCCGCCGCGAAGTGATCCACATGGGCGGTGGGGCCGCCCGGAGCCTTCAACCGTACCTGTAACTGAGCCTTTGACGCTGACATGGGTTTCCTCATTATTCGCGTCGATGTTCCGCCATAATCATTGTCATGGCAATCAATTCCAGTGTGGCATTACATCACCTCGCCGCCAGCGACGGCGATGGCCTGACCGGTTATGGAGGCCGATGACGGCTGGCATAACCAACCCACCGTGGCCGCGACTTCGTCCGGCTGGATCAGACGGCCCTGCGGGTTGCCACGGGTCAGGATGGCGCGGGCCTCGGCCTCTGTCTTGCCTGACTGCTGAATGTTGCGAATGGCATTGTGCGCCATCTCGGTCTCGGCATAACCGGGACAGACCGCATTGACGGTGATGGGCCCCTTGGACAATTCCAACGCCAAGGCGCGGGTCAGCCCGATCAACGCATGTTTCGAGGCTACATAGGCCGCCACAAAGGGGTAACCGCGCAGCCCGGCGGTAGAGGATATATTGATCATGCGGCCAAAACCTTGCGTCTGCATATCATCCAACACCGCCTGTGAGAGCAGAAATGCCGCCTGAACATTGATCTCAAAAGTCTCTCGCCAGCTATCCAGCTGCAACTTGGCGAGCGGCGCGGCGGGGGCCACGCCGGCATTGTTGATCAGAATACTGATCGGCCCCAGTTCGTCACGCGCGGCCGCCACGCCCCGGGTGATGGAGGCCGCATCACGCAGATCCATGGTCTGACAGGCAACGGCAGTATCACCGCGTTGCGACAATGCTTGGCTCTGCTCTTGCAGTGCCGCCTCGTCCCGCGCCGCCAGGGTGATGTTGGCGCCCAGGTCCGCCAATTCCCGCGCGATAGCCGCGCCGATACCGCGATTGCCCCCGGTAATCAAGGCATGCCGGCCGGTCAGGGGACGCGGCGTGGGGCCTGTGTCGTCCTCTGGCTTGGCGGCTCTACTGGCGTTTGCTGTTGTCATTGTTCACCTGTGCGTTTGCCCTGAAGCATGTTTCTTCAAGAGATGCGTGGGCTCTTAAGAATAGAGCAATTGAACCAATTACTTAAGCCGCGCCAAACAGGTCTCGGGCGGCTCCGAATAATTGAAAATCGCGCTAAATCTAAACATGCTATAACCGCCGGGCAATATAGGGAAAAGTACCATGAGCATCGCACATATTGCGGATGGCGAGGGCCAGCCCATTGGCGAAACCTTGAGCGGCCTGTTGCGTGCCATGCAGGCGGCGCACCAACGCGACGGTTTCGCCGATCTGGCATTGCGCCGTGACCGGCTGGGCCGGATCGCGGCCATGGTGCGGCAAAATCAAGACGCCATTGTCGCGGCCATAGATGCGGATTTCGGCGGCCGCTCGCGGGAGGAAACCCTGCTGGCCGAGGTTTTCACCACCCTATCTAGTGCACGCCATGCCAAGGGCGGCGTAGCGAAATGGATGCGCCCGCGCCGCCGTGCCATGGACCTGGCGTTCAAGCCGGCGCGCGCCAGGCTGCTGCCCCAGCCATTGGGCGTGGCGGGGATCATCTCGCCCTGGAACTATCCCCTGCTTATGGCGCTGTCGCCTCTGGTTGGTGCGCTGGCGGCGGGCAACCGAGCAATGGTCAAACCGTCCGAATTCACGCCGCGTACCTCGGAATTGCTGGCTGAAATGATCGCGGAAAATTTCGCCGCCGACGAGGTTGCGGTGGTTCAGGGTGGTATCGAGGTGGGCGCGGCATTCGCCGCCCTGCCGTTCGATCACCTGCTCTATACCGGATCGACCAATGTTGGCCGCAAGGTGATGGCGGCGGCGGCGGCGAACCTGACGCCCGTGACGCTGGAACTTGGCGGCAAATCGCCCGCGATCATCGGGGCCGATGCGAACATGGATGCGGCAGTGGCTTCGATTGTGCGGGGCAAGTTGTTCAACGCCGGGCAAACCTGTGTCGCGCCCGACTATGTGTTGGTACCCCACAGTCATTTGGATGCCTTTGTTGCAAAGGCCTTGGCCGTGGCGGCGAAGTATTATCCCGATCTGGCCGACAATCCTGACTACAGTTCCATCGCCAACCAGGCACAGTTTGATCGTCTGCAAGCCATGATCAGGGACGCCGAGACACAGGGCGCCCGGATACTGACGGCCGGAACCGGGGGTGGGCATAAGCTGCCGCTGACAATAGTGCTGGATAGCACAGATGTCATGGCGGTGCGGCGCGAGGAAATTTTTGGCCCCGTGCTGCCCGTTGTTCCGTACAACGATCTTGATGCCGCCATCGCGCATGTAAATGGCGGCGACCGTCCCTTGGCTTTGTATGTCTACGACCGGGACCGGGCGAATATCGACCGGGTACTGGGCGCCACCATATCGGGCGGCGCCGTGGTCAACGATTGCCTGATCCATGCCGGGGTCGAGGCTCTGCCCTTTGGCGGTGTCGGTGCCTCGGGCATGGGGCAGTACCACGGCCAGGATGGTTTCGAGACATTTTCCAAGTTGAAGCCGGTGCTGTATCAAAGCCGCCTGAACGGCATGTGGATACTCAATCCGCCCTATGGCGCCAAGGCCAAGGGCTTGATCAAGCTGCTTTTGAAACGTCCCTAGGCGGGTGCGAGTGCGGTTTTCAATACCGAGCCGCAATGTTCCACGGCTTCCCGGCAAGCGCTGGAGGCACCGTAATATTGCATGAAAGCATGCACGGCGCCCTCATAGTTGACCAGGTTCGTCGGCACACCGGCGGCTGAGAGCGCCTCGGCATAGGCCATGCCCTCGTCCCGCAGGGGATCATAGCCGGCGACGATTATTTCCGCCGGAGCCTGGCCGCCGTGATCGGCGGCGATGGTGGGGGCAAAGTTCGGATCGGTGCTCAGGTCCCTGCCGCCGGTATATTGCTCCATAAACCATGCAATGTTGTCGCGGGTCAGAACATAGCCTTCCGCGAAGGCGGCGTGGCTTTGGCTATCCTGATGCGGCGCCACGCCCGGATAGATCAGCAGTTGCAGGCGCAAATCCGGCCCGTCTGCGTCCCGTGCCGCCAGGGCGCAGACGGCGGACAGATTGCCCCCCGCGCTGTCGCCGCCAATGGCCAGGCGGCTGGGATCGCCGCCCAGTTCGGCCGCGTTGGCGGCGCACCAGTTCATGGCCGCGATACAGTCCTCGCCGCTGGCGGGAAAGGGATGCTCTGGCGCCAGACGATAATCAACCGAGACAACGATGCAATCACCTCGGTTGCACAGGCGCCGGCACAACGGATCGTGGGTGTCGAGGTCGCCGATGACGAAGCCGCCGCCGTGCAGGTAGATGAAAACACCTAAAGTTTCACCGCTCCCTGCCTCCCGTGGCCAATAGACGCGCACGGGAATTTCGCCCGCCGGTCCGGGAATGCTGCGATCCTGGCTGCGGTGGATCGGTTCCTCCTCGGGATCCATCAAATTGACCATGACCTGGTAGCCGGCCCGCGCCTCTTCCAGGGTTTGCTCCCGATAAGGTGGCCGTCCGGCCTGTTTGATCAAGTCCAGAATTTTTTGAATATCGCCATCGACCGCCATTATGTTTTCCTCGAAACTGCCGTCATTAATCCACCAAGGCGTTATACACCCAATTGCGCGCCGCGACCGTATAATGGCGCCGCTTGGCCGGGTCCTGGATCAGCAAAATCGCGAACAGATCCTTACACGGATCGACCCAGAAATAGGTGCCCGCATAACCGCGCCACCAAAAATCCCCCAAGGTGCCGGGATAATGCGCACCCTCGTTCCCAATGCGCACGGCAAAACCAAGACCAAAGCCATAGGCCTTGCCGGGATAGAAGAATTGCCGATCCAGTCCGGCGATATGATTTTGCGTCATCAGGGCCAGGGTCTCGGGCTTGATGATCCGCTTGCCGTCCAGGCTGCCCCGATTGCGCAGCATCATGGTAAAGCGCAAATAGTCCTCCATGGTAGAGGTCAAGCCGCCACCACCCGACAGCATGGGCTTGGGTTCGGTGACATTGAACAGCGGCTTTACGCCCTGTGCAATGCGGCCGGCCTTGTCGGCGTCATGGAAAAAGGCGGTGTCCGTCATCCCAAGGGGGCGGAATATGCGCGCGGCGAGAAATTCATCCAAGGGCTGGCCGGCGGCAATTTCAATGACCCGGCCCAATACGTCGGTGGACCGGCCGTAATGCCAGGCGGTGCCCGGCTCAAACCGCAGCGGTAGTTTCGCCATGACGTCCGAGAACTGGTTCAGATCGATATCGGAAGACGCCGCGCCGGCCGCTTTATACATTTTACCCAGAGCGCCTTTGTCAAAGACGCCGTAGATCATGCCGGAGGTATGGCGCATCAGATCCCGCACCGTAATTTGTTTCAACGCCGGGCGCGCACCATCCACTTTGATCATGAAAGAGGATCCGGCCTGTTGAAACACGGTTGTTTCGGCAAAATAGGGGATATAGCTGGAAATAGGCTCATCCAGCCGCAGGCGGCCTTCCTCGACCAGGGACATGGTCGCCACGCTGACGATGGGTTTGGTCATGGAGTACATGCGGAAGATGGTTTTCGACGTCATCGGCCGCTTCTTCTGCGGCGTTTGAAAACCGGCGGCTTCAAAAAAGCCTACTTTGCCCCGGCGCGCGATCAACATAACCGCGCCAGGCAGCTTACCGTCGGCCACATCCTTGGCGATGGCTTGGCGAACTTCGGACAGTTTGGCGGCGTCAAGGCCGATCGAGCCAGGATCGACGGTGGTAATATCCGCTCTGGCGGTGAAATTCAAAACCGTACAACAGCACAGGACCGACAAGACAACAGACAGTGCGGGAACTGTTCTATTCAACATCATTCTACCCTCCCGATTTTTCGTCTCGAGGATAGTGCCGTATGCTTTCTTAGGGCGGCAAGGCCGTTCTATGCGCCGAGCAGACTGCTCCGGCTGATCAGGAATTCCTCCACCGCCGCTTCGAGGGCGGCGAAAGAGTCTTCCGTGTGTGCCAGCGATAGGGTGAACATACCGCGGGCAGCCGGATAAATGCCCTGGGCGACCAGATCCATGTGCAACAGCGGGCGCAGCTCGTTCCGCCCCTCCATGGCGTCCTCGACATTGCGGATCTCGCCACGGCGGAAATGCACCGCCATCATGCTGCCCCGTCCGGTGAATTGCAGCGCCGCGCGGTGCTTGTCGGCCAGGCCATTCAAAGTTTGCCGCAGCATATCGCCGCGGGCATTGAAGCTTTCCGCAAGGTCCCCGGTGTAGATCTTGGTCAGACCCGCCAGGCCGGCATTCATGGTCAGGACATTGTTGTTAAAAGTGCCGGCATGGGGCCAGGCACCTTCGCGTCGGGGATCGAAGCGGTCGATGATGTCGGACCGGCCGCCAAAGGCGCCAAAAGACATCCCGCCGCCAACATATTTACCCAATGACGTCAGATCCGGCATGATGCCGGTCAGGCCTTGCAGGCCGCCCGGGCCGAGGCGCGAGGTCATGACCTCGTCAAAGATCAGCAAGGCGCCGGAGCTCTCGGTCTCTTCGCGCAGCATGGTCAGGAATTCCGGCGTGGCCTGAATGCAGCCGCCGCCACCCTGCATGGGTTCGACAATGACGCAGGCCAGATCCGCCCCCTGTTCGCGGATCAGGGCGCGGCAAGCCTCGACATCGTTGTAGGTGCCCATGACAAACGGAAATGGTGCATTCAACGGCGATCCACCCGGTGCGAAATAGAATACGCTGCCATGATAGCCCCCTGACATCACCATGACGTTGGGCCGTTCGGTAAAGGCGCGGGCGGCGGATACAGCCATCAGGTTGGCCTCGGTGCCCGAGTTGGTAAACCGCACCCGGTCAATGGCGGGAAAGCGCGCGACAATGGCGGCGCCGAGGTCGGCCTCGGCCCGGTTCTGTCCGCCCATGACGATGCCGTTGTCCAGGGCGTTATCGAGAGCCGCGCGGATGATGGGGTTGGAATGGCCGTACAGACCGGCGGTATATTCGCCCAGAAAATCGATATACTGATGCCCATCCAGATCCCACAGATGGCAGCCTTCACCCTTGGTCATGGTCAAGGGAAAGGGGGGATAAAACAGCACCGTACGGGTGTTGCCGCCCGGCAGCACTTTGGAGGCTTTCTCCAACTGCGCCTGGCTGTTTGGATTAGCGGCGGTAAAGCGCGCCTGCGCCTCCGCGATGGCCGAGGTGATGTCGGTGTTGGCGGTGGCGGGCATGCTCATGCGAGCCATCCTCTTCTGTTTATGGGCTCTTATTGGCTGTAGGGTTTTAGCTGAATGTCTTGAAGGTGATCAGTGTGAAGGTATCCTTGACGCCGGGCAGGGTCTGAATTGTCTCGGTGACGAAATGGCCGATGTCGGCGCCGTCTTCCAGATAGCATTTCATCATCAGGTCGTACTGCCCGGAAATGGAGTGAACCTCGGAAATCAGGTCGGTGTCCTCGACGGCGGCAGAGGCGACATTATAGGTTTCGCCCAACGCGCACTTGGCCATTACGAAAATGGTTTGCATGGAGCCTTCTCCCTATCTGTCGCTACTTATCGGTCTTCTTTTTACGCCCCGTGCCATGGGTAAGAAAGGCCGGCATGTGGTCGCCCAGGCCGACGACGGGCTTGTCGCCATCATCCCGATTGTTATCGCGGCCGCCGCCCCGTCGGGTTCCCCGGTTATTATCGGCCCGGCCTTCGTTCTGTTTGCGTCCGCCGCGCCCCTGTCCTCGGCCCTGGCCTCGACCCCGGCCGCGTGTAGTGCGTTTTTCGCCGCCAACCGCGCCATCGTCAGCCTTGGTTTCCTCGGGCGCATCGGAGGTGCCCGCGGCACTATTACCGCTTTCGCTGTCGCTGCTGCGGCTACGTCCGCGGCCACGGCCACCTCGGCTTCGGCCGCGGCTCCGCTCCCGGCCTTCACGTTGCGGTTTTTCGTCTGTGTCCGCCGTCGTCTCAGCCGTCGCCGCCGTTTCTTCCGCCGTTTCTTCCGCCGCTTCTTTCGCCGGCGCGGGAGCCGCTTCAGCCGCGGTTTCCGGGATAACTTCCGGGCTCGTTTCTGGGGCTGTTTCAACAACCTCTTCGACAGTGCTTTCGACGGTGCTGTCGCTGGAGCTTTCGGGCGCGCTTGCGCTTTCGCTTTTGGGGGCGCCGTCATCCGGGCCTGGCGCCGGTACCGTTTCCTTGGCCGGATTATCGGGATCGAAGCGGGGGATCGGCTTGCCGATCAGTCTTTCCACTGCCGCCAGGAATTTGCCGTCCTCGGGCGTAGCCAGGGTCAGGGCACGGCCCGGCATGCCGGCCCGGCCGGTACGCCCGATGCGGTGCACATAGTCGTCGGCGTGGATTGGCACGTCATACAGGAAGACATGGCTGAGGCCCTGGATATCCAGCCCACGGGCGGCAACGTCGCTGCAGACCAGGATCTTGACTTCGTCGTTCTTGAATTTCTCCAGCGTCTGCATGCGATAGCTTTGTTGCATGTCGCCATGCAGGGCCAGTGCGTCAAAGCCTTTGCTTTTCAGCATTTTACTAACCGCATCCACATCCCGTTTGCGGTTGCAGAAAATCAATGCGTTCTTCACCGGCTGGGTACGCAACAGCGATTGCAGGACCCGGTCCTTGTTCCGGGACTGGACCATGGTCAGGGTTTGATCCACGGTCTCCGCCGGCGAGGCGGGCGGGGCAACAGAGATCTCCGTCGGATCATTGAGGAAGATATCCGCCAGACGCTTGATTTCCGGCGGCATGGTGGCCGAGAAGAACAGCGTCTGCCGTTTCGGATTGCACAGCTGCACAATGCGTTCCACATCGGGGATGAAGCCCATATCCAGCATCCGGTCAGCTTCATCGATGACCAGCACATCAACCCCGCGCAAGAGCAGGCCGCCGCGCTCAAAATGATCAAGCAGCCGTCCCGGCGTCGCGATCAAGACATCGGCGCCGCGGTCGATGATCCGGCTTTGATCAACAAAAGAGACACCACCGATCAAAAGCGCCATGTTCAGTTTGTGATATTTGCCATAGACCTCGAAATTTTCCGCCACCTGCGCGGCCAACTCCCGCGTCGGTTCCAGGATCAGGGACCGGGGCATGCGCGCCCGTGCCCGTCCGTGGGACAGGATATCGATCATCGGCAGGGTAAAGCCGGCGGTCTTGCCCGTACCTGTTTGCGCACAGCCCAAGACATCCCGCCCCTGCAGGACATATGGAATGGCGCGTTGTTGAATGGGCGTCGGTTCGCTGTAACCAGCGTCATCGACCGCTTTTAGGGTAGGAGTGCTAAGACCAAGTTCTTCGAAGGGCATGAAATTCCGTGCGTACAATAATTCGGGATGTTTCGAGTCAAATTTTCTGAATTTGAGCTTCCGAGCTTAAAGGTCTCAATGCGCAAATGCCAGAGTTCCGGCGTGTATATGGTATTTCCCACATTGCCGCAATGCGGCATAATCGTTTGCCTGCCCGGTGTCAATAGAGCCAACGTCTGCCAAAGTCCGGCGCCAAATACCACGCCGGCCCTGGCGAAGCCTCGCCAGGCCAGCGGCGGCGTGGTAATCCTGTGCAATGTTAATGAGATATCGCGCGCGTGTCATATGGCTGATGAGAAAATTCCACTGATCCTGATCCCCGGTCTGCTTTGCACCGATGCCTTATGGCAGGCGCAAGTGGATGGCTTGGCGGACGTGGCGCGCGTTACGGTTACGGCCGAGCACGCCCGTCATACCGATATCGGTGCCATTGCCGGTGCAATTCTGGCCGCCGCACCGCCCCGTTTTGCCCTGGGCGGACTTTCATTCGGCGGCTATATCGCGTTCGAAATCATGCGTCGGGCGCCGCATCGGGTGGACCGGCTGGCGCTATTTGATACCACGGCGCAGCCAGACCCGGAGGAGCGGCGAAAGCTGCGACGCGATCTGATCAAGCAGGCCCAGATTGGCCGCTTCCTTGGCGTCACCGATAAATTGCTGCCGAATTTCATTCACCCCGACAGGTTGGGCGATACGGTGTTGACCGATGCCGTCAAGAACATGGCATTGAGCGTGGGCCGCGACGGCTTCGTCCGCCAACAGACGGCGATCATTGGCCGTACCGACAGCCGCCGCGACCTTGCCGAGATTGATTGTCCGACGCTTGTGTTGGTTGGCCGGCAGGACGTACTGACGCCATTGGCAGGGCATGAGGAAATGCAGGCAGCGATCCCAGGTGCGGAGTTAAGCGTGATCGAGGACAGCGGCCATCTACCTACCATGGAACGGCCCGAAGCGGTCAATCAGGCGATGCGGGATTGGCTTGGCGCGTAATGGCTAGAGCAAATTTCAATTAATCGGAGTTGCCACCGTAGCTTATTTGGCGCGACTTAAGTAATTGGTTCAATTAGTCTATTCTCAAGAGTCGGAGCACATTTTCTTTAAATGAGCTCCAGACGGTGAATAAACGGGTGCGAGGAGAAATGCGATGAGAATTGTAATCAACGGCCAGCAGGCCTTCGGCAAAAGCGTCCTTGACGCCCTGTTGGAGCGGGGCGACGATGTCATTGCGGTCTATTGCGAACCGGACCGCGAAGGTGGCCGGCCCGATCCCATCAAGACCGCGGCGCTCGAGCACGGGCTGCCGATCTATCAGCCGGCCTCGTTCAAGAAACCGGAAGTCTGGGCCGAGTTCGCGGCCTTGAAGCCTGATCTTTGTGTCATGGCCTATGTCACCAAGATCGTGCCGGAGGAATTCCTCAACACCCCGACCCATGGCACCATTCAATATCATCCCTCGTTATTGCCAAGGCACCGCGGTCCCAGTTCGATTAACTGGCCGATTATTCAGGGTGCCGCGAAAACCGGTTTGACAATTTTCTGGCCCGACAACGGCCTCGATACCGGCCCTGTGCTGTTGCAGAAGGAAGTCGAAATCGGCGCCGACGACACTCTCGGCAGCATCTACTTCAACCAACTGTTCCCCCTAGGCGTTGCCGCGATGGTGGAGGGGGTCGATCTGGTCAAGGCCGGCAAGGCGGCGAAGATTATCCAAAACGAGGCGGATGCGACCTATGAAAGCTGGTGCACGGCGGATGATGTCGCCATCGACTGGAGCCAACCGGCGGCCACGGTGCACAACCTGATCCGCGGCGCCGACCCGCAACCGGGCGCCTGGACCACACACGGGGGCAAACGCTTGCAGATATTTGACTGCGCCCGCCTTGATGGCGCATCCGGGGGTGCTCCGGGCCAGGTCACCGCCATTGGCGGGGATGGTGTCGAAGTCGCAGCCGGCGACGGCCGTATATTGCTCAAACGGGTACGCGGGGAGGGCGCGAAAGTGGCCGCCGCCGAATATGCCGCCGATGCCGGCCTGACTACCGGCCAGCGATTGGGTTAACGCGCAAGAGCATGTTTCTTCAAAATATGCTCACACTCTTAAGAAAAGGGTAATTGGTTCAATCGCTTAAGCCGGGCTAAACAAGTCTTGGGCGACTCCGGTTGATTGAAAATTGCTCTAGCAGGCCGCGGCGGAAACGCAACCGCCGATCAGATGCCGGCTATTGGTTGGCAACAATACCGTCATCAGTTCATCCATGGCCCGGTCAAAGGTCCTGTCGTTTATGCCATTGGGACGGGGCATTTCCATGATGGCCTCGCTGGCCATTTCACTGTCATAGCAAAAGGCTGCCAGCAGGCGCAAAACATTGGCATCGCCGATGGGCGTCGAAGCACTTTGGCTGGCCGGCGCGGCGCAGGCGGTATCGCCGTTTGATGCGCGCACGGGATTAAAAACCAGTACCAAATGGCCATCATCGCGGGCCTTGGCGGTGGTCGCCGTTAAAGGCACGGATGGATAATCGCCCGGCAATTCCAATGTTGCCAAAAGCGCATCGTTGGTATTCGCGCCAAACGGATTGGCGATGACTACGGTCGGAAAACTACCCTTGGAAACCACATACCGTACGAGACTGGGCTCGTAGAAGCCGCCTACATCGTCACTGTAAATTGTCGCGGCCCCGGCACTTTGGCTGAGACATAGCAGCGCCGCCGTACAGGCGCCGACAAAGGTTTTAAGGCTCAAAGATTTTGTCATCTGAAGCTCCCATCAATATGGCTATCCGGCTCTATTTAGATAGGTCTTCGCAGCCTAAACATCCAGGTCTGTCACGAAACGAGCGTTGTCCTGGATGTAACGATATCGTGAGTCCGCCTTGCGGCCCATCAACTGTTCCACCAAATCGCCGGTCTCGCCGCCGTCTTCTGGCAGGATAACCCGCAGCAAAGTGCGGTTTTTCGGATCCATGGTGGTTTCCTTCAATTGTTTCGGCGGCATTTCACCCAAACCCTTGAAGCGGGAGGTTTCCACCTTGGCACGGCCCTGAAACTCAGTTTGCAGCAATTCCTTGCGGTGCGCCTCGTCACGGGCATACAGGGTCTTGCCGCCCTGGCTGATCCGGTACAACGGCGGCAGGGCCAGATAAAGGTGTCCCTGGTGGACCAGATCGGGCAACTCGCGAAAGAAAAAGGTCATCAACAATGATGCGATATGCGCGCCATCCACATCCGCGTCGGTCATGATAATGACCCGGTCATAACGCAGATCATCCTCGCGGTAGCGCAGCCTTGTGGCACAGCCCAGGGCCTGCAACAGATCGGTCAATTCCTGATTGGCCTTCAGCTTTTCCGCGCTGGCCGAGGCGACATTGAGGATTTTTCCACGCAAGGGCAAGATGGCCTGATTGGCGCGGTTGCGGGCCTGTTTGGCGGAACCGCCGGCGCTATCGCCCTCGACAATGAATATCTCGCTGCCGGCAGCTGAATTCTGTGAACAATCCGATAGTTTGCCCGGCAGCCGGACCCGGCGCGAGGCCGTCTTGCGCTTGATATCGCGTTCGTCCCGGCGGCGTCGGCGTTCGTCTGCCCGCTCAATGCCCCAGGCCAACAGGCGGTTGGCGTTTTCCGGATCACCCGACAGCCAATGGTCGAAATGATCGCGGACGATCGCCTCGACCCAACGGGTTGCTTCGGGGCTGGAAAGCTTTTCCTTGGTCTGGCCGCTGAACTGTGGTTCGGGAATGAAGACCGACAGCATGGCCGCCGCCGGTCCCAGAATATCGTCACCAGTCAACTGCGCGGCCTTACGCACGCCGACCATCTCGCCGTAAGCCTTCAGGCCCTTGGTCAAGGCCGCGCGCAGGCCGGCTTCATGGCTGCCGCCTTCCGTGGTCGGCACGGTATTGCAATAGGAATGGAGGAAGCCATCAGTTTCCACCGGCCAATGCATGGCCCATTCGACCTCGCCCTTGGCCTCGGTCAGATCAGCGCGGCCGCTAAACGCCTGTGGCGTAACGGTCGGGCCGTCCCCCAGGGAGGCGGCCAGGAAATCAGCCAGGCCGTTGGGAAAATGCAGCACCGCTTCGCTGGGCGTCTGATCCTTGCCCGTGATCAAGCTTTCCGCGCAGCGCCAGTGGATTTTTACGCCGCGGAAAAGATAAGCCTTGGAACGGGCCATGCGGTACAGGCGGCTGGGCAGAAAGCGCGCGCCGGCGCCGAATATTTCCGGATCCGGATGGCAGGCAATGGTGGTGCCGCGCCGATTGGCGACCTTGCCCATATCCAACAGTTTTGTTTTCGCTTCGCCCCGGCTGTATTCCTGACGCCAAAGCTGGCGGTCGCGGGCGACTTCCACCACCAGGGAATCCGACAATGCGTTGACCACCGAGATGCCGACGCCGTGCAGACCGCCGGCGGTTTGATAAACCTTGTCGGAAAATTTGCCGCCCGAATGCAGCGTGGTCAGAATGACCTCCAAGGCGGATTTCGGTTTGTACTTTGGATGCGGATCGGTGGGAATGCCCCGGCCGTTATCGACCACGGTCAGGATACTCTCGGCGTTCAGTGTTACTTCGATCCGATCGGCATGGCCGGCCACGGCCTCGTCCATGGCATTGTCCAGAACCTCCGCCGCCAGATGATGCAGGGCGCGTTCGTCGGTGCCGCCGATATACATGCCGGGACGGCGGCGCACGGGCTCCAGCCCCTCCAGAACCTCGATGTCCTTGGCGGTATAGGTATTCGTCTTGCTCCCGCGGGAGGCGGCTTTGCTGCCGCTGGCTTGTTTGCCCGCCAAATTAGGCTTGCCTGGTTGTGTGAACAGGTCGTTCATGTCACTCGATCTATCGCCTCAAATGAAATACGTGCGCCCGGCTGACCGAACGAATCAATACAAAGGATATATAGTCACGCCGGCATTACCAATCCATGTACGGCTCGGGCGCCAAATTTATTGGCGGTCAGAAAAACGAAACCCGGCTATAGGATCTGGCTGCCGGGGCAGGGACGGGGCCGCTTGCCGCAACGCCGACCGTATGCCGGGTTTGATAAATTTAAAATATTCACGTTTTGTTCTTTTGTCAAGAAGACATATGAAAATCAATTCCGGCGCCACCGTCGAGACTATGTTTTGGGCAATTTCGTCCTGCACTGCGAAAAGACCGGTCAGGTCGCCGTCAAACTTGTCCGCCCAGATTTGATTGCCGTCCAGGGCATCGACAAGCTGGGCAGTAATACGGACGCGGTTGCCGGCCTTGCGCACGCTGCCTTCCAGGACATAGCGGACGCCCAGTTCCCGGCTGACCCGCGTCAGGTCAACCGCCTGCCCCTTGTAGGTAAAGGAAGAATTGCGGGCGATGACGAAAAAAACCCGGTTCCGGGACAGGCTGTTAATGATTTCGTCGGTGATGCCGTCGGACAAAAACTCCTGCTCCGGATCGCCGGACATATTGTCAAAGGCAAGGACCGCGATTGATGGTTTGTCGGGCAATACGAGCGCCCCAGATTCTTTCACTGGCACATCGCTTGTAGCGGGCCATCGCCAGACCGCAACCGGTCGTTCGATATTTTTCAATTGTTGCGTTTGACCGCCGGAGAACTGCTTTGCCGCCTTACCATCGAGACTGTGATGCGCCGTGTCGGAAATAAGCACCTGGCCTGGTTCGGCAAGGGCCTCTAGGCGCGCGGCAACATTGATCCCATCACCGTAAATATCGTCATCTTGAAGGGTTGCATCGCCGGTATGGACACCGATGCGGAGTCTGATTGTCTCATGATCTGCGAGACCGACTTGTACCTCTATGGCGCTGGTGACCGCATCGGAGACGTTGGGATATTCCACAATCCAGCCGTCGCCCATACGCTTGATGACCTTGCCACCACGCTCGGCCACCACTGGCTCGAATAGCTTTTTCCGCAGTTCAGCCAAAGCGGCCAGCGTACGCGCTTCGTCTTCGCCCATCAGACGGGAATAATCGACCACATCGGCGATCAATATGGCGGCGAGCCGGCGTTTCAAAATTGTGTTCTTCCTTGGCGGGGAACCTTATCGAAATTGGTGGAAATACTAGGTGGTCAGAGAGTCTGCTCCTAGCACGTTCCGGAAGGATGCCACCGTCAAGCCGATGTTCGCTTATCACCCGGCATCGAGCATTATATCAGAAAATGCTTACGGGGCGCTATTGACCCGGAAGGGGCATCTAACTTGCCCATGGGCACCCGGATTACTCAACTCGCAACGCCTTCATTTGTCCGACAATCCTGCTTGGCCAAGACCGCGATCCAGAGATTTGCTGAACATGCAAACCGACATTATGAGCAGCAGCGAACCCTCCTCATCGACATAGTCCATATCGCCAGCCGTGCTCATGGTACTGTCAGGGGAATAGGCTTCCGCCGTGCGTTCGGCGTCGTTGAAATATTCGAATTCGCAGGCGTTGACGAACCAGACGGTGCCGGACGTGCCGGCTGGGCAGGGCTTCATGTCATCGCAGAGAATATGCATTTCGCCGAATTCCACCTGACCGGCGGTACCTGAGTGGGTGAGCCATTCCTCGCTGTCGCAGAAGGTCAGCCCTGCACCTCTCTCTTGCCTGCTTTCCTCACAGCACGATCCGCCGTAGGTCTCAAAATTCCGCGCTACTCGTGAGGCCTCCTGCCGTGACGATGAAAGCTACAATTTTTTCCAGGCCTTCATGGGTTTTCAGGTTGGTGAAGACGAAAGGGCGACCGTCGCGCATGCGCTCCGTGTCGCTGCGCATGACTCCCAGATCTGCGCCCACCAGGGGGGCGAGGTCGATTTTGTTGATGACCAGCAAGTCCGAGCGGGTAATGCCGGGGCCGCCCTTGCGTGGGATTTTCTCACCCGCCGCGACGTCGATGACATAGATGGTCAAATCCGCCAGTTCCGGGCTGAAGGTGGCGGCGAGATTGTCGCCACCGGATTCGATCAGGCAAATCTCGGCCTTTGGGAAGGCCTGGTTCATCTGCGCCACCGCCGCCAGGTTAATTGAGGCATCCTCGCGGATCGCGGTGTGGGGGCAGCCCCCGGTTTCGACGCCCATGATCCGCTCTGCCGGCAGCGCCCCGGCGCGGGTCAGGATCTGTTGGTCCTCCTTGGTATAGATATCATTGGTGATGACGATGATATCCCGTTCATCCCGCATGCGGCGGCACAGGGCCTCCAGCAATGCGGTCTTGCCGGAGCCGACGGGGCCGCCGACGCCGATGCGTAAAGGTCCATGTTGGGATGTCAGGTCTGTTAGATGGCTCATGATCGAAACAACCTCGTGTATTGATTTTCATGTTGCATGCTGGCCCAGTCCACCATAACGGCGGCGGAGCCCAGATCGTCCGGACCGGCCGTGCGGGCCTGCTGCGCCATGGACATAACGGCGTCTTCCATTGCGGCCTGAGCCAATTGCCCGTCGGTCTGCCCCAGGGGCACCAGGCGGACAGCGGCGTTGATCAAATTCGCCAGCCAGGCCTGCAGGTAGAGTGGCAGGACGGCTGCCGGCTCGATCCCGTGGCCGGCGCAGGCCATGGCCATCGCGATGGCGAGACTAGGTGCGATATCGGCCTCGCGGAGTAGATTTCGGCGTGCCGACACGGCGTCGTTTGGCCAGGCACGCATCACGGTGAGTAGAAAGGCCTCGCCCTGGGACAGGCCCTCCAACGCCAGTTCGCTGCTGGCAAAGGATACCGCCGCCAGTTCCGCGACTGAGAGGAATACAGCGTCATCAGCTGCCATGGCCGAGGCCAGAAAGATTACCTCATTGCGGCCGCTGCCGTGGCGCAAATCAGCCTCCAACCAGTCGATCAAGCTAGCCCGGTCATGCACAAGGCCGGCTTCGACGGCGTATTCCAGGCCGTGGGAGTAGCTGAATGCGCCAATGGGGAAGGTTGGCGACAACCAGCTTTGCAAACGCAATAGATCTGCCGGTTTAATGTTCATGATTATGGTCGTGGTCGTGGTCATAGCTATGGCTATGGGCATGGCCCCCGTCCTGGCCGTCATAGGCGCCGCCTTCGGGTTGGAACGGGGCCGTGATGTGCTCTACCTGAGCCCCCATGCCGCGCAACATGGCCTCGATCACATGATCGGGGCGGATGCGTAGACGGTCCGCCGTCACATCGGTGGGCAGATGCCGATTGCCCAGATGCCAGGCCGTGCGCAGCAAGGCCAGGGGTGTCTGACAGCGAATCTCCAGCAAAGGTTCCGGCGCGGCGCGGACCGCCATCCAGCGGCCGTCGCTGATACGCAGGCCGTCACCATGGGCCATGGCGATGGCTTTTGGCAGGTCGAGCAGGATGTCTTCGCCGCCGTCCGTCGATAGGCGGATGCGCCGACGATGGCGCTCGTCAAAGGCCAGGGTGATGCAATCGGCAGCCAGTTCTGTCGGCCAGTGCTCAACTTGAAAATGCGCGATGGCGCGTTCCATAGCATTCTCCTCAATACAGAAAATAGCGTTGCGCCATGGCCAGCACTTCCGCCGGCTCGCAGGTCAGTAAAACCCCGTCGGCACGGACTTCGTAGGTTTCCGGATCAACCTCGATTTTCGGCATATGGTCATTCAGGACCATCGCGCCCTTACCGATGCCGCTTCGGGTGTTGCCCACCGCCAGCACCGGCTTGGCCAGGCCATAGCGTTCGCCCGCGCCGCCGTCGATGGCGGCCTGGCTGAGGAAGCTGACCGACGATGCCGTGCGGGCACCGCCAAAGGCCGCGAACATGGGCCGCATATACTGCGGCTGCGGCGTCGGGATCGAGGCGTTGGGATCGCCCATTTGCGCTGCGGCGATGCTGCCCATCTTGATGACCATGTCCGGCTTGACGCCAAAGAACGCCGGCGACCAGATGCATAGATCCGCCAACTTGCCGACCTCGACCGAACCCACATGCTGCGCGATGCCTTGGGCGATTGCCGGGTTGATGGTGTATTTCGCCACATAGCGCCGGGCCCGCAGGTTGTCGTTGTTCCCTGTTTCCCCATCCAGAGGGCCGAATTGCTTTTTCATCTTGTCGGCGGTTTGCCAGGTCCGGATGATGACTTCGCCCACCCGGCCCATGGCTTGGCTGTCCGAGGCAATGACGGAAAATGCACCTAGGTCGTGCAGGATGTCTTCCGCCGCGATGGTCTCCTTGCGAATGCGGCTTTCGGCAAAGGCCACATCCTCGGCAATATTGGGGTCCAGATGGTGGCAGACCATGAGCATATCCAGATGCTCGTCCACCGTATTGCGGGTGAAAGGCCGGGTCGGATTGGTCGACGAAGGTATAACGTTAGCTTCGCCGCAAACCTTGATGATATCCGGGGCATGGCCGCCCCCCGCGCCCTCGGTATGGAAAGCATGGATGGTACGGCCTTTGAAGACCTTTACCGTGTCCTCGACAAATCCAGATTCGTTTAGAGTATCGCTGTGGATCATGACCTGCACGTCCATCTCGTCGGCCACGGACAGACAGCAATCGATGGCCGCCGGGGTGGTGCCCCAGTCCTCGTGCAGTTTTAAGCCGCAGACGCCAGCCTCAACCTGTTCAACCAAGGCACCGGGCAGAGAAGCGTTTCCCTTGCCAAAAAAACCGAGGTTCATGGGAAAACCATCAGCCGCCTGCAACATGCGCTGAATATGCCATGGCCCCGGCGTACAGGTAGTCGCGTTAGTGCCCGTAGCCGGACCGGTTCCGCCACCCATCATGGTGGTAATGCCTGAATACAACGCCTCTTCGATCTGCTGTGGGCAGATAAAATGGATGTGCACATCCAGGCCGCCGGCAGTGATGATCTTGCCTTCACCCGCGATCGCCTCTGTGGAAGGTCCAATAACAATATCCACGCCAGGCTGAATATCGGGGTTGCCCGCCTTGCCGATGGCGGCGATACGGCCATCAATGATGCCGATATCAGCCTTGACCACGCCCCAATGATCCAGGATCAAAGCATTGGTGATCACCGTGTCCACGGCACCCTGGCTCCGTTCCCGTTGCGATTGCCCCATACCGTCGCGGATCACCTTGCCGCCGCCAAATTTGACTTCCTCGCCGTAAATCGTGTGGTCCTGTTCCACCTCGATGAAAAGCTCCGTATCAGCAAGGCGTACCTTGTCCCCCACGGTGGGGCCGTACATATGGGCATAGTCGGCCCGGTTCATTTTCGCTGCCATGGTTTAGGCCCCCCCATCCGTCGAACTATCCAGCTCACCCATCACGGTGCCGTTGAAACCATAAACCGCGCGGCCGCCGCCGTAGGGTACCAACGGCACCTCGCGCCGTTGTCCCGGCTCAAAACGGATGGCGGTTCCGGCGGGGATGTCGAGACGTCGGCCACGCGCCGCCTCGCGATCGAAATCCAGGGCGCTGTTGGTTTCGTAAAAATGATAATGACTGCCCACCTGTATCGGCCTATCGCCGGTATTAGCAATGGTCAGGGTGATGGCATCCCGGCCCTGGTTCAGGGTGATTTCGCCGTCCTTCGCAATAATTTCGCCTGGGATCATGATGTCAGTCCTAATAAAATGGGCCTCAACGAATGGGATGATGGACGGTGACCAGCTTGGTGCCGTCGGGAAATGTCGCTTCGACCTGAACGTCGGACAGCATTTCCGCGATGCCCTCCATGACCTGCGCGCGGCTAATGACTTCGGCCCCCGCCGCCATTAGATCGGCCACAGTACGTCCGTCCCGGGCCCCTTCAACGACGAAATCCGAAATCAGGGCCACGGCTTCCGGGTAATTCAACAGAACGCCCCGTTCAAGCCGGTTACGCGCCACCATGGCGGCGGTGGCGACCAGCAGTTTGTCTTTTTCCCGTGGGGTCAGATACACCGGCTTTCTCCTCCAAATTTATCCTTAACAGGCCCAAACGCGCGGCAGGGGCATAGGTGTGGACTGGGGCTGGCCCCGAAGGACAGCGCGGAAAGGCAACAAAAACGCCTCCACATCGCGCCGCAGGGTCAGGCCGTCATCGGCCAGGAAACGGCAGATCAGCAGGCCAGGCCGCTCGCTTGCCCCGGCGCGGCCAGCAACCCGTTGCAACAGCTCCCTCGCGGGGTCCAGGTATTGTCCGGCATCCGGCGCGGCGTAAATCAAGGTTGCCAGAGCACGCGCCCCAGCCAGCAGAGACGGGCGCGCGGCCAGGCTTTCCAGATCGCCTTGCAGCCGGAAATCGTCGGCCCATATCAGTCGCCCGTCCCGGCGCAGGCGCCAGCGGTCCCGGACGCGGGCGCTATGCAACCGTTCGCCGCTGGCCAGACGCCCGAACAGCAGCCAGTCTAGGGCCAACAATCGGCTGTCGCCATCCATTTCGATGCACGTCTGCCGGCCCAGAGCACCGCCGTCGAACAGAATAGTTTCCTGGGGCAGCCATTCCAGAAAGGCACCGTCGGTTAGCATGAGATGACATTGGACTTGGCTATCGGCACCGCGCGAGCGATAGACCTTTTCCGCTGCCTGGGTCGTTGCCGTGACCTGCGCACCCGCCGCCGCCGAAATACTGTAATTGAGGCAGTCGCCGTCGGTGATGCCCCCGGCGGTATTCAACAATACCGCCTCCACCCCGCCGCCAGGGCTGCGCGGCAGCATGACACGGCAAGGGTTAGCCTGATAAAGCTCGGTCAGCCGAGTGCCCGAAAACCCAACCCTGGCGCTGCCTTGCAGGCGTTGCAGAGTTGGTGGTGTCTCAGACTGTGAGGTAGCGCCGTACATCTTCTTCCATCATTTCCGCCCGATCGCCCGATAGGACAACCTCGCCCCGCTCCATGACGATGTAGCTGTCAGCCAGATCACGGGCGAATTCAAAATACTGCTCCACCAGTACAATGGCCATGTCGCCGCGATCCCGCAACAGGGCTATAATTCGCTGAATATCCTTGATTATCGATGGCTGAATGCCCTCAGTCGGCTCATCAAGGATCAGCAGGCGTGGCTGCATGGCCAGCGCGCGGGCAATGGCCAGCTGTTGTTGCTGTCCTCCCGAAAGATCGCCGCCCCGCCGGCCCAGCATTTCCTTCAGGACTGGGAACAGCTTGAATGTTTCACTGGGCAGGCGCCGTTCGCTGCGCGGAAGTGCAGCAAAGCCCGAGCGCAAATTCTCGTCCACGGTCAAAAATGGAAAGATCTCCCGCCCCTGGGGGACATAGGCAATGCCGGCGCGGGCTCTGGCATGGCTGGCCATTTTGCTAATATCGCGGTCTTCCCAATGAATGCTGCCGCCTTGAATGGTTTGCTGGCCAACAATGGCGCGTAAAAGAGAGGTCTTGCCGACGCCGTTGCGGCCCAGCACACAAGTTACTTCACCCGGCCGGGCCGTCAGATTGACGCCGCGCAAGGCTTGGCTAGCGCCATAAAAAAGGTCGATACTATTTATCTGCAACATGTTCTAGCGGCCCAAATAAACTTCGATCACCCGGGAGTCGTTCTGCACTGATTCCAAGGAACCTTCGGATAACACGGAACCTTCGTGCAGCACCGTAACCTTGGTGCCCAAGGCTCGGACGAATTCCATGTCATGCTCCACGACGACGACAGAGCGGGTTTTCGAGATTTCCCGCAGCAACACGGCGGTTTGCTCCGTTTCGGCATCGGTCATGCCCGCCACCGGCTCATCGACCAGCAGCAATTCAGGCTCTTGCATCAACAACATGCCGATCTCCAACCATTGCTTTTGCCCATGCGAAAGTTCGCCGGCCAGACGTTGGCGGGAGTCCGATAAGGCAATCGTATCAAGAGTTCCGTCAATGACGTCCTGCTGCGCGGCGGATAGCTTGGCGAACAGTGTCGCCCAGGGCCCTCGGGGTGCCTTTTGCGCCAGTAGCAGATTATCTTCGACGCTATGGCTTTCAAACACCGTTGGCTTTTGAAATTTACGGCCAATCCCCAGATTAGCGATTTCCGCCTCGTCCATACCGGTCAGGTCCCGATCACCCTGAAAAAGCGCGATGCCCTTGTCGGGGCGGGTGCGCCCGGTGATGATATCCATCATGGTGGTCTTACCAGCGCCGTTGGGTCCGATAATCGCTCTCATTTCCCCCTTTTCGACCACCAGGCTCAAATCGTTCAGGGCCTTGAAGCCGCCAAAGCTGACTGATATTCCGTCCAGATAGAGTACGTCGCTCATGACCGGTCACCCACACGCAATAGCCGGGCACTGCCGGCGATCCCTCGGGGCAGGAACAAGGTGACGGCGACAAATAGGCCACCCAAAGCGAACAGCCAGATTTCGGGAAAGGCCGCAGTTAAATAGCTTTTGGCCAAATTCACCAGAACCGCGCCCATTATGGCACCGATAAGGGTACCACGCCCGCCCAGGGCTACCCAAACCACGATTTCGATGGAATTGGCCGGCGCGAATTCACCGGGATTTATGATGCCCACCTGGGGAACGTACAAGGCGCCCGCCACACCGGCCATCATTGCCGAGACCATGAATACGAACAGTTTGTAGTGCTCGACCCGATAGCCAAGGAAGCGGGTGCGGCTTTCCGCGTCGCGGATACCGACCAGGATCTTGCCCAATTTCGAGGTCACAATCGCCCGGCACAGCAATAATCCGACCAGAAGAGCGGTGCCCGAGGCAATGAATAATCCGGCGCGGGTGCCCTGGCCGCGCAGATCGAAGCCGAGAATTTCTTTGAAATCGGTCAGGCCATTATTGCCGCCGAAGCCCATGTCATTGCGGAAAAAGGCCAGCATCAAGGCAAAGGTCATGGCCTGGGTGATGATGGAAAGATAGACGCCACTGACCCGGCTGCGAAAGGCGAACCAGCCAAAGATAAAGGCCAGGGCACCGGGCACCAGCAGCACCATGACCATAGCGACGGCAAAATTGTCGAAGCCGTACCAGTACCAGGGCAATTCCTGCCAATTGAGAGCGACCATGAAATCCGGCAATTCGGCATTGCCGTAAACGCCCCGGTCGCCAATCTGGCGCATCAGATGCATGCCCATGGCATAGCCACCCAAGGCAAAGAAAGCACCGTGTCCCAGGCTAAGGATGCCGCAATAGCCCCAGATCAGATCCACCGACAGGGCCAGCAGAGCAAAAGCCAGATATTTGCCGAACAAGCTGACTGCGTAGGTGGGTATGTGCAGGGCCGAGGTTTCCGGTACGGCAAGGTTCAGGATGGGCACGATGATGGTGACCGCCGCCAAGAGAACGGCAAACATCCCGGTGCTTGAATAAAGCTTTGTCATGCTAGGCCTCCACCGCCCGGCCCTTTAGGGCGAACAGGCCCCGGGGGCGTTTCTGGATGAACAGGATGACCAGGAACAGGATTATAATCTTAGCCAATACGGCACCTGCGTATGGTTCCAGAAACTTGTTCGCCATGCCCAGGGACAGGGCACCGACCAGGGTGCCCCACAGATTGCCCACGCCACCAAATACCACTACGAGGAAACTATCGATGATGTAGCCCTGGCCCAGGTTCGGGCTGACATTGTCGATCTGACTTAATGCAACACCAGCCAACCCGGCGACGCCGGAGCCCAGGCCAAACGTCATGGCGTCAACCCAACTGGAGCGGATGCCGACCGCATTCGCCATGGGGCGGTTCTGGGTCACCGCGCGCATACGCAGGCCAAAATCTGTGTAGCGGATTAACAAGGTCAAAAGAATAAAAACCAAGGCGGCGAAAACAATGATCCAGATGCGATTATGGGTCAGAACCAAACCGCCGGTGATCTCGATGGAGCCGCTCATCCAGGACGGCGCGATCACTTCTCTGTTGGTGGGGCCAAAGATGGAACGCACGAACTGCTGCAATATCAGGCTCAACCCCCACGTCGCCAGCAAAGTCTCCAGGGGTCGGCCATAGAGAAACCGGATTACGCTCCGTTCCAGAAATATGCCGAACAGGCCGGTGACGAGGAAAGCCGTGGGAATGGCCAGCAACAGGGAATGCGCAAAGGCACCAGGGAAATATGTCTGCATCATCACCTGCACCACATGCGTGGTGTAGGCACCCAGCATAACCATTTCGCCGTGGGCCATGTTGATCACCCCCATAACGCCAAAGGTGATGGCGAGGCCAATGGCCGCGAGCAGCAGCACCGAACCGAGGCTGATGCCTTGAAAAATATTCTGCAGGATATCGAAAAAGGCCAGACGCTGTTCGATACCGGCATGGGCCCTGTTCACGGCCTGGAGAAGATCGCCTTGTGCTGTTTGGGCCGTATTGGCCAATAGGTCGCGGACCTCCTGATCGGGGAAGCCCGAGAGGATTTCGGCGGCGGCCAGCTTCTCCTCGCTGCTGCCGTGGCGCAGGCGGGCCGCGGCCAGGGTGCGGGCGAGGGCCTCCCGCACATCCGCCTCCGTCTCCTGCAGATAGGCTTTGGCCAGCGGCGGCAGGCTATCGGCGGCGGCCGACTTAAACATGGATCGGGCCGCGCTCAGGCGTTTTGCGGGCTCGGGAGCAAAAAGCGTCAGGGCACCCAGGGCACCGCGGAGCACGCCGCGCAGGCGGTTATTGACTCGGATCTTCTTGAATGAACGGGGCTTGGCCTCACCTAGGGGCGCGCCGCTAAGGGCGTCGACGATATGTCTCTTGCCGCCCAGCTTTGTCATGATGACCAGGATGCCATCGGATTTTCTCTTGTGCAGGCGGCCCTCCAGTAGGGCCGTCAGAGGCGCCACAACGCGGGCATCGCCGCTAGCCGCCAATTTTTCCACCACCGCAATCTTGGCCTTGAAACTCTTGCCGCTTAAACCGCTCAGCAGCGCGGCCGTATCGTCGGCCTGCGCCGGCAGACAGAAGCCTGCGGTCGCCAAGAGCAGCAGCAGAGGTATGAAAAAATATCGAGACATATGTTCTTGGTCCAGGGAGGTATGACAACAATATTGGGGAGGCGGCGCCAAAATGATGTCGGGCCGCCTCCTTGAGAGCAGGAAAGGTTAGTTGGTGAAGGAAGGTTTCTTGCAGTTGCCGCAGATCCAGGGATAGGTCCAATCGGCTGTCAGAGCAGCGCTTTCGGGGATGAAATCGCTCCAGGCGTCGCCCACGACTTCACCGTCCGTCTGCCAGACCACGTCGAACTGGCCGTCGCCTTGGATTTCACCGATCAGTACGGGCTTGGACAAGTGATGGTTGGTATTCATCATCGCAATGCCGCCGGTCAGGTTTTTGACCTTTTGGCCGTACATGGCCTGGCGTACCGCATCCACATCCGTCGTGCCGGCCTGCTTTACAGCTTGGGTCCACATCTTGAAACCGATATAGGTGGCTTCCATGGGATCGTTGGTGACCCGCTTCTTATCACCGATAAAGGCGTGCCAGCTTTTGATGAAAGTGTCGTTTTCAGTTGCATCAACGGACATGAAATAGTTCCACGCTGCCAGATGCCCAACCAGGGGGGCCGTATCCAGCCCGGCCAGTTCTTCCTCACCGACCGAAAAGGCAACCACGGGGATGTCTTCCGCCTTGATGCCTTGGTTGGCCAGTTCCTTATAGAACGGCACGTTGGCATCACCGTTGATGGTGGAGACGACGGCGGTCTTGGTTCCGGCCGAGGCGAATTTCTTCACACTGGCTACGATAGTCTGCCAGTCGGAATGTCCAAAGGGAGTATATTCCTCCATGATATCTGCATCCGAGATACCTTTGCTGTGCAGGAAGGCGCGCAGGATCTTGTTGGTCGTGCGCGGATAAACATAGTCCGTGCCCAACAGGATAAAGCGCTTGGCCCCACCGCCGTCCTCGCTCATCAGGTATTCCACCGCCGGAATCGCCTGCTGGTTTGGCGCGGCACCGGTGTAGAACACGTTGCGGGAAGATTCCTCGCCTTCGTATTGCACAGGATAGAACAGCATGCCGTTGAGTTCTTCGAACACCGGCAGCACCGATTTCCGAGAAACGGAGGTCCAGCAACCGAACACCACGTCAACCTTGTTGACCTGGATTAGTTCGCGGGCCTTTTCCGCAAACAGGGGCCAGTTCGAGGCCGGGTCGACAACCACCGCCTCGACTTTCTTGCCCAAAAGGCCGCCTTCCTTATTCAACTTGTCGATCATCATCAGCACCGAGTCCTTCAATGTGGTCTCGGAAATCGCCATGGTTCCCGACAGGGAATGAAGCACGCCGACCTTGATCGTATCTTCTGCTGCCTTGGCCGGTATGGCTGTGGCCGCAACGCCGGCCGCCAGCGCGGCAGCGGCTATGGTGTTAAGGGCATTACGTCTGGTTATCATCAGTTTGTCTCCATAGGGGTTGTCTTGCACCACCCCTCTCACTGCAAGGACCATGCCAATTCCGAACCCGTCTGATGATTTTTCGTAAGCAACTGATCAATATAGGAAAATTCGGCACAAAAGTGCAGGAGTCGGAACCAACCCAAATCGCACATTTTTTGAGCATTAAATTTTAATGCCCAATTATCAGGCGTTATGCCGGACTTTGAAGCGCTTGTCTTAGCGCCGCGTTGGGGCAGAATAGGCTAGCTCAAGCCAGTCTCGCGATGGTCGAAGTCATCGACGCGATGCGCCTATGCCACGGTGCTTCGGTAAAAGTGATGACTAAAAGTAAGATCGGCGGACCTGCCGACAAGAAGGCTCGGATGGGCGCACCATTATTTTGAACAATTTCAAAGGACTGAAAAGCGGATTCAAAAAATGAATCCGTGATCCCGATGTTCGCCTGTACTGTGGGTCAACCGTTGCAATTTAGGAAGTCTTGTCGCCAGATGAAATATGATTTTGACCGTATCGCCACGCCGCGCGGCATTGGATCCGTCAAATGGGAGCACCGAAAAGGCGACAATGGGCTTGAAGCCTGGGACGCCACCGAAGAGATAGACGGCAAACGGCAAGTGCTGCCCATGTGGGTTGCCGACATGGATTTCGCCATCGCCGAGCCCATTCGCCGGGCGTTGGAGGCGCGGGCGGCCATACCCAGTGTTGGCTATACCTATAAGACCGATGCCTATCTTTCCGCTGTCACCGGTTGGATGCAGCGCCGTCATGGTTGGACGGTGGAAAAGGATTGGATCGCTACCGCCTCCGGCGTGGTGCCGGCCTTAAACATGCTGGTTCGCACCTTCACCCAGGCAGGCGACGGCGTCATCGTGCAGCCGCCGGTCTATCATCCGTTTTATATGGTGATCGAAAACAATGACGCCCGCGTGGTGCGCAACCCCCTGCGGCTGGTCGATGGCCGTTATGAAATGGATTTCCAGGATCTGGAGGCAAAGGCTTCTGATCCCACCGTCAAGATGCTTCTATTGTGTAGCCCGCACAATCCGGTAGGCCGGGTTTGGAACGAAGCGGAACTAAGCCGGCTGGGGGAAATCTGCAACCGCCATGACGTGCTGGTGGTGGCGGATGAATTACATGCTGACCTCATGTTGAACGGATCGGTGTTCAAGCCTTACGCGGCGCTGGGAAGGGCATGCGCTGAAAACGCTATCGTCTGTAGCGCCGCGTCCAAGACTTTTTCCCTGGCCGGCATGCATACGGCCCACATCATCACGCCCAATCCTGAACTTAGATCCCAGGTCGGCGCCGGTCTACAAAAGGCGACCATGTTCGGCATGAATCCATTCGGTGCGGCTGCCGTGCAAGCGGCTTACGACGAGGGGGAGGAATGGCTGCGACAGGTGCTTGCCTATATCCAGGGCAATATGGATTTCATGGCCGGGTACTTGGCCAAGAATTTGCCGCACATCCGCATGATCAAACCAGAAGCCACTTATTTGGCTTGGTTGGACTGCCGTGCGCTGGGGCTGGACAAGGCGCAGTTGGAGGACCTGATGCTGAACAAGGCGGGGCTCTATTTGGATGAAGGTTATATCTTTGGCGAAGAAGGTGCGGGCTTTGAACGGATCAATGTCGCATGCCCCCGCTTCATTTTGGAGGACGCCATGCGCCGATTGACGGATGCTGTCACCCATTGATCCATCAAGGTATGGCCAGGCGGTTATAGGCAGCTATTAATGTTGTGGATGGCTCCCACCCACCGGCATTGAGGTGTTATGTATTAGGAAACCCTAACAGTCCGGAGATCGGACAAGAGCGTAGCCGCTTTTCGCTCCCCAATTTTTGGCTTCTTAAACTTTCGCCATGACGTCATGGGCGAACCATTCGATTTGGTCATTCATCTCGGCCAGAGTGTTGGCAGGGATCATCAGAGCTGAACAGTGATCGACGCCGATGGATTTTAGCTTCTCGATCTTTTCGATGACGGTATTAGGTGAACCAACTAGATTGGCCGCTACCTGCTGACTTAGATCACGGGCCGTATAGGCAAGCGATTGCCGGTGTGCGACCAGACCGCTGGCCATATAATTAGTCTCTGCTTCTTCATCGGTCTTAGCGAGCAACATTGAGAATTGTGGCGCAATTTCGACCGCATCTTGAGGCCGGCCCAGTTCGGCAGTGCGGTTCTTCAGAATTTTGATGCGCTCTTCCAATTCCGGAAGCGGACGCCATCCTGACAGCCAGCCGTGGCCATACCGCGCGGCGCGTTCGACCGTCGCCATGTTGTGGCCACCAATAAATAGCGGGTAGGGATCCTGTTTTGGTTTCGGGAACATCGCAACGTCCTTGAAGGCATAGAAGTTCCCGTCATGGCTGGCCGAGGTCTCGGTGATCAGTTCCAAGAATGCCTCGATCCCCTCATCCAGCATGTCGCCGCGCCGCGCGCCTTTCAGGCGGGGCGACATGGCGGTGAACTCCTCGCGGTAGGCCCCAAGTCCGACGGCTAGGATGAAACGGCCGCCCGATAGACGGTCCAACGTTGCAACTTGTTTCGCCAGGTAAACCGGTTCCCGCATGGGCATGACAAGAAGAGCGGTCCCGACCATAAGGCGTTCCGTGGCCTGGGCGCACATCGCAAGCGTGATCAATGGCTCGTAAAAGTTTGGTGCTTTTCCGGGGTGCAGCTCCGTCACATATTTCTGGGTGGTGATGTGATCATTGCCCCAGACCGAATGGTAGCCTAGCCGTTCGCACAATTGCGCCTGGGCAACGAAATCCCCAGGCCCGGCAAAAGGAATGGGATACATGACGCCTTCGAAGCCGGTCGAGAGGCAAATACTAAATTTCATGGCAACATCCTCAGGTCTGGGAACGGAGGGCGGACAGGACCGCCGTTATCTGTTCCGGTGTACGCATCGAAGCCAGAACCGTGCCGTCGAGACCGGCGGCCTGATAGGCGTCAAGCCTGGTTCGGAAGGTATTCGGCGTTCCCGCCGCGGCATGGCGTTCGACGATGGTGTCGTCGATCAGTTTGTCCACGGCATCACCATTGCCAGATGCAATCGCCTCGTTGACTGCCGCCTGATCCAGGTGGCTGCCCGCGAGTTCGAGGTTCTGGGCATGATGTTTTCCGCGTAACGTCGTCGCCAGAACGCGCCGCACACGATCAAAAGCCGCGTTTGCGTCGTCGGCAACGGCTGCGTATACAAGCCCGTGACTGTGAAATTCCGCAGCCAAACCGTTTGCCGACACCTGCGCCAAGCTCCAGCGCACAAACTCGACCGACGCACCTGCCGATAACAGTACGCCATCAGCGTGGGAACCTGCGAGCCGAAGCATCTTGGGGCCAGAGGCCGCCAGCAGCAGAGGGATATAATGTTGGCCGGAGCCAAGCGCCCTACCGGAAGCCTCAAAGCGCTCTCCCTTGATCTGTACCGTCTCTCCCCTCAATAAGGCACGGCAAATATCCAGGGCCTCGCGCATCGGGCCAAGCGGTGCCGCCGTGTTGATCCCCACATTGGCCAGATCCGCTGGTGCCCCGACGCCGAGGCACAGAGAAATTCGACCGGGAAAAAATTCGTCAATCGTCGCCGCCGCCATGGCCGCATGCACCGGATGGACCAAATAGGGGCTGATGGCCACCAAGGTTATCTTCAAATGCGGGTGCCGGTTCAGCAATACGCTGGCCGTTACGATGGGATCGCGCTGATACAGGTGACAGGCCAGCCAAATCGAATTGACGCCGCCGTCAACCGCCGCCTGCGCTTTCGCTAGAACCGCTTCAACCGGTTCGCGGCCGTCAAATGAAATGCTAGGTCCGGGCAAGGCTTTCCACCGCTTCGATAATCTTTTGATAACCGGTACAGCGGCAGATGTTTCCGTTCAAATGATGCTCGATCTCCGCCCGTTTTGGCCTCGGATCTGATGCCAGTAACGCCTTGGCCGCAAGAATCATGCCAGGGGTGCAAAAGCCGCATTGGAGCGCCCCATGTTCCAGGAATGCTGCCTGAACCGGATCAAGATCATCCGGGCCGCCCAAACCTTCAATCGTTACAACAGCGGCGGCGTCGGCATCCACCGCCAACATGGTGCAACTGCTCACGGGCCGCCCATCCACCAGAACGGTGCAGGCCCCGCATACCTGCATCTCGCAGGACCGTTTGACACCGTGCAAGGCATGGCCGTCGCGCAGGAAATCAATCAACAATGTATGGGATGCCACTGTCGCTTCAACCGGATTGCCATTGAGGTTGAGCGAAATCTTGTGAGATGTTGGCATTACACAGATACCTTTCTACCCAGCGCCGCGGCAATCGCGCGATGCGCCACGGTCAGCGCCAAATGCCGGCGGTAATCCGCGCTGGCATCTTCATCGTCAATAACATCAAGCTCGCCGATATCCGCCGCGATGGCCTGTTTCAAGGCATTATCAGGCACATCCGGGTTGGCTGCGATATAACGCTCCGCGCTCGGCAGCGACGCCGGGCAGCCTGCGACACAGCCGACCCAGACGCGCGCGCTAGTACTGGGATCATTCGCCAGCACCACAGCCGCCCCGGCGACAGTTCGATGACCATGGACCACCCGCTCGTAGCTTATGCCACCGGCAGCCAAGGGAATTTCGATCCGCAGGAGAATTTCGTCCATTGCGCGAATGGTTTCAAGCGCCCCGGTTATGAATTGGCTGGCGGCCACGCGACGTTCGCCGCGCGCGGACTTCAGGTATAGTTGCGCATCAAGCGCGGCAAGCAGTATCGGCGGGTCGGCGCGTGGTTCGGCAAAGCAAAGATTGCCGCCAATGGTGCCTGAGGCACGGACGCGGACATTGGCGATCGAGGCACAAAGTCTGGCAAGGGCCGGCAATGTATCGCGAATGACCGCGTTTACGGCAATGTCGGCGTGGGTCGCGAGGGCGCCTAGCGATACCATGTCATCGTGCCTGGCAATCGCGCGCAGCTCCGGAATCCGCTTAAGATCAACAAAGTTCTGGTAATCCGCAAAGTGCATTTTCATCGCAAGAAGCAATTCTGTACCACCTGCGTAAGGCGAGACGTCGTCAGCATGGCACGTCATGAACGAGACGGCTTCATCCAGAGTTCTCGGGCGGTGATAATTGAACGGTCTAGGCAGCATCATCACCTCGTTTACGCAGTGCGCGCCAAATTCTCTCCGGTGTTAAGGGAAGATCGCGGATGCGGACACCATAACGGTGCGCCAGCGCGTTCGCGATGGCCGGCGCCACGGGCAGAATACCGCCTTCGCCCATACCCTTCGCGCCCATGGGGCCTGGACCGTCGCCGTTTTCGATCAACACAGTGTGGGCATGCCTGGGGACGTCATCCGCCGCCGGCACCCGGTAGGTGACGGGCGTTGCATTGACGGGTTGGCCATCGACGTAATCCAGCCGCTCGAACAGTGCGTGCCCCATGCCCTGCACGGCCGCGCCTTCTTCCTGGCCTTCCGCGCCGGTCCGGTTGATTGCCCGGCCGATATCGGCGACGCCGACATAGCGGCTGACCACCAATTCTCCGGTCTCTTCATTAACCTCGACATCGCAGGCGCCGACAGCCGTTTCCCAAAACAGCGGGGATTTCGTGAAATCGCTACCGCTGCGCGCCGGAGTAATCATGGCGCGGCCCACGACCTCACCGGAATCGATCCCAAACGCTTTGTGATAAAGCTCTTGGAAAGATAGGATTTCATCGCCATGGGCCACGCCTCCCGGGACCAGTTGAATGTCGTTCGGGGCACCGTCAAAGACGGACGTGGCCAGCGCCAGAATCTGATCGCCGGCGTCGCGCGCCGCATCTTCGACGGCAAGACCCATAATCACGGTCGAGCGGCTGGCCCCGGTTCCCCAATCAAACGGCGCCGCTGCCGTATCGGGATTGGCCACCCGAATTGAGCCGGGATCCTGGTTCAGGGTCTTTGCCGCCACCTCACGCAAAACCGCGCGCACTCCTTGGCCGATATCCACGCTGTTGGACAGCACTACAATGGAACCATCCACCAGGACACGGACCAGCGCGCCGCCAATGGGCATGATGCCCGGATCCGTGGCGGCGATCGCGATGCCGGCGGCGGGGCCGCCGCCCAGATCCGCCATGGCCCGGTCCGCATGCTCCATCATTTCGGCCATATCGGCATCCAGCGGGCGCAAGGTGCTTAGAATCTCACCGCCGCGGGGCAGGAGATTTCGCCGCCTCAGATCGACCGGATCGATGCCCATGGCTTCACCGATCTCATCCATCTGGGACTCCGTGGCCCATACGGCCTGGGGGCCACCGATGGAGCGGAAGGCCGCACCCGGCACGGTGTTCGTGTAGACAGCCTGAGCTTCTATTTCGAGATTTGCTATACCGTAGGGGCCGATGACACGATGCGCTGATTTTGCGGCGACCGCCGGACCGGTGTCGGCATAGGCGCCGCCATCAAGAAGGATCTTGGCGCGCTTCGCTATAATCTTGCCGCTACCATCGACGGACGTGCGCAGGGTAATCGCCGCGCCCAGGCGGCGGCAGGTAAGCATCGATTCTTCAAGACTTAACGCGACCCGGACCGGGCGGCCAGCCTTGTGCGCCGCCGCGGCGACCAGCGGCTCGATCTTGACCGAAGCCTTGCCGCCAAAGCCGCCGCCAACCAGTGGCACAATAATCCGAACATTGGAGAGCGCCAACCCGAACACGCGTGACAGCACCTTTTGCACGGCCGTCGGCGACTGGGCGCCGGACCATACGGTCAGGTGATCGCCTTCGAAGGCGGCGACCACGCAGTGGGGCTCCATCGCGAAATGGGAAACGCCGGGAAAGGTGTAGGTCTGCTCGAAAACGTGGGCTGCCGCACTCTCCGCGGTATCCACGTCGCCCGTGCTGACCTGAAATCTCTGAAAAATATTGCTGCCGGCAACAGGTTTGGCTTCGCCCTTGAAATAGAAATCAGCGATCGTTTCGTGGACGTCATGCAAAAGTGGCGCCTCGGGCGCGATCGCCGCAATGGCATTGTCGACATACGGGAGATGCTCATAATCAACATCGATCAGATCGAGCGCCGCCTCCGCGATTTCTGGAGTTTCCGCGACCACGAGGGCCATCGGCTCTCCCACATAGCGCACTTTCCCAGCTGCGATCACGGGTCGGTCATTGAGAAATAGACCCCAATGATCCTGAGCTAACGTGGGGAGATCCTCTCCGGTCAGCACCGTAACCACGCCGTCGAGTGCGCCGGCCGCCGCGCAATCCAACCGGGCAATCCGCGCATGCGGCGCCGCACTGCGCAGAATGCGGCCATGGGTCATACCAGGAACGCTGATATCGCTCGCGAACACCGCACGGCCGGTGATCTTTTCAAGCAGATCCGGTCTGGACGCGGCGCCGGTCGTCGGATGCTGTGTCATCGGCGTAGCAGCGCCGTGAGCGTCGGCGTTGGCGCCATGGCATCAGAGGCCATCGCGGCGCCAGCGATGAAAGGTTGTCTCGCGCGCATATACTTCGATTCCCTGGTTGGCGTGCTAGGTGATTGTCTCAATGTCATGATGCACGCGCAAGACCTCGATTGCGTCGTTTGACAACCGAGGCGGCGCGGAGACGGCCAAAAAGGCGCCTTTCAGCACGTCAACGAAGATTAGCCAAGACATGCTCCAGGAATTCAAAGAAAATGCAGCCACGAAACAAAGTCACAACAACCTCCGCACTGCTTGGATGAACTGCTCCAAGTCGTGTTCAGTATTGTAGTAGTGGGGGGCAACGCGCATGACCACGGGCAGTTTACGGGCCTCGGCATCGAGGCGCGTGCTGGATGGGTCGGAGGCACCAATTGCGATCCCTTGTTGGCGCAACACCGCTACGGTTTCGCGTGGCTCCAATCCGTCGATCGTGAAGCTCACAATTGCGCACTGTTGCGCGCCGATGTCTCTAATTTTTGCCCCGGGAAGTTGCTTCAACATATCTCGGCAGGTGGATGCCAGCTTCCAAACCCGATTTTGAATGGCCGCCAGCCCAAGCGCTGCCGCATATTCAACCGCGGCGCCTAGGCCGGCACGGAGGGCATAAGAGTTCTCCCAGGTCTCGAAGCGCCGGGCATCATCGCGGAGTTGATATTTATCCTTTGCCACCCACGGCGCGGCAAAGTGGTCGATCATCACGGGCTCCAAAGTTTCTAGCCATTTCCGGGCAACGTACAAGAAACCCGAACCCCTTGGTCCACGAAGAAACTTGCGACCCGTTGCAGACAGGAAATCGCAACCAATCGCGCCAACATCGACCGGCATTTGTCCGACCGCCTGGCAAGCGTCCAGCAGATAGGTGACGTTGTGTTTCTTGGCGATCCTGCCAACTTCTGCGGCCGGATTGACCAGCCCGCCATTAGTGGGGATCCAGGTCATCGCGATCAAACCGACACGATCATCGATCATGGTTTCAAGCGCCTCTAAATCAACCGCTCCACTCGCATCGCTTGGCACCACGTCGATATCAAGATCGTCCTTCTTTGCGCGCTGAAGAAACGCAACATAGTTTGCTGCGTATTCCGCCTCGCATGTCAGTATGCGCGTACCGGGTTTGAAGGGTAACGCGTAGAATGCCTGGCACCAGGCAACCGTCGCATTCTCCGTCAGGGCAATTTCTCTTCGATCCGATCCAAGATGTGCCGCAACCACATCATAAACGTTCTCCAACATGCCAGCCATTTGTGCCTGTGCCTCATAGCCACCCAGCCGCGCTTCCAACTTGGTATGATTGATCACCGCATCAATGACGGGTTGGGGCATCAAGGCGGACCCAGAGGCAAGCAAATGAATGCCTTCAGAAATGCCAGGTGTCTCGGCCCTTAATTTCTCAATGTCCAAATTCACGATCCCTTCTACTAATTCACAACGGATGTCCCATAAACGCGCTGCCAACAGCCATTATCCCGAGCTGTTGCCGGATTTTTTCAGTCTGAACACTCCTAAAATCATGGGCCAAGAAAGCTTTTGTAAGTTCGGCTCAAGTCCTATTTCTGCTGGATGAATTCGTTTGGGCTTGGTCGGCTGATGTTTCTTTGACAATGCCGTTTCGAGACTTGTATTCCTAGTCTAGTTCTGCGCGCAATGCCGCCAACTGACGCCTCTCCACCGGAGATCAAAAGCGACTTCTTTGGGCCGCCTTTCTCTTTGATCGAGTTTGTCTGCAATGCTCACTCTGGGTCAAAACCGCTCTGTTGTCGCTTGCTAAAATAACGCTCGAAGCTAGGTTATTAGCAGACATCAGCCTGACGCCGATTTCTTTAACAAAATCTGCCATTCGCTGCCATTCCTAACAATCCAATGCGGATGGAGTATGCGAGGTCGATCGCCGCGAAACTGCTCAGCCGGGACGTTCATAATGGCGCGCCGGTTTTGCCGCAAGACTAGGCATTGATATAGTCGGTTGTTAAATTTCCCGCGCCTCATACGCCTGCATGATGACACCGAACGTCTACGTGCCGGATCACGGTTCGCCTCGTGCACACGGTCGCTCATTGACTGACAAAAGTGAGCGCGAAGGGGCCGAAATCCTGCTCAAAAGACATCGAAATCATCCGCGCCAAGGTCGGTTTTCGGTACTTCCAGCAAGGTGTCGCCGTTGTTGCCGTCCAGTGCGATCACCATATCAGTTGAATCCCTGTCCGCACTGGCCACCAAGAGCGCCAACAGACCGGCAGGCGCCGTTGTTGGACCGGCCGGTATTAATTCAACAGGAAATCGTCCTCGTGCAAATCGGCCTCGGCGACCCCGATCAGGGTTATAGAATCGGTAATACTGACTTCGTCAACAACGCTGGTGACCGTGATGACGACATTGCCGTTTCCGTCGTCCTCCGCCCTGCTCAACACTTTGCTGAAAATGTTGACATTGGTGTCGACGAGATCAATTTGGTCCACGACGCCTTCGCCGGCGCTGAAGTCAAAGATCACGTCATCGTCCCAGCCCTTGGCGAAAACGTAAATTTCACCACCATCGCCGCCATACAGTTCATCGTTGCCTGTGCCGCCGGTGATGTAGTCATGGCCGTCACCGCCATGAATGGTGTCATCGCCGGCGCCGCCATCCAATTGGTCGAGGCCGGCGCCGCCCCACAGATCGTCGTTGCCAGCCCCGCCGGAAATAGTGTCGTTCCCGCTATTGCCCTCCAAACGGTTGTCGGCGGCATCGCCGATCAGGGTATCGTCGAAGGCTGAACCAAGAACATGCTCCATATTTTCGACGGTATCGGTGGTCCCAAAACCATCAGCCGCGGTGCCCTGGCCCGACATGCCATCCTGGCCGGACAGATCAACATTCGCGCCACCCATTGAATCCCGGTAATCCAGCTCGTCATTGGCCCCACCGCGTCCGTCGATGAAATCATTACCGGCGCCGCCCCGGAAACTCTCCAGCCCGGTGCCATTGGACCCGAAAAATTCATCGTCAAAGGCCGATCCGCTGAGGCTGCCGATACCGCTGAATGTATCGGTCCCCACATTGGCCGCATCGCCGGACGCGATACCCGATGCGCCGCCGGACAACAAATCCGCGCTGACGCCGGCATTCGCGTGTTCGAAGCCGAGGCGCGTACTCCCGTTGCCATTGATGGTGTCGTCGCCGCCGGCCCCTTCGACCTGGTGGACCATGCTACCCTGTGGCGCGTATAGGGCATTTACGTTGATTGTATCGTCGAAGTCGGATCCGACGATCCGATCAATGTCGATTAGGACATCCGTGCCGACGGATCCATCACCAACCACACGGCCCTCATTGTTGGCCAAGGGATTGCCGCCGAACAACCCCGCAAAAGTCACGTCTATCGACCCCGTGGCAGCCTGGTAATCCGCCTCGTCCGTCTGGCCGACGGAATCGGATGGCGTCGCCAGACCGACCAGCCTGTCGTTGCCGGCGCCACCAACCAGCACATCGGCGCCAGCACCGCCAACCAACACATCATCACCGTCATCGCCGACAAAGGTGAGATCCACGGTCTCCGAAGTCAGGGCGCCTGAAAAAGTATAGATCTGCCCTGCTGCATTCAAACCGCCCGTGCTTCCTGACTGTTCACCGACCACAATGGTCAGCCCGTCGATGGCAACCGAATTGCCGAAATTGTCGTTGTATTGCGAAACCGGCGGCAGCAGCTTTTCGGTCAGGATCCAGTCGTCGCCCTGGCGCTGGAAGATATAAGCTTCGCCGGAATCGTCACCGATAAATCTCTCCAGAACATTTTCCTGCATGGAGCCGACGACGATCGTATCACCGGAAATGTCGACGCTGAAACCGAACAAATCGTCCTGGTCGCGGTCAACGTCAAAAGCCGCCAACTGGGCGATCTCGTTCCATTCAAATTCCCCTGTACCGCTGTTGAACTGCCTTTCAAATACATAGGCTTCGCCAACAAAGGGATGTGCGCCGACGCCACTTGGATTGAGGATGGTCTGGCCGTATGCTCCCACCACGGCCAAATTACCATCAATGGCGACACTGGCCCCAAATCGGGCCGACCCAAAAAGATTGGCGCCAAACAGAACCGATGTCTCAACCCAATTGCCGTTCCCATCCCTCTCGAAAATATAGGCCTCGCCGCTGTTGGAATCGGCCTCGCTTGCGGCACCTTCAGCTCCAACGATGGCAAAATCACCCGATATCGCAACGGCGGAACCAAAGTCGTCGCCAAAAGTCGATGAGGCGCTCAACTCCTGGGAACTCCAGCTGCCAAAGCCGTCGCGCTCGAAAACATATGCGGCGCCGGCGCTTGTTCCCAATTCGTCATTGCCCGACGCGCCGACAATGGCCGTGTTACCGGACACGGCGACACTTGCCCCAAAATTTGCGGAGACGGTGGCGGGATCGGTATCGGGTTCGACCAATTTGCTCTCGACCCACGTCCCGCTGCCATTGCGCTCGTAGACATAGGCCGCGCCCTCATGCCCGTCTGGCGTCAGGTCATGGGATCTCGCCCCGACGATGACAATGTCGCCATCGATGGCAACCGATCCGCCTAGTCGATCGTCTGCCACGGCATCGGAAGCCGTCAGTTTATCAATCTCGTTCCAGTTGCCGGCCCCATCGCGCTCCAAAATATAGGCCGCGCCTCCATTGCTCGCGGCGTCATCGTCATTCGATGCACCGACAATCATCCTGTCGCCGGAAATCGCGACGCTGGAACCAAACCAATCATTGCTCGCGGCGTCGCTGGCGGTAATTTTCGCAACGGTTGCCGAGGCGATGGAGAAGTCCTGGACCGTATCGTCGTATGAACCATCGGTGACCCGCACGGTGACGATTGAGGGCACAACAGTATCGCCATCATCGACCGTATAGCTGAAGGTCGAGGTGGTATCGCCCACACTATTGTTGGCATCGATGGTAAGGCCCGCCAATTCGCTACCGCTCAGAACATCGCCGTTCTGCACCACGGTACCATTGGCTTTGCGGACAACCGCGTTATCGGGAATACCGGTGACCGAAATGGTCAAACTGGTATCATCGACATCGGTTGGCGGCGAAATCTGTAGGCTGATTGCCCCGGTTTCCGCCGCCAAGGCAAATATCTTGTCGCCCTGAACCACCGGCGGATCGTTCACCCCGTCAATGGTGATGGTCGCGGTCTGCGGCGTGCTGCCGCCATTGCCGTCCGTCACATCGTAGGAATAGACGATCTCTTCGGTTTCTTCGCCACCCAGCCCGTTATAAAACCCGGGGCTAACGGACAGGGTGCCGCCAACGAGCGAAACGCCGCCGTCATCGCCGGACTCAAGGGAAACGTTCGAGATATTGAGGGTATCCCCTTCGGGATCGCTGGCGTTGGCTAGAAGATTTACATTGAACGTCGGATCATCTTCCGTGGCATTTGCCGTCACCGGTGCAGAAATGACAGGCGCGTCGTTTACGCCGGCAACCGTCAGCGACACTGTCGCGGTATCGCTGCCGCCATTGCCGTCCGATATCGTGTAGCTAAACGAATCTCCAACACTGTCGCCGTCTCCCAGCGCCTGCAGCACACCGGCTCCGGTCGGATCGTAATCTATCTCGCCGGTACCCGTGTTGAGCGTCACCGTCGCTCCTTTGACCGAGGTGGCCGACAGCAGGCCGTTGGCACCAAGTCCGGTCACGGCCAGCGTGTCGCCCTCCACATCATCATCATCGGCAAGCAGGTCGGCGGTGTCGATGATGGCGGGGGCGTCCTCAGTGGTGATGGTGCCAAGTACATCGCTCACCGCGTCGGGCACGTCGTTGACGGAGCTGACTGAAATGTCGAGGGAAACCGTGGTCGACTGAGACCCGCCCAGCCCCGTCGCGCCCAGATCATCAAGCGTAACGACAAGCACATCGTTACCGTGGTAATCGGCGCAGGGTGTATAATCGATGAAATCCGCTATCGCCGCGTTGATCTCGGCCTGCGTGCCGGTAAATATCAGTATGCCGTCCGTACCGTCAGCATCGCTGAAAGTCAGTTCCGTCGTGTTGTTCAGCGAGAGCTCGCCGTTCGCGACCTCTAGAGTGACCCTTAGCGGGTCAGTGCCCGCATCGGCGTCCGTGACCGAGAATCCTGGTATGGCGAGCGGTGTATCCTCGTTGGTCACCGCGCCAATATCCAAGACCAGGAACTCGGACGGTGACGAGCCGTAGAATGTGTTGATGTCCGCCGCAAGGCTGGCCGTGCTGCCGTCGAACTTCCATAGTTCCGCGCCGTTGGTACCATCGTCGGCGCTGAAGTAGAGGTTGCCGTTGAAACCCGTGAGATCACTTGGCGAGGAACCATAGTATGATGTGCTGAGGTCCGCGACCTGGCTCGCCGAGGTGCCGTCAAACTTCCATAGCTCCGCGCCGTTCGTGCCGTCGTTGGCGCTGAAATAAAGGCTGCCGTTGAAAACCGTGAGGTCGCTCGGGGAGGAGGAACCGAATCCCAAATTGATGTCAGCCGCAAGGCTCACCGTGGTGCCATCGTACTTCCATAGTTCCGCACCGTTGGTACCATCGTCGGCGCTGAAATAGAGGTTGCCGTCGAAAACCGTGAGATCACTTGGCGAGGAGCCGTAGTAAGAGTTGAGATCCACGACCTGGCTCGCCGTCGCGCCGTCGAACTTCCATAGTTCCGCGCCGTTGGTACCATCGTCGGCGCTGAAATAGAGGTTGCCGTCGAAAACCGTGAGATCACTTGGCGAGGAGCCGTAGTAAGTGTTGAGGTCCACGACCTGGCTCGCCGTCGTGCCGTCGAATTGCCATAGTTCGGCGCCGTTCACACCATCGTCGGCGCTGAAGTAGAGGTTGCCGGCGAAGACCGTGAGATCGCTTGGGAAGGAGCCGTAGTAGGTGTTGAGATCCGCGACCTGGCTCGCCGTAGTGCCGTTGAACTCCCATAGTTCCGCACCGCCCAGACCGTCGTCGGCGCCAAAATAGAGGTTGTCGTCGAAGACCGTGAGGTCACTTGGCGAGGAGCCGTAGTAGGGATTGAGATTCTCCACCTGGCTGGCACCACCGCTGTCGTAGCTCCACAGCTCCACACCGTTTACGCCGTCATCCGCGCTGAAGTAGAGTTTGTTTTGGAATACGGTAAGGTCGGCCGGGGACGAAAAACCGGGTCCCGTATTGATATCCGCCACAAGGCTCGCCGTGGTGCCATCAAAGCGCCATAGCTCCGTTCCCGTCAGGCCGTCGTTTGCTTGGAAGTACAGGGCCGGCGTTGGCGACAACGTCACCACCGGCGCATCATTGACCGGGTTGACCGTCAGGTTCACCGTGAACGGCCCGCCTGCCGCTGGCGCCCCGCCGTCATCGCTCAGGCTGACGCTGAAACTGTCGGACGTCGTCTCCGAACCGTCATGCGCGAAGCTGATCAATCCGGCGTCGATATCCGCCTGGCTGAAAGCACCGCCCGCCAGGACCTCGATGCCATTGTTCCAAAGGCTGCCATGGTCGGGTGCCGCATCCAGGATGAAGGTCAGGGCCGAAGCCCCATCGTCAACATCCGTGGCGCCGAGATCGGCGGCGTTCAGCACCACCGTGTTACCCTCGTCAACCACCGCCGTCAGATCGCCGCCCATGACCGGCGCATCGTTGACCGGGTTGACCGTCAGGTTCACCGTAAACGGCCCGCCTGCCGCCGGCGCCCCGCCGTCATCGCTCAGGCTGACGCTGAAACTGTCGAGCGTCGTCTCCGAGCCATCATGCACGAAGCTGATCAATCCGGCGTCGATATCCGCCTGGCTGAAAGCACCGCCCGCCAGGACCTCGATGCCATTGTTCCAGAGGCTACCATGGTCGGGTGCCGCATCCAGGATGAAGGTCAGGGCCAAAGCCCCATCGTCAACATCCGTGGCGCCGAGATCGGCGGCGTTCAGCACCACCGTGTTGCCCTCGTCAACCACCGCCGTCAGATCGCCGCCCATGACCGGCGCATCGTTGATATCGTTGACCGCCAGGCTTAGGGAGACGCTGTCGTCCGGGCTGCCACCCACCGCCGGGTCATCCACTTCCACCGTCACGTCCAGCTGACCCAGGCTCTCTGCATCGAGCACCACGCCGGCATTCAGGAACAGCTCACTGCCGACTATCGAGAACGAGGCCGCATCGGCGCCGGATAGAGTGAGGTTGTTCGTGCCCAGGGCATCGTCGGAGATAACAATATCGGCAACCTTGGTCGATCCGCTGGTGTCGCTGTTCTCGTCAATATTCGTGACCACGTTGGCCAGCGCCACCGTCGGCGCCTCGTTGATATCGTTGACGGTCAGGCTTAGGGAGACGCTGTCATTCGGGCTGCCGCCCACCGCCGCATCGTCCACATCAACCGTTACGTCCAGCTGGCCCAGGGTCTCGGTATCCAGCACCACGCCGGCATTCAGAAATAGTTCGCTGCCGACAATCGAGAACGAGGCCGCATGGGCACCGGATAGAGTGAGGTTGTTCGTGCCCAGGGCATCGTCGGAGATAACAATATCGGCAACCTTGGTCGATCCGCTGGTGTCGCTGTTCTCGTCAATGTTCGTGACCACGTTGGCCAGGGCCACCGTCGGCGCTTCGTTGATATCGTTGACCGTCAGGCTCAGGGCGACGCTGTCGTCCGGACTGCCGCCCACACCTGGGTCGTCCACATTAACCGTCACGTCCAACTGACCCAGGCTCTCGGTATCCAGCACCACGCCGGCATTCAGAAATAGTTCGCTGCCGACAATCGAGAACGAGGCCGCATGGGCACCGGATAGAGTGAGGTTGTTCGTGCCCAGGGCATCGTCGGAGATAACGATGTCGGCGAGCTTGGTCGATCCGCTGGTGTCGCTGTTCTCGTCAATATTCGTGACCACATTGGCCAGGGCCACCGTCGGCGCTTCATTGATATCGTTCACCGTCAGGCTCAGGGAGATGCTGTCGTCCGGGCTGCCGCCTACTCCAGAATCGTCGACATTCACCGTCACGTCCAGCTGGTCCAGAGTCTCGAAATCCAACCCCACCCCAGCGTTGAGATGCAGTTCCGATCCAACAATGGAGAATGAGGCTGCGTGCGCCCCCGACAGCGTCAGGTCGTTGCTGCCCAGGGCATCGTCGGAGATCACGATATCGGCGAGCTTGGTCGATCCGCTGGTGTTGCTGTTCTCATCAATATTCGTGACCACATTGGCTAGCGCCACCGTCGGCGCTTCATTGATGTCGTTCACCGTCAGGCTCAGGGCAACGCTGTCATCCGGGCTACCGCCCACCGCCGCATCGTCCACAGCCACCGTCACATCCAGCTGGCCCAGGCTCTCGGCATCCAGCACCACTCCCGCATTCAGGAACAGCTCATTGCCGACAATGCTGAAGGACGCCGCATGGGCACCCGATAGCGACAGATTGTTGCTGCCCAGGGCATCGTCGGAGATGACGATGTCGGCGAGCTTGGTTGCGCCGCTGGTGTTGCTGTTCTCATCAATATTCGTGACCACATTGGCCAGCGCCACCGTCGGCGCTTCGTTGATGTCGTTCACCGTCAGGCTCAGCGCAGCACTATCATCGGGGCTGCCGCCGACTGCCGCATCGTCCACAACCACCGTCACGTCCAGCTGGTCCAGAGTCTCGAAATCCAGCGCCACGCCAGCGTTGAGATGCAGTTCCAATCCAACAATCGAGAACGAGGCTGCGTGCGCCCCCGACAGCGTCAGGCCGTTACTGCCCAGAGCATCGTCGGAGATGACGATGTCGGCGAGCTTGGTTGCGCCGCTGGTGTTGCTGTTCTCATCAATATTCGTGACCACATTGGCCAGCGCCACCGTCGGCGCTTCATTGATATCGTTCACCGTCAGGCTCAGGGCAACGCTGTCATCCGGGCTGCCGCCCACCCCTGCGTCGTCCACTTCCACCGTCACGTCCAGCTGACCCAGGCTCTCTGCATCGAGCACCACGCCGGAATTCAGATACAGCTCATTGCCGACAATGGAGAACGAGGCCGCATGGGCGCCGGATAGAATGAGGTTGTTAGTGCCCAGGACGTCGTCGGAGATGACGATGTCGGCGAGCTTGGTTGCGCCGCTGGTGTCGCTGTTTTCGTCGATGTCCGTGACAATATTGGCCAGCGCCACCGTCGGCGCCTCATTGATGTCGTTGACCGTCAGGACGAAGCTCTGGCTGGTTTGCAGACCACCACTGTCCTCGGCCGTCACCGTTACCACGACGCCGTCGTCCGTTTCGTGATCCAGACTGGCACCCGCCTTCAGTTGCAGGCTGTTGCCCACGACCTCGAAACGGCCATCATCAACCGTCAGCGCATGACTATCGCCGACGTCCGGATCCGTAACTGTCAGCGCACCAATGACCGCGCCGGCGGCATTCTCGTCAACACTGTCATTGCCAAGTGCTATCCCCGTCGGTGCCCCGTTGCCGCCATCTGCAATGATGACGTCGAACGCCTCCCAATTGCGTACGGTGAGATCGAAGGCCTCGAAACTATATGTCGGGCCGTTGTCCGCCGTCGGGTCCGAGGATAGCGCGAGGAAATCGGTGAAAGCGGCAAGGTCGGCCTGCACAGCGGAACTGTTGAATTCACCAAGGCTGAAATTAAAGACAATAGTGTCGTAGCCTTTACCGCCGTCGTAATAGTCCGTAGCGCCGAGATTTTCGGTCATCGTGTAAACGCCGGTATCGTCGCCCTGTTGAGTAAACAACACGTCGTTGCCAGCACCGCCGTCGAGATAGTCGTTAAAGCTCAGATCGCCGCCGCTGGCAGAACCATGGGAGCCGCGAGAGCCGCGAGAGCCGCGCGAGCCATGAGAACCACTCGCTGAGCCATGGGAGCCGCTGCCGGAGCCCCGCCCTGATCCAGAAGCCGAACCGCGCCCCGAACCGCTACCCCGCGAACCACTGCCGGAGCCTCGCCCCGAACCGGAGCCCGAACCCGGCCCGTAATCACCATACAGGATGTCGTTGCCGGCGCCGCCCAATACGGTGTCGTCGCCAGCACCGCCGATGACCACGTCATCGCCGATGCCGCCGTCAAGGTAGTCGTTGAAGCTCAGATCACCGCCACTGGCGGAACCGTGGGAACTGTGAGAACCACTGCCCGAACCCCGTGAACCGGAGCCTGAGCCCCGCGAACCGGAACCCCTCCGGCCAGAGGCGGAGGCACCGCTGCCGTCACCCATGATCAAGTCGTTGCCGGCGCCGCCATCAATCACGTCATTGCCGGCACCGCCCCAGATCTCGTCATCGCCGGCACCGCCGAAGATGAGATCATCACCGCCATTGCCGTCGATTACGTCGTTGTTGCTGCTACCGAAGATGCTGTCATCGCCAGAGGTGCCATTGAGATTTGGACGGCCACCACTACCGCCCGAGCCGCTACCACTACCGTGCCCCGCCATTATTCACCTCCCTACGCGGGCCCGGCTGATTTTCAGCTCTGGAAACTTGTACCCACTTGGAAATATTTTACATAATTTCCGATGCGCGAGAAGGTTAAAAGATGGTTAACGATAATTTGAGGCGAGCACCCCTAGCAGCAGGTTGGCCGGGCCTTCCAGGCTGGCGGCATCTGTCAACCGCCGCGATGAACGCCTGAGCGGGGCTTGGGAATAGGCGAGTTCCTCCAAGCCAGTCCGCTTCGTGTTATTGGTCTTGATCATAATTGCTGGGTATCAAATGACCATCTTCCGACAAACCGGCTGAAGCCAACTCATGCCTCAACATGATGTGCGAGTTTTCGTGCATGACCACACTGTTCACCCGAGGTGGACTTTGATTGGGATTGCATACGACTAGATGTCGCTCCTGTACGCGAAGCGTAAAAGCGGATCAACTGTCTTTATCCCCAACTGTCAGCTGGGCCAAGTCCTCCTTGCACACCCGCGCGCCCACCAGATTGACATCTTGATCGCGGCCGCTGTCCTTTAATATATTGGGATGAAACGCGCAAAATAAGTCTCGGCCATGATGCCAGGTTCCGCTCGATAGACAGATTGTCTCCGGCGCCGTAACAGCGCCTCCCATCCCGATATTTCCCCCTAAATCCCGCTATATCCCGTTTCTCCAGGTCCCCTACGGCAAGATAATCAAAGCTTCGGCAAGACATTTAAAACCGGCACAGCGGCAGGGAAATCCCGGTCCAGAGCTTCCAAATCACCCAGGCCCCGCGTCTACCCACGGAGTTGATAGGACGGTCAAATGGGTCAGAACTGCCCGGAACTGCGCTAGCTAAGCATATATGTCTCGACCCGGTTTTTGGCGCATTGTAGCCTTCGGCAATGCCCGAGAACCGGAAATAAAAAGAAAGCAACTAGAATGCCCAACCATACAGGCGACGGCCATCTTTTCACCTTTGCCGTCATCGCCGATACCCATGTCACCGAAGAAGAAGCGGAGGCTATCGGTGGATACGATGTGGACACGGTAAAGCTGGGCGCGGCGCGATCGGCCTATGTGGTTCGCGAGCTCAATCGACTGGCGCCCGACTTCGTGGTTCATCTTGGCGACATCACACACCCCGAACCGGGCACGCCGGCCTATGAGGATTCGGCGCAACGTTTTCACACGGTCTATGAAGCGCTGGAATGCCCGCTTTATCTGGTGGCCGGAAATCACGATATCGGTGAAAAGGCCTTTGCTGGCGAGCCCCTGCCTCCGCAGCAGGAGCAGCGCACTGTCAACGATGACATGATCGCCGAGTACGAGCGGCATTTTCAGGCGCAGTATTATTCCTTCGAACACCAGGATTGTCTATTCGTGATCATAAACGGCATGATCGTCAACTCGGGCCTGGATTGCGAGGCGCAACAGCGCCAATGGCTGGAAGCGTTGCTGGCGGAAAACCAGGGCCGTCGCGTCTTTATGTTTTCACATTACCCGCCTTATTTGTCCCGCCCGGACGAGATAGGCCATTATGACGCCACGGACGAGCCGGGCCGGTCATGGCTGCTGGGGGTGTTGGAGCGCCACAAGGTGGAAGCTTTTTACGCCGGACATGTCCATAATTTTTTCTTCAACCGCCATGGCGCGACCTCTTGTTACGTGTTGCCGTCGGTCTGCTTTTTGCGTCATGACTACCACGAGCTGTTTCGCGCGGCACCGGGTATGAGACAAGGGCGGCACGACGGCGCCAAGCTTGGTTATGCCGTTGTCCAGGTCCGGGACGAGGGGCACCTAAATCACATCATCCGCAGCCATGGCCGCACCCATGGCGGCACTTATGACCAGCCCATGGAGGTTGATCCTTTGCCACTGGTTCATGGCCTGGCACCGGATCGCGGCGCTGTCGGCCTCGATCTGCGCCAATCCTGGTGCGACAGTGCCAACATACCCACGCCCTGGGGGCTGGATGTTTTCAGGCGCAAGCGGATCCGCAACGATTATCCGCTGTTGGCCGTGTGGGAGATGGGGGTGCGCAACCTACGGGTGCCGCTCGACGATCTGGCCGATGCGGAGACGCGGAGCCGCATGGCGGAATTGACCGCGCTCGGCCACCGTTTCACCGCCTTCTCCTACGGATTGCCCAAGGGTGCGGCGCGGCAGGCCTTGATCGATCATGGCCAAATTCTAAGCGCTTGGGAAGTTATCGCGCCGACCACCAGTGCGCCTGAATTGCTTGGCGACATCGCCGCCCTAAAGGGCGGGACACCGGTCTTTTTCAACGCCTATCGGGCGGGCGCGAAGACGTTCAGTGTCAGTCATGGCTTGGCCGCAGACGAGCGGGGCACGGCCGAAGCGCTGCTCGCCCTGGACGGGGCAAGACAAGCCATCGACGGCTTGGTCTTTGGCATCCATTGGCGGGAAGCGCCGCTACCGGCCATGATAGCGGCCCGGGACAGCGTCGCCGGCCTGGGGGTGATGGCGGCGGTCCATGTGCAGTTCGCTTACCGCAGGCCGCGGGAACAGGATGAAACCGAGCGCTACGATGCCAACCGTATCGCGGAGGCCGTGATCGGCGCCTTGGCCTATGACGATATGGGCGTCTTTCTAGATAACTTCACCGGTATCGATCGGGGCTATTATTTCAGTGGCGGCCTGGTTGACCGGCTTTACAACCCAGCTGCCGGCGCCCACATCGTCCGCCATCTGCACGCCGCTTTGCCGGCTGGATGCCATACCGGCGCGGTAATTGAAGATGGAGATGACCGGCTGATCGAGCTGCATGAACCCGGCGGCGCGTTGCTGTTACCCGCAACCGGTACCGATCCGGCATCATTGCCATCCGCGCCAGCACGCGCGCAGGGGCGCTGGATCGATCTGGCCAGCGGAAAAATGGCGCCGGAACACCTTGTCGGCCCCACCCTGGTAATTCCCGAATAGGCGAGGGGAACTGCTCTAGATTTCGGAGAGGAAATCCAGGGCGGCCTGAACGCCGCCCTTGCTGTGCGGTATCCCGGCCGCGGCCAGGCCCATTTCCACGCCCGACAATGTGCCCGCCAGCATCAGTTCGTTGAAATCGCCAAGATGGCCGATGCGGAAGGCCCGGCCCGCCAGGCGGCCCAGGCCGTTGCCCAGGGACATGTTAAAGTGTTGCAGGACCACGCTCCGGAAGGCATCGGCATCATGCCCCTCGGGCAATAGAACGGCGGTCAGGCTGTTGGATTTTTCGCTTTCAACCTGGGCGACGGTCTCCAAGCCCCAGGCGGCGACGGCGCGGCGGGTGGCCTCGGCCAGGCGGGCGTGACGTTGGAAGACGTTTTGCAGGCCTTCCTCCCCCAGCATCGATATGGCTTCATCCAGGCCGTACAGCAGGTTGGTGGCTGGCGTGTAGGGAAAGGCGCCGCCCTTGTTGGCGCCCAGCATGGCGGACCAGTCCCAGTAGGATCGCGTCATGCCGCCTGCTTCGTGCGCTGCCAGAGCCTTTTCACTGACCGCGTTGAAACTTAAACCGGGCGGCAGCATCAAACCTTTTTGCGAGCCGCCGATGGTGACATCGACGCCCCATTCGCTGTGCCGATAATCGATTGATGCCAGCGACGATATGGTATCCACCATTAACAACGCGGGGTGCCCGGTGTCATCCATGGCCCGGCGTACCGCGGCGATGTCCGAGGTGACGCCCGTGGAGGTCTCGTTATGCACACAACAGACCGCTTTGATCAGCTGCCCCTTGTCGTCGGCCAGGGCGGCGGCGATCTGCTCTGCTTGCACGCCATGGCGCCAATCGCCGGCCAGGAACAGCACATCGAGGCCCAGACGGTCCGCCAGGGCCCGCCACAGGGTGGCGAACTGTCCGGTTTCGGCCATCAAGACGCGGTCGCCGGTGGCTAGTGTGTTGACCAGGGCGGCCTCCCACGCGCCGGTGCCCGAGGCGGGATAGATCACCACCGGGTCCTTGGTTTGAAAGACACCCTTGATACCAACCAGCACCCGCAGCGCCAGACTTTCGAACGCCGGGCCGCGATGATCGATGGTCGGGCCGTCCATGGCGCGGAGGATGCGGTCAGGCACGTTCGTGGGACCGGGGATTTGCAGAAAATGGCGGCCTGCCTGATAGGGTTGATTTCCGGCCATGTGGTGTACCCTCTTGAATTTCGTGAATGGTAAGAAGGCATCATAGGGGCGGTGCCAATTTTTGCACCCTTATCTGACGTTTCGGCGTTAACCTATGGAGCAGAGGAGGATGTGATGTTGAAATTAAGTGATATGGCCATGGCCGGCCGCAAGGTACGCCGGGATGACTGGGACGAACTGGGCCGGCCCACCCAGGGCGCTATTGCTGACGCTATTGACGAGGGCCGGGCGGATGATGCCAAGGCTTTGAGCAACTACACCATTCCTGAAAGCAAGGCACTGCACGATACCTTTTGCGACTGGCTGTGGGATCTGTTCACCCAGATTGCCAAACGCCATGGCGAGGAAGAATTGCACCAGATGCTGCGTTTGACCCAGGGCGGTTGGATGATGAAACGTTCCTGGCTTGGTTTCTTGAAGATGCGCGTCGAGGATCGGGTCTATCTGACGGCGGAGATGATGCGGGCCCATCATTGCGGCCCGGATCAGGATGGTACCCTGGATATCGCGGACAGGGGCGATCATTATGCCATTGTCATGGACCCATGTGGTTCGGGCGGGCGGATGCGGCGGGGCGATCCGGTGGATCGCACACCGTCACGCCTGGGCCCGCCGTATAATTTCGGCGCCACGAAAGAAGCCCATGAGTGGTCCTGGGGCCAGGCGGGCGTGCCTTATTATTGCGTCCATTGCGTGATGAACGAGGTGCTGCCCATGGAATGGGGCGAGCATCCATTGTGGGTCACGGACTATGAAGCCGATCCGCAAAAGCCCTGTACCTGGAAATTCTACAAACGCGCCGAGGATATCCCGGAAGATTACTACACACGGGTGGGGCGAAAAAAACCGGCACCGGGCGAGGGTAAATACTAACCCGCCAGAATTAATTGGTTAGGGCGGCCTCGGTCCGTTCGCGCACCCGGGCCGCAGCGAGATCGCGGATGGTGTTGATCATGTCGTCGGGTTCGGAGCCCGCCGGAAAGACGCCGGCCACACCCAGCTTGGTCAATTCGTCGAGGTCCCTCGCCGTCAGGACAGAGCCGCCGACCACCACGGGTACATTGCGTTCCGCGGCTGCCAAGCGCTGCATCAGGTCGGGCAAATAATGGATGTATTCCCAGGAATGGCATGAGATGCCGATCACGTCCACATCCTCATCCATGGCTTTTTCAAGCAGCGTCTCGGAAGTATTGAACAGACCGGCGTAGGAAACATCCATCTGCGCCTCTTTCAGAAAGCGCATGACGGCGACGGCGCCGTTTTCGTGTTGATCAACGCCCATGACGCCGATAAGAATTTTTGCCTGTGCCATTGTACGCCCTCAGATTACCGCTTCTACTTGTCCGAACGGATCATAGGCGCCGCCGCAGCCCTGGCGGAAGGTGCCCGAGACTTCACCGGCTGTGGCGCCGGCCTCGAAGGCGTCCACGGTCAGGGCCAGAAGATTGCCTGACCCGGTTTTGGAGGCTTCTAAAATGGGCTTCAAGCCCACCTGCAAACGGTTTTGGTCGCGGCTTTCCTTATAGGCCTTGATGCGTTCGATGTGATCCTTGCAGGGCGGGAACTTGCTGTCGGTCAGGTCGCGCAGCATGGTGTCATCTTCGGGCGGCAACTGATGCACATTGACGCCTACCACCTGGTCTTCGCCGGAGGCGACGTTTTGGCTCTGCCGCTCCATGACGCCGTGGAAAATTTCCTTGAAATAGCCCTGATCGACCAGCTCCTCGACATCGCCCTTGCTCTCGATATCCAGGACCATGTCCCAGATACGCTGTTCGATATCGTCGGTCAGCGCCTCGACGTAGTACGAGCCACCCAAGGGGTCGGCCACCTTGGTGACACCGCTTTCCAGATCAATGATCTGTTGGGTGCGCAGGCTGACCAGGTGGGATTCCCGGCTTGGCGTGCGCAACGCTTCATCAAAGGCGGAGATTTCGATGGCCTGCACCCCGGCCAAGACCAGGGACAGGGACTGCAACGAACCGCGCACGATATTGTTGACCGGCTGCTGTGCCGTCATGGCCAGGCCGGAGGTGTGCGAGGTGATTACCACGGATTGCGAGCGTGGATCCTTGGCACCGAATTCATCGCGCATCATGCGGGCGAACAGCCGCCGGGTGGCGCGGATCTTAGCGATCTCCTCGAAGAAATCCATGGAACAGTTGAGCAGAATGGCAATGCGCGGCGCGAATGTATCCACATCAACGCCCCGGCTGATCAGCAAGCGCATCAAATGACGGATTTCGACAAAGCCCAGGGCCATTTCCTCGACCCCGTTGAGGCCGGATTCACTGAAATAATAGGTGTCTTCCAAAAAGACATGAAAGCGCGGCAGTTTGTCGGCGCAGTATTCAACGCAATCGGCGGATAGGCGGCTGCGGAAGTTCACCGGCAAGTGGATGCGATAGCTGCAATCTTCCTGATACAGCGGCACCTGGATGGTGGAGCCGCGCAGCTTTTCGGGCGCGGCGTTCGTGTGTTTCGCCGTATGCACCAGACCGGCGATGGTGAACACCGCCGGAATGGAACTGGACACCGAAGTCTCCGTAATGGGAATACCATCCAGCAATTCCAGATAATCCTGCTTGCAACAAGCCGAGACCCCTTGGGTGCCCGCCGTTGGTACGGATAGCGGATGATCCGGGTCCATCATGCTCATGGTTGGGGCATCGCCGATGATGTCGACGCCGGTCTGTCCGATCTCCAGCAGATAGCGCATCAATTCGTTGGATTCCGTCGGGCTGCCTTCGCCGGACAGCTCACGCTGGATCCAGCTGCCGCCCGACCGCGTCCGGGCATAGCGCCCCCGCGTATAGGGATAGGTGCCGGGCGCGCCTAGATCGTCACTAACGCCGCCTTCCGCTTCATAAAAGGCTTTGAGCGGAATGCCCGAACGGGTCTTGGCATCATTGGTCATGGCGGAAACTCCAAATACATGGTCGTTGAGGCGCATAATTGTATGGCACACTATACAATGAACTGGCTGCTTGATAGCAATGACCCGGATCAAGAGCAGGCGCACGAATTTCTGGAGACTGTTGATGAGTGAGATTTCCCTTTCCCGTATTCTGGCCTTCTGGGCCGAGCGGGACCCCGATGCACCAATGCTGACTTATGAAGGCACGACCCTGAGCCGGGCCGAGTTGGAGGCGCGGAGTAACCGCCTGGCCAGAGCCTATCAGGAGCTTGGGGTAAAGGCGGATGATTTCGTCACCATCGCGCTGCCCAACGGCATAGAATTCATCGAAGCCGCGTTCGCCATCTGGAAACTGGGCGCGATACCACAGCCGGTATCATATCGCCTGCCGGATGCAGAGCGCAGCGCCATTATCGAGCTGGCGGCTCCAAGTCTGGTGGTGGGCGCGCCCAGCACTGCCCATCTCGGCACCACCTGCCTGCCGGCGGACTACAGCCCCGATCCAAATCTCTCCGATGCCCCGTTGCCGGAAGTGACCTGCGTTTACTGGAAGGCCATGACCTCCGGCGGTTCCACCGGCAGGCCGAAATTGATCGTCTCGAAAGACCCCGCCAGTGCCGATCCGTTGGAGGTGAAAATCGGTATCGCACCTGAAAAAACCATGCTGGCACCCGGCCCGCTGTATCACAACGGGCCGTTTCTCTTTGGCATGATCGCCTTGCAAAGAGGGCATCATCTGATTATCACCGCCCGTTTCGATGCCGCCCAGACCTTGGAGCTGATCGAACAGAACAAGGTTCAGGTGCTCTACCTGGTGCCGACCATGATGCAGCGCATGTGGGGCCTGCCCGAGGCACAGCGGGATGGCTATGATGTCAGCTCGCTTGAAATGGCCTGGCATCTGGCCGCCCCCTGTCCGCCCTGGTTGAAGGAAGTCTTCATCGATTGGTTCGGCGGCGATGTCCTGATGGAGCTGTATGGCGGCACCGAGGCCACGGGCTTCACCGTGCTGTCGGGCAACGAATGGCTGTCCCATCGCGGCTCGGTCGGCAGAATTCAGGAAGGCTTTCAAATCAAGATCGTTGACGATGACGGCAAAACCTTGCCGCCTGATGAAGTTGGCGAGGTCTATCTGTTGCCCGACGAGGGCCAGGGCTCCAGCTACTATTATATCGGCGATGAGGCGAAGGCGACTAAGGACGGTTGGGAATCCCTAGGCGACATGGGCTATCTGGACGCGGACGGTTATCTCTACCTGACCGACCGGCGCAGCGATATGATCCTATCGGGCGGCGCCAATATCTATCCGGCGGAAGTAGAAGCCGCGATCGATCTGTATCCCGGCGTGCGGTCATCCGCCGTGATCGGTCTGCCTGACGACGACATGGGTAATCTGGTTCATGCCATTGTCGACGCACCTGGTCAGACTTTGCAGGCCGAGACCCTGCTGGCTCATTTAAGCCAGCATTTGGTGCGCTACAAGGTGCCAAGGACCATTGAATTTGTTGACGAACCGTTGCGCGATGATGCCGGCAAGGTGCGCCGCCGCGCCCTGCGCGACGAGCGCATCGGATAAGGATTGAGAAAGCCATGCGGATTTGCATCTACGGTGCCGGGGCGATTGGTGGCTATATGGGGGCTTGCCTGGCGCGGGCGGGCTACGAAATTTCCTTGGTCGCCCGCGGGCCTCACATGGCGGCGATCCAGGCCAATGGCCTGACCCTTCGAATGGCTGGGGAAAGTTTTACCCAGACCATTCGCTGCACCGATGATCCCGGCGAACTGGGACCGCAGGACTACGTTATCGTGACCCTGAAGGCCCATTCGGTGCCGGCGGTGGTGGATCAATTGCCCAGCTTGTTTGATCAGGACACTGCCGTGGTGATGGCGGTGAACGGCGTGCCCTGGTGGTATTTTTACGGCCTGGACGGCCCGCACCTTGACCAACGAATGGAAAGTGTTGATCCCGGCGGCCGGCAATGGACCGTGATCGAGCCGCGCCGGGCTATTGGCTGCGTTGTTTATCCCGCCTGTGAAGTGGCCGAACCGGGAGTGATCGAACACATTGACGGCGACCGCTTTAGCATTGGCGAGCCGAGCGGCGAAAAGAGCGAGCGCCTGACCGCCCTGGCGGAGGCCTTGCGCAAGGCCGGCCTGAAGGCGCCGATCCGGCCACGTATCCGCGATGAAATCTGGGTCAAGCTATGGGGTAATCTGTGCTTCAATCCAATCTCGGCCCTGACCGGCGCGACCTTGGAACAGATTTGCGCTGATCCGGGCACCCACGCCCTGGCCCGTGCCATGATGGTGGAGGCGCAGGCCATTGGCGAATGCCTGGGCGTGCGCTTTCCCGTGGATGTGGACCGCCGTATCGCGGGCGCGGCGGCGGTGGGGGCGCACAAGACATCAATGCTGCAGGATCTGGAGCGGGGCCGGGCCATGGAAATTGACGCCTTGGTCGGTGCCGTCGCGGAATTGGGGCGTCTGACGGAGGTGCCGACGCCGAATATCGACACGGTGCTGGCGCTGGTGCAACAAAGGGGCCGAATTGCCGGTTGTTATCAATAACTTGTCAATGATCTGTTGTTAGGTTAATGGCCGGGTGAAACTAACCGCTATCGGAAGAGGGCGCGTTCCATGGCGAATATTGCGAAGGCCCTGGCCATGCTGGCCGGTGGGAATTCGGTTGGCGATGATTTCTTCGAGACCGTGACGGCGGCAATGGTGGAGGGCCTGGATTGTCGTTGGGCCGGCGTGTCCTATCTTTCGGACGATGGCAAGTCGGTCAAGAATATGGCCTTGGCGGGCGATGACAGCCCATTTGGTCTGGGGCGCATTTCGTTGGAAGGGACGCCGGCGCAATCTCTTTATGCGGATCTCTCGTCAGGGCCGCTGTATCTTGGCGAAGACATGACCACACTGTTTCCGGCATTTCAAGAACGGCTTGTCATTGCCGTTCATGGTTATGGCGCAAGCCTATTCCAGAATGCTAACGGCGAGCCGGCCGGGCATCTTTTTTTCTTGGATGACCGGGCAGTGGAAAGAGGGGCGGAAGCCTGGGAGTTTCTTGATTTGCTGACCGGGCGGGTTGCCGCGGAATTTTCGCGACGCGGTGGTTTCGGCAACGCCGATTGGCTGGATGCCCTGGTCGATGGCACCAATACCGGCTTGGTGGTGACTGATGTGGAAGGGCGGATACTGCAGGCCAACACGACTTACGCCAACTGGTCCGGTCTGCGATCCGGCTCGGAGATCGTTGGCAGTACCGTCAAGGACTGGATCGCGCCCGAGGCATGGCCCATGAACCAGCGGGCCATCGCCAAATTGCTGCGTGATGGCATCGTTGATGAATACGAGTCGCTGTTGATTGACCGCAATGGCAAGCGACGAGAAATCGCGGTTGTCGCGAACATCGAAAGGACGCCGGCTGGGGTTCGTTTCGTGGCGCTGATGCGCGATATCGAGAAACGTAAAATGGCCGAAAAGGCGCGGCTCAAGAGCGAGGCGCGCTTTCGCAACCTGATCGAGGGATCATTGGAAGCGGTGTTGATCGCCGATACTCAAATGCGGTCCTTGTTCGTCAATCCCGCGGCTGCAGTTATGTTTGGCTATGATGGCCCGGATGAAATGGTCGCCCTGGACAGCAACAGATCATTGGCCGCCCCCCATGAAATGGCCGGGTTGCTGGAGTGGCGCCAGCAGATCCTGGCTGGCGAAGAAGCGGATATCGAGCGGGAAGTCGAAGGCCGGCGCAAGGACGGCAGTCCGATCTGGCTTCGCGTCATGGCCAGATTGGTTGATTGGGATGGACAGCCAGGGGTGCAGAGTACCATGCTCGATATTACCGAGCGCCACCGCGCGGCCGAGGCGCAGGCGGAGATGGATGCACGCTTCCAAGCCATCCTCGACAATGTACCCGTCTCCATGGCTCTAAAGGACGAGCAGGGCCGATATCTGTTGATCAATAAATGGATGGAACAACAGACGGGATGGTCGCAGGAAGCGTTGCGAGGCAATGCAATCCATGAGGCTATCGAATCGACACTGGCCGTTGATGTTGCTGAGGTTGATCGTGAGGTTTTGCGAACTGGCAAACCTGATACGAGGGAGATAGTTTCGGCACTCTCTCCCACGCCAAAAATAATCCGTTCAACACGGTTTCCAATTTTTGGCAAAGATGGCCAGGCAACGGGGACCGGGGTCTTTTCGTTAGATATCACCGAACAGCGGCAGGCCGAGACGGCGTTGCGGGAAAGCGAAGCGCGTTTGAATGCTATCATCGAAAATGCGCCGTTTTCGGTCATTCTAAAGGATGGCGAAGGCCGTTATGTGACCATAAACCGGCAGGCCGAGGACTGGATTGATATAACGATGGAGAAGGCGGTGGGAAATCTACCCTCCGCCATCTATCCCCGGGAGGTCGGTGACCGGGAGCGGAGCCGGGACCTCCAAGTGCTGAACGAAGGCCGGATCATCCGTTATGAGGCCGCGGGGAAGGGAAAATATTCCGGACATACTTTTCTGGCCACGAAATTCCCGATCTTGACTGTGTCCGGAAAGCCGACCGGTGTGGGAAGTATTGTCTCGGATATTACCGACCGCAAGAACAACGAAGAGGTGTTGTTGCGGCAGATGGAACGGGCCGAGGAATCCAGCGACGCAAAAACCCGGTTCCTCGCCGTGGCCAGCCATGATTTGCGCCAGCCGCTGCATTCCATGGAGCTGATGTTGGAAATTCTGGCTCGCCAAATCACTGATCCCGGACAGCAGGAACTGGTCTCGGACATCGCGCAGGCGGCTTCTATCGCGGCTGGGTTGTTGAACCCTCTGCTTGATTACTCGCGCCTCGAAGCAGGCATGGAGGTGCCGGAAATTGGCGACTTTGCCGTTGCTACCCTGTTGCGGGACATGGAAGTGGGGTTCCGCTCTCAGGCTGAGGTGGCTGGTCTTGAACTTCGCATCATGCCATGCGACGCGGTGATCCGAAGTGATCCGGTTCTGCTTGCACGTATCGTCAGCAATTTTCTTTCCAACGCCATTCGCTACAGCGAAGAGGGACGCCTGCTATTGGGCTGCCGGCCTCAGGGCAATGTGCTGCGGATCGAAGTGTGGGATACGGGCCCCGGTATAGAGGGCGAGCATTTGAGCGCCATTTTCGAGGAATTTCATCAGATTGAATCTACCCGTCGCGACCGTGACAAGGGGCTGGGACTTGGTCTTGCTATCGTGAAGGCGCAGGCAACATTGCTGCAACACGAAATACGGGTGAGGTCACGGCCGGGCCAGGGATCAACCTTTGCAATCGAGGTGCCGTTGGTCAGGCGTTCCAGCGCTCTGGAAAGCGTGGCGCCGACGATGGCCGGTGAACCTGCCGAACTGGAGTCCCTGAGCGGTTTGCGGATGATGATCCTAGAGGATAACGCGGCAATTCTTCGAGCGACCAAGGCGTTGTTGGAGCGTTGGGGCTGCTACGTGGCAGCGGCAACCAGCCGTGACGAGGCTATGCAGGTGATTACAACTGAAACAGCAATGTTCGATTTACTGATCGCTGATTATCATCTGGACAAGGATAACAATGGCGTGGATACGGTCGTTCAGATGCAGGACCAGCTTGATTATGATGTGCCGGCGATCATTGTGACCGCGGATATCTCAAATGACAGTTTGCAGCATGCAACGAATAACGGCTTTCCGTTGTTGCAAAAACCATTTCGTCCCGCTGCGTTGCGCGCTGCCATAGCCGACATAATATTCGACCAGACGGAGACGTTGTAGAGCGTGTTTCCGCAAAACATACTCAGACTCTTAAGAATCGAGCAATTGAACCAATCACTTAAGTCGCGGCAAACAAGTCTTGGACGACTCTAACTAATTGAAAATTGCTCTAGTACGGCGGAGCAGAGCGTTCGGCGGAATAATTCGCCTTGATTGAAAACAGCTTTTATTCGAAGTCGCTGCCCACTTTTCTTTCGGTGTCCAGCAGCGCCGCACTTGCGATGACTGCTTCCGTTCGGTTGCTGACGCCGAGGCTCTTGAAAATGCGGGTCATATGAACCTTCACGGTACCGGGTGAGAGGCCCAGTTCCATCGCGATAGCTTTGTTCGATTTGCCTTCCGCCAAAAGCGCCAGGACCTCTTTTTGTCTTGGCGTCAGAATGCTGGATTGGTCGCCGCGGCTGGGCCGTGCGGAGGCCGTCGGTGCGTCCAGCAGTGTCGGCGGCAGATAAACGCCACCCGCCAGGATTAGGCGCAAGGCGCTAATCATGACATCCGCCGATGCTGCTTTCGGTATATAACCCGATGCGCCCAATTGAATGGCGCTGCGCACGTCGCTGGCACGGTCCTTGACTGACATCACCACCACCGTGGTGCCGTGAAATGCGTCGCATAGCGCTTTCAGGTCAATGGGGCCGCCAAGACCGTCGAACATCAAATCGGTCAATACCAGATCAAATCTTTCTTGGCCGTGCTGCATTTCTTCGGCCAAGCCAAGGGCTTGTTCCAGGTTATTGGCCTCAACAATTTCCACGCTTTCATCCAATTGATGCAAAACATGTCGCAGCCCGGCGCGAAAGATCGCGTGATCGTCGACCGAGAGTACCCGCAAATTGCTCATATCAAGCTTTGGAAACCAAGCATGCTTCCCCTCCAACCGTGCAGAACTTTGCGTTCGCGAATTGTCCACTGGCGAATTTCCACGCTCATTATCACCTTATTCTATTATCGGTCACCCTAGCCTATCTGCTAGCCGTTATGCCACCCTATCCCGATATCCTTATAAGGGCGCTAGATCTCGTTAACGGTTCGGATTTTGATTCATATGCAATTAGAGCAGATTTTCGATCATCTCAACAAAAATTTGTAAACCAAAAAAGACGAGTCAGTTGTATTGTATGAATATATTCAGGGTATGATGTTATTACTAAATAAATATGATCAATTCATCATATAATTTTTTATTTATTCATGTGAAATTTTATGAATATTTATCTTAAAAAAGAAATATTGTGCCGATGAATTATAGTTATTCGGATAATGCCGGGTCTTGGTAAATACTCATAAAATTAGTAATAATTCGTACCAAATAATCGAAATCCGACAAAATCATAAACCCATGCCTTATGCTACTGGCGGTCGAGTAATTTCTCAGCCAACGCTCTCGCCGTGACGATTCGGACAGACCCAAGTTGGCGGCCGATCTCATCACGCCGCCGCCGCGCCCAGGCTTTACCTGACCTGGCGGCTAGCTCAAGCCAGGCATAGGCCTTAACCAGATCCCGTGGTACGCCCCGGCCCCTGGCATATAAATCACCTAGATTAAGCTGCGCCATCGCGGCGCCCTGACGGGCCGCCTGGCGATACCATGCCGCCGCTTTGGCTGGATCCGCGGCGACGCCCAGACCCTGGCTCAACAATCCCGCCAGGGCAATCTGCGCTTCAGGGTCGCCGGCCTGGGCCAAGGCTTGCCAATGGCTGTGGGACAGGGCGTAGTCGCCGGCGTCGAACGCTGCCAGTCCGGCGGTGAAATCGGCCCGCGGCTCCGTCCGCGCCTGGACATACGCCAAGCACAACAGACTAGTGATAAGAAACATCTTCAGCATGCCTGTTCCATATAGACCCCTCCGGCGAGAATCGCGCGCAACTTGTTGTGAAGGCTCTGTGCTATGCTGCCCCGAGAACACCGTAAGAACGCAGTCCGAACGGGGAGTTTGCCGTCATGAATGCCGAACTGTTTACCGAAGAATTCAAGATCACGCCCTATTGGTGGGAGGCCGCCGCACCGCGAAAAATTAATGACCCGTTGCCGGAGGCGGCGGACGTGGTGATCGTGGGCGGCGGTTATGCCGGTCTGTCCACGGCGCTGGAGCTGGCCCGCAACGGCACCAAGGCGGTGGTCTTGGAGGCGGAGGAGTTCGGCCATGGCGCGTCTTCCCGCAACGGCGGCGGGGTCAGCGGCTCCAACGTGGGCAAGGGGCCGACGGCGGGAGCGATATCGCCGGTGGAACGCGCCTTGGGCAAGGAGCGCATGCACGAATTGCTGATGGGCGGGGCCGAGGCCATGGCCAACCTCGAAGCCATGATCGAGCGCGAGAAGCTGGAATGCCACTATGTCCGCTGCGGCCGCTTCGTTGGCGCCTATACGCCGGCCCATTACGAATCCATGGCGATCAAGGTGGCGCATCTGAATTCTTCGGGCGATTTCGGCGCCGCCCTGTTGCCGCGCGGCGAACAACGGCGCGAGATCGCCACGGATTTCTATTTCGGCGGCATGACGGTCGAAGGTTCGGGCAGCGTCCATCCGGCCATGCTGCAAATGGCCCTGCTGGACCGCTGTATCGAACAGGGCGTCATATTATGCGCCAATACCACCATGCAGGCGATCTCTCCCGATGGCGCCGGTGGTGAGGGGGGCCACCTCGTGGCGACCTCCGCCGGCATCATCAAGGCGCGGGAAGTCGTGGTCGGCACCAACGGCTATACAGGCAAGGCTACGGGCTGGTTGCGCCGTCGTCTGATCCCGGCCGCCTCATATATGATCGCCACCGAGGAACGGGACGCGGACGAGATCCAGGCCCTGGTCCCAAACAACCGCACTTTGGCCGACTCTAAACGCGTCTTGAACTATTACCGCCTGGCACCGGGCGGCCGGCGCGTGCTGTTCGGCGGCCGGGCGCGCCTGGCCCTGGGCGATCCCCGCGAATGCGCACCTATTTTGCATCGCCAGATGTTGGATGTTTGGCCGCAATTGGAAGGTATCAAGATCAGCCATTGCTGGACCGGGGGCATCGCCTTCACCTTTGATTTTCTGCCGCACATGGGGCAGCACAAAGGGGTGCATTACATGGCGGGCTGCAATGGCGCCGGTGTCGCCATGATGACCTATCTAGGTACCCAGACGGCGTTGAAAATTCTGGACAAGGCGAACCGGCCCTGTGCGTTTGACGAGCTGCCATTCAATAGCCGGCCCGGCTATACCGGGCATGCGTGGTTCCTGCCCATCGTCTCGGGCTATTACGCCCTGCGTGACCGCATGGACCGGGCGCGGGCGGCATAGCGAAGCTTACTCGGCGGCTTCCTTGGCTGGCTGCCCGGAGGTGTCTAGCGCCGGCCAATAGTCCAGACGGCCATGGGCGTAGGGCGCGAAATCCGCCGCGGGGATGCTGCCGATGGCGCGGGCCCGGGCCGTCAGGTCGCCCTCGATATAGCCCGCCGCGACGATCTCCTGAATGGGTATTTCGTTGAGCGGGTCATGCACCGTGCCGGCCAGGATCAAAGTGCCCTGGGCCGCGCGGTTGAGCCGCAGATCATTGTCGAATTCCGCGATGGTTAAAACCGCGTCCGCCTCCAGCCCGTGGCCGTCCACGGACGGCTGGGCCTTGATATTGAAGGTCGCGGCCTGGCTCCGCGCGGGTCCGCTGTCCTCGCCCAGGCTAAGGGACAGATCAATCAATCTGACCCCACCGCGATCCACGGTGCCGTGTAGCTGGTTGCCGATCATTTTCAGTTCGATCGCCGCCTGTTTTTTGGGTTCGCCAAACAGATCCCGGCCAAAGATGATCGCGTGATCCGTGCTCATGAACATGGTCAGCACATAGGCCGCTTCGATCTCACCATACCGGGCCGGCATGGATATCGTGGCGCCCGCAAAGTCGCCAACGCAGTTGGAACCGAATTCGCCAATCGTCACCGTGACCATGGGTTGCGCGCCTGGGGTCAGCCCCGGCGGCAGCACCTGTTCGATAAAATCTTCCGTGGTCAGAAAACTCAGATGCGCCCGCCGCGCGCCGGTGAAGCGCGGCGTCCGTAGTACCTGTTCGATGGCGGCGATTTCCTCGGCGGTTTTGACGAATGCCATGATGACCTCTCCCTGTTTCAGGCCATGGTCGAGCCCCAGGGCGCCGACGTCAAGAGGTTAGCTTTGCCGTTCAGCCGTCCCAGCGGGCCTTGCGCAGTTCTTCCAGCTCGATGGTGGTTTCGCTTAGGCGGCGGGAGAGGTGGACGACCACGGTTTTCATCACCAGATCCGAAGCGCCCAGGCGGTTGAGGAATTCCTTGCGTGGAATTTCCAGAACCTCGCTACGCTCGGTGGTTATGGCGGCCGCGTTGTGACTGCGCTCTTCCAACAGTGCCAATTCACCAAAGACATCGCCGACTTTGATCGTGGTCAGCAGTCTGGGTGTGTCGCCAAGCGTGCCGATGCGGATATCCACCGCGCCGCTGCTTAGAATATAGGCGGTGTCCGCCACGTCATTCTCGTCAAAGATTTTCTGATTGGCTTCGAAGACCTTTTTAGGGAATGGATGTTTTTCGGACTGTTCAGGGCCAGATGCGCGCTGCTCATCTTCATTCGAGGAAGCCCGCAGCAATTCGTCCGCGATCTTTTCGGCCGTGCTTTTCTCGCTGCCCATCATTCAAAGCCTTTCATGCCCGGCGCAGGATCAAAATTGAGCACCGGCAGGCTAGACCGTTAACATTAAATGATGAAATCGTGGTTAACGTACGTTTAGGAAGCCAACCGCCTCATAGACTTCGCGCAGGATCGGGCGGGCCAGGGCCTCGGCCCGTTCCGCGCCGTCTTTCAGAACCCCATCCACATGCGCGGGATCGGCCATCAGGCGCTGCATCTCGGAGCCGACCGGCCCCAGTTTCTCCACCGCCAATTCCGTCAACGCCTTCTTGAAGTCAGAGAATTGCCGGCCACCATGCTCAGCCAGTACCACCTCGGTCTCCATATCCGCCAGGGCGGCATAGATGGTGATCAGGTTGGCGGCCTCGGGCCGGCCTTCAAAGCCTTCGACGCTTTCGGGCAGGGGTTGGGGATCAGTCTTGGCCTTGCGGATCTTTTGCGCGATCTCGTCCGGGCCATCGGTCATGGTAATGCGGGAATAGTCCGAGGGATCGGATTTGGACATTTTTTTGGAACCATCCCGCAGGCTCATCACGCGGGTGGCCTCGCCAAAGATCAGCGGCTCGACAATGGGAAAAATCTCCTTGCCGAAATCGTTGTTGAATTTCTGTGCCACGTCCCGGGTCAGTTCCAGATGCTGTTTCTGATCCTCGCCCACGGGCACGTGCGTGGCCTTGTAGACCATGATATCGGCGGCCATGAGCACGGGATAGACGTACAGCCCGGCGGAGGCGTTCTCGCGGTGCTTGCCGGCCTTTTCCTTGAATTGCGTCATGCGGTTCAGCCAGCCCAGGCGTGCGATGCAGTTGAAGATCCAGGCCAGTTCGGCATGCGCGGGCACCTGGCTTTGATTAAAGATGATATGGCGCGATGGGTCGATGCCGGCGGCCAGGAAGGTGGCGGTCACTTCCCGCGTGTTGGCCTGCAATTCGGCCGGGTCCTGCCAGACCGTGATGGCGTGCATGTCGACGACGCAGTAGATGCATTCATAGTCGTCCTGCAGGCGCGCGAAATTGCGGATGGCGCCCAGGTAGTTGCCCAAATGCAGGTTGCCCGTGGGCTGCACCCCGGAAAAAATTCGCTTCATGGTTTTTTGGCCCTAAAAAATGGATGGCAGGTTATTGCCCAGCTAGAGGTGGGGGTCAACCTATCGCTTTGTCACAGGCCGTGACTGTCCTTGCCACCATCGCCGCCTTGGCCAAACAGATCGCGGACCGGTTGCCAGTACATGCCCCGGACGCTGTGATAACGGGCCTCGGTGCCGTCACCCAGACCCATGGCGAAATGTTCGTGTTCCTTTGGCACATACAGGGTGCCGAACAGGCGGTCCCAAAAGGCCAGGGCAAAGCCGATGTTCTGGCCCCAGTGGCGTTGTTCGACGCTGTGATGGATTTGATGTTGGGCGGGCGAGATGAAGATTTGGTTCAACACCGGACCATAGCTGAGCCAGACATGGCTGTGGCGCAGGTTGCCGATCAGGTTGTAAACGAAAATCAACGCATGCAGGCCGAAAAACAGATAGAACCCCGCCGCTCCCCCCGACCAGTAATTGAAACCGCCATTGACCAGACCGGTGGCGAACGCGGGGAAAGAAGACATCAGGATCAGATCCACCGGATGCACCCGATAGGCGGTGAACGGCGTTAGGACTTCAGCCGAATGATGCACCTTGTGGAAATGCCAAAAAATGGTGAAGCGGTGCTGCACGTAATGCGCCATATAGCGGCCGAAATCGTAAGCCAGAAAAAACAGCACCGTGTAGAGCAAGGTTGTGCCTGTGCCTGTGCCCGTGCCTGTGCCCGTGCCCGTGCCCGTGCCCTCAACCGGACTGGCGCCAAGCAGCGCGGATAGGCCGCTTTCCGCCAGTCCGCCGACCCAGACGCCCGATATGATCACTGGTGCGAAGATAGCGGGAAACAGGACACCGTTGATGTAATAGAATTTGTAATCGGCCTTGGCGGAAACGTGACCCCAGATCCGTCGATTGAAGTAGCGCTTGAAGAAATTGCCGTCACCGTCCGCCCGATGCGAGAGAAAGACCACAATGGCCAGAACCAGGGCCACCGCCAGAAAGGGCCAGTACAGAAATGAATCGTATTGCTTGAAGGCGAACAGCGGTTTGATCAGCGCCGTTACAACGTCAAACACCAGCCGCGGAAAACCCTCCAGCTGATCCGGTTCAGGCATTGCTCTCGCCGACGGCGTCACTGGCCAGAAGGGCGGCGATTTCGTCCGCGCCATAGCCGGCGTCGGCCAGAATCGCGCTGGTATGCTGGCCGACATGGGCGCATTCGGTCAACGCATCGGCGCCGTCGATCTTGGGCATGCCCGGAATGTTGACAATGGGTATCCGGCCCATGTCCTGATGCTCGACCCAGGCGACGCCATCGACGGCTGCGACATGCTCATCCTTGAGATAGTCGCCATAGTCGGAAATGGCCGAATTCATGACTTCCGCCTCGGTCAGCAGTTCGCCCCATTCGGCGGTGGTTTTTTTGAGGAACTCGGCCCGGATCATAGGCATCAATTCGGCTTCGCGCGCGACCCGCTTGTCCCTGGTATTAAAGCGCGGGTCGTCGATCAATTCCTCCAGGCCCAAAACCTCGCACAGCGAAACATAGTGGCGGTCGCGCATGGCGGTGATGTTGATATGACTATCGGCGGTCTTCATGGTGCCGACGGGAACGTAGAGAACCTGGGGGGCGCCGTCCTCGATGAAGTATTCCAGCACCTTGGCGCTCTGGAAGGCGGCGGCGGACTGCATCAGGGAACAGTCGATATATGCGCCCTCACCAAAACGCATGCGTCCGATCAGGGCCGAGGAAATGGCCTGATAGGCATACAGGCCGGTCATCACGTCGACGGCGATCATGCCGATCCGTTGCGGCGTGCCCTCTGCGTCGCGATTGATGGACATCCAGCCGGAAAAGGCCTGGATTACCGAATCCGTGACCGGTTGATCACTATAGGGGCCCTCCTGACCGAAGCCGGTGACGGAGAGATAGATCACGTCGTCCCGCTTCGCCTTGATATCCTCGTAGCCAAGGCCAAAGCGCGCCATCACGCCGGGGCGGAAGCTTTCCACCACGATATCAGCCTCGGCCGCCAGTTTCTGGGCCACCGCACGGCCGTCTTCCGATTTCAGATCCAGTGCGATGGAGCGTTTGCCGCGATTAAAGGTCACCGCGTGGGCGCATAGATCGCCGTACATCTTGCCCAGCGAGCGGCCCCAATCGCCATCCAAGGGCTCCACCTTAATTACGTCGGCGCCGTGCTGGGCCAACAGCATGGTGGCATGGGGCCCGGCAACGCCCTGGGTCGCATCGAATACCTTGATGCCGGAAAGCGGCTTGCGGTTGGTCATTTCATCATCCGTCGGAATATTTCAGGGTTTCACCATGCATAGCGATCTAGCGCCGTCCTGCCAATAGGGCCTTGATCTCGTGCCATCGTACCGCACGTAAAAGCACGGCGCTCACGGCATAGCTGAGCATGCCGGCTGCCACCAGTACCGCCAGGGCCAGGATGCGTTGTATTTCGCCGTCCCCAAGGAACTGCGCCGCCAAAAGATCTTTCAGCCACCACAGGATCAGCGTCATGATCAGGGCCGCGCCCAGGGCCCTGCCAAGGCGTTGTATCAAGCGGTGGTCGGGTACCAGATCGCCCCGGTGGTACAGGATCCAGGACAGCAGCCCGACGTTCAACCAGGCTGCGATGGCGGTGGCCAGCGCCAGGCCGGCGTGGGCCAGGAATTGCATCAGGATTAGATTCAGGATCACGTTGACCACCATTGCACCGATGCCGACCAGAACCGGCGTGCGGGTATCTCGGCGCGCGAAAAAGGCCGGTCCCAAGACCTTGACCAGAACATAGGCCGGCAGCCCCACCGCGTAGGCGGTCAGGGCAAAGGCCGTGGCACGGACGGCCGCGGCATCGAACTGGCCGCGCTGGAATAGGGTCAGGATCAACTCGTCCGCCGTCAGTAAAAACGCGAACATCGCCGGCAGGGCCAGAAACAGCGTTAATTCAATAGCCCGGTTCAATGCCTGAAGCGCAGCGGATTGGTCCTTTTGCGCCACCAGACGGGACAGCAGGGGCAAAATGGCGGTGCCCACCGCGACGCCGACCACGCCGATGGGTAATTGGTTCAAACGGTCGGCGTAAAACAGGAACGAGACCGAGCCCTTGGGCAGCAAGGACGCCAGGATGATGTCGATCACTAGATTAACTTGCACCACACCGGCGCCAAGCGCGGCTGGCAACATCAGGCGCAACAACTCGCGTATCTTGGGCGTCAGGCGGGGGCGCGGCAGGCGCAGGCCCATGCCGGCCCGCTGGCAGGCAATGGATAGCCAGACCAGCTGTACCACCCCGGCCACGGCGACGCCCCAGGCCAGGGCATGTCCCGGACTGGGCAGGTGGGGCGAGAGCAGGGTGATCGCCGCGATCAGGCAGATGTTTAACAGCACCGGTGTGGCTGCCACGGCGGCGAAACGCTGCAGGGAATTCAGCACACCGCCCATGAGCGAGACAAGCGAGATAAACAGCAAGTAGGGAAAGGTGATGCGGGTAAAGGCAACCGCCAGATCGAAACGTTCCGGATCGTCGACAAAGCCAGGTGCCAACGCTTGCATCAACCAGGGCATGGTAAGCTGTGCCAGGGTGACAAAGATGAACAAGGTCAGCAACAGGAAGCTAAGCGCTTGCTCGGCGAAGGCGCGGGCCTGCGCGGGCCCATTGTTGGCCAACAGATCTGAAAACAGCGGCACGAAACCGGCGTTGAAAGCGCCTTCGGCGAACAGGCGGCGGAAGAAATTCGGCAACTTGAAAGCGACGAAGAAAGCATCCGCCACGGGCCCCGCACCCAGGGTGCCGGCTATCAGGATATCACGCACAAAACCCAGTATGCGGCTCAACATGGTGTAGCCACCGACCGTGGCAAAGGCGCGAAACAAATTCATCCCGATTGCATAGCTGAATTATGAGGCTGGAAAAAGGCACTTTGTTGCGCTCCAGCAATGGCAATCGCGGGGCTCAGGCGCCATTGTGGCGCCATGGCGCCATGGCGCCACGATCGACGGAACTGTCGCGTAAAGGAATATCGCTTTTAGGCATATACTACAGGTTGTGGTTAAGTGTGATTATCATTAAAAAAAATATAAAATCATTGAATAAAAACAATGTATTACGATATAAATATTCTCTGATAAAATCAAACAATTGTTCGAAAAAAAGAATGTAACGAATATGTAATAATCGATTATCGAGCAAATTTAACATATTTGTAAGCTCTTGGCCCCACCATGGCGCACGATTATCGCCAATGTCCGGTGTCGGCACCGGATGACACGAAAATATAGAGTCGGATAGACCGACCAGCGGACCGTCAATGTCGAGCACAAATAACGGCGGTCGAAGATGGAGGGATTCACGATGTCGGGATTTAGTATTGCAAACTTGAAAATCGGTCCAAAACTGATCGCGGCTTTTCTGGTAATCGGCATTGTACCGTTCGCCGTTATCGGCTTGGTCGCGCTTGAGCGCGCCAGCGATGCCTTGTCCAACCAGGCCTTCAATCAGTTGGAAGGCGTGCGCGGTATCAAGAAGGCGCAGGTCGAGACCTTCTTTGCCGCGCGCAAAGGCGACATGGGCGTGTTGATGGAAACCGTCGATACTCTGCGCACCGAAGCGATCTCGAAGTTGACGGCAATCCGCGAGATCAAGAAATCCGCCGTCAGCCGCTATTTCGCAGGTATCCGGGACCAGGTCTTAACCTTGTCGGAAGATCGGATGATCGTCGATGCCATGGTCGGCTTTGATGCCGCTTTTGCAAGCTTCGCTGCCGAAACAAATGTGACGCCGGCGCGAGTGTCGGAAATGCGCACGGCGCTGTCGACTTACTATACCGGCGAGTTCGCCACTGAATACAAGGCTCAGAACAAGACGGCTACGTTCGATGCCGGCAGCGTGGTTGCCAAGTTGAGCGATAACGCGGTGGTGTTCCAGTACAACTTCATCCGCGCCAACAAGAATCCCCTGGGCGAAAAGCACCTGCTTGATAGCCTGGGCAATGGTTCCGGCTATGACAGGCTGCACAGCAAGGTTCACCCGATTATTCGCAACTATCTGGAAAAGTTCGGCTATTACGATATTTTCCTGGTCGATGCGGAGCACGGCAATGTGCAATATTCCGTCTTTAAGGAATTGGATTACGGAACTTCGTTGAAAAACGGTCCTTGGGCGGATTCAAATCTGGCCCGCGCTTACAAAGCGGCGATGACGCAAGATGGCGCCCATTCCGTCGCCCTGATGGATTATGATTTGTACACGCCATCCTATGATGCGCCGGCGGGCTTCATCGCTTCTCCCATCTATGACGGCGGCAAAAAAGTCGGCATCCTCATCTTCCAGATGCCTCTGGATCGCATAACGGAAATCATGAGCGAGACGGCGGGCTTGGGAAAAACTGGTGAAACCATCCTGGTCGGTTCCGATTATCTGATGCGTTCCGATAGCCGCCTGGACACCAAGAACCGCTCCGTGGTGTCTTCCTTCCGTCATCCGAAAAACGGCAAAGTCTTCACCGACGACACCCAGGCAGTGTTTAAACGCGGCGAAACCGGCGTTGGTTACATTATCGACTATCGTAAGAAGCCGACCATCATCGCCTATACCCCGATCGATATCGGCGGCGTGACCTGGGCCCTGAACGCCAAGATGGACATCGAGGAAATGGTCGTTCCCGTGGACGCGGCGGGCAAGGATTTCTATGCCAAGTATGTGGAGCTGTACGGTTACTACGACCTGTTTCTGATCGATCCGACGGGCTATGTCTTCTACTCAGCAGCCAAGGAATCCGATTACCAGACCAACATGGTTGACGGTAAATTCGCCTCTTCCGGCTTGGGCAAGCTGGTCCAGAGCACATTGAAGAGCGGTCAATATGGTCTGGCTGATTTCGCCCCCTATGCCCCCTCCAACAATGAGCCGGCCGCCTTTATCGCCCAGCCCGTGATCAAGAACGGCCAGACTGAAGTTGTTGTTGCCCTGCAACTGTCCCTGGGCGCCATCAATGCCATCATGCAGCAGCGCGACGGTATGGGCGAGACCGGCGAGAGCTATTTGGTTGGTCAAGACAACTTGATGCGCTCGGACTCCTATCTGGATCCGAAAAATCACTCGGTAGTCGCCTCCTTTGCCGATCCGTCCAAGGGCAGCGTTACCTCGGCTGCGGCCATGGCGGCCCTAGCGGGCAAGACCGGCCGGGATATCGTGATCGACTACAACGGTAATCCGGTGCTATCGGCATACGCACCGCTGCAATTGGCGGGCGTGACCTGGGCCTTGCTGGCCGAAATCGACGAGGCCGAGGCTTTCGCCGTGATTGGTCATCTGAAATGGCTGATGGTCATCATCGGCTTGGTTGGTGCCGCCGCTATTGCGGCCGCAGGTTACTTCCTGGCGCGTTCGGTGTCGAAGCCGATTGTCGATATGACCGACTCCATGACTGTCTTGGCGGATGGCGACAAGACGGTCGAAATTCCGGCCCAGGACCGGGTTGACGAAGTTGGTGCCATGGCGGCGGCGGTTCAGGTCTTCAAGGACAACATGATCCGCAATGATGAACTGCTCGCTGAACAGGAAAAGGAACGGGCCGCGCGTGATGCCCGTGTGGAGAGACGGGACGCCATCACTAAGGACTTTGGTGGCGCCGTCGCCGATATCCTGAAGACGGTGGCTTCCGCCACGACGGAGATGGACGCCACCGCGCGTTCCATGGCCAGTACGGCGGAAGAGACCCTGCAACAATCCGCAACCGTTGCAGCGGCCTCGGAACAGGCCAGCACAAACGTGCAGACCGTCGCAGCGGCGTCGGAAGAGCTGTCCTCGTCGATTGACGAGATTACCCGGCAGGTCAATGAATCCGCGCGCATCACCAACGAAGCGGTTGTTCAGACCGAGAACACCAACCAGTCGGTGCTTAGCCTGAATGACGCGGCGCAAAAGATCGGCGACGTGGTTGATCTGATCAACGACATCGCCGCCCAAACCAACCTGTTGGCCCTGAACGCCACGATTGAGGCCGCGCGCGCAGGTGAGGCGGGCAAGGGCTTCGCCGTGGTGGCCAGTGAGGTCAAGAACCTGGCCAACCAGACCGCCAAGGCAACCGAGGAGATCGCTGCGCAGATCACCTCCATGCAGCAGGAAACCAACGGTGCCGTAACAGCCCTGCAGGGCATTTCCGAGACCATTGGCAAGATCAACGAGATCTCGACCACCGTATCCTCGGCCGTTGAGGAGCAATCGGCGGCGACCCAGGAAATTGGCCGCAACGTGGATCAGGCCGCTAGAGGCACCCAGGAGGTGACGGCAAACATCTCCTCCGTCTCCGAGGCGACTTCGGAAACCGGTACAGCCGCCACCCAGGTGCTGTCCGCCTCCGAGGAACTGGCCAAGCAGGCCGAGTCCCTGAAAGGCACGGTGGAAACCTTTCTGGCCGATGTCAGGGCCGCCTAACGGTCCCATGCACGATCGGAGTACTTACCTCCCACCATACCAAGACATAACAGCCGCCGGACCCAGAAATTGGGTTCGGCGGCTTCGTTTGTGTGTAGATCGTAAGTTGGAAATTAATCGTTTTCCAAAAGTAGAATTTTAACCGATATGTAATCCTCTGGTACTAAGCTGAAATGAGTGATTAGAAATATGTCAAAAGGCATAATTAACGAAGCTAATGGCATGTCTGATCGTTGTTTGTTAGTGCCGCGTCCAGGTCGCCAACGTTTGCCAAACCTGCCTTGACGCGAAGTGGAGGAAATTCGTTGACCCGATTTAAAAGTTTGAGCTTTGTCATTATTGGTTTTTTAGTGGCCGTCGGCGCCGTATTCGTTGTCAGCGCCGCGCTTATTCGCGGCAAGGTAGCCGATTCCCAGATTTACTGGTCCCATTATCAGGATATTTCCTCACCCAAGGACAGGGCCTTGAATTCCCTGGTCTCGAACCTTGGTTATGGCGGCATGATCCATCAATTCAAGAATTATGTCCTGCGTAAGGACGGCAAACGTCTGGGCCGCATCCGTGCCGCCGCCGGTGCCGCGCAGGGCGCGCTCAAGGCCTATCGGGCCGTCGGGATTAACGCCGAGGAACAGGCCGCGATCAAGGCCATCAGCGGCGTGATTGCTGACTATACCGCCAAGACGGACCTTGTCGCCGCGTTGGTGGCGGAAGGCAAGACATCGCGCCAGATCGACAAGACCGTGAAGGTCAGCGACAAGCCGGCTTTGGAAGGCATCAAGGTTTTGAAGGCGACACTGCTGGCACAACGCCATGCGGACCAGGGCGCCGAAACCAAGATCGAGCTGCTGGTCGCGCTACGTGAAGCGCTGGGCTATGGCGGCATGATCCATCAATTCAAGAATTATGTTCTGCGCCAGGACGCGCCTCGTGTGGCCAAGATCCGTGCCCGGGTCGCCGGCGCGCGCGAGATTGTGGCTAAATTCAATAGCCTTGGCGTCAATGAACGCGAAGCCGCGGCTCTGGCGGCGATTTCCAACGTCGTCAACGCCTATGACAAGAACACCGGTCTGGTCGAGGGGCTGGTCGCCAAGGGCTCAACCGTCGAAAAATTGGATAAGTCCGTAAAGATCAGCGATGGTCCGGCGATCAAGGGCTTCGATATTCTGGTTGGCGAAATCGCCGCCCAGACCAAGGCAGAGCAACGACAGCTTACGGGTAATCTGGAATCCGCGACGCTGTTATCCCTTATTATCATGGCGGTCGCCGTGGTTTCGTCGTTGGGATTGACCACGCTGACCGGTTGGGTGTTGTTGATCCGCATCGTGCGCCCAACCTTGGCCATGACGGAACAAATGAACGCTGTTGCCGAAGGTGATCTTGGTGTCGAGATTTCCGGACTGGGCCGCGATGACGAGATCGGCGATATGGCCACGGCGGTGGAGGTCTTCAAGCAAAATGCCGTTGAGCGTGAACGGTTGGAGGCCGAACGGGCCGAGGGCCAGGTCGCGCGCGAGGCGCGGGCGAAGAAAATCGATGCCATCACCAAGGATTTCGACAATTCCGTGGCCGGCATCCTGAAGACCGTTACCTCGGCCACTACCGAGATGGATGCCACCGCGAACGCAATGACCTCCACGGCGGCGCAATCCGTGCAACGCGCCACCGCTGTTGCCGCGGCCTCGGAACAGGCCAGCACGAATGTGCAGACCGTTGCCACCGCATCGGAGGAGCTGTCCGCGTCGATTGGCGAGATTACCCGTCAGGTCAGCGAGTCGGCCCGCATTACGGACGAAGCTGTCAGCCAGACCGAGAAGACCAATCAATCGGTGTTGGGCCTGAATGATGCGGCGCAAAAAATTGGCGATGTGGTTGATCTGATCAACGATATCGCCTCCCAGACGAACCTGTTGGCCCTGAACGCAACGATTGAGGCGGCCCGTGCCGGTGATGCCGGCAAAGGCTTTGCCGTTGTGGCCTCCGAGGTTAAGAACCTGGCCAACCAGACGGCTAAGGCGACCGAGGATATCGCCGCGCAGATCACCACCATGCAGGAAGAAACCAACGGTGCGGTCAGCGCCCTGCAGGGGGTCGGCGAGACCATCGGCAAGATCAATGACATCTCGGCCTCCGTATCCGCTGCCGTGGAAGAGCAGGCCGCGGCGACCCAGGAAATCGGCCGCAATGTTGATCAGGCCGCCAAGGGTACCCAGGAAGTGACGGAGAATATTTCCTCCGTCAACGAGGCGACATCCGAGACCGGCGCCGCCGCCGCCCAGGTATTATCCGCCTCCGAGGAACTGGCCAGGCAGGCCGACGCCTTGAAGAGTACCGTAGAGACGTTCCTGACCGATGTTAGGGCCGCCTGAGGGCCTCCCCACAAGGGGGGATTTGTTCCCAAAATATCAAGACAAACCAGCCGCCGAACCCGGAAACCGGGTCCGGTGGTTGCTGTTTGTTGCGGTGTTATGCGGACGCGGCGCTGTCCTGGCCGCCCGCCATGGCCGCTACATCATCTACTTCCGTCAGGGCGGATAGCAGACGTTCGCGGATGGTTGTCAGCCGCCGCTCGGAAGTGATCTTCAGGCCGAACAGGTCCTTGACGTAAAATACATCAACCGCCCGCTCGCCATAAGTCGCGATCCGAGCGTTGGCGATGGTCAGGGACAAACCGTAGAAGGCCTTGGTCAGATCATGCAACAGGGCGGGGCGGTCGCGTCCATTGACCTCGATCACCGTATGGGCGCGGGAGGCCTCGTTGTCGATAATCACCGCCGGCTGCACCGTGAAGACGCTGGCGCGGCCCGGCAGATGGCTACGCCTCTCGCCCAGTGCCACGGACAGCAGGGTTTCGCCGCTCAATATCTTGGCGATGGTCAGGCGCAGGCGGGTGATGCTTTCCGGCCTTTCAATCGGTCCACCCTCGACATCTTGTATTGAAAACACATCCAGGGCCATGCCGTCCGTAGTGGTGAAAATCCGTGCCCCGGCGATGGTCGCGCCGCTAACGGTGATGGCGCCCGCCAGGCGTGAGAACAAACCTGGATGATCGGCGGTATAGACGGCCACTTCGGTGAACGATTCAAAGGGATGGACCCGAACGTCGATGGCGATGGCTTCTCCGGCATCATCGGCAGACCGCATCATGCGGGCCCAATATTCATGATCCGACAGCTCGGCCGACAGCCAAAAAGCCGCGACGCCCCGGTCTAAATGCCGCTCCACCGCCTCCCGTGGCCAATCTGGCAAACGTTCCCGCAGGGCATCCTTCACCGCCTCGGCACGTTGCTCGCGGTTCGCCAGAGGCTGGCCACCCAACATATATTCCTCGGCCCGGTTATAGAGATCGCGCAGCAACTGGCCTTTCCAGCCGTTCCAGATGCCTGGGCCCACGGCGCGGATATCGCAGACGGTCAGCACCACCAGCAGCTTCAGACGCTCCGGGCTTTGTACCAGCTCGACAAAATCGCTGATCGATTTGGGATCATCCAGATCGCGCTTGAAGGCTGTATGCGCCATGGCCAGATGCCAGCGCACCAGCCAGGCCACCGTCTCTGTCTCCGCGGCATCCATGCCGAAACGCGGGCAAAGCTCCTCCGCCACCTCTGCCCCCAACACGGAATGGTCGCCGCCCCGGCCCTTGGCGATATCGTGCAACAATAAGGCGACGTACAACACCCGGCGCAGCTTGACCTTGCCGATGACCTCCGATGACAGCGGGTGATCTTCCGCCAATTCACCGGCCTCGATCCGGGCCAGGATGCCCATGGCACGGATGGTATGCTCGTCCACTGTATATACATGGTACATATCGTGCTGCATCTGGGCCACGACGCGGCCAAAATCGGGCACGAAACGGCCGAACACGCCGGCCTCGTTCAGGCGGCGCAGGGTGGTTTCAGGATTGCATTTCGAACTGATGATTTCCAGAAACAGGCGGTTGGCCTCTGGATCTTCGCGCATTTTATTGTCGATCAGGCGCAGATTGCGGGTGATCAGGCGCAATGCCTGGGGATGGATATCGAGGTCCTTTTCATGCGCCACATGAAACAGCCCGATCAACTTTATCGGATCGCGTCGAAAATCGCCGTCGTCCAGCAAATTAATCCGGTCACCCTCGACCAGAAAGCCATCGATCTCGCGCCTGCGTAGGCCAAACCGGGGCAGGCGGAACCGCGGCTGGCGCTTGTGCTGCTCTTCCAGGGTGGCGCAAAAGATGCGGGTCAAATCGCCCACGTCCTTGGCGACCAGAAAATAGTGCTTCATGAAGCGTTCCACGCCCGAGCTGCCGGCGTGGTCGCGATAGCCCAGGCGGACGGCCAATTCCGGCTGCACATCGAATGTCAGGCGCTCTTCCGGCCGGTTGGCCAAATAGTGCAGATGGCAGCGTACCGTGCGCAGGAAGGTTTCGGCCTTGGCGAACAGGCGGTATTCCTCTTCCGTCAAGACGCCCTGGCCGATCAGCTCCGCCACGTCATCAACCCGGTAGAGGTACTTGGCGATCCAGAACAGGGTATGCAGATCGCGCAGGCCGCCCTTGCCGTCCTTGACGTTGGGTTCCAACAAATAGCGGCTGTCGCCCATGCGCTGATGACGTTCGTTGCGTTCGGCCAATTTCGCATCGACAAAGTCCGGACCGGTATCGGCGACGACCTCCGCCGCGAAACGTTCCTTCATTTCCTTGAACAGGGCCTCGTCGCCCCACAGATAACGGCCCTCCAACAAAGTGGTGCGGATGGTCAGATCACTTAGGGAGAGGCGGATGCATTCATCCACCGTGCGTGTGGCATGGCCCACCTTCAGGCGCAGGTCCCACAGCATGTAGAGCATGTATTCCACCACCTGCTCACCCCAGGGGGTTTGCTTGTAGGGTAATAGAAACAACAGATCGATATCCGATTGCGGCGCCAATTCGCCGCGACCGTAGCCGCCGATGGCGACCAGCCCGATACGTTCGGATGCGGTCGGATTGGTGGCGCGGAAAACGACGCCGGTGGTGAAATCATAAAGCGCACGGATCAATTGATCCAACAGATAGCAGTTGGCGGCCAGCACCATGTTGCCGCTGCCCCCCGCCTCGAACCGCTGGCGTACTTCGCCGTGGCCGGCCGCCAGCGCATCTTTCAAAAGCTGCAGTACGGCAGCGCGCAGGGCGGGGGAATCGGGGGCATGATCCTCGGCCAGGTCATTCAAGGCCTCGCTCAAGGCGGCGCGGTCGATAACCTTGCGCCGGTCCGTGAATGCATCCACATCCGTCATGGCGATACCGATCTTCCCCGAGTGCCCCCTATCCCCATGTTTCCCCCCTTAACCAGCGCCCACCGCCGTGACGCCGCCGTCAATGCAAAAGGTCTGGCCGGTGGTCCATGAACCCGCCTTGGAGGCCAGATAGACGGCGATACCGGCAAGATCCTCGCCCTCGCCCAGACGTCCCATGGGGGTGGCTTCCTCCCGCTTGGCCGCGACTTCCGGATCCTCGTACAGGGCGCGGGCGAAATTGGTTTTCACCAAACCCGGTGCGATGCAGTTGACGCGGATGTTATCCTTGCCGAATTCGGCCGCCAGGTTGCGCACGATCTGCATATCGGCCGCCTTGGAAATGCAATAGGCGCCCAAAACGGTGCTGCCACGCAGACCGCCGATGGAGGAAACGATCATAATGGCGCCGTCCTTGCGGGCCTGCATCTCAGGGATAACTTCCCGGCAAAACGCCAGATTACACTTGATGTTGACGTCCATGGTCTTGTCGAACGCATCGTCGGGAATATCCAGGGCCGAGCCGTAGAACGGATTAACGGCGGCATTCAGGATCAAGATATCGATCTGGCCCCAAGCTTCCCGCGTCTTGGCCAGCAGGTTGTCCATGTCCTCCTTGCGCGAGATATTACAGGGAATGGCGATGGCTTCGCCGCCCTCGGCCTTGATGCCGTTGGCGACGTCCTCGCACAGATCCGCCTTGCGCGAGGTGATCACCACCTTGGCTCCATGCTCCGCCAGACCCTCGGCCATGGCCTTGCCAATACCCTTGGTGGAGCCGGTCACAATGGCAACTTTGCCAGTCAAATCAAACAGGTTCATGGCCACGATTTTGTTTCCTTTTATGTCATCAAGATGGATTTGCGTCGTAGCATAACCGATCCATACGCTGCGTGCGCGGGCAAAACGTATGAATTTGCCGCGAACATGTTCTAGGATCACAAAATAACCGGGGAGGCGGCACTTATGGGTTTATGGATTGGCGTGCATCTTTTGGCGGCGGCATTTTGGGTGGGGGGAATGTATTTCGCCCATCGTTGCCTGCGCCCGGCGGCGGAATTGCATCTAACGCCGCCTCTGCGTCTGGTGCTGTGGCGCGGCGTGCTGCGGCGCTTCTTCTCGCGGGTCTGGATGGCCATCGCCGCCCTTTTGATCTCTGGCTACATGATGGTGTTTATCTATCTGGGCGGTTTTGCCAACCTTGGCCTGCATGTGAATTTGATGCAGGCTCTGGGATGGCTCATGATCGGGCTGTATCTGCACATCTATTTTGGCCCCTATCGGCCCTTCAAGGCGGCCTTGAACGAAAAAGATTTTGCCGCCGCCGGGGTGCAACTGGCCAAGATCCGTAAAATAGTCGGGATCAATCTCGTTCTGGGGCTGGTGACCATGTTGTTGGGGGCGACCGGGCGTTATTGGGCTTTTTGATGAGTGAGGGTGAGTAAACATAATGGGTCGCGTTGAAGGAAAAATCGCCATCGTTACCGGCGCCGGCACGGGTATCGGCCGGGCCTGTGCAACACGTTTGGCGGAAGAAGGCGCCAAGGTTACCATCGCGGAATTCAATGCGGAAAGCGGCCAGGCGGTTGCCGAGGCCTTGGGCGGTGATGCGGTTTTCATCCAGCATGACGTGCGCGAAGAGGCGAGTTGGCGGGATCTGATGGCCGCCGTTGCCTCCCGCCATGGCCGCCCGGACATTCTGGTCAATAACGCCGGGATCTTGGCCACTGAAGATAATCAATCCCTGGCGCAAACCGAATTGGCGCAGTGGCGCGCGGTGCAGGCGGTCAATGTTGAAGGCGTCTTTCTGGGCTGCAAGTATGGCGTCGCGGCGATGACCGCGAATGGCGGCCGTGAAAAAGGCGGTTTGGGCGGTGGCGCCATCGTCAATATGTCATCTCTCGCCGCCATGATCGGCTCGGCGCATCTGGTCGCTTATGGTGCCTCCAAGGGCGCGGTGCGGCAGATGACCAAATCCGTGGCCATCGATTGTGCCAGGAAAGGCCTGGGTATCCGTTGCAACTCGGTCCACCCTGGGATGATCGTTACTGACATGGGTGATCAGGTTTTGAGCCTGGGCGGTGGCGATGCCAAGAAAAGATATGCCTCCCGCATGCGGTTGATACCCATGGGAGAGCCGGGTCAGGCGGTGGACGTGGCAAATTGCGTGCTGTTCCTGGCCTCTGATGAAGCCCGCCATGTCACGGGTGCCGAGCTGATTGTTGATGGCGGCATCGCCGCAATTTAGAAAAAGATGGGAGTATTAAGTATGGGACGCGTGGACGGAAAGATCGCCATTGTCACGGGCGGCGGCACCGGCATTGGCCGGGCGGCGGCGGCACGGCTGGCCGAAGAGGGCGCGAAAGTCACTATCGCCGAATTCAATGCGGAGAGCGGCCAGGCGGTGGCTGAGGCCCTGGGCGGCGATGCCGTATTCGTGCGGCATGACGTGCGGGAAGAGGCAAGCTGGCAAGCCTTGATGGAGGCGGTGGCCTCTCATCATGGCCGCCTTGATATCCTGGTCAATAACGCTGGCATCCTGGCCACGGAAAGCGATCAGACCCTGGGCCAGACGGAGATGGAGCAATGGCGTGCGGTGCAGACGGTCAATGTGGAAGGTGTCTTTCTCGGCTGCAAATATGGCGTCGCCGCGATGACCGCGAATGGTGGCCGCGAGAAAGGTGGGCTGGGTGGTGGCGCCATCGTCAATATGTCGTCCATCGCCGGTCTGGTCGGCACGCCGCATTTGCTGGCCTATGGCGCCTCCAAGGGAGCCGTGCGGCAAATGACCAAATCCGTGGCCATTGATTGCGCCCGCAAAGGCCTGGGCATCCGCTGCAATTCGGTGCATCCGGGCGTTATCCACACCGACATGGGCGATCAGGTCATGGCCTTGGGCAATAACGATGCGGCGGCGAAATGGGCTGAACGCCTAGTGCAGATACCCATGGGTGAGGCCGGTCAGGCGGTGGATGTGGCCAACTGCATTCTGTTTCTGGCTTCCGACGAGGCCCGTCATGTCACCGGCACCGAGTTGGTGGTCGATGGCGGTATAACGGCAATTTAGGGAGACGATCAGTATGGGCCGCGTAGAGGGCAAGATCGCCATTGTAACGGGGGGTGGCACCGGCATCGGCCGGGCCGCCGCCACCCGGCTGGTGGAAGAAGGCGCCAAGCTCATCATCGCTGAATTCAATTCGGAGACCGGCCAGGCCGCCGCCGATGATTTGGGCAAGGATGCGGCGTTCATCCAACATGATGTGCGGGATGAAGCGAGCTGGCAAAGTTTGATGGCTGCGGTGGCGCGGGAGCATGGCCGCCCGGACATCCTGATCAACAATGCCGGTATCCTCGCCACCACCATCAACCAGACCCTGGCCGAGACGGAAATGGACGAATGGCGTGCGATTCAGGCGGTCAATGTTGAGGGCGTCTTCCTGGGCTGCAAATACGGCGTCGCGGCGATGACCGCGGATAGTGGCCGGAAAAAAGGCGGGGCCGGCGGCGGCGCCATCGTCAACATGTCGTCCATGGCTGGTCTGATCGGCACCCCTATTGCCGTTGCCTACGGTGCCTCAAAGGGCGCGGTGCGCCAGCTGACCAAATCCGTGGCCATCGATTGCGCCCGCAAGGGCCTGGGCATCCGCTGCAATTCGGTGCATCCAGGCATCATTCGAACCGAGATGGGTGATGCGGTGATGGATCTGGGCGGCGGCGATCCGGCCCCGAAATGGGCTGCTTCCATTCGGCGTATTCCCATGGGTGAAGCCGGCCAGGCGGTGGATGTGGCCAACTGCATCCTATTCCTGGCCTCCGACGAGGCCCGCCATGTAACCGGCGTCGAACTGGTCGTCGACGGCGGCATCACGGCGATCTAGGCATATCCGAACCCTTGCAACGAAAGGCGAAACACATGCGCGCGGTAGGAATTATGGTTCATGGCGGCCCGGAGGCGCTGGAGGTTGTCGATCTGGCCGAGGTCCAGGCAGGACCCGGCCAAGTGCGCCTCCGCGTATACGCCGCGGCGGTGAACCCCACAGACACCATGGCCAGGAACGGCTCCCGCGCCGCGCAGCAGAAGGTTGACCCACCACCTTATGTGCCGGGCATGGACGCGGCGGGGATCGTTGATCAGGTCGGCGACGGTGTCTCGACCGGCGTGCGGGTCGGGGATGCGGTCATGGCCATGGTGGTGCCAAATGGTAGCCACGGCGCCTACCGCGAACAGATCGTCCTTGAAGCCCGTGCGGTGGTTCCAGCGCCCGCCGGTACCACGCATGTAGAGGCTTGTACCCTGCCCATGAACGGGCTTACCGCACGATTGTCGCTCGATCTGCTTGGGCTGTGCGCTGGACAAACACTGGCCGTGACCGGTGCCGCTGGCGCTTACGGCGGTTATATCATGCAACTTGCCAAAGCCGATGGTTTGACTGTTATCGCCGATGCATCGGAGGCTGATGAGGAACTGGTCGCTTCACTGGGCGCCGACATTGTTGTGCGACGGGGCGACGATGTCGCGGCGCGGATCCGCGAGCATTTCCCCGATGGCGTTGACGGTCTTGCCGACGGCGCGGTGCAGAACGAACTGGTTATCCCGGCGGTTCGCGACGGCGGCGCGTTCACGGCGGTGCGTGGTTTCGCGGGCGAAGCGCAACGCGGCATCACCTTCACGGCCACCTGGGTGCGCAGCTATGATGGCGAGTTCGAAAAACTTGACCGGCTGCGCCAAATGGCGGAGGCCGGTACCCTGACACTGCGCGTCGCCGATACCTACCCACCCGAGCGTGCCGGTGAGGCACACCGTCGGCTGGAGGCCGGCGGAACGCGGGGGCGGCTCGTCATCGAGTTCTGATTTGGAGACATAATGCCCATGGCAATGCCATCACAACCCTATCGTGGCGTCTATCCCATCGCGCCGACACCTTTCAATGAAGATGAAAGCCTGGATCTTGACGGTCAGAGGCGCGTGCTGGACTGCATGATCGACCAGAACGTGGATGGCATCTGCATATTGGCGAACTATTCCGAGCAGTTCTTGTTGACCGATGCCGAGCGCGACCAACTCCTCGTCACCTGCATGGAGCATGTGGCTGGCCGGGTTCCGGTTATCGCCACGTGCAGCCATTTTAGTACCCAGGTTTCCGTCGCCCGCGCCCGGCAGGCGGAAGCCGTAGGTGCCGATATGATCATGATGATGCCGCCCTATCACGGTACCGGCCTGAAAGCGTCCGAGGCCGGCAACTTCAGCTATTTTCAAAGCCTGGCGGCGGCGATATCCATCCCCATAATGGTGCAGGATGCGCCGTTGAGTGGCGTTAATTTATCGGTCGCGTTTCTTGCCGGGCTGGCGCGTCAGATGCCGCAAATAGGTTATTTCAAGATCGAGGTTCCCGGTGCGGCGGGCAAATTGCGGGATCTGATCGCAGCCGGCGGCGCGGCAATTCAGGGCCCCTTTGATGGCGAAGAATCCATCACCCTGATGGCCGATCTCGACGCGGGCGCGACGGGTACCATGCCCAGCGCTTTGTTGCCGGAGCTGATCCGCCCCGTGCTGATGGATTATCTTGCCGGTAATACAGAGCAGGCGGCGGAGAGCTATGCCCGTATCCTGCCGTTGATCAATTTCGAGAACCGGCAATGCGGTTTGCGCGCGACCAAGACTGCGATGATGGAGGGCGGCGTTATCAAAAGCGATATAGTACGCCATCCACTAGAGCCGCTGCACCCCGAAACCAGGCAACAGCTTTTAGCACAGGCGGAGGCCCTGGATGTGCTTGCCTTGCGATGGGGCAGGTAACGGCTGATGCCCGCGCTTGAAGTTTTAGCCATCCAACGGATTAGTGCCGACGAAGCCGCCATGATCAAGGCTGTCGATGCGTCGATCAAATTGACCGATGCGGGCGGCTGGTTCGACGGTGAAATCCGCGAAACCTGGCCCGCCTTCACCTCTGATCGTTATCTAGCCCCCGACGCCAATGGGTCAGGCTGCCGCGAGGAACGCGACCGTCTTCTGGCCGAGGCGGAAGTCGTCTTGGGAGGTTGGCCGTTTCCGTTGGATCTGCGCGCCAGGGCGCCGCAGCTAAAATGGCTGCATCAGCGCCCGGCCGGCGCCTCCAATCTGCTTCGCGGCGATCTTTGGGGCAGTGATGTGGTGGTGACGACCTCGCGCGGTTCCGGCAACACGCTGGCCATGGCGGAATATGCCCTGGCCGGCATTATGTATTTCGCCAAAGGTTTACCCCAGGCCGCGGTTGACCGGGATGCCGGCCGTTTTTCCCATCGCGCCTACCGTCCGTTATCGCTGCAAGGCAAGACCGTGTGCGTCGTCGGTGCGGGTGGCATCGGCCAGGATGTGGGCAGGCTCTGTGCCGCCGTGGGCATGCGGGTTGTCGGCACGCGCCGAACGCCGGGCGACGGCGGTTCGCTGCCGGAAGGTTTCGCGTTGGTCGGCGGTCCCGCCGATCTCGACCATCTGCTGGGGGAGGCCGATTTCGTGGTGATCTGCTGTCAATGGACACCGGAGACCAACCATCTGTTCGACGCCAATCGCCTTGCCTTGATGAAACCGGACAGTGTGCTGGTCAATGTCGCCCGTGGGGAGATCATCGAAGAGACGGCCTTGGCCGCGGCCTTGCAACGCGGCCATCTGCGCGGCGTTGCCCTCGACGTCTATGACGGCGAGTTCGAGACGGCGCCCATGGCGGCGCTCTGGTCGGACACCAGGGTTTTGATCACACCGCACATCTCCGGGATGAGCGATCAGAACCGGCATGGCGCTGTGGAGTTATTTTGCAAAAACCTAAGCGCCTACATTGCCGGCCAGCCGCTGGTCAATGTCATCGATTGGGCGCGGGGTTATTAGCGCTATTCGGCGAGGATAATCTGGACCAATTCGTCCACGGCACTCAGCATCGGATAGTGCCCGGTGTCGATCTCGTACCAGCGCGCGCCCAGGGTTTCGGCGCAGCGGCGTTGATGCGCTTCGCCCGGGTTGGGTGCTTGGCGGCAATAGATCACCGAGGCATTCCAGTCCTGGAACCAAAAGTTATCGAGCTGCACCGCCTGCCTGTGAACAGCGATGGGATGTAAGGTGCAGCGATCCACCGCCCAGGCACGTACATCCGGATCGAGATCCTTGAACAATCGCCCTTCAGCGTCTTCGCGCGAGGGGCCCAGCGATAGTTCGGTGGTGATCGACGATGGTTGAGATACAAAATCGCTAACTTTTTCGCCGTCTTGCAGCGCCAAGGCATCGGCGAAGACCAGGCGGCCGATACGCTCGCGCGCCATCTCCGCCACTTTGGCCATGATCATGCCGCCGCTCGAAGTGCCGACAAGAACCACATCATCGAGATTTTCGTAGAACAACAGCTGGGCGATTTCCGCGGCCTGGCTCTCCACCGTGATGCCCGCGCGCAGTTGGCCGGCGCGTTCGGCGCAGCCGTCCAAGGTCGGTGCATAGACCTGATGGCCGTCCGCGCGCAGTTGATTTGCCACCGGCTGCCAGATCCAACCGCCCTGATAGGAACCATGTATGAGTACGAACGTTGTCATCCTAAATCTCCACCAATCTTGCGACATCCACCACTTTTCGACAAAATAGAGCCTAAGAATGTACCTGCGTAAATCGACCGTGTCCCAAAATTCAAAATGCCAAGCGAGGAAACCAGAGTGCCTTCCAATTCCAAAATCGTGAGCAAACGTGAGCCAGAGGTCGACGCGACCTATGATGCGGTCATTGTCGGCGCGGGCTTTGCCGGCATGTATATGCTGCACCGCCTGCGCGGCATGGGCCTATCGGCGCGGGTCTATGAAGCCGGCGACGGTGTTGGCGGCACCTGGTATTGGAACCGCTATCCCGGCGCGCGCTGCGATATCATGAGTATGCAATATTCCTATTCCTTCTCGGAAGAGCTGGATCAGGAATGGAACTGGTCCGAGAAATACTCGCCGCAGCCCGATATCCTGGACTACGCCAATCATGTGGCCGATCGGTTTGATCTGCGTACGGACATCCAGTTTGAAACCCGTGTGACGGCGGCGACCTTTGACGAAGCGGCCAAGCGCTGGCGCGTCGAAACAGACCAGGGCGATCAGGTCAACGCGCAGTTTTGCATCATGGCGGTGGGCTGCCTGTCATCGGCGAACATGCCGCCATTTGAAGGCTTGGACGATTTCCAAGGTCCGGTTTACCACACGGGCCACTGGCCCCATGAAGACGTCGACTTTACCGGACTGCGGGTTGGTGTCATCGGCACGGGATCGTCGGCCATCCAATCCATTCCAATCATTTCCCAGCAGGCCTCCGATCTGACCGTATTCCAGCGCACGCCGAACTATTCGGTTCCCGCTTGGAACGAGAAAATGGACCCCGAAGAGGAGCGCGAGATCAAGGCGGGCTATCCGGAGCTGCGGGCGAAGATGCGTGGTCGGCCCACCGGTTTCTATTTTGAATTCAATGCCCAGCCGGCGCTCGAGGCGACGGCGGAGGAACGCGAGGCGCAGTACGAGGAATTCTGGTCCAGGGGCGGTCTGCCGTTCCTTGGCGCCTATGGCGATCTGTTGTTCGAGAGGGAGGCAAACGACACCATCGCTGAATTCGGACGGCGGAAAATCCGCGAAATCGTGAAGGATCCCGCGACCGCCGAATTATTGTGTCCCGCCGACATCTTTGGCGGCAAGCGCCTGTGTGTCGATAGCGGCTATTTCGAGACCTATAATCTACCCCATGTTTCCCTGGTCGATGTATCCAAGCGGCCCATTGAACGCTTCACCAAGCAGGGCATCGTCGCCAACGGGGTCGAATATCCCCTTGATGCCGTGGTTTGCGCCACTGGTTTTGCCGCCATGACCGGCTCGTTCGACAATATCCGCATCACGGGCCGCGGCGGCCTGGCGTTGACCGAGAAATGGCGGGCGGGGCCACGGACATACCTGGGCCTGTCATCCGCCGGCTTCCCGAACATGTTCATGATCACCGGCCCCGGCAGCCCATCCGTGCTGGCCAGTATGATCCAGGCGATCGAGCAGCATGTGGATTGGATGGCGGATTGTATCGGCCATATGCGTGACATCGGCGCGCAAACCATCGAGGCGACCGTTAAATGCGAGGATGACTGGGTCGAGCATGTCAACGAGGTCGCCAAGATCTCGCTGCGGTCTATCTCCAGCTCCTGGTATCTGGGCGCCAACGTGCCTGGCCGGCCACGGGTATTCATGCCCTATATCGGCGGCTTTCCCATCTATGTGGACAAGTGCAACCAGGTGATGACCAACGGTTTCGAGGGTTTCGTGTTGGACGGAACCAGGAACAGCGATGCCAGCCCGAAAGTTCGTTTGACAGAACGCTGGCGCGTGCCGGTGGATATGGATGTCATATCGCCCGCCGCCATCGCGGCCAAGCGTGTGCCGATTGTCTAAAGAGGATTGCAAATGTTGAAGATTCATAGAGCCGAAGACCGCGCGACGAAAAAGGCGCCGGACGACAAGTTCACGGGTGATGTCTTTCAGGATGCCGTGTTGGTAGGCGAGGCACCTTCGCGGATGCGGGCAACCAACGTCACCTTCAATCCCGGTGCGCGCACCGCGTGGCACGCCCATCCGGTCGGCCAGACCCTATGGGCCGTCGCCGGTGTGGGCCGCGTCCAGGTCGAGGGCGGATCCATTGAAGAGCTGCGCCCCGGCGATACCGCGATCATCCCGCCTAACGCGCGCCACTGGCATGGCGCGGCACCGGACCGGATTTTCACTCATCTCGCCATGTCGGAAAACGGCGAAGATGGCGGCGGCAGCGTCTGGTTCGAAAAAGTCAGCGACGCTGATTATACCGGCTAGTCCGGCAATTTCGTCGACTGCCAGGCCACCATGCGCCAGGTGCCGTCCTGGTTCTGATAGACGTCGGTAAAGCGAACACCGAAAGATCTCGGCGTGCCGTTGGCAACGACGTTGATATGGGCCACGCCGGTCAACACCACCGCATCGCCCAAATCCTGTGCCTCGACGTCCGATGGCTCGACCGAGGTGTAGACCGTGGCGCCGGATTCCATGTTGCCGATCAGGCTTTGCTTAGTGTCCAGGCGCGCCGTTGAATGGGTATAGATCAAATCCTTGCACAGCATATTGTACAGCTTGGCGATGTCCTTGTCGGCCATGGCCTGCATGCGTTCCTTGTCCAGCGCGATAATGCGGTCGCCGTTCTCACTCATGATATCTCTCCGTTTGTTTGGCGCGCTATGAAAGAGGCGGCTGTCCTGCCTCGGCGCGGATGTCATTGATGACTTCGCCCACGCGTTGGCGCAGGGGTGCGTATTGCAGGCCGAACTCCTCTATGAGGCGGCTGTTGTTAATCAAGAAGTTGCCGGAAATCTCGCGTCCACCGCTCTCGGCCTTAAAGCGGATATCAGCCTCGGGCAGGAATTCGCGTACCTGATCCGCCAGTTCGGCCAGGCTGACGGCGGTGCCGCCGGAATTATAGGTTTCGTATTTCGGTTTTTCGGCCAGTGTTACCCGCGCGAAGACCTCCGCCATGTCATCCACGTGGATGACGCAGAACATGGTGTCGGCGCGTGGAAAGGTGATGGACTGGCCGCGGGCCGGTTGGCACATGCAGTTGACGTGATCGATGGAGCCGAATTTTTTGTCCGGACCGGTCACATTGGCCGGGCGGATGCAGGTGATCGCCATGTCATAGGCGCGGCGGTAATCATGGGCCTGCCATTCATTGGTAATCTTGTTGACGGCGTATTGTGTGTCGCCGCGCCGCTCGTCCGTCTCGTCGACCAGGCGTTCACCGAAATGGGCTTGCGGGCCGCTCACCGCGACCGAGCTGGCAAAGACCGTGTGTTTGACGCCGCAACGCCGGGCTGCCTCGAAACAATTGTCCATGCCCTGGATATCCAGCTTGAAGGCAACATGGGGCGGCAGATCGCCAATGAAGTATGACAGATTAACCAGCCGCTCGGCCCGGGTTTCCTGCACCGCGCCGATGACGTCATCAAACTGGGTCACGTCGCCGCGCACCACATTGACCTTATCACCCAGGTCGGCAAAGGCCGCCTGGGCGCCGGCGACATCGATATCCATACAGGTGACTTCCTGGCCCGCCGCCGCCAGCAGCGGTATCATCCGCCGGCCAATAAAGCCGGCGCCGCCAACCACTAAAATCGACATATACTTCGTTCCCCCTATTCATGCACCGCATGCCAAATGAGATTGTCATTGCGATACAGTAGCACCGGGGTAACGATTAGATCTCGATTTTTCGCGTAGTCCTTGTCCCTGGAAGATCAGGGCTGTTGTTGTTTATGTATCAATTAGAGAGAGATAACCTGCGTCGCCTTATCCAGGGACACCGGGGCATCGTCGAGCAGCAGATCGGTGCTGGCTTTTTCGAAATTGCCGGCGCGTACCGATAGAGGATCCTGTGCCCGCATACGATAGTCCAGCACCATGCGCGACATGATCAACCGCCGGGCATCGCCCCCCGCCGCACCCAGTTTCGATCCCTCCGTGGCGAGCAAGGTCGCGCTTGCCGCATTGTACAGGGCTGTCGAGGCCTTGCGCGCCAAGGTCTGGTTGTTGCTCTTGCCGACTTCGTCGGCAAGTTCGATTGCCATCGAAACAGTGTTTTTCATCTCGCCCTTGTACTGGCCGGGCATGTCGTCAGCTTTGTCCAGCTTGTCCTGCAACTCGTCTTCCAGATCGCGGTGCGCATTGACCTTGGCCACCGCGCGGGTGGTGATGTCCAATGAATTGATATTGGACGTACCTTCCCATAGCACGCCCAGGTGGGCGTCGCGGACCAGCTTGGAATTGACGAAGTCTTCGATATAGCCGTTGCCGCCACGCACTTCCATCGAGCCGGTGGCGACCCTAATGTTGTCGCGGCAGGAGCGGTATTTGTGCGCCGGGGTCAAAATGCGCGTGACCTTTTCGGCCCGTTCATCGCCTGCTTCAGCCTTGGTAATCTGCTGGCCCAGGTACATGGTCATGGACAAGGATTGCTCGGTCGGCAGCATGATCTTCATCAACTGGCGGCGCAGTAGCGGCTTGTTGATGATGATTTCCTCGAAAGCGCTACGGTTGTGGGCTACTTCCATGGCCTCGTTCAGGGCTCGGCGCATCATGGCGGCGGCGCGGGCACCATGCGAGAGGCGGGATAGCGCCACCTGGTCCATCATCATCTTCAGGCCGCGGTTCTTGCCCGTGCCGACCTCGCCCAAGGCATAGGCCACGGCACCGTCGAAGACGATCTCGCCCGATGCCATGGAGCGGCTGCCGAGCTTTTCCTTCAGGCGGATGATCCGATATTTGTTGCGTTTGCCGTTATCCAGGGTGCGCGGCATGGCGAACAGCGCAATGCCGTTGTTGCCTTCCGGCGCGCCCTTGGGACGGGCCAGCAGCATGGCGACATCGCCGTCGGCGCAGGAGCAGAACCATTTTTCGCCATAAAGGCGCCACTGGCCGTCCTCGAAGCGGGCCTCGAGGTTGATGTTGGAAACGTCGGAGCCGCCCGTCCGTTCGGTCATGAATTGGGCGCCCTTGAGGATCTCGTCCTTATCCAGACTGACCAGGCGGTCAAACAGCTTTTCCTTCAGAGCGTCGTCGCCGTGCAGGCCGATCATGGTGGCGGTGGTTTCCGTCGCCGAGATCGGACAAAGCTGTGAAAATTCGGATTGGCCAAACAGGTATTGAAAAACGAACTTGGCGCCGTGAGGAATTCTTTCGTTCCAGCCGAACATGCCCGGTTTGTGCACCATGCGGTGGAAGCCGAATTGGTGGAAGGCCACGTCTTCCATGTTGCGGTAGGCGGGGTGGAATTCCAAGCGGTCCTCGAACTGGCCGCGCGGCCCCCGGTCATGCAGGATTGGTTGATGCCGATCAGCCAGGCGTGACCAGTCATCCAACTCGTTGCCCGCGATCTCGCCCAATTTCTGGAAGTGCGGCGTCAAGTGCGTGCGCAGATCATCGGGCAGATAGATCTTAATGACGTCCTGCAGGCTTTTGTCGATGTCGAAGAAGTTCTTGCCGTTGCAATCGGGCGCGACCCATTCGTCAAGCTCCGTGTTGTCGGCAAACATGTGATTGCTCAGGATATTCATTACGGAGCTCCTTCTCGGCATTGCGGATTTGTTGATTACCGCAACATGGAGATGAATTTCTTGCCCGGCAAACGAAAATTTGACACAGTAGGGATGAGTTTTTCTCACTCAAGATTGAGCCTGACACATGCGCCACATACCTTCCCTGTCCGCCCTCAAGGCATTTGAGGCCGCTGGACGGCATGCGAGTTTCCTAGGCGCGGCAAACGAATTGAATCTCACGCCTGGTGCCATCAGCCGGCAAATTCGCAGTTTAGAAGAGTTTATCGGCAAGAAATTTTTTGAGCGCGGCCACAAACAAGTGCACCTGACGGCCCTCGGGCGGGACTATTTGGCGGAAATCAAAGGGCCGCTTGGGCAATTGGCGGATGCCTCTCGGCGTATTCGTGAATTTGATCAAAACTCACCCATATCGATCTGCGCTTATCCGACGTTTGCCATACGATGGCTCATTCCCCGTTGGAGCGCGTTGTACGATCAGTATCCCAATATCGATATTCGCCTGACGACGTCACTCAATGTGGCCGAGTTCGCCAGCGGCCACTACGACCTGACCATTCAGGTTCAGGGCGATAGAGCCACGCGGGACGGTTTGATGGTGGAAAAACTCATGGACGTCGATACCTTCCCCGTTTGCGCGCCGGCCTTGGCCGAAACCATTCTTGCGACAGGGGACTTGGCGGGGCAAACCTTGCTGCATGCCGCCCCGCGCGTGAACGATTGGAAACAATGGCTGGATTTCGCCAATGAAAGCGAGGTTGACGCCAACAGTGGCCTGAAGTTTGAAAGCACCAATCTTGCCCTGCACGCGGCGATCGAGGGATTGGGCGTGGCCATCGGCATAGAAGCCCTGATCCAGGATGAATTGGCCAGCGGGCAACTGGTGCGTCCGTTTGATAGCAAACGGCGCTCGCACTATCCGATCCAGCTGGTTTATCCAGGCTCGAAAACCTCGGACCCGCTGTTCAAAGCCATCAAGGACTGGCTGCAAGAAGAAGCCGAGAAATCCCGGGCCGCGGCGTGATCCGGCTTAGATCAAACAGCATAAAGTCGAATCAATCTGATGCACGTTGCTCTAGGCGCCGCCGTTCACGTATTCGGCGGCGCCTTCACCGGCCCGCTTGCCGAATACCGTGCCGGCCATAAGGCCGGAGCCGCCTGGATAATTCTCGAAAAACAGCCCGCCGACCAGTTCGCCCGCCGCGAACAAGCCCGGGATTGACCGGTCGGAGAGATCCTGAACCGCGCCCACATCGTCGATGCGCAGGCCGCCGAAGGTGAAGGAGATACCCGTCGTGGTCACGTAGGCCTCGAACGGCGGCTCGTTGATGGGCAGGGCCCAGTTGGTTTTGTTGATGGCCAGGCCCTCGGTGGTCACGCCGTCGAGGATGGATGGATTGTTCTCGCCCGGCTGACAGGCCGCGTTGAACGCGGCAACGGTGCCGGCCAGCGCCTGGGGATTGATTTCCAACTCCCCAGCCAGCTCTTCCATGGAGTTGGCGGTATACTTGGTCACCTGCTTGATGCGGTATTCGTCGCGCAGCAATGGAATGGTTTTCTGATCGAAAATCTGCACCGCCGTGCGGAACGGCTGGCTCATGATCTCGCGGCCGAATTTCACATAAGTCAGGTTGCGCAGGTCCTCGCCTTCGTCGACGAAGCGCTCGCCATTGAGGTTGACCATGATGCCCCAGGGATAGGAATGCTTCTGGAAGTTATCCAGCACCTCGTAATCGCCATAAGGGGGCGCCGAGATATCCCAACCCACCGAATGACAGCCCGACCAGTTGCCATAGGGCCGCGCGCCGATATCCATGGCCATGCGGATGCCGTCACCCATGTTGTGGCGTGTGCCCCGCACCCGGCACAGATCCCAGCCGGGCCCCAGATAGCGCACGCGCATTTCGGGGTTGGATTCAAAGCCGCCACAGGCCAGGACGACGGCCTTGGCCTCGATTTCCTCATAGCCGTCCGCGCCGCGTACCTCGAGGCCCGTGATGCGCCGCTGCTGGTTCTGGAGCAACCGGGTGGCGCCGGATGAATAACGGATCTCGCAGCCCATGCGCAGCGCCTCGGCCAGTTCCATTTCGACCAGACCGGCGCCGCCGCCGACCGCTTCTATGTTCACGCCACCATAAAAGTGATGCTTGCCTTCAACCTTGAACGATTGCCGGCCGAACATGGGGATAAAGCGGATGCGGTGGCTTTTCAGCCAGACCATGGCTGGCCGCGAGCCGTCGATCAGCCGCCAGGCCATGTCCTCGTCGGATTGATGATGGGTTACCTTCATCAAGGCGTCGTAAAATGTGTTGCGGTCATGCACGGGCAGGACGATCTGTTCACGCTCGGCATCGGACAGATCCGTCAGGACATCCGCCGCAGCATCTTCGATGCCGCTATGGCAAAAACGGAAACCACCGGCGGTGAAATAGGAGTTGCCGCCTTTTTCTTCTTCCGCCGCTTTTTCCAGGATCAGCACCGAGGCGCCATTTTCCCGCGCCGCCATGGCCGCCGATAGCGCCGCGTTTCCCGCGCCGACCACGACCACATCATAACTCGACATTCCGCTTACTCCTTATCCTGCTCGGCTTCCGCCTTCAGTTTATAGATTAAATCCAGCGCCTCGCGAGGGCTGAGGCTATCGGGAAGAATATCCGACAAAGTCTTCTCGACCGCCGATGGCTCCATACCGCCGCCGCTATTTCCCGATGTGGGCCGGACGGCCGCGAATAGCGGCAGGTCATCGGCTAAACGGGCCGCGCCCTCGCGCCCCAACGCCTCGCCGTCCTCCAGGCCCGCCAGCACCACCTCGGCCCGGCCAATGACGGATGGCGGCAAACCGGCCAGTTTGGCGACCTGGATGCCATAGCTGCGGTCGGCCGCGCCCGGCCCTACCTCGTGCAAAAAGACCACGTCGCCCTGCCATTCCTTGACCCGCATGGTGACGTTGATCAGGCCGTCCAGCTTGCCCGATAACGCGGTCAGCTCATGATAGTGCGTGGCGAACAGCGCCCTGCATTGGTTGACCTCGTGCAGATGTTCCACCGCCGCCCAGGCGATGGACAGGCCGTCATAGGTCGCGGTGCCCCGACCGATCTCGTCCAGAATAACCAACGACCGCGGCGTCGCCTGATTTAGGATCGCGGCGGCCTCCACCATCTCGACCATGAATGTCGACCGTCCCCGCGCCAGATCATCCGCCGCCCCAACCCGGCTGAACAACCGGTCCACCGCGCCCATATGAGCGGAGGCGGCGGGCACATAACTGCCCATCTGCGCCAATATGGCGATCAAGGCGTTCTGCCTCAAAAAAGTACTCTTACCCGCCATGTTGGGGCCGGTGACCAGCCAGATCCTTGCACCATTTTCGTCAGTGGCGCCCAGATCGCAATCATTGGCAATGAAAGCACCTTCGTTGCGCGCCGCCAGGGCGGTCTCGACCACCGGGTGGCGGCCGCCTTGAATGTCAAAGGCCCCGCTGTCATCGACCGCCGGGCGGCAGTAGCGCCCCGTGACCGCCATTTCGCCATTTGCCGCCGCCACGTCCAGGGCCGCCATGGCTTCGCCGGCGCGGCGGACCGCTTCCGCCTCCGCCTCGACCTTGCCGGACAGGTCCGAGAAAAGTTCAAGTTCCAGGGCCAGGGCCTTGTCGGCGCTTTCCGCGATGCGGCGCTCTAGATCACCAAGTTCCACCGTGGAGAAGCGCACCACGTTGGCCATGGTTTGGCGATGCATGAAGGTCTCGTTCAAGGGCGCCGTCATCAAGCCATCGGCGCGCCGGGCCGCGACCTCGATGAAATAGCCCAGGACCCGGTTATGCTTGATCTTCAGATTATCGATGCCGGCTTGCTGGCGGTAATTACTTTCCAGGCCAACGATCAATTTTCGCGAGGCATCGCGCAGTTGCCGTAATTCATCCAGATCGGCGCGGTAGCCTGGCGCGATAAAACCGCCGTCGCGGTTGGTGATCGGCGGTTCCGGCGCCAGTGCCCTGGCCAGCTCGTCCACCAGATTGTCGTGCCGGCCCAGATCCCGCGCCGCATCTGTTATGCCGTCGGGGGGCAGAGGCAGCTCCCCTGCCGCCAACAGGCCACCCAGGGTATGGGCCGCCGCCAGGCCGTCGCGAATGGCGGCCAGATCGCGCGGGCCGCCGCGCTCCAGTGACAACCGGGCCAGGGCGCGGGCCATGTCGGGGGATTGGCGAAGCGTGGCGCGCAGATCCTGGCGCAGACGCTCGGCGGCGATGAAATAGTCCACCATGTCCAGGCGGCTGTTGATGGCGTTGGGCGCCATTAGGGGGGCTGCGACGTGGCGGGCCAAAAGCCGCGCGCCCGCACCTGTCACCGTGCGGTCAATGGTGGCCAGCAAACTGCCGCGTCCCTCGCCCGACAGGGTCCGGGTCAGCTCCAGATTGCGCCGGGTGGCGGGATCGATCGCCATGGTTTCCCGGCCCGAGACCTGGCGGGGCGGGTCCAGGCGGGGCAGGCGGCCGACCTGGGTCATTTCCAGATATTCCACCAAGGCGCCGCAGGCCGCCAGCTCGGCCCGGCTAAAATCGCCAAAGGCATCCAGGGAGGCAACTTTGTACAAGGCGGTCAGGCGCCGTTCACCGGAACCGCTGTCGAACCGCGCGGACGCATAGGGCGTGATCCGCTCGGCCCAGTCGTGGCGCCACTCCGCCTCCGATATCTCCGCCAGCATGGCGTCGGAAAGCACCAATTCGCCGGGCGACAGGCGGGCCAGCTCCGCGCCGATGGCCTGCTCCTCGATTTCCGAAGTCAGGAATTCGCCGGTGGAAAGATCCAGCCAGGCCAGGGCATGGGCGCCACGCACCTTGGCCAGGACGGCGAGGTAATTGTTGGCTCGGGCATCGAGCAGGGCATCCTCGGTCAGGGTACCCGGCGTGACCAGGCGGACCACGGCGCGCCGAACGACGGATTTGCCGCCGCGTTTTTTAGCCTCGGCGGGATCCTCCGTCTGTTCGCATACGGCAACACGAAAGCCCTTGCGGATCAGGCGCGAAAGATAGGTATCGGCGGCATGCACGGGCACGCCGCACATGGGGATATCGTCGCCCAGATGTTTGCCCCGCTTGGTCAGGGTGATGTCCAGGGCGGCGGCGGCGGCGACCGCATCATCAAAGAACAATTCATAGAAATCGCCCATGCGATAGAACAGCAGGCAATCGGCATGCTGTTCCTTGATCGCCAGGAACTGTTCCATCATGGGCGTCAGTTTCTCGGTCGCCGCCGTGGAAGTCTTGTTCATGAATGACCCGAAAATTTCAAAAAACCGCCCGCCGCCGCCGGGACCCTATACCAGCGAAGGCTAGCAAAGCCGGCGTGGTTTTTCCAGGCCTGGTACCAGACCGTTTGCTAAACTATCGCCACCGCGCGCGACGAAAGCGCCAATCTGGAGTCTATTGCCATGACCGATGCCGAACGTATTGCCGCACTTGAAAAACGTCTTATCCTGCTGGAGGACAGAGAGGAAATCCGCGCCCTGCGGGACAGCTATCACAGTTGCATCAATGATGGCCGCTACGGCGAGATCGCCGATCTGTGTACCGAGGATGCGGTGGTGGAGCTGGGCTATCTGGCGCGCTACGAGGGCTGGACGGCAATCGATGCGGGCTTTCGCGGCATGGGCGAGCGCGAGCGATTCTATATCAAACAATTTATCCACAGCCATATTATCAATGTCGACGGCGATACAGGCACCGGCACCTCGTATCTGGAGGCGCGCTACGGCCGTTTTGGCGTCTCCTATCTGGTTTCAGGCCGTTATGATGACCGCTATACCAAGGTGAACGGCAAATGGTTGTTCCGCGAGATGAGCATCGAGTTCTACTACACGGTGCCTGCCGGTGTCGGCTGGACTGGCGACGAGCGGCATTACCTAAAGCCGCGCTAAGCCGGAGCGCGGCGCAGGGTCGAGGCGAGATTGGTCGCCAGGGCGCTGATGATCAGGGCCAGGGCCAGCCATTCGCGCCAGCCCAGTTTCTCGTCCAGCAGCCAGGCGCTGGCCATGACGCCGACGATGGGCACGGCCATGGCGCCGATGCCGGTGACCGTGGCCGGAAAGGCGGCAATCACCCGGAACCAGGAGAAATAGGCCAGGGCATTGGCGATGATGATCAGATAGGCAATCGCCAACCAGCTTTCCCTACTGATGCTGGAAAGCGACAGCGTGGCATCACCGAGGCTCCAGATCAGAGTGACCGGAACGGCGCCGATCAATAGTTGCCAACCAGCTAGGATGGTTGGGTCGTTTTGCCAGAGCCGCCGTTTCATCCAAACAACGCCAAGACCGAAAAAGACCGCGGCAAAGAGGGTCAGGCCCGCGCCCAAGGGGGCATTTCGCAAATGCGACAGATCCTGCCAGATCAGCACCACCAGCCCCACGAGGCCCAAAGCCATGGCCAAAAACCGCGCCCTGGTCAGGCGCTCGCCCAAAAGAAAGTGGGCAAAAATTCCGGCCCATAGGGGCATGGTATAGATGATGACCGAAGTCCTGCCCGCACTGAGCAGTTGCACGCCATAGGTCATGCAAATCTGGAAAATCGCCATATTGCAGATCGCTGCGATGATCAGATCCCGCCAATGGCTGCGCGGCACCGCCAATGACGCACCCTGCATGCGGCCCAGGACCAGCAGGACGGCGGCGGCGGCGGTCATGACCACCACCCGGCTGCTCCACACATCCATGCTTTCCAGCACGAATGCGGTCGCCGGATAGCTGAAACCCCAACACAGCCAGGTCGTGACCAACAGGGTATAGCCGACTTGTGGTGATACGGGGGCGTTACTCTTGCGCATACATCTTTCTCACGGAGGGGTCTCTGAAGCCACGATTTTTAGGGTTTTTCCTGAACGCGCGGCGACCGTAGTCAAAAGCCAAAGCCGTGAGAAGGCTTTTTCCCTGCTGCCGTGGAGTAACGCCTCCGGGACCGGAAATTATGGCGCCTCCGAAAGGGCTGTGATAGCTACCCGCAAATGCTGTATCGTCCAGACGTATTGGGCGGAGCGGCTGGTTAGCCGGCAAAAAACTCGAGGGAATGGCTGAAGAAAATGGATAACACATATCAAAATGATGAAGCCCTACGCTTTCACTCCGAAGGCCGGCCGGGCAAATTGTCTATTACGCCAACCAAACCCATGGCGACGCAACGGGACTTGAGCCTGGCCTATTCCCCCGGCGTGGCCGCGCCCTGTTTGCGCATCACCGAAGACCCCGACCTGGCCTATGACTACACCTCCAAGGGTAATCTGGTCGCCGTCATCTCCAACGGCACCGCCGTGTTGGGCTTGGGCAATCTGGGACCCCTGGGCGCCAAGCCGGTGATGGAGGGCAAGGCGGTGTTGTTCAAACGCTTCGCCGATGTGGATTCCATCGATATCGAGGTTGATACCGAGGACGTGGACGAGTTCATCAACTGCGTGCGGTTTTTGGGCAAAGGCTTTGGCGGCATCAATCTGGAAGACATCCGAGCCCCTGATTGCTTCATCATCGAACAGCGCCTGCGCGAGATGATGGATATCCCTGTATTTCACGATGACCAGCACGGCACCGCGATTATCGCCGCCGCTGGGTTGATTAATTCCCTGGATCTGACCGGGCGCACCATGGCCGACACCAAACTGGTGGTGAACGGCGCCGGTTCCGCCGGCATTGCCTGCGTCGAACTGGTCAAATCCATGGGCATACCGAACGAGAACGTCATCGTCTGCGATACCAGGGGCGTGATCTATCAGGGCCGGGAAGACGGCATGAACCAATGGAAATCAGCCCATGCCGTCGATACGCCCATGCGCAGTTTGGCCGAAGCCATGGACGGCGCCGATGCGGTCTTTGGCCTCTCCGCCCGTGGTGCATTCCCGCAGGAAATGATCGCCTCCATGGCGCCCAAGCCGATCATCTTCGCCATGGCGAACCCTGATCCGGAAGTTACGCCCGAAGAGGTGGCCGAGGTCCGCGGTGACGCCATCGTGGCCACCGGCCGCTCCGACTATCCGAACCAGGTCAACAATGTTCTGGGCTTTCCCTATATCTTTCGGGGCGCCTTGGATGTGCGCGCGGTTTCCATCAATGACGAGATGAAGGTCGCCGCGGCCGAAGCCCTGGCCGAATTGGCCCGCCAGGACGTGCCCGACGAGGTGGCCCAGGCCTATGGCAAGGCCTCTATGCGCTATGGCCCCGAATACATTATCCCCGCGCCGTTTGATCCCCGCCTGATGACGGAAATCCCCATGGCCGTGGCCAAGGCCGCGATCCGCACCGGCGTGGCCCGGCGCGAGATCGAAGATGAGGCGGCCTATGCACTGGAGCTGCGCCGCCGCCTCGATCCCACGGCGGGTACCTTGCAGTTGATCTTTGATCAGGTCCGGGCCGAGCATAAACGTGTGGTCTTCGCCGAGGGCGAGGAGGAGCGGGTGATCCGCGCCGCGCTGAGCTTTTATGAATCCGGCTATGGCAAACCGGTCCTGATCGGGCGCGAAGAGCGGATTTCGGAAACCATGGAACGCCTGGGCATTGAAAGTCTCGAGGGCGTGGAAATCCTCAACGCCGCGCTGAGCCAGGAAAGCAATGAACGCTACGCCGATTTCCTGTACCAGCGTTTGCAACGCAATGGCTATCTGTACCGCGACTGCCAGCGCCTGGTTAATCAGGACCGCAATATCTACGCCTCCTGCATGCTGGCGCTGGACGAGGCCGATGCCATGGTAACCGGCGTGACGCGCAGCTACAACGCCGCCTATGACGATGTGCGCCGGGTCATCGATGCCCAGCGGGGCAAGCGGGTGTTCGGTCTGTCCATGGTGTTGGCGCGGGGGCAGACTGTATTCGTGGCCGATACCACGGTGCATGAATTGCCGTCCTCGGTGGAGATGGCGGATATCGCGGTGCAGACCGCGGAAGTCGCCCGCCGCCTGGGCCATGAGCCGCGCGTTGCCATGCTGTCCTATTCGAACTTCGGCGATCCCGGCTGGCCCACCGCCGATAGAGTGCGCGAGGCGGTGGCGTTGATGGACAGCCGGGTCACGGATTTTGAATACGACGGCGAGATGTCGGCGGATGTGGCCTTGAACCCGGATTTGAAGGAGGTTTATCCTTTCTCCCGCCTGTCGGGTCCGGCCAATGTCCTGGTCATGCCGGCGCTGCATTCGGCCAATATCTCGTCCAAACTGTTGCAGGAGTTGGGCGGCGGCACGGTGATCGGGCCGATCCTGGTGGGCCTGTCCAAGCCGGTGCAGATTGCCGCCATGGGCGCCTCGGTGGGTGATCTGGTGAACATGGCCGCCCTGGCCGCGCACGAGGCGGCACGCCGGTAACGATGCCTGATAAACCGGGGCCATGGGAGGCGCCGCCAGGACGGAAGCGTTCGGGCTTTCCGTTCGGCGTCTTGTTTTGGCTGTTGCTGCTGTTCGCCGTTGCTTTCGCGGCCTGGTTCTTGTCGGGTTATTTTCCGGGCCGCTTGTCCTCGGAGCAAGACCAGATCAATTTGGTGCGCCTGTTGACGATTTTGGCCTTGGTTTCCTCTGGCTTGCTGGTCACCAGACGGATCAAGCTTGGCGAAGTGGTTCGCAATATCGCGGTCTGGACCGGCGCGGCGGCGATGCTGGTCCTGATTTACACCTACCAGGACGAGCTTTCCGCGATCGGCGCCCGTGTGGGGGCGGAACTGCTCCCCAGCGATCCCATGGTGGGCCAGGATGGCGTTCTCAGCCTGACGCAAGGGCCCGATGGGCATTTTTATGCCATGGCACAGGCCCACGGCGCGCGCATCCGGTTCATGATTGACACCGGCGCCTCGGACATTGTCCTCACACCGTCGGACGCAAAACGTCTGGGCATTGACCTGGCGGCCCTGCGCTATACCAAGATTTATCATACAGCCAATGGCCGGGGCCGAGGTGCGCCCTACGTTCTCGATACATTGTCCATCGGGCCCATCCAATTCAACAACGTGGCGGTCTCGGTCAACGAGGTGGAGATGAGCGCATCATTGCTAGGTATGTCGTTCCTGGGCCGCCTGGGTTCGTTCGAAATTCACGGCCGTAAGCTGATCTTGCGTCAGTAATCGACGTCCGCGCCAACGGCTTCCGAGATATTGTTGAAACCATCACGGTGCAGAAGTTGCGCCAGGCCTTCGGTGATGGCGGGGATCAGGCCGGGGCCTTGGTAGATCAGGCCGGTGTAGAGTTGGATCAACGCGGCGCCATTGCGGATCTTGGCATAGGCGGTCTCGGCACTATCGATGCCGCCAACGCCAATCAAGGGGATTTTGCCCTCGGTGTGGCGATGGAAGGCCGCCAGTTGCCGGGTCGAGAAGTCGAACAGCGGTTGACCGCTCAGGCCGCCGGTTTCGCCACGGTGGGGGCTTTTCAAAGTCTCGCGCAGGCCGATGGTGGTGTTGCCCAAGATCACGCCGTCCACGGCCAGGGCCATCAAAGTCTGGGCCAGCGCGGCCAGGCCATCGGCGTCGAAATCAGGCGCGATCTTGACCAGCACGGGCGGCGGCTTAGCGCAGGCCTGGCGGACGCCGTCCAACAACGCCTCCAGCGCCTCGTTCGTCTGCAAATCGCGCAAGCCCGGCGTGTTGGGGGAGGAGACGTTGACGACAATATAATCGGCCAGGGGCCCCAGGGCCGCCATTCCGGCGGCATAATCGTTGATGCGGTCCTCGCTATCCTTGTTGGCGCCCAGATTGGCGCCCAGGATAAAGCGGCGGTCTTGTAATGCAGCCAACCGCCGGGCCACCACATCCAGGCCCTCGTTATTAAAGCCGTTGCGGTTGATCACCGCGCCGTCGGCAGGCAGGCGGAACAGCCGGGGCCTGGGGTTGCCGGCCTGCGGTTGTGGCGTGACAGAGCCGATTTCGACAAAGCTGAAACCCATACGAGCAGCCTGTACAGGCACCTCGGCATTCTTGTCGAAGCCGGCGGCGACCCCTAAAGGCGTGGGAAAATCCAGGCCCCAATGGCGGCTGGCCAGGATCGGATCGGGACTGGTCGAAACATTGGGGCCCAGGCCGAGGCGCAGGGCCCGGATGGTCAGGCGATGGGCATCCTCGGGGTCGAGCAGATGCAGCAGCCGCAAGCCCAAACTCCAGATCACGGGGTGCTGCCCTCCGCTCCGGGATCTGGCCGCACATAGGTGACGTGGCCCATCTTGCGGCCCGGGCGCACCTCTGCCTTGCCATACAGGTGCAGATGCGCGCCTGGCTCGGCCAACAAAGCCGGTACTTGTTCCACATCGTCGCCGATCAGATTGCGCATCTCGACCCGGCCCCGCAAGCTCATGGCGCCCAGGGGCAGGCCGCAAATGGCGCGAATATGCTGTTCGAACTGGCTGGTCTCCGCACCCTCGATGCTCCAGTGACCCGAATTATGCACCCGCGGGGCCATCTCGTTGACCAGCATTTCGTCGCCGGTGACAAACATTTCCACCGCCATGATACCAACATATTCCAGGGCGGTGATTAGGTCCGTGGCGATGGCGATGGCGCGTTTGGACTGAACCGGATTAAGCGCCGCCGGCACCTCTGATATGTCCAGAATATGATTGCGGTGGCGGTTGGCGATGGGGGGATAGGCGCTGACCGTGCCGTCCAGGCCGCGCGCGGCGATCACCGAGACTTCACCATCAAAGGCAATGAAACCTTCCAGAATGGATGGCGCGCCGGCCATGGCGGCCCAAGCCTGCGACAAATCAGAATCCGGGTCCAGCATCACCTGGCCCTTGCCGTCATAGCCCAGGCGCCGGGTTTTCAACACCGCCCGGGGGCCGATTTTCTTCATTGCGTCCTGTAATTCCGCCAGGCTGTCCACCGTTGCATAAGGTGCCGTTGCCGCACCGACGCTGTTGGCGAAGTCTTTTTCGACCAGGCGGTCCTGGGCCGTGGCCAGGGCCTTGGCGCCGGGCCGCACGGGAACGCGTTGGGCCAGGAATTCCAGGGCGGCGGCGGGGACGTTCTCGAATTCCAGGGTGACCACATCGACCGATTCGGCAAAACCGCTCAATGCGGCCTCATCCAGATAGTCCGCGATGGTCACCGCATCGGCCACCTGGCCTGCCGGTGGCGCCGCTTCAGGCCCGAATATATGACAGCGGTAGCCAAGCGGCGCCGCCGCCAGGGCCAGCATGCGGCCCAACTGGCCGCCGCCCAGAATACCAATTCGGCTGCCGGGGGGAAGCGGGCTCATAGCAAGCTGATCTTCATCGGGGCCAGCCATCGGGGTTTAATCTTCATCTGGGTTGTCGGGTACCGCGTCGGTCTGGCGGGCCCGCCAGGCGGCCAGGGCGGTGGCGACGGCCTCGTCCTGCAAGGCGACGATGGAGGCCGCCATCAGGCCCGCGTTAATGGCGCCCGAGCGGCCAATGGCCAGGGTGCCCACCGGCACGCCAGCGGGCATCTGCACGATGGAGAGCAGGCTGTCCATGCCCTGCAATGCCTTGCTTTCCACCGGTACGCCCAGCACAGGCAGGTTGGTCATGGATGCGGCCATGCCCGGCAGATGGGCCGCACCGCCGGCGCCCGCGATGATCACCGACAGGCCGCGTTCGGCGGCGGTGGCGGCATAGTCATAGAGGCGTTGCGGCGTACGGTGGGCGGAGACGACCCGGCTTTCCACCGCGACGCCCAGCTCCTCCAGAACCTCGACCGCATGGCGCATGGTTGGCCAGTCAGAGCGGCTGCCCATGATAACGCCAACCTTGGCTATTGTTTTCGTCATATTCACACTCCGTGCCAAACACTCGCCCAAGTCCTTTAGATGGTGCTTCCTGGACGCCGGCATGGCCCGAAGACGGGGCCAATTCGGGCCGGGATTATAGGCCTTTGCCGGGCGCCGACCCACCTGGAATTTTGCTTTTTCTGGATATTTCGGCGGACAATCATTAAATATAAGGGCCGCGTTTGTCTCGCGGGCGCCCGGGAAAACTTTGTTAACCTTTGCTTTGCTAGTTTTTGCGTAATATGGGGGCGATTCCCGCGAGATTACAGCACGTTTCCTGTCGTGTCGGGTAATATTCGCCATGGAAGGCAGACGCTGAACGTATGAAGATTAACGAAACACGCCCCGTGCGGAACACTACTGCGCAGCGCCGAAATCCGGCGTCGGCGGCCTCCGCCTATGCCTCGTCTTCGGACCTTGGCGGGGCAGCGCCGACGGATAGCGCCTCCGTCATGGGCATTCCCGAGCCGGAACTGACGCCAAAGGTGCGCCAGGCCATCATGACCCTGATGCAGGAGGTCGAGAGCCTGCGGGCGGAGGTGGAGCGGGTGAACAGCCGTCTGGCCCATATGGAGCGGTTGGCGGACGAAGATACCCTGGTGCCGATCCCAAACCGCCGCGCCTTCGTGCGGGAAATGGGCCGGGTGATTTCCTACAACGATCGTTATGACACGGTCTCCAGCCTGGTTTATTTCGATCTGAATAATTTCAAGGCGATCAATGACGAATTCGGCCATGCCACCGGCGATGCGGCCCTGTTGCACGTGGCCGGCGCCTTGTCCGACAACCTGCGCGAATCCGATATGCTGGGGCGCCTGGGCGGCGATGAATTCGGCGTTATTTTGAGCCATACCGACGCCGACCAGGCCTTGGTCAAGGGCCGCCAGCTGGCCCAGGCGATCATGGCCACGCCGGTCGAACATGGTGCGGCGAAATTCACCATCAGTGCCTCATACGGCATCACAACGTTCAAAAAAGGCCAATCCGCCCAGGAAGCCATGGAAGCCGCCGACCGGGCCATGTACGCGCAAAAGAATGCCCTCAAAAAACCCGCGTTAAAGGCCGCCAAACAGCAATAATATTTAGCGCTTTGATATAGCGGGCGCTGATATGCAGGGCGTTTGGCCGCGCCGTCGGAACAGCGCCAATCAGGCGATAATGTCGGGGACCAGGTGCGCCTCCAGCCGGCCGATCAGATCGCGCAGGGACAGCTTGCGTTTTTTCATGCGCTGCAGTTGCAGCTGATCGAAGGCGCCCTTTTCCACCATGGCATCAATCGCGCCGTCCAGGTCGCGGTGTTCCTGCTGCAAGGCGATGACCCGCGCTTCGATTTCGGTCTTTTCAAAGGACATCATTTCCCCTGCCGCGGTGCCTGACCGCCAACTCTGCCTACCCATATTTCCAAGCCAGGACACTAACATATTCCGCCCCGATTTCCCGCGCTGATTTGTGCGACATTGATTGCAATTAATGCGGAAATAGCATGATAATGGCACACCGAATTCGGCACGCCTAAAGACAGCCAAATTCAGTCATCAAACGCTTTAAGGCTCAATTGCGGTATCGTTCTAACAGAGCGGCGGGCGGGGTGCTTTTCTTACGCTAAATTGTTGCGCTGGAATTTTTGCAGCAATGTCCATCGCTCTCGGGAAATGGGCCCATGGGTACTAATCAATGTCGGTTGGCATTAGCCACCCGCCGCTGCGTCAATATTGTTTCATGGCATTAATACTTGTATAAATAGAACGTTGCCATGACAGAGGGTGGGACAGATGGACTTATCAAATGAGCTCGCGTCTTTAACCGAGCTGATCAGGCCTCTAACCGATCTAATAAGCGCCAATCCTTGGATATCCGCGGCCGCCACCGCACTGATTTCCGGCGTAGGCGGCACCGGCATATTTTCGTTTCTACGCCGCATAAAGCCGACCAAGCCGGAAGTCGGCGAATATTTTCGCGACGACCGGCTGCTGTCGCCGCCGCAAAAGCGCCCGGCCTATAGCGACCGGATGGCGTATGTCTTGGCCGAGATGTCGGACATCGCCTATATCGATTTCGAAGGCGCGGGCGGCGTCATAAAAGACGCCGTGGGCGAAATTCAAAAGCTAGGTATTGATAGCGCCGAAACGTTGAAAGAGTTTCTCGATTCATTTTCCCTTGAGCTGATGGGAAACCCGCGCCTGGATAAAGAATTCCTTGCCGCGCTGTTGAAGAAATCGAACTTCGAGCTGTTGAAGGCATTTTCGGTTGCGGGGACGCAGGGGTTTGCCTGCAAGAGTATCGTGGAGGGGGAACCGCCCTACATCGTGATCGCATTCCGCGGCACGGAGCAGAAGGTTTCCGATTGGCTGACGGATTTGAACGCCGTTCCCAAGGTGGACGGGAAAGAGAAAGTGCATACCGGGTTCTGGAAGGCGTTTAACGAGGCGCCAGATGGCGGCCCGACCGCTCGGGACGTCGTAAAAGGGATAATGGACAGTTCGGCCGCGAAGGACGATAGCGGCGCCCCGCTGCCACTGTTCATTACCGGACATTCATTGGGTGGCGCGCTTGCGCTGATGGCGACAAAGGCGCTGGCGCTCAATATCGATGGCGCCTGCTATACGTTCGGCGCGCCGCGAATAGCGAATTACGACTACTTCAAGGATTTAAAGACGCCTATCTACCGGGTCGTGAATTCCAGCGACATCGTCCCGCGCGTCCCCCCAGGTGCGACGATGCAAATTGCCGTGGGCGTGGTCAAATTGCTGTCATGGTTGACCGGCTGGACGCCTGCGGTCTCCTCGCTATTCGAAAAGCTTGAAGGCTTCCTAGACAGGCTGAACGGGTATCGCCATGCCGGCGATCTGCGTTATCTGACCGATGTTGCGGCGGGCAAGTTCGAAGACGTTCGGCTGTTAAGCAATCCGCCGGCCATCGACCGGATAGTCTGGCTGTGGAAAAACATGGCGGCCGGTATATTCGTGCCGGTAAAAGCCCACAGCATGTCTATTTATAGGAAAAAATTGCAATATATAGCAAAAGATAGGCTCCAATTTTAGCGCAAATGGTATCGCTAGAAAAGCAAGCGTTCGGTGTCCGCGCCCTATCTGACGATCAAAGGGGTCAGAGTAGATTGATTTTCCGATGTTTATTCCGCAGCCATGTATTCATGCCAGTGTTGCTTGATCAGCCGTCGGGCGATGGGCATGGCGACGTCTTTTGTCATGCCAGGCTGTAGGGCGGGGTCGTAGAGAACGGCGAGCATCAGTTTATCGGCGGGCTGCATTTCAAAGATGCGATTTTCGCCTTCACAGATCAAAGATGGGCGGTAGTGGCAGGCGTCACCGGGCAGGCCCATGATCTGCATGAACTCTTCGGGGATGCAATGCCGGCGGCGGGCCTTGGAAATATCGGTGGCAATGCCAATGATGGCGGAGGAGATCAGGCCCTTGGCCGCGTCGCCGAAGGTCATGGCAAAACAGGCACTGGTCCGCGCCATGGCAGCGGAGGAGCGCCGCCTGTTCGGCAGCTTTTTTACAATATCGGAGAAGTGGCGGCGCCGAACGAAATGCAGGCCGACGGATGACCGCGATCCGTTCGAGGCTGCGTCAAGCGAGGCTGCGTCATGCGAAATTGGGCCATGAGAAATTCCGGTTAATTGTTCAATGGCGGTAAGGGCGCTCGCTAAGTCGTTTTCGTGCTGACGCATCGTGGCTATATCCCCGCCGCGGGCATCAACAAGCAAGGGGCTGGCCCAGCGCATCAATACGCGGCTGCCGTTTCCGAAATCATTACCATAGGCGGCGGCTGCGAACTGCCGGGCGACGAGATCGGGGCTCGGTTTGATTGTCCTGGCCGTTGTCGTGACACAACCGGTCAATAACAGCGCTATCAGAATCGCGTATCGCATCCATGAAATGTAGGAAATTTTACGGTCTCGACCAAGGATAATGCGCCCTTTGCCGCATCAAAGGGATGCATAAATATCAATTCCGCGAAGGGGCTATGTCCTCACGGGCCCCTTGGTTACACTAGGGGAAAATTGGCGGCAAATAAACTGGGAGGCCCGGGCCCATGGCGGCACCGAATGTGACAGTGGCGGATCATCCCCTGATCCAGCACAAATTGACCTTGCTGCGGCGCAAGGAAACCTCCACCGCCGAATTCCGGCAGTTGTTGCGGGAAATCGCCTTGCTGCTGGCGTTCGAGGCGACCCGCGATCTGGCCCTGAAGGAGGTTGAGATCGAAACGCCTTTGGAGGTCATGCAGGCCCCCGCCCTGGACGGCAAGAAGCTGTGTTTGGTCTCCATCCTGCGGGCCGGCAATGGCTTGCTGGAAGGCATGCTGGATCTGATCCCCTCGGCCCGTGTCGGCCATATCGGCATGTACCGCGACCACGATACCTTGGAGGCGGTGGAATATTACCTCAAGCTGCCCCATTCCATTGGCGAGCGGCAGGTCATCGTGGTCGATCCCATGCTGGCCACGGGCAATTCCGCCGCCGCCGCCGTGGCGCGCCTGAAAGAGGCCGGCGCCAAACATATAAGGTTCGTTGCCCTGGTCGCCGCCCCCGAAGGCATCGAAGCCTTTGCCGCGGCGCATCCGGAAATCCCCATTCTGACCGCCGCCATTGACCGGCAGTTGAGCGATATCGGCTATATCCTGCCGGGCCTGGGTGACGCGGGCGACCGCCTTTACGGCACGAAATAATATGATAGAAGCCGAAACACCGCTGCAGCCGTCCGATCCAGACGAGCGGCGCACCCAGGATGCGGTCAGCACCGAACAGCTCTCCGCCGACGCTGATGCTTTGTTGGAGAGCCTGGCGGCGGGCGGCGTCGCCATCGCGCCCCTGGATGTGGCCTATGCCATCCTGGCCGCCACGCCCCAGGGCATCCGCCGCATTTTTGATGCCAAACAACGCAGCTATGAAAAACCTTCCGGCATGTTCGGCAATTACGCCATGAGCGCCGAGCTGCATATGATGCCGGCGGAGCGGCACGCCATGGTGGCCGAGATGGTCGAACAGGTCGGTCTGCCGTTTTCCGTGGTGGCGCCGTTTCGCGAAGATCATCCCGTCCTGACCAAGGTGGATCCGTTTGTTCTGGACTCTTCATCCAAGGCGGGCACGCTTGATATGCTGTTGAACGCCGGGCAGATGCATGACGAAATCGCCCGCCAGGCCTGGGCCCGGGAAATGCCGGTGTTCGGTTCCTCCGCCAACCTTTCATTGTCGGGCAGCAAGTACCGCCTGGGCGACATTGACCAAGTGGTGCGGTCGGCGGCGGATATCAGCTTTGATTACGGCCTCTCGCAATACGCTAACCATCAGGGCCGATCATCCACTATCATAGACTTTCGCGATTTCTCGGTGATCCGGGTTGGCGTACGGTTCGAGAACCTGCGTCAGGCCTTCAAGGATCGCTTTGATGTAACGCTGCGGACCTAGATTGGGTAAGACGGGACAGTGGAACGGAATAGGGGGCACGGTGGATAGTCGTTCAGTCATATTTCTAGAGGTCATGATCGCCATCGCCGTTGTCGGCGTTTTGGCTTTTTTGGTCTTTCTCATTGGCCGCGCGGTGGCCCAAGCAAAGGACGGCGGTGGTGGCGGCGGCGCTGGCGGCAGTGGCGCGAACCGTTGGTATCAATACCTGTTGGCGGCGCTGTTGCTGGTGGTGATCGCCGCTCTCGCGGTCTGGCAATTCTCCACCGAGGGCCTGTTGGGTCAGGCGGCGGACTGGCGGGCCGATGGCCGGGCCATCACCTTTTTCGTCATTATGCTGGTGGTCGGCGGCTTGGGCCTGATTGGCTTTCTGGTTTTTCTGGTTGCACAAAGATCCCGGCAGGGTCCGGCGCCGGCGGCGCCGTCTTTCGCGGCATCGTCCACCCCGGCCGCCGCGCCCGCCACCACCCCCGAGGCCGCAACCCAGCCGACGCCGGCGGGCCTGCGCCTGTTGGGGCTGTTGGGTTTGCTGGCCGCGTTCGTGCTGTTGAATTGGATCTATCTGCCCAAGGCGGAGCAATATTCCCTGATCCTGGGTCTGATTTATCCCGCCAGCCTGGCGGTGGCCCTGGTGCTGTTGTTCGACAAGGCCTCGCGTGGCTGGAACGTCAAGGACACGGCTGAGAACTTCCGCGAATGGCTGCTCTGCGATGCCATGACGTTTTTGTTGATCCTGGGCTTCCTCAATCTGCGGCAAGACCCTGGCGGCGAAGAATATGCCGCGATGTTCTGGGATGTGCTCTATGTGGCGCTGTTTTTCCTGATCTTCTGGATTTTGGACCGGGCCCGCACGCGGCTGCGTTTTCTACTGGCCCACGCTTATTTTATCGCCCTGCCGATCCTGCTGCTGATCTGGCGTGCCATGAAAACCATTCCCGAGGGTGCCGCGCCCCTGCCGGAGATCTCCTGGTGGAGCACGGTTTGGCCATTTTTCTTTCTGGCCATCATCGCCTTCGTGCTGGAGATCATCGTCATGTTGATCCAGGGCAGCGAGGGCAAGCAGGGCCTGGGCGCGGTCAAGGACACGATCTTCGTTGCCATCTATGGCATTTTGTTAATCGCCGCGATCCCGGAGGCTGCGGAATGAATAATGACGAACTGGCCCTAAAGGATATCGCCGCCGTTGCCGCGATGATCGCCGCGCGCGAGGTCTCGCCGGTCGAGCTGATGCAAAGCCAGCTGGCCCGGATCGAAGCATTGAACCCGGATTTGAATGCCTATATCTCGCTCTATCCCGAGGCGGCGATGGCGGCGGCGAAGGAGGCGGAGGCGGAGATTGCCGCCGGCAACTATCGCGGGCCGTTGCATGGCATTCCCATGGCTGTAAAAGATCTGTTTCAGGTCGCGGGCATGGAGCGCACCTGTGGCTCGAAACTGCTGTCGGAAGGCATCGCCAATACAGACGCGACCTCGGTTGCCCGTCTGCGCCAGGCCGGCGCCATTATGGTGGGGATGTTGAACCTGCATGAATTCGCCTTTGGTCCCACGGGTATCAACCCCCATGTGGGCACCGCGCGAAACCCGTGGAACACCGATTATGTCTCGGGCGGTTCGTCGTCCGGCTCCGGTTGTGCGACGTCAGCCGCCCTGGCCATGGCCACCTTGGGCAGTGATACCGGCGGCTCGATTCGTATTCCGGCCTCGCTCTGCGGCGTGGTCGGGTTGAAACAGACCTATGGCCTGGCCTCTCGCGCCGGTATCTATCCGCTTTGTGAAAGCCTCGATCATGGTGGGCCGTTGGCACGCACGGTGCGCGATGCGGCCCTGGTGCTGGCCGCCATCGCCGGTCCCGATGCCGCCGATCCAAGTACCGCGCATGCCAGGGTCGCCGATGATTACACCGCGCTTCTGGGCAAACCCCTGGATGGTCTGCGCATCGGCGTGCCGCGTGATTTCTTTTTCGACCGCCTGGATGGGGAGGTCGATGCCGCCGTGCAGGCCGCCCTGGGCGTATTGCAGGATCTGGGCGCGGTGGTCGAAGAAGCAGTGCTGTCCTTTAACCGAGACGCCACGCAAGGCTGGAACGCCGTGGCCATGGGCGAGGCCCATACAGTGCACGATGGCCATTTGCGCGATCACGCCGACGAATTGTCGCCAGATGTCAACGAACGCCTGCGCCTGGGCGAAGGTTTGAGCGCCACTGACTACATCAGGGCGCGGCAGACCCAAACAAGAGTACGCCAGGAAATGGCTGGTGTGCTGTCGCAAACGCCTATTTTGGCCATGCCGACGGCGGTGATCCCCTCGGTGCCCATCGCCACGGGCAAGGCAAAGGTGGGTGATCGGGAAGTCATCGGCTGGAAGGCGTTGGGGCAACTGACGCGGCTGGCGGCCTTTACCGGCCAGCCGGCGATCTCCGTACCCTGCGGCTTTACCGAGGGCGGGCTGCCCATTGGGTTGCAATTGCTGGGCCCGTGGTTCGAGGAGCCGTTGCTGTTGCAGGTCGCCGATGCCTACGAGCAGGCCACCGAATGGCATCTGCGCCGTCCGCCGCTGTCTGTTTGATGATGGCTGTCTAGATGCTGGCGGAACTATCAGAAGATGCGGCCACGGGCGAGATTGCTGGGATCTATGCCGAGATCCGCCGCCTTTGGGCCGTACCCTACGTCTCCTCATTGCAGCGCCATCTGGCGACCAAGCCAGGCTGGCTGGAATGGAGCTGGGCCGCGTTGAGCCCGGCCTTCCTATCCGGGCAGGCGCAAAGTGCCGGTTGGCGGGTCGCGGCTGATTTGCCGCTGCCCACCATGGCGCCGATTGAGCCATGGAATTTCGGCCTAGAGACGGATGATCTGCGGCAAGTGGCCCAGGTCTGCGCTGGCTTCGTCCGGGTGGCGCCGGTCAATCTGATGTTCGCCGGTCTGTTGCGTCATCTACTGGCGGGGGAGCGCCCCCAAGGTGGCGGTTGGCTGGGCGACGGTGGGCCGAACGGTGACTGGCAACCGCCCGAGGCTCTACCGGCCCTGCCTGCGATGGTGGATCCGGCCTTGGCGGATGCGGACACCCGCGCGGCCTTGCTGCAATTGGGCACGGAGGTGGATGGCGCGCCATTCGTGCCCGGCCTGTACCGTATCTTGGCGCGTTGGCCAGGCTATTTTGCGCATCTGGCGCAGGTCCTTGCGCCGCTATTCACCGCGCCCGGAACCGATGCGGCCCGGGCGGCGTTGCTGTCTGGCGTGGATGGCGCGGTGGCGGAATTGTTCGCCGAATTACCGCCACTACCTGAGAACGTGATGCCGGACGCGGCGGAAATTCCGGCTATCCTTGCCGCCCTTGATACCTACCGCCGCACCAGTCCGGAGATGGTTATCTTTGGCCGTTTGATCGCGGATGCATCGAAGTGAACAGTTGCCGGCATTTGACCCTATCGCGCGGCCATCGTGGCGGCTAAAATGCAGGATGTAACAAGGCTCGAAGGGGACGGCACATGAATGGATGGCAATGGTTCTGGACCCTGGTGGGCTTCATTATCTATATCGTCGTGCTGATCTTTTTGTATTTCTACAAACCGTTCGAGGATCTGTTCAATCTGGTGCTGAATGGCTTGAGCTATGAGAATTCAATTCTGTGGGCCGTCGTTATTGTCGGTATCGCCGGTTTCTGCGGCTACCATTGGCGGGCCTATCAATCCCACATCGTGCAACAGCGCAGTGTCGAAAGCATGGTGCTGACCTCGTTACGCGGCTCCACCTTCATCGCCATTCTGTTCTCGGCGGGTGCCGCCTTGCAGGCAGTGCAGATCCTTTGCGTCTACCTTCTCGGCCCCGGCTACAGCCTGGATGAAGCCTTTGGTAAGCGCCTGGCGGCGGTGGTCGCCCTGGTCATCCTAACCGGCATTTTCTGTGTCATTTTCTGGCTGCTGAAGGTCATGCGCCCGGCGGGACACCGCAGCCAGGCCTAGGTTCACCTGAATAGAGTTATCCAATGGAAAAATTTGAACACATCATCTACGAGGCCGTGGATGGCCGCGCCCGCATTACTCTGAACCGGCCGGAAAAGCGTAATGCGCTCTCGATTCCGTTGTTAGAGGAATTCAACGAGGCTTTGTGGGAGGCGGACAATGACAAGGAAGTCCACGGCATTATCATTCGCGGCGCGGGGCCGTCGTTCAGCGCCGGCTATGATCTGACGCCGGGCTTGAATAACCCGCCCAGCGGCGGGCGGCCGGGGCGAAGCTATCGTGACGGCGGCATCTATGCCGATCCGACCATTGATGACGATATCTGGCGCCTGGAATACAGCCAGCGCCTGCGCATGGTGCTGTTCGATATGCATAAACCCACCATTGCGCAAATCCATGGCCATTGTCTGGCCGGCGGCACCGATATCGCCCTGTTGTGCGATATGGTGATCGCGGCGGATGATGCGGTGATCGGCTTTCCCCCCGCCCGCGACCTTGGATCGCTGCCGAACCAGATGTGGGTCTATCATTGCGGCCCGCAATGGGCCAAGCGCCTGGTACTGACCGGTGACACCATCACGGGGGCGGAGGCGGTGGAGATTGGCCTGGTGATGAAATCCGTGCCCGCCGATCTGTTGGAGGCCGAGGTCGAGGGCTTGGCCGACCGCCTGGCCATGATCGACTCCGATTTGCTGACCGCCAACAAGCGTATCGTCAACCTAGGGCTCGAATTGATGGGGGCAAGAACCCTGCAACGGCTGGCGGCGGAGAACGATGCCCGCGCCCATTTGGCGCCCGGCACGCGCAGCTTCCGCAAGGTCGCCCGGGCCGATGGCCTGAAGGCCGCGTTGGCGGGCCGTGACGAAGGCTTTGGCGATGGCCGGGCCCGGGTGCGCGGGCCCGAGGTCCGCGATGACAAGGGCAATCTGGTCGATCCCTGAGAATAGATCATGGCCTTGACCATCGGCATACTTGAGGCAGGCTCGGTGGCGCCGGAATATCACGGCTATCTGACATCCTTCTCGGACTCTTTTTGGCATTTTTTGAATGCCACTGGCGAGGGGCCGGACTTACGCTCCTATCTTTGTTATGACGGCGAATTCCCAAACGCGGTGGACGAATGTGACGGCTGGTTGATCACCGGTGCCGCCGCCTCCGTCTATGATGGCGATGCCTGGATCGCCCAGTTGGAGGCCTTTACGCGGACGGCGTCTGAAAGCCGGCCCATCGTGGGGGTCTGCTTCGGTCATCAACTGATCGCCCAGGCCTTTGGCGGTACGGTGGAAAAGGCGCTGGGTTGGGGCGTCGGCGTACACCGCCATGACGTCTTCGACACGGCGAATTGGATGGACCCGCCGCTACAAAGTCTGTCTCTTTTGGCCTCGCATCAGGACCAGGTCGTCACAGCGCCGCCGGGTGCTGAAGTGCTCGGCGGCAGCGATTTTTGTCCCATCGGCATCATGACCATTGGCTGCAATGTACTGAGCCTCCAGAACCACCCGGAAATGACCAGGGATTTTGCCAGCCAGCTGCTCCGCGTACGCCGCGAGATCGTCGGCCCCGCCGCCGCCGATGCCGCCCTGGCCAGCCTGGACACCCCCACCGACGAAGCCGCCGCCGCTGCCTGGATTCTAGGCTTTCTTGATCGCCGGACGCAGGTTGGCTAGCATGGCCGGGCAATTGGCGATTTAGTCGCCGTGGGTTGGACTTGGAGTAGACGAAATGGTTGAGAAATATGCCGACGGCATGATGCACGGCGTTGCGGGTACGGTTTCCATCGAAGCCATGCGCGAGAAAATCAAGGACGTGGCGTTGACCTATGGTGCCACCTCGGTCGGTATTAATGACCTGGATTCCCTGGCCGGCGGCCCACCCTCAACCGATCTCAGCCATGTCCTGGGCGGCGCCCGGTCCGCCATAACGTTCGCCGTGCCGTTCGATGTGGAGGCCATCCGCGACTTTCTTTCCAAGAAAGACCGGCACGGCCATCAGCGGGACCAAAACCATATTAACACCATGGCCAGCGGCATCGCCGGCATCGTGGCCAGCTATCTGGGGCAATTCGGGGCCGAGGCGGTGGCGGTGATGGCGAATTCCGTTTATCGCGGCGGCAACGACGCCAAATATATCGAGCAGATGCCCGAAATTTCCCACCGCTATTTGGCGGTTCGTTGCGGTCTTGGCTCGTTCGGTTTTTCCGGCAATGTGCTGACGCCCGAATATGGCCCCAACGTGGTCTTCGCCACCGCCGTGACCGATGTACCCCTTGCCGCCGACCAGCCGTTGGCGGAAGAGGATAATTATTGCGACGAGTGCCAGGCCTGCAACGCGTCCTGCCCCTCGGGCTTTTTCCGTTATGGTTTGAAGAACAAGGTTTCGGTGAGCATGGGCGGGCGTGAATTCAGCTATACCGAACGGCGCGACTATGCCCGCTGCACCTATGTCTGCGCCGGCTATAACGGCCTGGCCAAAAACGGCCGCTGGTCAACCTGGTCACCGGGCCGGTTCCCCATCCCCAATGACGATAAGGAATTGAAGGGCGCCTACCGCCAGGCCATCCCGCCCTTCAACCGCCGCCCCGCGCCCGATGGCGTGAGCAATAAACAGCCGATGGTATTTGGCTTCGGCAGCCGGGATTTATCCACCACCTGCGGCAACTGCGCTCTGGTCTGCGATCCCGACCGAGCCGAGCGTGACCGGCGCATCGCTTCCTTGCAGCAGGGCGGCGTGGTGGTCCAGCACGAGGATGGCAGCGTCGAGGCAGTGTCCGCCAAGGACGCCAAGGACTACCTCGCGGCCATGCCGGTGGAGCGGCGCCAGGACTTTGAGTTCGTCGAGGATGGCGATTGAGGGCGCGTTATAGGCCACCGTTACCGGGCGGGCGCGCGACAAATCCGAACTTTTCATCGCCGCGAAAACCGCAGGACTTATAGAAGTTGTGCGTCGAGGCTCGCTTTGAGCCGGTTTGTAACATGACTTTGTAGCAGCGCCGATCCCAGGCAAATTGTAACGCGTGCCTGATGATCTTCTTGCCAAGGCCCTGGCCGCGCAATTTTTCCTCCGTTACGACGTTTTCGATGATCCCGTAGGGAGAGGCACCGCGTGTCATGTTGGGAATAATATTCAGATAGCATGTCGCTTGGACATTGGCATCGTCGTCTTCAAGCAGAAAAAGATGCAGGCTTTCGGACCGGCGTATCTCGTCAAATACCGCCCGATCCTCGCCATGCTCCGGTTCAAGGTCGTCGTGATGGAGTTGTGCATGAAGTTCACTTAAGCGCCCAAAGTCTTCTGCCCTGGCTTCCCTGATCAACGGCGTAACTCCCGGCTTGCTTATCGATGCGCCCCTGGTGCGCCCAATCGGGCCGACGTTGTCAGCGCGGTGCGGGCGGCGGCGCCTCGGCTGTTGGCATGCAGGCCGCCATATGGTCCGCGTTTGACGAAGGCGCCGTCGCCGGGCTTGCCCAGATATTGGCCCTTGTCGATGATCACCCGGCCCCGGGACAGCACGGTTTCGGTAAAGCCCCGCACTTTGGTGCCTTCATAGGCGTTGTAGTCGATGTTCATGTGGTGGGTGTGGGCATTGTGCAGGGAGATGACCTCTTCCCGGTCAGGATCGAAAATCACGATGTCGGCGTCGCTGCCCACGGCGATGGTGCCCTTTTTGGGGAACAACCCGAAAATCTTCGCCGGCGAGGTCGAGGTCAGCTCGACAAAACGGTTCAGCGATATGTTCCCGTGGTTGACGCCCTTGTGATAGATCAGGCTCATGCGGTTCTCGACGCCGGGACCGCCGTTGGGGATCTGGCTGAAATCATCGCGGCCGATTTCTTTCTGATCGCGGATGCAGAACGGGCAGTGATCGGTCGAAATCACATCCAGGGCCGAATTGCGCAAACCGCCCCATAACTCGTCCTGGTTCCATTTCTCCCTTAACGGCGGCGTCAGGACATATTTTGCGCCGTCAAAGCCGGGCTCGTCATAGCAATCGATGTCCAGCAACAGATATTGCGGGCAGGTTTCCGCGTGCGCCATGACGCCACGGGCTTGCGCCATGCGCAACTGCTCCAAGGCGTCAAAGCAACTGAGATGCACCAGATACACCGGCGCCTGCGCCACCTCGGCAATGGCCAGGGCCCGGTGCGCGCCTTCCGCCTCCAGGCGTGTGGGGCGGGTCAGGGCATGATACTTGGGTTCGATATGGCCTTCCGACAAGGCAATTTTGACCAGTTCATCGATGACGATGCCGTTTTCGGCGTGCATGCAAACCAGGGTTCCGTCCTCGCCCGCCTTGCGCATGGCCCTGAATATGGTGCCGTCGTCGGACAGCAATACGCCGGGATAGGCCATGAATAATTTGTACGAGGTGACGCCCTCGTCCGATAGCCGCCGCATCTCGGGCAGGCGATCTTCGGGCATGTCGGTGATAACCATGTGAAAGCCATAGTCGATGGCGGTGCGTCCCGCCGCCTTTTCCTGCCAGGCATCCAGCGCGTCGAGAGTTGAGGTGCCCTTGGTCTGGATGGCGAAATCGACAATGGTCGTGGTGCCGCCATAGGCCGCCGCCCTGGTGCCGGTTTCGAAGGTATCCGATGTGGTCGTGCCGCCGAACGGCATTTCCATATGGGTATGGGGATCGACGCCGCCCGGGATCACCAGCTTGCCGGCGGCGTCGATAACATGATCCGCCTCGATTTCCAGATTGCGCCCGATCAGCGAGACTGTTTCGCCGCCAATGAAGATATCGGCATGATAATCATCCGCCGCCGTTACGATGCGGCCATTCTTAATGAGAACCGTCACGCCCCTCTCCCCGAAATAATGTTGTTACTTTAAGCTTTGCAGAATCTGTACCTAATGTATCATTAAACCAGCTTTGCGCTAGGCGGTAGGCGAGTTGCATTGTTGTAGCGTCGCTGGGGGCAAGGAACTGGATGAGCGTGGGGTCCGCGAAAAATGCATGCGATGATTGCCGCGCGATTGAATAGCCAATGGGAGGCAAGAAATGACCGTGAAAAATGGCAATAGCAAAAGTGGTGGCGCATCATTGCGGATGAGCCGCCGGAGATTTATGGGAACCGCCGCGACGGTTGCGGCAGCGGGTGGTATCACCGGTTTCCCCAATATCGTACAGGCCGCCGATCCAATTCGGACCATCGGCCTGGGCGTTAGCATCATCAATGAAATACAGGGCAAGGCGGCCAAGGATGTCGGCTTTAAGATCCGTGGCCAGGCGCTTGGCTATGGTGCCCTGTTCGGCAAGACCTTGAACCAGAATGATCAATACGAAGTTTCGGAATGCTATTTCGACATGTTCGATGTGATGATTCCCTCGGGCGTGTTCCAGGCCATCGACACGCATCGCATCAAGGATTGGGACAAGGTTTCCAACCTGACCAAGACGGGGATGCTGACACCGGGTTCCAGTGTCGGCCAGGGCGATGCACCGGTGCGGCAAATCTGGGTCGATAAGGACGGCAAGCGGACCGATGGGCCGTCGCGCTATATCTCCGCCGTGCCCGGTTGGCATAATGCGGATAGCCTGGGTTACAACCCCGAAGATACCGGCCGGCCAATTGAAAGCTGGGCGGAATTGTTCAGCTCTGACTTCAGGGGCCGGGTGGCGTTGCTTAACGTACCGCAGATCGGTGCCATGGACGCGGCCATGGGCGTGGAAGCGCTTGGTCTGATCAAATTCGGTGACAAGGGTAATATGACGAGAAAGGAAATCGATTTTCTTGTCGACTTCCTGATCAAGAAGAAAAAGGAAGGCCATTTCCGCGCCTTCTGGGAAACTTTTGGTCAATCGGTCAACCTGATGGTCAGCGGCGAGGTTGCCCTGCAAAGCATGTGGTCGCCGGCGGTGACGGCGGTGAAGGCCGAGGGCGTGCCCTGTATCTATGCCTCGCCCAAGGAAGGCATGCGCGGTTGGCATGGCGCCCTGGCCATTTCGAAAAAGGTCACCGGCAAGAAACTGGATCAGGCCTACGAATACCTGAACTGGTGGCTGGATGGCTGGGCTGGCGCCTTTGTCGCCCGTCAGGGTTATTACATGTCCACGCCCGCCAACACCAAGAAACACCTGCCCGCCGACGAGTGGGATTTCTGGTACGAAGGCAAGGCGGCGGCTAAGGAGCTACCCGATCCGTTTGGCAGCCCGTTGGTGAATAAGGGCGAAGTGCGTGACGGTGGCTCGTACGAGCAACGCTTCAAGAAGATTGCCGTTTGGAACTCGGTCATGAGCGAGAACGACTATCTGGTGAAACGTTGGACGGAATTCCTGACCGCGTGATAATATTCGTGGAATGATACCGTGCAATAACACTGGGCCGGTGCGGCGTTCGCCGTGCCGGCCCCATTTTTTGAACACTCTTGCCGTCTCATAATGTCAAACGCCAGTGAACACCATCATACAGGGTTGATCGGCAGCCAGCCCCGGCCTGATGGCTCGGCCCGAAGCAAGATCAGCTATGCGGAGGAAGGCTTCGCCACCGCTTGGCTGATCGCACCGGCGAGCCTCTGGCTGATTCTGTTTCTGGTTATTCCGCTGGTTTCCATCGTCGTATTCAGTTTTTGGGAAAACACCCCGCAGGGTCTGAACCCGGCATTTTCCCTGGAGTTCTACGGCGAGTATTTTTACACCAAGGGATTTTTCGATCCGGATTCGGATCGCTTCCTCCTGCCCAGCGTGTTTATCCGCACCCTCGGCTCCACGGTCTATTTCACCCTTGTCACCATGCTCCTGTGCCTGATCGTGGGTTATCCCATCGCCTATTTCCTGGCCATGCAGGTACAGGCGTTCAAGTGGCAGTTGGCCCTGTTCCTGTTGTGCATGGTGCCGTTCTGGACGTCGTATCTGATCCGCGCCGTGGCTTGGCTGCCCATGTTGGGCCGGCGCGGCCTGATCAATCAAGCCCTGTTGGGCATGGGCATTGTTGATAAGCCGGTCAGCTTTCTGTTTTATTCGGAATTTGGCTACACTATGGCCCTGGTGCAAATCTATGTGGTGTTGGGTATCGGGCCGATTTTCTTTTCCCTGGCCAAGATCAACAAGGATATTTTGGAAGCCGCCACCGATATGGGGGCGACGCCGTTCCAGATATTCCGTGAAATCATTGGCCCGATGTCCTTGCCCGGCGTCGCCATTGGGATGATTTTTATCTTTGTCATGATCATGGGCGAATTCGCCACCGCCGTGGTGGTCTATGGCGGCAAGACATCCACGGCCGGCACGGTGATCCTGAATTATTACGGTATCGCGAACTATCCTTTCGCCGCCGTCAACGCCCTGATGCTGATGCTGGCCATGGTGATTGGCATCATTGTCATTCTGCGCGTCGTTGATATCCGAAAGGAATTGTAAGATGGCGCGCTGGACACCGGAACGTTGGCGCAAGTTGCGGGTGAAGACCGGCTTCTCGATTTATTACGTGATTTTCCTGGCGTTCATTTACGGGCCGATGTTTGCCATGTTCATCCTGTCCTTCCAGGGCCGGCGCGGCGGCACCTCGTTCCCCATGCGGGGTTGGAGCCTGTATTGGTGGAACAAGTTGCTGGAGCCGTCCACGGTTGGCGATATGCAGGGCGCCCTGGGCCGATCGCTTATCTTGGCCTTGATGGTGATGGTGATTACGGCGTTGTTTTCGACCATGCTGGCCATGGCCTTCCGCAAGGCCTTCCGTTTTTCCAATGTCTTGTTCTACACAGTTTTGACCGGCCTGATGGTGCCGGGCGTTCTGCTCAGCCTTGGCATGGCGATCCTGATGCGGCAATTAGGCCTATCGCCGGCGTGGTATTCATCCGGCCTGGCGGTACATGTGATCTGGGCTCTGCCGTTCGGCTATCTGGTAATGATGGCGGTCTTCAACCGCTTTGATGCCCGATTGGAAGAGGCCGCCCGCGATATGGGCGCGGATGAGTGGACCGTGTTCAAGGAGATTACCCTGCCCCTGATCACGCCGGGCGTGGTCGCCGCCGGGCTGTTTGGCTTCACGCTGTCCTATGATGAATTCGCCCGTACCACATTGTTGGCCGGGGCGGATAACACCCTGCCCCTGGATATCAATGCCTCGATGACCCAGCGCATCCGCCCCACATTGTTCGCGCTGGGCACTGCCTCGACCATCTTTTCGTTGCTGATGATTTCGGTATTTCTGGGGATCTATACGATCCTCTATCGCCGCTCACGTTAGCTGGGGTCAGGTCGGCTGCTTGGCGAAGCGGTGGATCAGGGCCGTGGCGATGAGGACGCCGGCGGGCCAAAGCACCCAGGGGTAATCCGCCCAGGTAATGATGTTGATCACGGCCAGCGCAACGACCACGACCGCCCCGCGGGCATAGAGCCGCCAAAACCAGCCGTCGAGAAACAACGGCGTGGCCTCCAACGCCCATAGCGTGGCGATGGCGATGCCGGGCCAATGAGCCCAAAACGGGCTGCCGGTGAAAACATCCATGACCACCAGGGCTGCCCAAACGATGCCGAGCGCCTTGCCATGGCGGATCACGCGGGTGCGTTGATCCTCTGTCAATTGGCCGCCGCCGCCGACCGAGTGCGGTGGTTTGTCCGAATGCGGCGGTTCGGTGGTGCGCTTGCGCGCCGGGCGGCGTTTGCCGTCCAGTTCCACGCGGTAGACCGTGATATCCTCGGTGAAGTTCTTGGGCCGCCGTTGTCCCAGGTAATCAAACCTGATCGAGAGTTTGCCGTGCACTTGGTCATAGACCTGCTGTGATATCAAAATGCCGCCGGGTTCCGCCATGGTTTGCAACCGCGCGGCGAGGTTGACCCCTTCACCCAAAAGGTCGGTGCCGTCGATCAGTACATCGCCCAGATGCACGCCGATCCGAAAATTCAGGTTCTTATCGGATTTCTTTTTGGCCCCGGCGAGTTCCCGTTGCACCTCGATAGCGCATTGCACAGCCTCGACCACCGAAGGGAATTCGGCGATCAAACCATCGCCGGCGGTATTGACGATGCGGCCGCCATGGCGCTCAATCAAGCTGGCGAAGACCTCTCGCGCGCTGCGCAGGGCGGCCAAGGTACCCAACTCATCCGTGCCCATCGCACGGCTGTAACCTTCAGCATCAGCCGCTAGGATCGTCGTCAACTTGCGTTGCACACCGCTGGACATGATCGCGCTCAACTCTTTAAGGGCTTCATGGACATAAGCATTATGCGCCGGGTTTCAACTCGGGCCGATAACCCTTCACGGTACATCGGGCGTGGCGTAAAGGCGCGCATCATCGACCGTGATCTTAACCTGCACCAGGTAGCGGGCCAGGGCGTCCGTATCGATCTCCATGCCCAGGCCGGGCGCGTCCGGGGCGCACACCAGGCCGTCGCTGTCCCGTTCGATCAGGCTTTGGGTGATTTCCCTGGATAGGGGCTTGGCCTCAACCGGGTATTCGCAGATATCATCCTGCTCGTGCCCGGCAAAGGCCTGCAACGAGGCGCTGAGCGCGATGTGCGAATTAAAAGTATGGTTGACGAAACGGACGTCGCGCTGGGCGGCATAATCGGCCACCCGTTTGCTGTCGGAAATACCCATGCGCCCAGCATCGATCTGTACATAGCCCAGGCCGGCATAGTCGATCATTTGTTGCGCCATATGGAAATTATGCGCCCCTTCGCCGCCCGCCAGACGCAGGGGCGCGGCGCGTTCGGCCAGCGCCTTATAGGCGCCCAGAGCAGCGGAGATGAATGGCTCTTCCAACCAGGTGGCTCGATGTTCAATCAAGGCATCAAGACGTGCGGCGGCGGCCGCCACATCGTCGACCCAGACCGTGCCCGCATCGACCAACAGAATGCCGTCCTCGCCCAGGCCCTCGCGGGCGGCGGCGATATGCGCGGCATCCGTTGACGCATCGCCCTGGCCGTAGGGCCCCCAGCCGAATTTGACGGCGCGAAAACCAGCTTCCCGCTGCGCCTTGCCCTTGGCCCGGGTTTCCTGTGGTTCATCACCGAACAGCTGCGAGGCATAGGGTGTCTTTCGGGTGCTTTGGTCATGACCCAGCAGGCGCCAGACCGGTTCGCCCCGGCGCCGGCCCAACAGATCCCACAATGCCATGTCGATGCCCGCTAGGGTATGCGAAGTTTGTAGCAGATCCAGACTGTTGGCCCGGACCTCGCGATTGATGCGGGCGATATCCGCCACATCATCCAGGCGCTGGCCCAATACGGAGGTTCCAACCGGCTGGCAGATGCCATGGGACATTGGCGCAATAAAGCTGGCGATGGAGACCAGCGGTGCGGCGTCGCACTCTCCCCAGCCCACGTCGCCGCCTGAGGCCACGCGTACCAGCAGGGAATCCTGGCTGTTGTCGGCAATCGCTTCGACGACCGGCATGCGCAGATAGAAGAAGTCCACGGCTTCGATGGTTGCCATGACTAGGCGACCTGATCGGGGTGGGGGCCGTCGAAATCGATGGCGCAGAAATCTCCACCCTGAAAATAGTCCGCGACCGCATTTGGCGTGCGTTCGGCCTCCGCCGCCAGGGCGCGGTCGCGATGATCTTCGGCGCGGTCCTCTGGGCGATAGCCAAGGCGATAGGCCGGTTCATTGTCCCACCAGGCCCGCGCATTATCCGAGGCACCCCAGACGATTTGATAGCGTAGATCAGGATGTTCCAGCCCGATGCGGATCAATTGCACCAGATCGCGCGGGCTGACCCAGATGGAAAGGCGTCTTTCGTCCACCGGATAGTCATCTATATTTCCAATGCGGATTGAAAGGACGCCCAGTCCGAATTTCTCGGCATAGAATGAACCCAGGGCCTCGCCAAAGGCCTTGGATACGCCATAGCGGCTGTCGGGGCGAACCTTGTCGTCTACCGTGATGCGGCGGTGGCGCGGATAAAATCCGATGGCATGATTGGACGAGGCGAAGACCACGCGCTTGGTGCCGTTCAGGCGCGCGGCCTCGAACAGATTATGGCAACCAACGATGTTGGCGGCATGGATCACCTCCCATTCGTCCTCGATCGAGCGTCCGCCCAGATGGATGACGCCATCAACGCCGTCGAGCAAGGCGGTGACCTGGGCCATGTCGGACAGATCGGCTTGAATGAATTCCTCGTCAGCCCCCAGATTTGCGGCTGGTTCCCGGTCGCTGAGGATCAGGCGTGGATAGACGCCTTTCAGCAGGCTGCGCAGGCGCGTGCCGATGCCACCCGCGGCACCGGTGATCAAAACTGTCTTCATGGGACTACTCCAGACTTAAACCACGCTGTGAGGCGTGAGTTTGGTGCCGTCGGAAAAACGGCTGAAACGGAAGGCTTTCAGGTCCAGCGATGGCTTGCCGTTCTGGATCAGTTCCGAGATCAGGCGCCCCACGATCGGCCCCATGCCAAAACCATGGCCCGAAAAACCCGTGGCCAGGACAAGGCCCGATGGTTGATCAAGCGCATCCAGGGTCGGCAGCATGTCAGGCGCCATGTCGATATAGCCGGCCCAACTGCGCTCTATCTCCACCGTTGCCGTATCCGGCAAGAGACGATGCAGTTCCGAGAGCACGTGGTTGAGGACCTTGTGGTTGGGCTCAGGGTCGAGAATACGGTGGGTAGTCAGTTCCTTGGCCAGTGCGGCTTTCGAGAAGCTGCCGCCCAATAGATCAAACGCCAGGCGGTTCAGGTGTAGCTTTATGTCCCGCTTGTTGCGCGCGAAGCTACCGGCGAAGGCGGGAAAGTTCAGCACGCTGTCCAGGGTCAGGTCATGATCAGCCGAGCGGGTGGCGATATTGAAGGTCCCGTCCCGGCGTTGGCGAAAGGCCACGCCCGTCCAGGTGGCGGCATGCGAGATCACCGGCGCCGCCGTGGTCCGCGCGACCGAGCCCTTGATCCACATCTGCGGCAATTTCAAACCCAGTGTGCGGAGCATGCGTCCCGACCAGGCGCCGCCGGCGCAGACCACCACGGGCGCACGAATAGTGCCGTGTTCCGTGTCCACGCCGGATACGGCGCCGCCGGTGGTTTCGATTTCGAACACCGCGCAATGGGTCAGGAATTCCGCGCCCCGGCCCTCCGCCGCACGGGCCAGGGCGGCGGTGACCTTGGTGGGTTCGGCCTGGCCGTCGGTTTCGGTAAAGATCGCGCCCTTGCAGTCAAAGGCATTGCCTGGCGTGATGGCATCGAGCTCGGCGCGGCTTAGGAGCTGCGCCGGCAGGCCAAAGTCCTGCGCCGTTTGCCGCCATTGCTCCCAGCCCGCAGCCTCTTCATCCGTATCAAAGGTCACCATATTGCCGGCGGAAATCCATTCCAGGTCGGCGTTCAGTTCCCGCTCCAGGCCGCGCCAGATTTTGTTGGCTTCCATCATCAGGGGGATTTCGGCGGGGTCGCGGCCCTGCTGGCGGACGAAGCCCCAGTTACGGCTGGATTGTTCGCCGGCGATTTCGCCTTTTTCGCAAACAATGACCTTGGCGCCGCCTTTTGCCAGGTAATAGGCGGTGGCGGTGCCGGCGATACCAGCGCCAATTACAACAACATCGGCGGCTTTATCCATCTCGGTCTATTCCCTGACGTTTATGGGGATGCTTACGGTAATGTCTAACGTTCCAGATCTTCGGGCCGTCTGGTTTCTTCCAACAGCATGCCGGAATCGGCGGCAAAACACAGGGTCTCCCGTTCCCCAATCTTGTAGGAACTATCCGATAACTTACGATGCTGTTCCACATGTACGAATTGACCTGGCTCAAGTTCAAACACGTCGGTTTCCAAGGTGCCCAGGAATTCCGTCGCCACGTAGCTGCCCACGACCTTATTGGCCATATCCGGATTATCGCCGGTGTGCATCAGATCGGCACGGACCGAGAAATGCGCCTCCTGGCCAACGGGGACCTGGCGGATATGTTCGGGCACCCGAATATAGTAAAGCTGCTCGCCCGCCTCGACGAAGACCATGGAGCCGCTGCGGGATTTGATCGTGCCCTTGAACATATTGTTGTTGCCGATGAAGTCGGCGACGAAACGGTTGCGCGGGTTTTCGTGGATCTCCCTGGACGAGCCGATCTGCTGCACCATGGCGTTGCTCATCACGATGACCTTGTCGGCCATGGACATGGCTTCCTGCTGGGAATGAGTGACCATGATGAAGGTAATGCCCGTTTCCTGCTGAATTTTTTTCAACTCGACCATCATGGTTTGGCGCAGGTTGTAATCCAATGCGCCCAAGGGCTCGTCCAACAACAAAACCGTTGGCTCCGAGATCAGCGCCCGGGCGAGCGCCACGCGTTGCTGCTGCCCGCCCGACAGATCAGACGGCCGGCGCGATGCCAGTTCGTCCAGGCCGACGGTCTCCAACATGGCCCAGACCTTGCCCGCGCGCATGTCCTTGTCCATGCCGCGCATTTTTAGGCTGAATTCGACGTTCTGAAAGACCGTGCGGTGGGGAAACAGGGCGAAACTTTGAAACATCATCGAGGTATCGCGATGCGAGGGCGGCAGGTCGGTGACATCCTGGCCAGAGATGAAAATCTTGCCCCGCGTCACCTCCTCCAAACCGCCGATCATGCGCAACAAAGTGGTCTTGCCACAGCCCGATGGTCCCAGCATGGAGACGAACTCGCCATGTTCAATTTCCGCATTGAAATCGATCACCGCCCGGGTATCGCCCGGGAAGGTTTTGTCCACATGCTCTATGACAACGTCTAGTTCGGCCATGTTCCACTGTCACTCCCGCGAAAGCGGGAGTCCATGCTTGTCATAAAGCGTCGTGCCATGGCTCTGGATTCCCGCTTTCGCGGGAATGACGAGACTACTAGATCCTGCATGCTCGCCAACCTAATCGGCGGTCTTGGCGACAGCCTGCATGATGTTCCAGACGCTCTCGAACGGCACCTCGTCAAAGCCGCCGCGGCTGTTTAATTCCACCAGCATGGCCAGGGTCTGGCTCATGGTTTCGTCATCGCCGGCGGCTGCGATCAGTTTCTCCAGGGCCTCGGGGAAATTGGCCTGCCGCGCTTTCTTGGTGCTTAAGGTGCTATCGACCAGGGCGGCCAGATGATCCGCCGCCTCGCGCAGGCTGCCTTGGCCATAGGGCCGGCCGAACAGGCCGCGCAGGCCATTGGCATTGAACTTTTGCCGCAGGCCGTCGGGCATGGACTGGGCGAAACCTTCCAGCACCTCGCCGACGCCAAAGCCCTGGGTGAACAGGCCGCGAATGGTGTCCACCGTGCCGTCGCCCCCGCCATACATGCGGATCTGCGCGCCTTCCAGGGCATTGCCCATGGCCTTGGCCTGATCGATGTGGACGTCCCGGTCCGCCTCGATAGACAGTTTGGCCAGTTCCAGGAAGGTCGCGGCCTCGTTGTATTTCTTCAAGGCATCGGCCTTGGCCTCCATGCCCGTGGCTTCTGCTTGTAGCATGCGCTGGGTATTCTCCACCCGCAGGGTTTCGACCTCCATCTCGGCCCGGCCTTTCGCGGCCGCCTCCCGCTCGATACCTTCGGCCGACATTTTTTGCGCCTCGGCGGATGCGCGGGCGCGGATCATGGTGGCGTCGGACTCCTGCTCGGCGGCCAATTTGCGGGCTTCCGATTGGGTGATCATATGCATGCGCGTGATCGTGGCCTTGCTCTCTTCGTCGATGCGGCGGATTTCAGCCAGCATCTCGGCATCGATCTGCTCCACTTCCTTGGCGCGTTCGGCGTCCGCGACCAGGCGTACGGACTCGACCCTGTGTTGTGCGCCCTCGCGCTCCGCGGTGGTGGCCAGGCGTTGGACTTCGGCGGCCTCCAATTCCCGGGTTTTCTCCACCATGGCGATTTCGCGGTTACGTTCCTCGGTCTCGCGGGCCTGGAAGCGCCGGATATCAGCGGCTTCGCGCTCCTTGTCCTTTTCGATCAGGGCGATATCGCGCTGGCGTTGTTCCAATTCGACCGCCAGGTTTTTCCGAACCTCGACCTGCTCCAGCTCCTCGGACTTGGCGACCAAGGCGATTTCGCTGTCGCGTTCCTCTTGTTCCCGCGCTAGCGTGCGGCGAATTTCCGCCTGCTCCAGCTCCTGGGCCTTGCCGATCAATTCAATCTCGCTGTCGCGCTCGGCCTTTTGGCGCGCCAAACTGCGCGCGATCTCGGCGGCGTGTGTCGCCCCGCCCTGGCGGATTACGGCGGCATCCTTTTCGATTTGCGCCTTCTCCACGGCCTCGGCCTTTTGAATTTCCTCCTGCTCTACCTCCCAGCGCCGGTCGAGGATAAAACGTTGCTGCTCGCTCAACACCTTGGCCCGTTCGTTGGCCACTTCCTGTTCCTGCTTGGCGGCGGCGAAGCTTTCCGCCTTGTCCAGGTCCAGCATTTCAAGGCGGGTTTCGAGCGCCCGTTTGCGTACCGCCAGGCTGGCTTCCTCGGCCGCCGCATGGCGGGCATCGCGGGCGGTTTCTTCCTCGGCCATGACGGCGGTAATGCGGTTAATCTCCGATTGTTGGCGTTCTTTTTCTTTTTGCGAAAGCTCTATTTCCCGCTGTTTTTCCGCCTGTTCACGGGCCAGGGTGCGGTCGATTTCCGCCAATTCGGACTCCTTGGCCTTGGCCACCAATTCGATCTGGCGGTCCCTCTCGGCCTTCTCCAGGGTCAGATTGCGGCTGATGTTGGCCAGTTCTTCTTCCCGCGCCTTGGCGATCAGTTCAATCTCGCGGTCCCGGCGTTCCTTCTCAAGTGCCAGATCTTTTTGAATTTCCGCCGCTTCCCGGCGCTTGCCTTCTTCCGTAATGGCCAGATCACGCTCGGTGCGCATGCGTTCCAGATTTTTCTCGTTGTCGATTTCTTTCTCTTCAACGCCCATGCGCTGATCCAGCACGTAGATCTGCTTTTCACCCAGCTGCTTGGCCTGCTCGTTGGCGACTTCCTTGTCCTGATTGGCCCGGGCGACGGCCTCGTGGCGTTCGATTTCCAACAATTCCAATTGCGTGTCGAGGTCCTTTTGCCGAATGGAAACCGTTGTGCGTTTTTCCGTCTCATGCACCTTGCGCCTGGCATCCGAGGTAATCTCGGTAATCACCTTCAGGCCCTCGGCATCAAAGACGTTGTCGGTACGGAAAAATTCCTTGCCCGATTGTTCCAGGGTGACGATGGAAACCTCTTCCAGAACCAGACCATTCGAGGTGAAGCTTTCGGTCACGCCATTGCGGATGTCGTTGGCGAAGGCGTCACGGTTTTGATGCAGTTCCTTCAGGGTCTTCTTCGCGGCATAGCTGCGCAAGGCACCGACCACCTTGGCCTCCAGCAGACTGCGCACCTTGTCGGAATCGAAGGTTTTTTCGCCCAGGCTGCGGGACGCGACCAGCACCGCATCATCGGTGTGACCGACATGGGTATAGAGCTCGACCACCGCATCGATGCGGATATTGTCCGAGGTCAATATGGCCTGATCGCGCGAGCGGGAGATGATCAGCTTCAGGGTTTCCAGTGATACCCAGCTGACCTCGTGAAACACCGGCAGGACCAGGGCGCCCTTGCCCAGACAAACCTTGGTGCCGCGAAAGCCCGTGCGGATAAAGCACATATTCGACGGCGCCCGCTTATAGATCCAGATGGAAATAATATACAGGATCGCGATGACGACGATGGCCGTGATGAACAGCGCAATTCCAACTTCAAGCATCGTGCAAGCACCCTTATCTTTTTAGTGTTCGTGTCTTTGTTCTAGTCTATTTGGCGCCGCGCCGTTCGCCAAAATCAAACATTGGCAAGGCTTTGCGGTTTCGTTTCATACCTTCGCGCAGATCCTGGCTGGCGCGTCGGTCAACGACCAATTCCGCCCCCTCCAGAACAACGCCATAATCGCTACGCGCCAATTCAATACTAACCAATTTGCGCGCGACGTCATTGCGCACCCAGATCGGGTCGCGCGCCAACGGATCGCCCCAGCCGCCGCCACCGGCGGTGCAAAAAACAATACTGTCACCGGGCCGGACCCGGACATTGTCGATTTTCGAGGGCAGGGGAGTCTGCTCGCCATCCCCGCGGATGAGGAATTTTTTCGACACCGCGCCGGGTTTGCCGCCCAGAATTCCCCACGGCTGGCTGACGTCCCGGTCGTCATGGATGGAGACATCGCCCTCGGCCAACAACCGGTAGATCTTTTCGATGCCGTTGCCGCCCCGATGCAATCCCGCGCCGCCCGTATCGCGAATGGAGCCATAGCTCTCGATCACCAGGGGGTAATAGGTTTCCAGATATTCGGTCGGAATATTCTCGAACAGCGGCCACCAGGAATGGCCGTCCATGCCGTCGCCGATGGGCCGGCCCGGAATACCGCCGTAAAGGATCTCCATCAACTGGAAATCCCGGCCATCCAGATCGGTGCCGGAAAACAGAAAATGCGGGCTGGAGCCATAGCCTGCGGCTGTCGCTAGTTCCGGCGCGTTATGGCTCAGGGCGCCGCCCATGACATCGAACTGCCGGGACAAGGTATGCGTGCGGCAACCAAGCGAGGCCGGGAAATTGGGATGCACCAAGGAACCCTTGGGCAGGGTGACGTGGATTAGGTCGTAGAAGCCATCGTTGAACAGGATCTGGGGATCGAACACCATGATCATGTAGACCCCGATGAACATCTTGAACATGCCTTCATGGAGGTAGAAGTTGATGGGGCCGGGGGCTTGATCGGCGGTGCCAGTCCAATCGAAATAGGCATGCTCCCCTTCGCGCCAGACCGTCAGCTTCATCTTGAAGGGGCCGTTGCCGCAGCCGTCGTCGTCCACGTAATCCTCGAACGATTGCGGCTCAATCGGCAGGTTCTGCACGATCAGTTTGCGCATGGCCCGTTCGGTACGGTCCAACAAGGCATCGCAGGCATCGGAATAAACGTCCGCGCCGAAACGTTCGCACAGTTCGATGACGCGTTTTTCACCGGCCCGGCAACCGGCCAGAATGGCCATCAGGTCGGAATAGTTCATCTCCGGCGTGCGGGTGTTGTTCATGATCAGGTCAAGGGCGGCCTGGTTCAGCACACCGCCTTCGTACAGCTTGATCGGGGGAATGCGCAGGCCCTCGCCAAAGATCGATGTCGCGGCGGTGGGCATGGAACCGGGTACCGGTCCGCCCACATCCATCATATGCCCGAACATGGAAGTGAAACCGACCAGGTTGCCGTGGAAGAACACCGGCACCAGGATCAGCCAGTCGTTGATGTGGCTGATGGCGCCGCCGCATTGGAAGGGATCCGATTGCAGGATCACATCGCCCGGTTCCAGGTCGAAATTCTGCGTCTTCAACATGGCAGGTACGTAAGAGCCGAATTGCCCGACAATCATCCGTCCCTTGGGATCGGTGATCATGGGATATTCGTCGTGCTGTTCGCGGATCACCGGCGACATGGCCGAGCGGAACAAGACCGCGTCCATTTCATGGCGCGCGTTGCGCAGGGCGTTTTCGATCAAATCCAAGGTGACGACGTCAAGCTTGCTGCCTGTCTGTGCCGATTGGACGGCCACCGCCTGACGCGTGGTTTGGTGTCCTTGAGGTGCCCTAACCGGCGTCTCGCCGGCGACGGTCGGATCATCATCGGCCAGCATGGCGACGCATTTTGCCAAGGCGTCGTCGGCGGCCCGCTGTAATGCCTTGCCCTTGTCGCCGTTGGCCCGTGCCGTGCCGAACTGCATTTTCGAAATGCCGTCCACCACCAGCTTGACCAGGACCGAGACGCTGCCTCGATCGCTGGAATGCTCCATGATTTCTGAAGACCAGCCACTGCCATATCGGGCATTCAAGTGCGCCGTGATGTCGCCAGCTGTCTCGCTGCTGGTGCCACTACTCGTTACGCTGGCCGAGGCCAGATCCTCGGCTGTGGCGGGCCGGTGATCGACCGAGAGCAGACCGCTTGCCTGCATCTGGTCGGCGAAAATCTTATCGAACTGCGCCTTGTTCGCCTTCAACAAATCGTCGAGGGAAACCCGGCCGCGCTCTGGATTTTGCTCGTTCATGCCGGCTGCCCACCTATGCCTTCTGGGGAGATCAGAATATTCAAGTAGCGGTCGACCGTGGCGGCATGGCCGGGGTGAATGACCGTGGTGGAATCCGCTTGGGTGACGACGGCAGGGCCGACAATACGGTGTCCGGCGCGCAGCAATTTGCGGTCATAGATATTGGCATTGAGGAATCCGCCGTCGAAATAGACCCGATGCTGCTCCACCACCGCCGCCGAAGCGTCGGGGCCTTCCAAGTCAAAGCTGGGCAATTGCACCTTTTCCACCCCGCCGGTGCCGACCGCGCGCAGATTGACCAATTCCACCGGCTGTTCCAAACGGAAGCCGTACAGACGCTCGTGAGCATCGCCAAAGCGGGCCTCCAGGTCCGACAAACCGCCGTTGCTCAGGCCGTCGGGATTGACCTGCAGGGCAAACTCATAACCTTGGCGGAAATAACGCACATCAGCCTGAAAACTAAGCTCCTGGCGTTGATCATCGATGCCTTCCTCGCGCAGCCAGCCGCGTGCATCCCGGCCCAGGCGCTCATAGATCTCGCCCAATTGGTTGCCATCCACGTCCGAGATATTGCGCACATAGGTTTGTGCGAATTCGTTCTTCACATCGGAATAGAGAAACCCAAGCGCCGAGAGAACACCGGGCGTCGGCGGTACGATAACCGGATAGCAATGGCCCAATATGGCCATGGCGTTGCCATGCAGGGGTCCCGCGCCGCCAAACGCCACCAGGGCGAAATCGCGCGGGTCCAGACCCTTTTGCACGCTGACCAAGCGGAGCGCGCCGAACATGTTCTCGTTGACGATATCCAGGATGCCTTGGGCTGCCTGATGCAGGTCCAGGCCCAGCGCGCGGGCGATCTTGCCCACCGCTTCCTCCGCCGCCTTGATATCCAGGACCATGCGGCCATCCAACAATTGCGGCGGCAGGCGGCCCAGCAGCAGGTTGGCGTCTGTCACGGTAGGTTGTTCACCGCCGCGCCCGTAACAGGCCGGTCCCGGTGCGGCGCCGGCGCTTTCCGGACCCACGCGCAGGGCGCCGGTCATGGGCACATGGGCGATGGAACCGCCGCCCGCACCCACCGAATGAACCTCCACCGAGGGGATCTTGATGGGATAATGGCCCAACGAGGTTTGCCGTGAAATCAACGGCTCGCCATTCTGGATCAACGAGACATCCGTCGAGGTGCCGCCCATATCGAAGCCCAAGGCATCGTCATAACCGGCCAGATGGGCCAGAAACGCCGCGCCCGAGACGCCGCCCGCCGGCCCCGACAGCATGGTATGCACCGGCGATTGCGAAGCCCGCTGCACCGACATCAAGCCGCCGTCGGAACGAACGATATTGACGTGGGGAGAGAACTGAATGGTTTTCAGCTTGTCCTCGAAACTGGCCAGGTAGCGCTGCATGGACGGGCCCACGTAAGCGTTCATCACCGTCACCAAGGTGCGCTCGTACTCACGGAATTCCGGCAGAATCTCGGACGATAGGGAAATTGGGATATCCGGCGCGGCCTCTTCGATAATCGTGCGCAGGCGGCGTTCGTGATCCGGGTTGGCATAGGAATGCAGTAACGACACGGTTATCGATTCGATCCCCGCCTCGATCAATTCGCGGACCGCCGCCCGTGCCGCTGCCTCGTCCAGCGGGGTAAGCACCTCGCCACGGGCACTGATCCGTTCGGGAATACCACGGGTCAGTTCCAGATCGGCCAGGGGATCGGGCTTTTCCATGATCATCCAACCGGCCAAGGGCCCCGGCGTCTGCGAGCGGGCCAGATGCAGCACCTGTTCAAAGTCCTTGGTCACCAGCAGGCCGACCTTGGCGCCCTTTTCCTCCAACACGATGTTGGTGGAGACGGTGGTGCCGTGCAGCAGGGCATTGATTTCCGAGGCGGCGATGCCGGTTTCCGCGATCAATTGCGAGATACCGTTCATGATGCCGATGGATTGGTCCTGCGGCGTGGACGGCGTCTTCAGCAGGCGCAGTTCACTGTTCTGTTCATTGAACAGCAACAGGTCGGTGAAGGTACCGCCGACATCCACACCCAACCGACTACTCATTCCGCCTCCCCATTTCTTATTGCCCCTACTCTATACAATCAGCCTTAATCCGTCTGGAGAATTGTTCCCCAAATTGTGCCGGAATCCGACCCCGCATGTTAGCGGTCCACGGGTTTTGGTCAACTTGTTCCCGCCCCATGGCGGCGGCAATTTGACTGTTTTGACAAACAATCGGATTCGGGTACCATCCGGCGGCATAAGAAGGCTTCGATAGCAGGGCTGGGTTGGGACGACATGGCGGAAGAGACAACGGCGCGGCGGCCAAAATTTTGGATCAGCTTGATCGCGATCATCATATTGCTGATCTTTCTGTATTTTTATAAGCCGTTCGAAACCTATCTGGTGGCCCATATTCCACAAATCCACTTCTCCAACGTGGTGTTCTGGTTCGCCTCTCTGGTGGGAATCATCGGCTATGTCATCTCGCATTGGCAAAGTTTCCGCCATCAGTTCGGCCGTGACGGCGGCGCCTTGAATGTGGAAGTCCTGGTCTTTGACAGTTTACAGGTGGCGATCCTGGTGGCGGTAATCTTCTGCGCCGGCGGCACCTTGCAGGCCGTGGCCATGCTGGGTGAGCATCTGGTCAACCGAGGCACCATCATCGGTGGGGAGTTCGGTGGGCATTTGCTGGCCATTATCGTGATGGTGATCCTGGCGATCCTGTTTTATCTGCTCCACCATGTGGTGCGCGCCTTCCGCGACGGCTGGACTACGCGGCGCGCGCCGCCGCGGCGCTCGGCGCTCTCGGACTAGGCCGTCTCGTTCGCCGCAAAAAAACGCTGTTAGTTCCAGGAGGCTGAAATGCCCATTATCGATCATGCCGCCGCGACCCCTGACAGGATCGCCACCATCATGGCTGGGTCCGGGGAGAGCCTGACCTATGGCGAGTTGAACGAGAGAAGTATCCGTCTGGCGCATCATCTGCATGCTTCCGGCCTGCGGCCCGGCGATGTTGTCGCGTTGTTCATGGAGAACAATATCCGCTATCACGAAGTGTACTGGGCGGTGGTGCGCTCGGGCATGTATGTCTGCGCCGTAAACAAATTTTTGACCGCCGAGGAAGTCGTCTACATCGTCAATGATTCGGGTTCCAAGGCCCTGATTACCTCTGCCGCGCTGGGGCCCATCGCCAGGGATTTGTTGGGCGCGATAGAGGCCTGTCCCGTGCGTCTGATGATCGATGGCGTGGTGGCAGGTTATGATTGCTACGAGGATGCGATCGCCAAGCAACCGACCGAGCCATTGGCGCAGGAGCCGCGCGGCGACTTCATGAATTACTCCTCCGGTACGACCGGGCGCCCCAAGGGCATCAAACGTCCGTTGAGCGGTGAAGACTTCGCCGGGGCATCCATGCTCGATATCCTGGTGGAAAAACTCTATCAGGTTGGCACGGAGACGGTTTATCTCTCCCCCGCGCCGCTTTACCACGCCGCGCCCCTGGGTTTTACCGCCGCCGTTCACAGTCTTGGCGGCACCAACGTGATCATGGAAAAGTTCGACCCAGTGGCATCCTTGCGCTTGATCGAAAAACACCGCGTTACCCACAGCCAGTGGGTGCCGACCATGTTCATCCGTATGCTGAAACTGGATGCAGCGGACCGGGCCGGCCATGATCTGTCATCGCACCAGATCGCCATCCATGCGGCCGCGCCATGTCCCATCGACGTGAAGCACCAGATGATCGATTGGTGGGGGCCGATCATTTGGGAGTACTACGGCGGCACCGAACTTAACGGCATGACCGTGTGCAACAGCGAACAATGGCTGGCGCATCCCGGTAGCGTCGGCAGCTCCATCATGGGTGTCCTGCACATCTGTGACGAGGCCGGCAAAGATCTGCCGGCGGGGGAAACCGGCACGATCTATTTTGAACGGGACATCATGCCGTTCCAATATCATGGCGACCCGGAAAAAACCGAGGCCGCGAGACATCCCAAGCATCCATTTTGGACCAAGCTGGGCGATGTGGGCTATCTGGATGAGGATGGCTTTCTATACCTGACCGACCGGGAAAGTTTCATGATCATCTCGGGCGGCGTCAACATCTACCCCCAGGAGATTGAGGATTGCATCGTCATGCATCCGAAAGTCGCCGATGTGGCCGTCTTTGGCGTGCCGAACACGGATTTTGGCGAAGAGGTCAAGGCCGTGGTTCAGCCGGCACCCGGCGTAGCACCCTCCGACGACCTGGCCGCCGAGATCGCGGCCTATGCCGGCGAGCATCTGGCAAATTACAAAGTGCCGCGCTCTGTCGACTTCGAAGCCGAGCTGCCGCGCCTTGAAACCGGCAAGCTCTATAAACGTCTGTTAAAGGACCGCTATTGGGGCAACACGACCAGCCGGATCGTTTGAACTGACGGCAAGACTACGCTGCCCGTCCCGGTGCCGCGTCCGGATTGGCGAGTTTGTTGAAAGCGGTCAACGAGGCCTCGATCGTTGCCTGCTCCATGTCCCGGACAATGAAAATGATGCGGGATTGTCGATTGCCGGAGGGCCAGTCGGGCAAGTGGGACGGCGGGTGCACGATATGCTGCACGCCGTTGATCAGCACCGGCGTGGGCACCCCCGCCACGTTCAGCAGGCCCTTGATGCGCAGGACATTGTCGCCGTGGCGGTGCAGCAGCATGCTCATCCAGATGCCGAATGCGGTCCAATCCAGCGGCGCTGGATAGGTCAGGGCAAAGGAATGGATGTGGTCGGCATGGTCATGCACCAGGGCAGCCTCGCCGCTTTCCCCCCCGCTGTTTGCCGCCAGCCAATGTTCGATCTCCCGGCTGCGACCTTCGTCGTCATACATATCATCGGTCAACAATGCCGCCGGTTGAATGTCGCCCTCCGCCACCTCGACGATCTGGGCGGATTTGTTGAGGCGGCGCAAACTGCTGTGCAAGGCGTTGATCTGTTCCGGTTCGGCCAGGTCGGTCTTGGTAACGATCAGGCGGTCGGCCATGGCGACCTGTTTTACGGATTCGGGGAAGCGCTGTAACTGTGCGGTGCCATTGACTGCATCCACCGTGGTGATGATGCCGCCCAGGCGGAAATGATGCTGCAACACGGGCTCCGCCAACAGGGTGTAGGCAATGGGGGCGGGGTCGGCCAAACCGGACGTTTCGATTGCCACGCGCTTGAAATACGGTACCTGACCACTTTGTCGTTGCGACAGCAGGTCACGCAGTGCGCCTTGCAAATCACCGCGAATGGCACAACATAGACAGCCGTTATCCAGCAACAATGTGCTTTCGGTGACGTTCTGCACCAATTCGTGGTCCAGACCGACGGCGCCGAATTCGTTGATCAACACGGCGGTGTCCGCCAGATCAGGCGCCCCCAACAGACCCTTTAGCAGCGTCGTCTTACCGCTGCCCAAAAAGCCGGTGATGATGTTGATCGGGGTCTGTTGGGAAAATTCACCCACCGCTATCCCCTTTCCAGACGCTGCAACAGATTGGGATCAAGAGGGTCGCAGTCACCGCGGCTCAGATCGTCCGCCGCCGCCCACATCTCGGACAGATTATTGACCAGCGCGGTGCGCCCGGTACGCCCGCGCAGCACCTGGGCGCCGCCCGACCAATCGCCTAGCTTAAGGCCGTAATGGCCCAGCACCTGGTTGACCAGGCGGGTGCGGGCCTGCCGCTCCCGCGCCCTTGTGTGCTGTTCGGTCCGCGAAGCGAAGACTTCCGGCGCGGCGGCGCTTTCCGTCCAGTGGCCGCGTCCCCCTAAGACACCGCAGAGAGCGCACATGAGATTATGCGGGCACGCTGGCCGTGGCGCCTTCGCGGGGACAGCGCTGGCGGAAATCGTCGGCGATTTCGTCAAAGGTGCAAAAGCGCACGCCGGTGTGCGAGGTGATGTATTCGATGATCCGTTCCAGCATCAACAATACCTGCGGCCGGCCCGAGACGTCCGGGTGGATGGTCATGGTAAAGACCGCGTAGTCATTTTCCCGGTAGACCCAGTCGAACTGATCGCGCCACAGCTCCTCGATATCCCGGGGATTGACGAAGCCAAAACTGTTTGGCGCCGATTTGATGAACATCATGGGCGGCAGATCGTCGAGATACCAGCTGCCGGGAATATCGATCAGGTCCGTTTCCTGACCGCGCACCAGCGGCGTCATCCATTCATCCGGATGCTTGGAATAATCAATCGGCGTCCAGCTATCACCCACGCGCACATAGAAGGGATGGAAGTCGTCGTTCATCAGGCTGTGGTCGTACTTGATGCCACGTGCCAGCAGCAATTCGTTGGTCACGGGGCTGAACTCCCACCACGGCGCCACATAGCCCGTGGGACGCCTCTTCGCCAAACGTTCGATCAGATCAATGCATTTATCCATCACCGCGATTTCCTGCTCCGGCGTCATGGCGATGGGGTTTTCATGGGAATAACCATGCATGCCAATCTCGTGGCCCGCATCGACCACCAGTTTGCATTGTTCGGGGAAGGTTTCGATGGAATGGCCGGGGATGAACCAGGTGGTGGGGATGGCATAACGATCGAACAGATTGACCAGGCGCGGCACCCCGACCTCGCCCGAGAATAGGCCACGGGAGATATCGCAGGGGCTATCCTCGCCGCCATAGGAACCCAACCAGCCGGCGACGGCATCCACATCAACACCAAAGGCGCAGAGAATTTCCTTCTTGCCGCCCGTGCTGACGCGCGGGCCCGTCCGTCCGATCGGTGCCCCGCCACCGGGCGTCGGCCTGGGCTGATAGCGGTCTCCTGGACGTAAAGGTCTTCCTGAATTTACCGGGCTCATGCCTCTCCCCATTCTTGTGCGAATTATTGCCGCCAGTTTTCACCGCCTAAGACTAATCCACAAGAGCAAAGATGGGGTTGGCTCCATTGATTGCGCAGATTAATCTACCGCCAACAGATAGAATGAAAGACGGGAGGCACATGATCATGGGCGCGGCAACAGGCACCTTCGATTACGAGGCGGCGCGGGCGAATTTCAAACTTGATATCCCGGATGATTTTAACTTCGCATTTGACGTGCTAGCGAAACAGGCGGCAGAGGCGGATAAAACCGCGCTGATTGCCGTGGCCAACGACGGTGAAAGCGCCGAAGAACACAGCTATGGCGATCTGGAGCGGGCCTCGAACCAGTTCGCCCATGTGCTCAAGGATATCGGCGCCGAAAAAGGCGATTTCGCCTTTGTCATGATCACCCGGATACCGGCCTTTTATCATGCCCTGTTCGGCTGCATGAAAATGGGTGTCGTCGCCATGCCGGGCACCAATCTGTTGACCGCCCACGACATCGAATACCGGGTCAACCGTTCCGGCGCAAAAATCGTCATCGTCACCGCCGAGCATGCGGAAAAGGTCGAAGCGGTGCGCGATCAATGCCCCACGTTGGAGCATCTGATCATCATCGGCGAAGAGCGCGGGGGTTGGACCTGCAAGGAAACCGCCTGTGCCGCCGCGCCTGACACCTTTGACCGTTCCTTGGTGGCGCCGACCAAGGCAGAAGACCCGATGTTGATCTACTTCACCTCCGGCACCACGTCGTTGCCGAAAATGGTCGCCCGTGATCACGCCTACGGCCTGGCCCATACCATTACCTGCAATTACTGGCAGGGCCTGCGCCGGGACGATATTCATTGGACCCTGACCGATACCGGTTGGGCCAAGGCGGCCTGGGGCATCATCTTTCCACCCATCATCGCGGGCGCGGCGATCATGCTGTATGACGCCGCCGGTTTCGATGCCGAGATGCATTTGAAGCTGATCGAAAAATACAAGGTGACCACATTTTGTGCCCCGCCTACCGTCTACCGCCTGTTCGCGACCATGGATATTTCGCCCTACGATGTCAGCTCCATCCGCCATTGCATCGGCGCTGGCGAGCCTCTGAACCCCGAGGCCATGCGGTCCTGGAAGGCGGCAACGGGCTGCGACATCCATGATGGTTATGGCCAGACCGAGACAGTGAATATCGTTGCCAACTATCCCGGCATGGAAATCCGCCCCGGCTCCATGGGCAAGCCGGTGCCCGGTATCGATATCGGTATTATCGATGACGACGGCAATGTGGTCGCGGATGATACCGTCGGCCATATCGCGGTGAAGATCACCGATCCTTATCCTCCCGGTTTATTTGACGGCTATTTCCGGGATCCGAAAGCCACGGCGAAATCGTTCCGCAACGGCTGGTACTACACCGGCGACACGGCGACCCGTGATGCGGACGGCTATATCTGGTTCGTCGGCCGTTCCGATGACATTATTTCCTCGTCCGGTTACCGCATCTCGCCGTTCGAGGTGGAAAGCGCCCTGGTCGAGCACCCCGGCGTCATGGAATCCGCCGTCGTCGCCAAGGCGGACGAAATGCGCGGCGAGATCGTCAAGGCCTTCGTCGTCTTGTCGGAAGGCTATGAAGCCTCGGACGATCTGGTGGTGGAGATCCAGGATTTCGTCAAAAACCTGACCGCGCCCTACAAATACCCCCGCGAGATCGTCTTCCGCGAGGCCCTGCCCAAGACCATCTCCGGCAAGATCCGCCGGGTTGATCTAAGGGCGGAAGGGGAGGGTTAGGTATCATTTGGCCATCCTCCGGCGGGCCCACGCCATGTCGTCTATGCCATCTCTCAGACCTGCCGCAAACGCATCGAAGAGGCCTTCGGCTGGATCAAGGCTAGCGCCGGGCAAGACAAAACCAAATTCAGGGGCGTTGAGCGGGTCCGCGCCCAGTTCATCCTCGCCCTGACCGCCTACAACCTCGTGCGACTGCTTAAACTGCTCGCCGAGCCGCCCCCATGAACACCTTTATGCCGGATGCGCCTGTTACAAAAACACCGCGCGATCAACGCCTGACGGCAAGTCCAAACGACAAATCCTGCGCAAAGAAGACCCAAACTCAAGCTATCCTGCCCAGTAAAGGCTCTTTTTCAGCGGCCTGCTAGATTATTGATCCTAGATCAGGGCATGTTTTTCGGGTTGCTTGACGCGACTCCGATAAAACATGACCTGATCCAGCCGATGTTATTCGCCCAGCGCTTTCAACACTTTGGGCGGCGACATTGGCAGTTCATAGAGGCGTTTGCCGGTGGCGTCGGCAATCGCGTTAGCAATCGCCGCCAGGGACGGTACCAGCGAGATTTCGCCGACGCCCTTCACCCCATAGGGATGATCCGGATTGGGTATTTCGACCATCACCGGGTCAATCGCCGGCAGGTCAGAGGCAACCGGCATGCGATAGTCGAGGAAGCCAGCGTTATCCAAGCGGCCGTTTTTGTCATAGATGAACTCTTCGTTCAACGCCCAGCCAATGCCCTGGGCGACGCCGCCCTGGATCTGGCCTTCGACATAGGCCGGATGGATCGCCCGCCCGACATCCTGGCTGGCGGTGTAGCGCAGAATTTTGGCATGCCCGGTTTCCGGATCGACTTCGACATCGACCATGTGGGCGCCGACCACGCCCATGTGACCGGTCGTGTTCTTCGACACAGCCGCCAGGATCGGCCCGCCAGTCGCTACTGCTTTCTTCGCCAGTTCCGGCAGAGTGAGCGGGTCGAATTCACCGGCGTTCGGGCCGGCCGGATGCGCCGCGCCATCGCGCCATTCGACAGCTTCCACATCAATGCCCCAAATGCCCGCCGCCCGGGCCATCAAGGTATTGATGACTTGGTCGGTGGCCTCGTTGACCACAATGCCGGCCGCGAAGGTCACCCGGCTGCCGCCGGTGACGGCGCTGATGCCGACATTGTTGGTGTCGCCGATCTGCGCTTTAACCTTGCGATAGTCGATGCCCAGTTTCTCGGCCACGATGTTGACCATCGAGGCGCGGCTGCCGCCGATGTCTGGGTGCCCGGTGATCACCAACGCGGTGCCATCCTCGTTGATGTTCAACTGGGCGCTGGACTCGCCAGGGGCGTTGCCCCAATAGCCGATGGCGATGCCGCGGCCCTGGTTTGGCCCCAGTTTGACCTGGGCGTTGGGGTGATTGCGGACTGAGGCGATGCATTCCTGGATGCCGGCCTCACCAATCTTTGCGCCGTAAATGGTCGGCTTGTCCGCAGACAGAGCGTTGCGCAGACGCAGTTCCCACGGTTCGATGTCGAGTTTTTTGGCGATCTCGTCCAGAATCGCTTCGAACACATAATTGCCTTGCGGCGCGCCGGGCCCCCGATAGGCAGCGACGTTCGGGCGGTTAGATACAATGTCCAACCCCTTCACGTAGGCATGCGGAATGTCGTAGCAGGAGAACGAAAAATGACAGGCGCGGCCTACCGGCGAGCCCGGATAGCAGCCGGCTTGGAAGTTGTAAGCGCCTTCCACAGCCGTCAGCTTGCCGTCCTTGGTGACCCCGACTTTGAGATGCGCGGACATGCCGGACGCCGGCCCGGTAGCGTGGAATACTTCCTCGCGGCTGTTTTGCATTTTGACCGGCCGGCCGCATTTTTTGGACAGCACCATCGCCACCGGTTCAAGGTAGACGATTGTCTTGCCGCCAAAACCGCCGCCGATTTCGGCCGGGATGGCCTTGATGTCGCCGGTCGCCATGCCGGTGATCGTAGCGGTCAGGCTGCGAACCATGAACTGTCCCTGGCTGCTGCTCCAGATAGTCGACTGGGAATCAGGCTTGTAGCTGACGATACAGGCCTGCGGCTCGATATAGCCTTGATGCACGGCGGCGGATTTGAATTCGCGCTCAATCACCAGATCGGCCTCGGCGAAACCTTGTTCGACATCGCCGGTTTTGACCATCATGATGTTGGAAATATTGGTCGGCCCGTCGACCCCGTCGGTTTTCAGCCAATCGTGCAAAATCGGTGCGTCCGGCGCCATCGCCTCGTTAACGTCGATGACATGCGTTAGCACTTCGTAGTCGACCTCGATCAGTTCCAGCGCGGCCTCGGCAATGCTTTTCGAGGTCGCCGCGACCGCCGCCAATGGCTGGCCAGTGTAGAGAATTTTTTCCTGGGCCATGCAACCGCGGGAAATCCAGCGAATATCGTTCGGACCTGTCGGCAGCGGCACGTCCAAAGGTAGCAAGGGCAGGTCGTTGCCAGTCATCACCGCCAGCACACCCTTCAATTCTTCCGCCTTGGAGGTATCGATTTTTTTGATCAACGCGTGGGCGTGCGGGCTCCGTAACACCCTGCCCCAGACCATGCCGGGCATGGTGAAATCGGCCGCGTATTGCGCCGAGCCGGTGACTTTATCGATGCCGTCGGGCCGTACAGTGCGCTGGCCGATCCATTTATTTTTGAGCGACATGTCGTTCATCTTTATCGTTCCTTGTCCCCAATGGTCACTGATATGGCATCCATAGCCGGTAGTTTGTGTGCCGAAAATACCTACGAGGTTCGGACGGCGCGGCAGGTGCGGGCTATGGCAAACGTGGACGAACCATAGCCGTCGAAACCATCGGAAGGCAAGGCGTCTGACGGCATTGTCAATCGCGCTGAGAAACAGCGCGGCTCCCAACAGAAGAATACCGCTGCCGAGATTGAGAAGATCACCCACCAGTTGGATGGTCTCTACGACGCCATTGCTGATGGGCTGCGCACCCAAGGCCTCAAGACAAAACTGGAGGCCTTGGAACAACGTAAGGGCGACCTGGAATTTCAACAATCCCGACAACCGCACTGCCCCGATGACCGTTGTGGGTCTTGGTTGTGTGAAAACGGCGGTGCCAGTTTGTGTCTCGACCAGGCTTGTTCCTTTAAGCAATGTTTTCGGATTTTCCCTGGGTTAGGGTATGTCAGGCGCGGAAAGCCGGTCCACGGGGCCTGAAACCGTCTTTATCGGCTCAAATCGGCGGACAAAGAGGCGTTCTTTATGCCCTCATCGCCTGGAGCAGTTGTCGCGGCCCCAGAATGGTCATGACCCGGGTCAAATTGTAGGCCAGGACGCTTAGCGCCATCTCGGTGCGCACGTTCTTCAGCCGCTTCATCAGGAAGTGGGTGGCACCCAGGCGCATCTTGATGGTGCCGAAAGGATGCTCCACTGTCTCGCGACGTTGACGCATCGCCTGCGGGTTCTCGTCGAGCCGCCGCTGCACCTCTTCGGCCAGATGCTCGTGCTCCCAACGGGTGACCACATGCCGTGTGCTGGTGGTGCAGCGCGTCTTCAACATGCAATTCCCGCATTCCTTCGCCGCATATCGCCTCAGGTCAATGCCGTCCGTCTGCCTCTCCGCGTCCAAAGCCTCCAGGCGCGCCATCTCGTCCTTGAGCTTGCCGATCTTTTCTTCAAGCCGTGATACCCGCTTGGCCAGGGCAGGAGAAGGGTCTTGCCGGTCCGCACTGTCAAGCTGATGCAAATACCGCGTAATACTTTCTTCGATCTGCGCCTGCCGACGCTTCATCTTCGCCGTCGTGAAGTTGCGATCCCGATTGTTCACCGCCTTGAACTTGGAGCCGTCAATGGCGACACTGGCATGAGCCGGCAGACCAAGCGAGCGGCAGAGCTCGACAACCCGAGTGCAGACCTTGCGGATCCCTGAGCCATTGTCCTTGCGGAAGTCGGCAATGGTCTTGTGATCGGGAACCAGGCGTCCGGTCAGCCACATCACCTCGACATTGCGGCCCGCCTCGCGCTCCAGCCGGCGGCTCGATTGCACCCGGTTGAGATAGCCGTAGATGTAGAGCTTCAACAGCACCGACGGGTGATAGGACGACCCGTCTGCTTCGGCGCAACACCAGAAAACCCCAAGCCATCAAGATCAACGCCATCAACAAAAGCCTCAATCACACGAACCGCATTATCCCCATCAATCCAGTCTTCAAGGCGGTCGGGGAATAAGGTGCTTTGACTACGGTCGAGACCTTCGACAAATCGCTGCATTGGACACCTCATCCGATTCAATGAGGAATCATAACACCCATCACGTTTTTACACAGCCAGGGTCAATAGTGGCCTGTAAGTATTTGCTGATGTAATGCCCAAAGCCGGGGGCAAAGCTGACATGGCAGCAAAACTCGTTGGGGACTTAACTCGTTCGAGATCCAATGAGTGGAGGCGCAAACAGAGTGATCAGGATTTGCTTTGTTCCTAGACCAGAACTCTGTGCATTTGTGCCAACTCCCCCTACATCTCCAATACCGCCTTGGCGATGATGCCGCGCTGGATTTCGTTGCTGCCGCCATAGATGGTCGCGGCGCGGCGTAACAGGCGTTCCTGGGCTAACCCAACCGTGTAATCCGGCCCGATGGGGGGCTCGTTGCGCTCCGGGTCCAGCTCGTCGGCCGGATAAGGCGCGGCGTAGTGGCCGATGGCTTCGATCATCAATTCGTTCAGGGTCTGCTCCACCTGGGTGCCACCGATCTTCAGGGTCGAGGCTTCCGGCCCCGGCGGCTTGCCCGCCTTTTCCTGGGCCAGAATACGCAATTGGGTGAACTCCACCGCCTGCAAGGCAACTTCCGCCTCGCTCAACCGGGTTCTAAAAGAGTCCTGTTCCAACACGCTGGCGCCGTCGGCACGCTCGATGGAGGCGATTTTCTTCAGACGCTCCACCTTGCGCTTTGACTTGCCTACCCCCGCGATGCCCGTGCGCTCGTGTCCAAGCAGGAATTTGGCGTAGGTCCAGCCCTTGTTCTCTTCACCGATGCGGTTTGAGATCGGCACGCGGACGTCGTCGAAGAACACTTCGTTCAAATAATGATGGCCGTCGATGGAAATGATCGGTTTCACGATGATGCCGGGCGTGGTCATGTCGATCAACAGGAAGGAAATACCCTCCTGTTTCTTGACTTCCGTATTGGTGCGGACGAGGCAAAAAATCCAATCCGCATGATGGGCGTGCGAGGTCCAGATTTTGGAGCCGTTGACCACATAGTCGTTGCCGTCAGGCACGGCGCGGGTCGCCAATGAGGCCAGGTCCGAGCCCGAGCCCGGCTCTGAATAGCCCTGGCACCACTGTTTTTCACCCCGGATTATGGGGCCTAGGTGCTGTTCCTTTTGCGCATCCGTGCCGAAGGCGCCGATCACCGGCCCAACCATGGAGATCCCGAACGGGCTTTGCCGCGGGCAATCGGCAGCCTGGTATTCCGCGTCATAGATATATTTCTGCATGGCGTTCCAGCCCGTACCGCCAAGTTCCAGCGCCCAATTCGGCGCGCCCCAGCCTTGCTGGTAGAGGATATTCTGCCATCGCTTGGTATAATCGGAAGGTACATAAGACGGTGCCAGGCGGGTGCGTTCCTGGATTTCCCGCGGCAGTTTGCTGGCGAGAAATTCCCGCACCTCATCACGGAACGCCAATTCCTCGGCATTGAAGACGATATCCATGACAACATCCTTCCAAATCTACGGATACAAATCGTGCTTGCCGATAACATAGCCGAAAAATGGCGCCAGATGTATACGGGGCATCTTTGCCGCATATTTGACCGTTTGGTTGGCGTGAGAATCGTTTGCGTGTGTAACCTGCGCGACAATTGGCTCAACTGGACCAATGTTTAAGACTGGGTTCGACGATTGATGGGGTGGCAGCAAAGTTTATTGCTGGTACAATCGCCGCAAAACGGGGAGTCGGATGATGGCGGAATGGGAACGGGATACGCGGGCGGACTACGAGAGCAAGGGCTTTGCCGTGTCCTCGGGCTTCGGCAAGAAGCCGGCCTTGCTGGTGGTGGATTTCATCGTTGGCTTTACTGATCCCACATCGCCCCTGGGGGGCGACTTTGACGCCGAGGTCGCGGTCACGGCGCAATTGCAGACAGCCTTTCGCAAATCCGGCTTGCCCATCGTCTACACAACGGTGGAATACAAGGAAGACCTCTCGGACGGCGGCGTCTTCGTAAAGAAAGTGCCCTCGCTGGGGATCTTGCGCAAGGGCTCACCCAATTGTGTGGTCGATGCGCGGCTGAAACCGCTGCCCGGCGAACTTGTGGTCTCAAAGAACTATGCCTCGGCTTTTTTCGGCACTGATCTGGACAGCTATCTCCGTTCCCAGGGCGTGGATACATTGGTCATTACCGGCGCCACCACATCGGGCTGTGTGCGTGCCTCGGCGGTGGATTCATTGCAATATGCCTACTACACTATCGTCGTCAGCGACGGCGTGGGCGACCGCGCGCAAGGGCCGCACGAGGCCAATCTGTTTGATATCGACGCCAAATACGGCGATGTCATTGATGGCAACGCGGTATTGACGTATTTGCGCGGCTTGGCCACGTCGGGCTTTTCCGATGCGGCGCGGACGGAATTCGAGACCTGGTGGAACGCAGGCCACAAGGCCCAAGCATAAGGCCGGAGGGGAGTTGGAACATGGCTGACGATCGCGACGCAAGCCTTTCATCCGCCTTCGATGCGCTGCTGGACAAGAACCGGCAGCGCCTTGATGACCTAAGCTCGACATCGTCCCGGGAACGCGCCAAGACGGCCAGACCCATGCTGGCGCCAGCGCAGCCTTCCGCATCTGTGCCCACGCCGGCTGGCGGCAAGCGGCGGACAGGCCGTAGCGACGGCAGAGAATTTTCATTTGATACTTAGTGCAGCCATAACCAAAGGGGAGATAAAACTCATGGCTTTACCGAAAGTAGGGGATTTGGCGCCCGCCTTTTCCATGCGTAACCAACAGGGGGTGACCACGACCCTGGAACAATACAAGGGCCACCACGTGGTTCTGTGGTGGTATCCAAAGGCCGACACACCTGGCTGAACCGTTGAAGGCAAAGGGTTCCGTGATCGAATCCAAGATTTTACAGCCAAGAATGCCGTGATCCTGGGCGCTTCGTTCGATAGCCCCGAGGATAACCGTGCTTTTCAGGAGAAGTTCAACTTTCCCTTCGATCTGTTGAGTGATCCGGAAAAAGCCGCGGGCGAAGCCTATGGCGTGATCCAGACGGAAAAGCCCTATCCGGCCCGGTTTAGTTTTCTGATCGGTCCCGACGGCCATATCGTCAAGGTCTACGACACCGTCGTACCAGCCGAACATCCCGATCAGGTCCTGGCGGATCTAGGGTAGGAATTTTAGCCGGACGCTGAACGCAAAAGCCAAGGGTCACGCAGTGACCCTTGGCTCAAACCGGCAAACACTCCGGACCGATGGGTTCGAAGCGTTTGTATTTCATGCAAAACTCCTGGTGGCCCAGGGCTTCGGAATTGGTTTCGGTGCCTTGGGCCACGGCCAGGACCATGTTGCGGATTTCCTCGCCGACCTCGTCCAAGGTCGCTTCGCCTTCCAGAATGCGGCCCGCATCGATATCCATGTCGTCCCACAAACGGGCGAAGGTTTCGGGATTGCCGCACACTTTGATCACTGGCGAGATGGCGGAACCGACGACCGAGCCGCGCCCGGTGGAAAACAACACCACATGAGCGCCACAGGCGATCAGCTCGCCGACTTCTTCCGTGTCGTTGATGGAGGGGAAGCCGAAGCGCACATCGCCGTCGGACACCATGTCCAACAGATAAAGCCCACCTTTAGGCGGTTGGTCGCCGGGCTTAAGCAGCCCTGAAATAGGCGCGGCGCCGGATTTGGCATAGGCGCCCATGGATTTTTCCTCGATCGTGGTCAAACCGCCTTCCGCGTTGCCGGGCGAGATCGAGGCATGGCCAAGAGTATGGTAATGGCGATGCGCCTTGGCCACGCTGTCGATGATGGCCTGACCCAATTCGGGGGTCACGGCGCGGTCCGCCATGTAGCCTTCGCAGCCGATCAATTCGCCGGTCTCCTCGAATATGCAGGCCGCCCCCAGATCCACCAGCATATCAAAGGCCCGCCCCATGGCCGGATTGGCCGCCAGACCGGAGGTAGCGTCCGAACCGCCACAAATGGTGCCGATCACCAGTTCACCTGGCTTGATATCGGCCCGCGGCGTGTTGCCCAGCTCGGCCAGAGTCTGTTCCACCCAGGCCCGCCCGGCCTCGATGGTGGATCTGGTGCCGCCGTCGCGTTGGATGATCATTAACTCGCCGGGCCGCCCGGACTTGGTGATATGGCTCTTCAGATCGCGGCCATTGAAGCTTTCGCAGCCCAGCGAGATCAACAGCGCCCCGCCCACGTTCGGGTGCGTTGTCAGGGACCGCATCATGCGTTCGGCATAGGCATTGGGAAAGCAGCCGGGAAAGCCGATGACATGAACGCCTTGTTCACGGAATGGCTGGGCGATTTCGCGGGCCACGTGATGGCCGCATTCCACCAGATAGGCGACCACGATGACATTGCGGATGCCTTTACGGCCGTCGGCGCGCAGATAACCGTTGATCATATCGTCGCCTCCGCGCCTAGGTCGGCCTCATAGGGGTCGTCTTCGGAATAGTTGGCGATGTAATCGCTTTTCAGATTGTGGTTATGCACATGTTCGCCAATGGCGACGGCATGGGTGATGGAGCCAATGGGCGCGCCGTACTTGATCACCTGATCGCCAATCGCCAGCGTCCGCAGCGCCAGCTTGTGACCCAGGCCGATTTCGGCGGGCATCACCAGTTCTTGTCCGTCCAGCAACAGGCGCTCGCCCTGGCTGACCGATTGGATCAGAACCAGGACATTGTCTTGCGGCGATAGGCGCAAAAGGCGTGGGTCATCGCTGTTGCCAATTGCCATGCTTCCCTCTCTCCCTCTATCCTATGGACTTGTATAGTATTACAGGCGGACGGAAGCCAGACGATGACGGCTGACATGACAAAGAACAAGGCCGAAATTCAAACCCGGAATTTGGCCGACGTACTGGGTGAGCGGGTGGTCGAGGTTTATGGCCCCGGTGCCGGGATTGAAGGCTTGTTGCGTCTCTCGGGCGGGGCCAGCCGGGAAACTTGGTCGTTTGATGCCCTGTTGCCAGATGGCGGGCGTAAGCCGTTGATCCTGAAGCGCGATCCCTTGGATGAAAAGCTGGAGAACCAGCCGGGCGGGGCCGACACGAATTTCAGCGTCGACCGCTGGACCGAGGGGCGCCTGATGCAGTTGGCCGGCGAGGTTGACGTGCCGGTGCCGGAGGTGCCGTTCTTTCTGGCCGCCGACGAGCGCACGACGGCAGGCTTCGTGATGCAGCGCCTGGAAGGCGAGGCCCTGGGCCGGCGCATTGTGCGCGAGGACGAATTTGCCCGGGCGCGGCCCAAACTGGCCTTTCAATGCGGCGAGGCGGCGGCCCGCTTTCACAATATTCCCATCGAGCGTCTGCCCCAGTTGCGCAGCTTCACCCCGGCAGAAGCATTGGACTACAATCTGGCGGTAATGGATTCGGTCAAACAGCCGCACGCCGGATTTGAATACGGCATCCACTGGCTGCGCGAGCGCCTGGAACTGGCGGGCGATCGCTGGGGCCTGTCCCATGGCGATTACCGCAACGGCAATCTGCTGGTTGACGGCGACGGCTTGCGCGGTGTGTTGGATTGGGAATTGGGTCATCTGGCCAATCCGGTGTCCGATCTTGGTTGGATCTGCATCCGGGCCTGGCGCTATGGCTATTACGACGACCCGGTGGGTGGTTTCGGCGAGGTGGAAGATCTGCTCGATGGTTATGAAGCCGGCGGCGGTGGCCGCGTATCTCTGGAAACCCTGCGCTTTTGGGAAGTCTTCGGCTGCATGCGCTGGGGTGTGATCTGCATGATGCTGGCCTTTACCCATATCGAGGGGCGGGAACGCTCGGTCGAAAAAGTCTCCATTGGCCGCCGTTCCATCGAAGGTGAGTATGACATGTTGCAGTTGGTGGATTGATGGCCGAGGCAGTACAAGATCCGAAACTGACCGCCGGTGAACAATTGGCGGCGGTCCTGCGCGAAAGGCTGGCCGAGGAATATGGCCCTGGCACAGAGATCGAGGCTCTGCTGCGTCTCTCGGGCGGGGCCAGCCGCGAGACCTGGTCGTTTGATGCCTTGAAGCTCGATGGCACGCGCCAACCCCTGATCCTGAAACGCGACCCCATGGACCGGCAGGTGGAAAAGCAATACGAAGGCGTGCCCGGGGGCCGCCTGAATGTGGGCCGGCTGGTCGAAGGGCGCTTATTGCAGTTGGCCGGCGAGGCCGGCGTGCCTATGCCTAAGGTACCGTTTTTCCTGGACAAGGACGAACGCACCACCGAGGGCTTTTTTAGCCATCGCCTGGTGGGCGAAGCCCTGGGCCGGCGCATCGTGCGTGACGATGCCTATGCCGCCGCCCGGCCAAAACTAGCCTATCAGGTTGGCCATGCCGCCGGACGTTTTCACACCATCCCCCTGGAAATTCTGCCCGCCATGCGGGGTTTGCCGGCGGCGGAGGAATTGCTGCATTACCGCGCCATCATGGATTCTTTTCACCAGCCACAGGCGGGCTTTGAATACGGTTTCCGCTGGTTGCAGGAACGCTTGCAGCTGGCGGGCGAGCGCTATGCGCTTTGTCATGGGGATTTTCGCAATGGCAATATTCTGGTCGATCAGGACGGCTTGATCGGCGTGTTGGATTGGGAATCCGCCCATCTGGGAAATCCAAGCAGCGACCTGGGCTGGATGTGCGTGCGCTCCTGGCGCTATGGCTATCATGACAACATTGTTGGTGGCTTTGGTGACGTCGCCGAGCTGCTTGACGGTTATGAAGCCGGCGGCGGCGGCCGCCTCGATGCGGAAGAAATCTATTTCTGGCAGGTCTTCGGCACCTTGCGCTGGGGTATCCTGTGCATGATCCTCTGCTTCACGCATCTTGATGGTGAACAGCGCACGGTGGAATATGCCGGCATCGGCCGGCGGGCGGCGGAGACCGAATATGACCTGTTGCAGTTGCTCGACTAAGTATGGAAGGACCTAAGAATGCCAACCGATAGACCCACCGCCGCCGAGCTGGTTGAGGCCGTGCGGGAATTCCTGGCCGACCATGTCACGCCGAATGTCGAGGGGCAGTTGGCCTTTCACACCAGGGTCGCCATCAATGCCCTGGCCATTGTGGAGCGCACCATGGCGGATGGCGGGCCAATGGATGCCGCCGAACTGGAGCGTCTGAAGGATCTGTTGGGCCAGGACGGCGATCTGGGCGAGATGAACGCCGCCCTTTCCCGCGCCATTCGTTCGGGAGCGATGGATGACCAACGCGGCGCCGTGCTGGACCATTTGCGCAAAACCGCCGAGGACAAGATCGCCCTGGCCAACCCAAAATATCTCATACAGCGCGGCTAGCTTTTGCCATGGCGGCACCCCAGGATGACAAGGTAAGGGATGACACGGCCCAAAAGCTAGCCCGTGGCGTGGGCCGCCTGCTAACCCATCTTGGTTATGACAGTCTGACCGAATTTACCTTGCGTTCAGGCCGCCGCGCCGATTTGGCCGGGATCGACCGCAAGGGCCGCATTGTTATTGTCGAGATCAAAAGCAGCGTGGCGGACTTCCGCTCGGACCAAAAGTGGCCGGAGTATCTCGACTATTGCGATCTGTTCTATTTCGCGGTGCCCCTGGATTTTCCAGTGGAGATTTTGCCTGACGAACCCGGTCTTATCCTGGCCGATGCCTACTCCGGCGATATCGCCCGTGCGGCGCCCGACAACCCCAAGCCCCTGCATGCCAGCCGGCGGCGTGAGGTTACCTTGCGTTTTGCCCGCACCGCCGCCAAACGCCTCAGGCGTTGGGAGGATCCGGGACCGTAACCGCTTCAGCGCGGCGTGGAAACAGGCGGGAGCCAAGCGCCAGTCCAGCGGCCGCGCCTAGGATATTGAGGCCCGCATCCAATGGATGCGCCGAACGGTCCAGGGATAGCAATTGCAATGCCTCCGCCGTTATCGCGAAGGCAAAGAGGTACAGGCCCAGACGTTGCCAGCTTTGTCCGCGCCACGCCAACGTTGTTACCAGGGCCAACAAAGCGAACAGGCCCAAATGGCCCAGCTTATGTCCGGCCAGCCAGATCTGGCCGATGGGCACGCTTGTATCCCCGTTGCCGCTTACCTCGCTGGCGATAACCGCTGCGGCTGGTTTCACCGTTGTTTTCAGCAGCGCCTTGGCGGTGATTGCCAATTCGGTTCCGAGTAGATCCCTGGTCAGGCGGCTGAGTTCATTTTTTGCTATATGAGGGGTCAGGGCGCCGACCAGAATTGCCAACGACAATATGGCGACGGCCAGGCGCCCATACCTGCGGCGGCCGGCACGGCAAAGCGGCCAGGCCAGCCAGGGCAACAGCAACAGCCAGACCGCGATCAGGCTGTAGCGCATAACGTTGAATATTGGGCGTTGCTGGACCACGTCCAGGCTCAAGTCCCGAACCGCCATCTCGCCGGTGACCCGGCTCAAGATCACGACAACCTCCACCGCGTCGACCCGCGGGGGCAGCCAAAAGACCTTGCTGGCCAGGTGCCAGGGGCTGTCACCACGACCTTGTTCCACCACCTGCGGCTGTGCCGGCAAGCTGTTGCCGTCGGCATCTTTTGGCACGAGCATGAGGCGCATGGCATTCCAGGGACGCAGGCCGATGGTAACGTCCGTATGACGCACCCAGGCCGATAGGCGCAAACGTTTGACCCCCGCCTCCCGTTGGACGCGCTGTCGGATACCAGGCGCTTGGCCAGTGTGTTTAGAGCGGATGTGCAGGACGCCTTGCTCAAGCGCTAATTGATTTTCATTATTGCTGACCCGCCAATTCTCTAATCCGGCGGAGAAATCTCCGTTGCGCAGGATTTGCGCTTTTTCAAGCTGGTATCTTTCCGTCAGAGCAAACGCGACTAGAGTGACCGCCAGCACAGCCAAGGCAACGATTAGACGGGCACGCGCGGTGTTCATGGCCGCTGTCACGTTTGCGGCCACAGGGCGGCGTAGGCAGCCAGCAGTTTCGGGGCCTCATAACGCCAAGCCAGCTGGTTTTCGACACGGGCCCGGCCCAGGGCGCCCATGCGCTGGCAGGCTTCGGGATCAGCCAAAAGCGTCACGATTTTCGATCCCAGGTCCACCGCGTCGTTGGGCCGGGCATATAGGGCGGCATCCTGGGCCGAGACGCGGCCCTCGGTCAGATCAAACTGCACCACCGCCTTGCCCAGGGCCATATATTCCATGATTTTCAACATGGTGGATTTGTCGTTCATCTCGTTGGCGTCGTCGGGATTGACGCAGATATCGGCGCCGCACAAAGTGGCCGCCATTTTATCATCGGACAGACGGCCGGGAAAGCTGACATGGTCTTCAATGCCAAGATCCCGGGCCAGGGCAATCAGGTGCGTCCGCTCTGGCCCATCACCGATGCAGATGAATTGGATGTCCTCGCGGCCTTGTTCATGAACCAGATAATCGACGGTGGCGAGCAGGTGATGCAGGCCTTCCTGGTGGCCCATGACGCCAACATAGCCGATCCCGAAACGGCGGCCCTGCTTCCAGTCGGTATCCGGCGGCCGAGGCCGCATTCGGTCGAGATCGGGGCCGCTGCGCACAACGAAGACCTTGTCGGTGGCCCTGCCGCCACGTTCCAGCGCAATTCGATAATAACTTTCATTGGTGGCAATGGAGATATCGGCCAGGCGGAAACTCCAGCGTTCGCAATGCCGCAATAGGCGATAGAAAAAATCCCGGCGGCCGAACTTGGCTTCGTAAAGCTCCGGATTAATGTCGTGCTGGTCATAGATGAACTTGCGCCCGAACAATAGCTTGAAGAAACCGCCGACCAGGAACAACAGGTCAGGTGGATTGGCGGCGTGGATAACATCGAAACCGCGGCCCAGAAAGACCCGCCAGGTCAGTACAAACTGCCAGAACATGGCAACGCTGTACTCCACCAGGAAACCGGCGGCCCGGCGCGCCTCAAAGGGCAGGGGGTGCCGATGAATGTGAATGCCGTCGACCACCTCGTAACGTGCTTGGTAGCCGGGCGCGCTGGGGCAAATGATCGATACCGTGGCACCGGCATCATGAATGGTCCGCGCTTCCTGCCAAACGCGGGTGTGAAACGGGCAGGGCAAATTCTCGGCCAGAAACAGTACGCGTCGGCCTGACAGGGGGCCTGCCAGGGGTTTCTCCCCTAGCTTTTTTTGCGGCTCAGCCATGTTCGCGCCATTTCGCCCAGCAGCAAAAACAAAAATATGGTGTTGGTAACCAGATAACGCCGCCACATGCGCCGTGGCTCCTGAGCCAGACGGAACAGCCATTCCAGCCCGGCCCAGCGCATCCACATCGGCGCCCGGCGCACCTTGCCCGCCACCACGTCAAGCGCACCACCCACGCCCATCAGATACGGCACGCCCAAGTTATCGCGGTGTTGATGTATGAAACGTTCCTTGGTGGGGCTGGAAATCGCCACGAACAGGCAATCCGCCCCGGAGTTGGCGATATCCGCCACCACCTGATCCTCGTCCTCGGCCGTGAAATAGCCGTTCCGGTAGCCGGCAATGACAAGCCCGGGATGATCCGCCTGCAATTGCGTCATGGCCTGCGTCAGAATTTCGTCACGGGCGCCAAGAAAATAGGGCTTGAAGCCCCGCCGGGCGCAACTGTCGATCAAGGCCAACATCAGATCTATTCCGGCGACCCGTTCCGATATTTTATGTCCCAGTAAACGCGCGGCCCAAAGAACCCCCGTGCCGTCGATATTGATAATGTCGCTTTCCAATACGTCTCGGCGCAGTTCGGGATCGCTGCGTATATTGACCAGCTTGGCAACGTTGATCACCACTTGCTGCAGTCGCCGGCCTTCGGCCATGGCGGCCTCGGCTTGGGCCACGGTTTCCGCCATATCCAACAGATCCAACGGAGCGCCCATCATATGAATACGCCGATCCGTCATGCTCAAAACCGTGTGCTCAAGTTGAAGGTGGCTTCATCGCCTGCCCCCATGCGGCCGGTAAAAAGCAGCCGTTGCGCCGCGATCCGCTGCCCGAAGGCAGGCGAATGCCAACCGCGCTTCGGTTCTTCCAAGGCGCTTTCGACCCAGCCATGCAGGCGCCCCACATGGGCGATCAACAGCAGGCGTTTGCCGTCCTCGCTGACCAGCCAGCCATCAGCGGTATGGCTGACGTCCAAGCCTGGTGCGACCAGAAAACCGATCTCGACCTGTTCGTCGGTGCCTTCGCCAAGCAAGCTGTCGGTCAGCTGTACGCCGGCATCGCCCAGGCGTTCAAGGCGTCGGCGGTGGCGGTAGCCAAAGCGCTCTACATAGCCATCATGTTCTGCCTCGACCAGCCAGTTTTCGGTGTCTTCGGCGCTCTGCAGCAGACGGCACGCCGCCTTGTGCGACCAGTTGAAGGCGCCGGCGGTCTGGGACGAGTTTTCACCCACCATGGCCAGGGTATTGTGCGCGATCGTGGAGCGAAAATGGTCCCGCCAGCTGCCGCCCGAATGATAAAGGAAGGTGCCGGCATCAACCAGCACTGGGCGGCCGTTGATATGCAGCCAGACGGCCAGGGCATCGGCGTGGCCGTGGGCGGCGATGGCGAGGTAGCCCAGGGGGCCATGGTCCATGAGCCAAAGGTTCTCTTCTCCATTCCGGCATTCCCGCACCGATGTATAGCCGCCGTCGGGGAAGGCGGCATATTCGAATGCCGTGCGCCGGGCTGGCCGCGGTTGACCGAACAGGGCATGGCCGAGGTGCGGTTCAAGGCGGGGCGGGGCCAGGTCGGGCCGCCGGGCCGCCATCGACAGATAGCCCAGCACAATATTGACGTGTTCCTCGGGGCCGGGCAGGGAACACAGCACCCGGCCTTCATCATCATCGCCGATGCGGGGTTGGTGGCCCGCGCTGTCGGTGATGGCGCGCAGATGATTACCCGCCTGCACCATCCGGTGCCACGAGGCGTTATGCCATGGATCGCCGCTGCGTCCGCCAATCGTGGCGCAGAGCAGGCACCATTCCAGGGAAAAAGCGGCATAGGTGGGAGATTGCTCCGCGCCAACGCCGTCATCGTGAAACTGCAGGGCCAGCTCTTCCTCCAGGACACGCTTGCCATACTTGGCCCAGGCATCGCCGTCGCGCAATGCCGGAACCAGACGGCCCAGCAGGTACAAGGCGCCGGCCTCGGCGATCCGGTGATTGTTGGCGGAGGAAAAGCGCGAGGGAAAGCGTGCCAGCCAATAGCCGTGGGCCGCCAGGCAAAGATGCAGCCGGTGCCGGAACTCCGTTGAAAAGGCCCGCTCGCCGATCAAGGTGGTGACCATCAACAGGCTGACCACCCTCAGTGCCAGCTCAATCCCCGAAACCCAGTTGACGCCGCGAAAGGTCGGGTTGGCGGCGATCCATGAATCTATATGACGGACCACCAGCGCCGCCAAATCGTCGTCATCCTCGATCGCGGCGGCGGCGGCCATGGGCTGAAGATACTGCAACCGATTTAGTTCGGCGACAAACTTGACGTCACCCCGCTCCGGCGCATAGCGATAAGGCACATCAAAACAATAGATCTCGCTGGGCCAGGCCGTCTCGGTGCTGGGATCAATGTGCCAATCAGGTGTTCCCGGCCTGTCGGGCCAACTGACACCCAGCGACTGAAAGCGGCCGTGGCGCATTTGTTCCGCCAGTTGCCGCCAGCATCGTCGCAGGTCTTCCTCGCCCGCCAATTCCGCCAAGCCATCCGCAAGACCCGGAATGGCGGGCAGGGGATCTAAGGGCGCCTTCAACAAGCGTTCAAAATTGGGCTGATACATACGCGAGACGCCGCGTTTGAATTGCTCTTCAAAGCGAAAGGCGATCTCGGCCGGGCTCATGGCCGCCAAACGGTCGGCCAGCCAGGCAAAGCCGTCCAATGAGCGGCCATTGTCGCCATCACCATTGTTGCCGCCGCTATTGCCTCTGTGCCGCGCCATGCCGCCTATGCCTTTGATAATTGCTTAGTCATGGGCCAGGGCCCGCCGGACGGCCGCGCAATTATCGGCCAGATGATCGGGACTGATCGTTCCCACGACGACACTGCCAACGCCGGGCTTCTGTACCAAATACGCCAGGGCATCGGCAATATTGCCGTGATGACCGCTATCCAACGGCTTTTTTATTAAGACCCCCTTGCCCGCACTTCGCGCCGCCGTCAGCACCGGCAATTGCGTTTGATCGGCCGGGTTCAAGGTGATCATCACCAGATCGCATTGTTCGACGGCCTCCAGCCCTGCCGCGAGATTCTTCGTCGATGCCCCGACGGCGCTGATCAGTCCTTTTTCGCGCAGTTCCAACAAGGTTTCGACAGCGGCGCCGTCCCGCAGAATTTCAGTATCGTCATCGGACAAATGCAACAGCACTATGTCGAGTACATCCCGGCGCAAATGTTGCCGGCTGCGTTCCACGCTGCTGCGGATGGCGCCAGGTGAAAAATCAAATTGAGAACGCCCATCAACGAATTGCTCACCCACCTTGGTGGCGATACGCCAATGTTCGTCGCCGCCGATCAGGGCGCCGATACGTGCCTCGCTGCTGCCATAGGCGGGCGCGGTATCCACCAGGTTGATGCCCTGATCCTTGGCCAGCGCCAGCAGGTCCGCCAGTTGGCCGTCGGAGGGCAGGGCAAAGTCATTGGGATATTTGACGCCCTCGCGGCGGCCAAATTTGGTACTGCCCAGCGCCAGGGCACTGACCTTTAACGCCAGAGACCCAAGCTGCCTTAGCTCCATTGCCCCACCTCCTGCCATGGTGGCCGGGCAATCGCGGGCCGGGGCAGATCAACCAGTCCGCCAAGCTCATGTGGGCCAGGTTCGAGCTCGGCCTGGCGCAATATCTCTAGAACCTTGTCGGCCAGAACCGGCGCCAAGGCCAGCTTCGTCGGCCAGGCCACGATACCCGAACCAAAGCTTTTGGCCGTTGCCGAGGTCGGGCGTAAGCCACCTCTGTGGGCTGGTTCGGCACGGTTGACCGCATGGGTGGCCCAGCCCGTGCCGGTGAAGTCGGCGCCGGGCAACAACCGGGCCAGTTCCTGTTTCGCGGTTCGGATCAGCGCGTCCGGGGTTTGTTCGATGCCCTGTTCCGCCAACAGCCCGCCGACATACCAAAAGTGGCGCCCCTGGCCATCCGGGTAACTGGTTATGGTGGCCAATGGTTTCGGGTTCTTGCCGACGCAATGAATATACAAGGGCGTTTTCATGCCCGAGATCATGACCTGATGCAGCGGGCGGCTTTGCCCTTGCAGCTGTTTCATTCCGGCACCGCGCAACAATTCATCATTGCCAGCGCCGGCGGCAAAAACAAAAAACTGTGTTTCAATCTCGTAGTCGTCGATGCCGATAACGGCGCCTTGGCGACCGTTGCTTGTTACTTCGAAAGCGCAATCATCGGGTATCTGGCGAATGCGGTCCGCGTGTGCCGCATGCAGGGCGGTCAGAATCGCGGGCACATCGACCACGATTTCGTCCAGCTCGAAAAGGTGGCCGCCAGTGGCACCCGCGACACAGTTCGGCCAGGTGTCCTTGGGCGCTTCCCGCATGCGGCCCCGCATGGCTTTTTGCGAAAACCCGGCCAGCAAGCCACCGCCAAGCTGTGGCGGCAGCCACATTTGCATGGCCGTGGCCAAGGGCGATGCGGTACTTAGGTCCGGGCCCGTGTCTCCGGCCAGGCTGGCCCGCCATCTTTCCGGCATTGCCGCCAGGTCAGCGACCGAGGTTTCGCCAAAATACTTGGTGCCGCCATGGATGATACCCTGGGCGGCGATGCTTTGCCCCTGGCCCAGATTGCCCTTGGTTATGAGCAAGGTGGCGTAGCCGCATCTGTGCAGTTCATCCAGCAACCATAGTCCCGCGATGCCGCCGCCAACGATAAGAACATCGATGCGGGCGCGGCTATTCCCCACGGCCCGGCCCGGCTTTGCCTGCGTCCATGCGCGCGATCACGGCGGTGGAGCTATGTCCGTCGAGAAATCCCGCCAGCTTTACCTCGCCGCCATAGGCCCGCACGATGTCGCCGCCCACCACGCCCGCGATGTCATAGTCGCCGCCCTTGATCAGTACGTCCGGGCGCAATTGTTCTAACAGGGGAATGGGCGTGTCATCGGCGAATATCAGAACACGGTCGACCATGGCCAGCGAGGCCAGCACCAGGGCGCGGGCGGCCTCTGCCTGGACCGGGCGGCCTTCGCCCTTTTCCAGGCGCCGTACCGAGGCATCATCATTGATGGCGACGATCAGGCGGTCGCAATGGCTCTTGGCCTCGTTCAACAGCGAAATATGGCCGGGATGGAGGAGGTCGAAACAGCCGTTGGTGAAACCAACCCGCAAGCCATTAGCCCGCCAGCGTTCCACATCCGCCCCCGCCATGGCGGCGGAGACGACCTTGTCCTCGGAGCGGTTCAGATCGGCGCTCAGAATACCGTTGGCCAGTTCGTCCCGGCTGATGGCGGCGGTGCCGACCTTGCCCACGACGATGCCGCCCGCCAGATTGGCCAGGCCGGCGCCCAGCGCGGGTGCGGCGCCGGCGGCCAGCGCCAGGGCAAAGATGGCCACCACCGTATCGCCGGCGCCGGAAACATCATAGACCTCCGGCGCGCGCACGGGCAGATGCACCGGATCGCCGTCCTTGACAATAAAGCTCATACCCTGTTCCGAGCGGCTGACCAACATGGCGCCGATGCTGCATTGCGCCATCACCGACCGGGCGGCGTGGTTGACTTGATCGTCGTTATCGCACGGCAGGCCGGTGGCGGCGGCCAGTTCGGCCCGGTTGGGCTTTAAAAAATCCACTCCCGCATAGACCGAGAGGTCATGGCGTTTCGGGTCGGCAATGGTAAGGACCTTGGCGGCGCGGGCACGCGCGATGGCGGCGGCGAGGAGGTCATCGCTCAAGACACCCTTGCCATAGTCCGAAAGCACCAGCACGTCGGCCTCAGCCAGGGCATTATCCAGATGCGACAGCAGCGCCTCGCTATCGGCGGCAGTGATGGTTTCGGTGGTCTCACGGTCGGCCCGCAGCAATTGCTGGCCGGCGGCGATGTAGCGGGTTTTTACCGTTGTGGGCCGGCCCGGCTGGATTACCAAATCGGCACCTACCCCGGCGCCGGTCTCTGCCATGGAAGCGATTTTCTCACTAACTTCGACACCCGCGGCATCATCGCCGTTGAGGGCCAGCAGATGGGCGCGGCCGCCGGCGGCGGCGATATTGCGCGCCACGTTGCCGACGCCGCCCAGCATGCTCTCGTCCCGTTCTTCCCGGATTATGGGGATCGGTGCCTCGGCCGAGATCCGCTCGACGGCGCCATAGACATAGCGGTCCAACATCAGATCGCCCAGACAGACGATCTGTGCGAGGTGGAACTGCTCCAACAGCCGAAGCATTGCCGGACTATCGTTCATGATATTTCGCTTTGCCCTCTCCATGTTCTATCGGGTACACCAAATGGGGGCGGATTTCCAGCGGGTTAAAGGCCATACACTGTACTCTAAAGTTTGTTGAAAAAGGTCGATGCATGGATTATTTCGATCGATAATTGCTGCTGGAGATGGCGCGCCTGTTGCGGCGACCCTAACGAGAGGGCGATGGCACTGGAAACCATGGCTCGAGTACGTCACTATGGATATGAAATAAACGCTATCGTGCGGTGCGAATAGGCGTGCCACAACCGACAAAGCGCACCAAACGCTGAAGCAAGGCAATTGTGAAGCATGGCGGTTCTACTTCATATCAGGGCACATGACCGGAAAATGAATTGAGCAAAATTAACCAATTACTGAAGAGCGCGGCCCGCGGCTTTGGTGTCGAGATAGACCGTGTTCGGCCCATGCCACGGATTGCGCAAATGATCCACCTTTGTAAAGCGAACGAATGCCGGACACTTTTAGACATCGGTGCCAACGCCGGACAATATGCACAACATTTATGGAACTGGGGCTTCTCGGGTCGAATCATTTCTTTCGAACCTCAGGAGGAAGCATATTCCGAGTTGGTGGCCAACGCCTCGAAAGTCAAAGGTTGGGACGTCGCCGCGCGAATTTGCGTTGGTGACAAGGATGGTATGGCATCATTCAATTTGTCGGAAAACTCGGTGAGTTCGTCGCTTTTGCCCGTGCTTGAAAGCTCAACATCCGTGAAACCCGAAACCGCATACGTCGGCCAAGCAGAAGTGCCGTTGCGGCGGCTCGACAGCTGGGTAAAAGAGGAGCTGACAGGGTACGACGGTGCAATCGCGGTGAAGGTCGATGTGCAGGGTTTCGAAGATGGTGTATTGCGCGGTGCTGAACACGTCCTTGAGCGGATCAGGGTTTTGGAACTGGAAATGTCACTGACCAATCTTTACGAAGGCGCGCCATCATTTATTGAGCTCTATGCCAGAGTGGAGGCCATGGGTTTTACCTGCGTGGGGCTGTATCCAGGCTTTACCGACTGGGATACCTACCAGATGCTGCAAGTCGATGGATTGTTTACCAGGCAGTAGGGATTGATCATGACGGTATCAGTCGCGGCTCTGTTGACTTGCTTCAATCGCCGGGAAAAAACCATGGCCTGCCTGCGCTCACTGCTCGGGCGGACCCAGTTGGCAAGTATAGAGCTCACCGTCTATTTGCTTGATGACGGCAGCAGCGACGGCACGGCGGCGTCGGTCAGAAAAGAGTTTCCCCAGGTGCGGCTATTGGATGGAGATGGCAGCCTATATTGGAACGGCGGAATGCGGGCGGCCTTTGGAGCAGCGATAGAAGACGGCTATGATTTCTATCTCTGGCTGAACGATGATGTTCGGTTGTTTGATGGCTTTCTCGTCAATTTGTTTACGACCTATGATGCGGTGGCGGCTCAGGAGTCAGCCGCGAACATAATAGTCGGGGCGACGCGGGATCCAGTATCGGGTGCGATGACGTATAGTGGCTTTGTTCACGCGTCACGCTGGAAGCCGCTTTGGTTTTTTAAGTTGCAGCCTGATGAAAAGCAGCCTCTGGAATGCGACACGATGAACGGCAATTGTGTTCTTATTCCGCATGCGGTTGTTGAGCTGATTGGAAATTTGGACCCTGTCTATATTCAAACCGCAGGGGACATGGACTATGGTTTCAGGGCACGCAAAGCGGGGGCCAAGATTTGGGTTGCGCCGGGTTATGTCGGCGACTGCGCACCCAATAACAAACATCTACTTTGGCGCAATCCAGAGCTGACGCTTCGCGATAGGATAAAGCTGGTCAACACGCCGCATGGTTTACCCTTCAAGCCCACATTTCATTATGCTCGCAGATACGGCGGCTGGGCCTGGCCGGTCTTTTTTATTTGGCAATATGTTAGGGGTTTTCTGCGCAGTATATTTTGATCATGGAAACGAGTGGCACGATTTCAGCATCACCATGTTTTTCGATAATATTCTCACTATGAAGACAGTGAACCGCGGACCTGCGAACCAATATGACAGACTATTTCTCGACGAAAAATGTACGGTCGGAATTGCAAAGCCGTTCCATTAAAGGCGGCGCGATAACGATTTTTGCGCAAGGTGCTCGGCTTGGGCTTCAATTGCTAACAGTCGTTTTGCTTGCAAGAATTCTTGTGCCGGCTGACTTTGGCTTATTTGCCATGGCGCTCGCGGTTTCAGGAATAATTGGCTTGTTGAGCACGGTTGGCCTTTCACTTTACACAATTCATAAAGAGCACTTAACCCCTCAAGAATCGTCAAATGTCTTTTGGATGGGTCTGGTCCTATCGGGGATTGCCATGGCTATTTCCGTGGCCGTGGCGCCATTTGCCAGTATCTTTTATGGGGAGCCTGCGATCACCCCGTTGATCATAGCTCTTTCCACGTCATTTGTAGCCCAAAGCCTTTACAGTCAGCATCAAGCGCTGCTCACCCGTCAAATGATGTTCAAACATATCGCGATTATCAATCTTTCCGGATTGGTTCTTGGTGTTTTGGTTAGTTGTACCGCGGGTTTGCTGGGCTGGAAATACTGGGCGTTGGTGCTCCTACAAATCGTTCCGTTGGTGTTTAACGTTATACTGATGTGGATAGTAGTAAAGTGGCGACCAAGTCGGTTTAGGAAACAAAAAGATTTTCGAATGTCAATTGAATTTGGCAAGAATTTGACGGGCTTCACAATTGTTAATTATTTTGGAAGAAACGCCGATAATGTTTTGTTGGGTTGGTGGTATGGTAGTGCTGATTTAGGTCCCTATGCTATTGCTTATAAATTATTATTGGCACCGATACAGCTCTTGAGTGTTCCTATTAACCAAATGGCGGTTCCTGTGCTTAGCCGTTTAACCAAGGAACCGGAAGAATACCGGCTTTATTACGCAAATATATTGTCTGCGACGTGCCTGTTTTCATTTCCAATCGCCATTCTTTCATTCTTGATGAGCAAAGAGATTATATTTGTTTTTCTTGGTGATCAGTGGGGCGAGGCGAGCGAGATATTTTCATATCTGGCGCTGGTCGTGTATGCGGCGGTGACACACTAGACCACTGAAGCGGCGGATACCCCGCTGCTGGCGGATTTAAACTCTGCCACCTGTAACCTTCCAACCTTTTGTGGATGGAAGGTAGGGGGATGTATTCGGTGGATCTTTATCTACGCGTACGGCTGGCGTGTCATGTTGAAGGCTTGAGCGAGCGAGAGGCCGCCAGGCGGTTTGGTATAGCTCGAGAGACGGTGAGGAAGATGCTTCGGCATTCGGAACCGCCAGGATATCGCCGCAAGAAGACACCGGCGCGCCCAAAGCTGGATCCTTATGTTGGTATCATCGATGGGTATCTGAATGAGGATCGTGAGAACCATCGCAAACAGCACCACACGGCGAAGCGGATTTTGGCGCGATTGCGTGAAGAGCACGGGTTCGATGGCGGCTACACGATCGTGAAGGACTACGTTCGGGAGCATCGACGCCGGCGTCGCGAGATGTTCGTGCCGCTGTCACATCCCCCTGGCCATGCCCAGGCGGATTTTGGCGAAGCGGATGTGATCATCGCTGGCGTTAAGTGGCGGGCGCATTTTTTCGTCATGGATATTCCCCACAGCGATGCCTGCTTCGTCGTGGCCTACCCTGCGGCGACGACGGAAGCCTGGCTGGATGGCCACAATAGGGCCTTCGCCTTCTTCGGCGGGGTCCCACAATCGATCCTGTATGACAATGACCGGAGCCTGGTCGCACGCATTCTGCCGGATGGCACACGGCAACGGACCCGGTCGTTCAGTGGACTGCAATCCCATTATCTCTTCGAGGATCGTTATGGCCGCCCGGGTAAGGGCAATGATAAGGGCAAGGTGGAAGGCTTGGTTGGTTACGCCCGACGGAACTTCATGTCTCCCCCGCCTCGGTTCGAGAGCTGGGACGCCTTCAATGCCTACCTGGAGGCGCAATGCTGTAAACGCCAGGTCGATGTCCTGCGCGGCCATCGCGAGACGATCGGCGAGCGCCTCAAGGATGATCTTGAGGCATTCATGCCGTTGCCACCGGCGCCGTTCGATGCCTGCGACAAGCTGGGCACACGGGCCAATTCCCGGTCCCTGGTGCGCTACCGGACGAATGATTACTCGGTTCCCGTAGCTTATGGCCACCAGGAGGTCTGGGTCCGAGGCTATGTTCATGAGGTGGTTATCGGCTGCGGTTCTGAGATCATTGCCCGGCACCCTCGTTCCTACGACCGGGCGGACCTGGTCTTTGATCCGATACACTATCTGCCCTTGCTGGAGCAGAAGATCGGTGCGCTGGATCAGGCAGCACCACTGATCGGCTGGGATCTACCGGAGGCGTTCGCAACTCTGCGCCGGCTTCTGGAGGCCCGCATGGGCAAGGCCGGCAAGCGGGAATACGTGCAAGTCCTGCGGCTTCTGGAGACATTTGATCTGAGGGAACTCCACGGGGCTGTCAGGGATGCGTTGCGCCTGGGCGCGATCGGCTACGATGCCGTCAAACACCTGCTGCTGTGTCGCATCGAGCGCCGGCCGCCCAAACTCGATCTGGATATCTATCCCTATCTGCCAAGAGCGCGGGTGGCGACCACGGCAGCGTCGAGTTACTTGAGCTTGTTGGATGGCACCGCGTCATGAGCAATACGCCCCAGGTATTGTTGGCCCATCAGCTCAAGACCCTGAAGCTGCCAACCTTCCTGCGTGAGTACGATAAGCTGGCCCGCCAATGCGCCGCCGAGGGCGATGATCATGTCCGTTATCTCGTCCGCCTCACCGAACTGGAACTGATAGACCGCGAACGTCGGATGATCGAACGGCGGATCAGGCAGGCCAAGTTCCCCGCCGTCAAGAGCCTCGACAGCTTCGACTTCAAGGCTATTCCCTCGCTCAACAAGATGCTGGTTCTGGAACTGGCTCGCAGTGAATACATCGATCGCAATGACAACGTTATCGCGCTCGGTAACTCGGGCACCGGCAAGACCCATATTGCCCTCGGCATCGGTCTGGCGGCCTGCCAAAAGGGGCTCTCCGTGGGCTTCATCACGGCCGCCGCCCTGGTGCATGAGTTGATAGAGGCCAGGGATGAGAAGCGCCTGCTACGTCTGCAGAAGCAGTTGGCGAAATACAAGCTGCTGATCATCGACGAGCTTGGCTTCGTGCCGCTCTCAAAAACCGGCGCCGAACTTTTATTCGAGGTCTTCAGCCAGCGTTACGAGCGCGGCTCGATCATGGTGACTTCCAACCTGCCATTCGATGAATGGACCGAGATATTCGGCTCGGAACGTCTGACCGGGGCCTTGCTGGACCGTCTCACCCACCATGTCCATATTCTGGAAATGAACGGCGAAAGCTATCGCCTCAACCAAAGCCGAAAACGGCGGAAATCCCCAAAAACGCCTGAATAACCGCCGAGATCATGGTTGACCCGGCGGGTCCACAGGGACCTCCCACGCTGCTCCGCTCCGCGTAACGCAAGGCGCTACACGAAGCAGCGCGGGTCCCTCCTATGGACTGCCGGGACAACCCGAAACGCCGCGCCTCGCATCAACCAAGGAGGTCTAAAGTTACTCCGCCATGCTGGTCTAAAGTTACTCCGGCGTTGACA
>Ga0233429_1000090_pt1 | contig 169244 bp, 159 predicted proteins | sample SI_118_April2016_3_FD_179879 | JGI IMG/M metagenome (GOLD analysis project Ga0233429, IMG submission 179879) | Seawater microbial communities from Saanich Inlet, British Columbia, Canada - SI_118_April2016_135_MG | ecosystem: Environmental > Aquatic > Marine > Inlet | place: Canada: British...
TTCTCCTTCTAAAACTTTAACTGCATTTTTGAATATCTTCTCAGCATTCTTAACATCATTCTTCATCTTAATGATATCTGTATTAAAACAGACATGACCATTAGGCTCAACTTTATGAGGATGATAGAAAACTAAATAAGTATATTCTTCAGTTTCATAGCCATTTTTCCTTAAAAGAAAGTTGTAAATATCCATCTGATCTTGATAGTGTTCGTGAGTATCTTCTTTTAGAGGATAACCTCTTGTTTTATAGTCTAAAACGACTAGCTTTTTACCTCTTACGAGAATATTATCAACTGCTCCACGAAATAGATTTCCTTTCTTGTCAGTCCATTGAATGCCTTTAAAGTTACTTCTCCAAATTTTCAACAATTCATCATCATCAAATAATTTATATCCTTTCAACTCAGACAATTCTGGAGGCAATTCTCCTTTTTTCATAAAATTATCAAAATGAACTTTTAAAATCTTATCCATCCCATTAGGAAGAGATGGGAATATTGAATCTGGACGTTTGATATCTTTGTTAAACTTAAGCCAAAAACATCTAGGACAATCTTTTAGTAAACTTAATGATGATGGGCTGAATTTATAAGTCATTTTATCTTTCTCTGACCTCTTCAATTCTTATTTTTCTTTTTGAAAGCTTTCTAACTTCTGCAACTAATTCGGGGGTGGATTCAATATTTTTCTCTCTTAATCGTATACTTACTTCTTCGCTAATCTCTTTATTTGTTATTTTTCTTCTATTGTTATTTCTGCATTGTCTTACTGCTATTGCAATTCCAATTATCCCAATCAATGTTTGAATAATATCTGTGTAAGATATTGCAGAAGAAATTTCTAAAGAAAATGGGGATTGTTTTGAAATTCTTTCAACATTTAGAGCATCTTTTTGTAAAAGTTTTGTCCGATAATAATATTTTAAAGATTTTTTATTTTCTTTATTAAGAACTAAGATTTTGTAAATATTGTTTATATTATAACACAATTCAGATAAATCCGATAGTGTAAACTGATCTTCTTTTGAATGAATAATTAATTTCTTCATTTTCTATTAAATTCCTCAACAATCTTAATCTCTTCTAGAATTAAATCATAGAGCTTGTAAACTAATTGATCAATCTCTTTCTCTAATCTTTTTACTTTGGCTTTTTTGTCAGGATTGTCTAAATAATCGTCGTCTTTGGTTATAGAGAGGATTTGATCTACTAATGCAATTATTTTTAGTTCTAATGACGGATTTTCTTTATATGGCAGCCTTAAAATTTGCGGTGAATTGATAGAAAAAAAATCGCCACCAATTTTCACTGATGGATTTTGAATTGCAAAAACCCATTGATACAATTTGGAATTTAAAAGAGCTAATAGAAACTTATAATTTTCTTTTATCTTTCCAATAGCTTTAATACCATAAACCCCAATAAAAACAGAACCTACATTATCCAAAACTGCGGTGATTCTAGTATCATTACCTCTAAATAAGATTTTTGGTACAAAACTAAAATCTTTCCATCTCGAATCAGAAACTGCTCCTGGCTCATTAACAAAATAGGGTTCCTTAATTAATAAACCTAATGTTCTAACTTTCTTTTTTATATTAATATGATAGGGAGTAAGATTAGAACAAACTAATAATCTAAGAGAATTTTTAACATTTTTTTCAGTCGTAATATATTTTTGCCAAGCATGATAATCCTTTGCCCTAGGAGTACCACAAAAAATTTGGTTTTTAGTAATTATATCTGAAAGAACCTTACTATTGCTATATATTTTATCTATTATTATTTTGTTATCGGGATGTATTAATTCAATTAAATTATTTTCTTTGGCTATTTTGTGTTCTATTTCCATTTCATCATAATCTTGATTAATATTTTTTATGGTTCTCGCAAATTTAGCTTTTATCAATCCATCCTTTGGACTTTTCATAATTATAGAGATTAATGGATATGTCGCAGCATCAAAAATGTCTTTTGCCCTAGAAATATCAAATAATTCAACTATGGTATTATTTAAAATTAATTCTCTTATTCTTGAACCATATTCCCTAATTAAATATTTGTCTGGGGTGATATAAGTCATAACTCCATTAGCTCTTAGTATATTTAAGCTCTTTTCAAAAAATAAAATGTATATGTCAAAATCTTTAAATGCAGAATAATAATTTCGTTTAATTTGTTCTTTATATTCTTTATCTTGTTTGTGAATTCTAATATACGGCGGATTAGCAATAACCACATCAAATCCTGGGTTTTCTCTTTGAAAAACTTCTGCAAAATATAATTTCCATAAGAAAAATGGTTTTGATTTATTCTTTTTGTATTTAGATAATTTCTCAATCGCTTCTTGGTTGCCCTCTTCTTTCAAAGTTTCTTCAATCAAATCCCATTCCAGTTTATCAATCTGGTCTCTATACTGCTTCTTCAACTTACGATTTTGCTCATTGAAGAATTTTTGCTGTAAACTTTTTAATTCTTTTAATTTCACTTGAGATTCTTTAATTCGGCGAGAGATTGAATCGCTTAAAGTTGCTTGAGAAGATTCTCTATCTCTTTGTGCCTCTGTCTCAATCTTTTTTCTCTCGCGTTCCAATTTCTTCAATTCTTTCTCAAAGTCATCTCCTTTGTAATCATTATACAAATCCCTGATTTTCTGACCTATTTCTTTCAATTCTTTGGCAAAATCACGTTTAGTTTCACCTAATAATTTCTCATCAAAAAGTTTCTTCCCTTCAAATTCTTCCAAAAGAGAATTTCCACACATGATTTTATGATCTAAGTTAGGAAGTGGCTTAATATTCTTCATATCTAATTCATCAACAATTAAAGATAACCAAAATCGTAATTTAGTAATATCAACCGCAGAACTTTCTATATCTACTCCATATAAACAATTTTCAATAATTTCTCTCTTTAAATCGTATTCGTTTCTTTGCTTATTCAAGAATATAGACAAAGTTGACCTAGCTTTAACAATTTCATTAAGCATTCCAACAGGGAATGCTCCTGAACCAACAGCAGGATCAACAACTTTAATATTTTTTAGTAAATCATCAATCTTTTCTTTATTTTCAACGATAGATTTAGGCAAACTTAACTGATTAATCAATTCTTTGACTTCTTTATCAAAAGTTAAAGCGTTAATAATTCCTTTATTCAGTTTATCTTGCTTTGATCTAATTTCTTCTAATACTCTTTCATCATTAGAAGTTGCAAAATCTCCTAATTGGATAAACTTTTCAATATCTTCTCTAGAAATAGAAATATTTGTCTCTAAATAATTGATTAAAGATTGCTGACACATATAATGAACTATTTCACGAGGGGTGTAAAATGCCCCTTTACTCTTCCTGTCAATAACATCAAGTAGATTTTCAAATACTTTTCCAAGCATTTCTGGATCTACTGCAACTTCTTTTTCTAATGGTTCATCTTCCTTAACTGTAAAATTAAATCTGTCAAAAACAGAAAAGATAGTACCAAAGATAGAATTATCAAGAACAATCTCTGTTCCAGCCCAATCATAATCATTTATCGGCTCAAATAATCCACCATTTAAAAATGGGATTTTACATTCAAATAAACGATAATAATCGTCATCTCTTTCAGTAGCTAAAGCTTCATAAAATAATGGTTCTAAAATGTCATTAAAGAAGTTATCATAATGGACTATTTCTTTATCAAACAATCTTCTTAAGAAATTCTTAGGTCCAGTTCCCCATTTTTCAAATCCCCCATTATCATTTTTTACAACTCCGAGCCAACCTTTTTTCTGTAAGAAATAAATAAAAACAATTTGTCCCAGTAATTTCTTAGCAAAATCAACAGTAGAGATATTTCTTTCTTCAAATTCTTCCTTAACGTGTTTATCTTTGCTAATTACATTTTCTAAAGATTCTCTTAATTTTAAGAACAATTCCTTATATTCCAAGAAGAATTCTTTAGTTACATTATCAATACTAAATGAGTTCTCAATTTCTTTTAATGATGGACTGACATCTTCTTCCATAATCAATTTTAGAAATTGTCTTCTGCATGTATGGTTAGGTTCATTTACTCCAACTAAAAAAGAATATCTTTTTGCTGGAGTTAGTTCTTTTTGTGGTTTAACTTTTCCAGATTCATCTTTTACAAGATTATACTCCATTTTAACAAAAGAAAATCGCCAATCTTGCGGATCATCTCCATAAAAAGCGACTAAAGCAGAATCTTTCTCCGCATTTCCAAGATATTTAGCAATAAAATTTCTTTGCATAGTTCTAGCTCTATCTCTAGAACTGGCTTTCTTTAGTTTAACAACAAGAACATCAATTATTTTTTTAGAACTATCTTTATAACTTCCTAATAATTGATAAGAATCAATATAATCTTGATATTCTTTCCAGACACTCCAGCTTTTTGGATTAAGAGCAAAATTATTGAATAATTCTTTGACAAAATGAGTATATTGATTTACATCAAAATCTTTATTAAAAGTATCATCCAGTAATTTTATTGCGCTTCTTTGATCCATTTTTATTTACCAATTAGATATTCTGATAAGATTACTTCTCTTGGTCCAGTTGTATCTGCGGAACTTTTTACAAAAGTTCCCTGGAATACATCTTGAGGAATTCCGCCTTTGATTTTAGCTAAAATTTTAAGTGGATTAATCTCTCCCTGCACTTCTTTTAAAATTCTTTTAATAGTTGCTTTAGCTATTCCACCCTCATTTAACAATCTTAGAATATCATGTAAGAAATCTTCGTCGTCATCAGTAAATTCTTTAGATTTAATGATTGCTTTGATTGTTTTTCTTAATTTTGATTCATGACTTCTTCCTCTGGAACCAGTTAATTCTTCCCCTTCTTCCATAAATACAGCATTGAATTCTTTTTTGTTTTCTTCCAGATGCTTATAAAATTCTGGTACTAATTTTTCTCTTTTAATTTTATCATCAGCTTCTAAAATCTCAGCCGCTTGGAAGAAATCAACTTCTTCAATAGAACTTCCTTTATTCATGAATATTTTTCTTAATTTACCCTTCCTAAAGAATGTCATCACTGAATTATAATTCTCAGAATGTTTCTTAGCACTTCTTGACTTCTTAGGTAATCGCTTAATCTTTTCAAACAAATCTTTTTGATTGTCTCTTAAGTCTCGTAAGAATTTCAAATATCTTAACTCAGGGTCATCTTCTTCATCTTCCCCAGTAATGAGTTTCTTAGAAGTTAATTTTGCAAATAAATCATGAGATTTAACTTCTTCATCAGTTAATAATTTTGCATCATTTCCTAGCATTTCAATAAAAGCAGCAATTTTAGATTCTGCTGCTTCTTTCAAGCTTATGTTTTCATTAATTGGACCTGCTGGAAAAAAATTATAAGTGTAAATTGTATCAAATGGTGGATTCTTGCTAACCCTATTAATACGTCCTACTCTTTGCATCATCCTAACTGGATTCCAGGGGATGTCATAATTAATTACAACGTTTGACCTGTGTAAACTAACACCTTCTGCTAAAATATCAGTTGTGATTAATATCCTAATATCATCTTTTTGTTTCTTTTTAGGATAATTAGCATCATAGTTTTCAATGATTTGAGTTCTAGAAAATTCAGATGATTTAGAAGAAAATGCAGTTACTTTATTATCAAATTTAGGGTTTAGTTTTCCTTCTAAGTATTCAGCAGTTTCTTTTGATTCTGTAAAGACAATTAGTTTATTTTGTTTCAAAGTTTTATCTTTTTTCAACTTTTCAATGAAAGTGTCTAATTTAGGATCAGAATTAACATTTTTCCATAACGCTTCAATTTTCTGAAGTAACTTATAATCCGCTTCTAAATCTTTAATTAATTCAGGTTTGAAATCTTTAGATGAAAACTCCTGTGCTTTTTCTTTTTCAATGAGTTGTTGAATTGATTCTACATCATCATTTTCTAAAAATTCAAACACTTTGTTAATATGTTTCTTACTTAAGAATACTTTTCCTTTAGTGAATTCTTCAATAAATCGCTTATACGAATAAATAAATCTTGTTATTGATTGTTTAAATGCAAAAAAACTGCTTTCTAATCTCTTAAGCAATAAAATCTTCATGAATTTACCCATGTTTTTCTGAGGAGTTTTTTCATTCTCAGCTAATTCTTCTTTAAGATATAATAATGGTGTATATCTTGCGTATTTGAAGTCTTTAATGATTAAATCTAATGTTTTGGTAAATATTTTATCCAATTCCTCGTCAAAATGATAAACTATTGGTTGAGGATCATCTACTTCTGGAAATTTTAATCCTTGCTGTTGCAAATCTTTTCCATAATACTTAGAAATGACTGTTCTTGTCCTTCTTACCATTAAATATTGTAAAACATTTTCTCTAATTTCTTGAGCATTTTCTTGAACAATTTTAAGATATTCATCTTTATCTCTTTGACGATCTAATCCTTTAAGATTATTTTGTAATTTTTTGAAATATTTTTCTAAATCTCTTACTTTAGGATTAGGCAAAGTTGATTTATGGGAATTCTGAAATAATTTTACTTGACTAAGAATATCTAGAGGAGTATTGTTCAATGGTGTCGCAGAAACCAAAATGACTCTTTTACCCCTGCATATCTGGAATAATTTTTCATACATCTGCGTATTTTCAGTTCTAAATCTATGTGCTTCATCAATAAAAATATTTTTATATTTCTCTGTCCCTCTTTTAATAATCTTATCTAACTTACCAAGAGATTCAAATTCTGCTTTTCTTACGCCAAAGTCAAAGAAAACATTAGGCCAAGAACCCGGATTAGTTTTGTCAAGCAAAACAGGAGGAGCAATAACCAAAGTTCCCCCATCTAGCTGTTGAGCTAACATTGCAGAAATAAATGTCTTACCAAGACCAACGACATCAGATACAAAAACTCCGCCATATTCATCTAATTTTAATTTTGCATCCCTAACGGCATCTTTTTGATACTCTAAATCCATAAAATTATCCGGCGTGTGTTCTTTAAACAACTCATCTTGATCTAGATTAATTTTCTCCTTAAGAAATTCGTAAAGAAATTTTAAATATAATTGCTGAGGAGTTATTTCATCATTTAGCCAAGTCTTATTTTTAATAGTTTCAACATATTTTTCTGAAACATCAACAGCATTTTCCCAAAGTGCATTAAATTTGTCTAAAGCAAATTTATGATCTTCTGGACGAGGAAGTTCAACATTGAATTCAAGATTATTTCTTAATCCAGATTGTGTGAAATTACTTGAACCCGTGATTACTCTACCAATATCCCTATCTCCTTCTTTGAATGACATGATGTAAACTTTAGCATGAATTTTTTCAGCAGGATAAACTCTAATCTCTAATTTTCCAGAGATTAACCATTCTATAAATTTTTGAATACCATCCTCTACCTCAGCAGTATCTTTTGATTTTTCCATCTCTTTAACAACTTGAGATGAAAATTCATCTTTAGCTTCTTTGTGAGAATGAGGAAGTGTCTGTTGAAGCTCTTTTGATTCTTGGATTAAGTCATAAGTTCCTTTATTTGTGCTAATCCCAATAAGAATTCTAATTTTATCTGTTTTTTCTAAAGATTTGTATAAACCATGAAAACCACTTGCATAAAAGTAACCAACTAAACAATCAAAATTCTTAGTATCTTTAATTAAAGTTGCAAAACGAGTAGTTAATTTTTGATCTCCTTCATTCGTTATAAATGTAAGATTATTCATATTTCCCGCCCCCTCTTCTTTAACTCTTCTTCCATACATTTCTCAAACTGACGAGATACAATCCAACCCTCATGCTTACAGAGTTCTCTATATTTATCATATAATTTAGTATTAACCTTCAATGTGATATTTTTGCTTTCTTCCATTCTCGCCCCCTCTATAACTAGACTAAACATAAATAACTGCACATATTTATAAATATTACTGTTCTGAACTATTCTCGCCCCTTATTCTTGTTCTTGATGGCTCACTGTGTTCGCTTTGATTGAACTGAAATCCCCCCAGTCCTAACGGACATATAATCTGCTTCGCAGTAATTGATTAGAATTAAAGTAATAAAAAACTACGTTAGCCCCTAAAGTCACGGCAATGGAAAAACTCTCTTCATTCCCTTCGGTCATTACGAGCCACGCTGCGCTCTCACGTCGCTTATTAATCTCTACGAGATTATAAGCTTTGGTTCGGGTCTCTTAACAGCGATTATCCGAGAAATCCCTCAGCTCGGGATTTCTCCAAATGCTTTAATGTCCTTCGGACTTAAAGCACTTCGGATAATCGCGATGTTAGTTTCAATTTTTCCAGCGCTCTCGTAGTAGAAAACTATATAAATATGGATAGTTTAACTAATTAAATAATAAAACGAGGTGTAAAGAATGAAAAAAACTATAATTATGATATTAGGATTAATTACTATTTCTATGTTTTTAATTGGTTGTTCTTCTGAAAGTGTTGAAGTTGTTGATGATCAGGGGAATATTGTTGGAGAAGCATTTAGATATTCAGGTGGAAAAGTTCAGATCCCGGCATCACAACTAAGTGCAGCATTAAACTATGTTGAAGAAACACAATTAAAAGAAAAAGTAAAACAAATCATCAGAGACGAATTTGAAGTTATAGAAATTAACGGCAATTACAATCCTAACAAAAATTGTGACCAAAAATGTTCAGAAATTGGAAAAGAGTGCATTGTTGCTCTTTGGGGATATTCAGGAAGTACATCTTCTGCCAATTTTGATAATGCAATTGTAAAAGCAAGTCACAGTTGTAATTGGGATGTAGGAGACAACAACATCCTATTTTGTGAATGCATTTAATTTTTTTCATTCTTTTTTCTTATATTTTTTAACGAGCGCTGGAAAAACTTCTCACTATCGTTCGACCTTCCCCACTACGTAGGTCAGGGAAACTAACAGCAACTATACGGTTCGGCTCCAGTCGCCACTTCGTAACTCCTTACACCTCTCCCAAATCTCAAACCAAATTTATAATTTTCAAAATAAATTTACCCTTACCTGCTCGGGCTGTGGTTTGCCTCATCCCAGATGCCACCCTTTTGAGACTTCGCATAGTTGCGATGTTATGTGCAATATTACTCAACGCTAACCCTATATTTTTTTCTCAAGAAATACAGATGAACCTTCATCTTTAACTTGCTTATATCCAAGTTTAATATAAAATTTTAATGCGAGATTATCTTTGAAAACTTTTAATCGAATTTTCTTTAACTTATGTTTTTGGGTTTCCTTTTCCATTAAATCAATTAAAAATGTACCTAAACCTTTCCCTTGCATTAATTTAGAAACCTGTATGTTATTAATATATGAAAGACTCTCCTGAAATTTAATCTCATAATAAGCAACACATTTAGATTTATGCTCAATTATTTTAATATTTTTCTTATTAAAACTTTTTTTAAAAGATTCAGGATTCCATTCACCCCAATGTTTGATAAATGAAGCAAGCATATTTTCTTTCAACAAATCATAAACAAACAAATAATCTTCATCCTGACAATCTCTTATTTGGAATTTTAAATTATCAATTGTAATTATCATATGTTCTTAATAAACTTAGATATATAAAAAGATGTCGGCGCCTATGTCATACTGTGCTTCCTTTCAGTCAGCATTTTTTCTTAAAGTATTATTTAATTGGCTTTTTACAAGAACTTTTAAATACCAAACTAATTATTATTCTATTATGAAACTAAAATTAAAAAAGTCAGTGTGGTTTGATGGTTCAATTCAAATTAATTGTAGTTTTAAGAAAATTAATGATTCCTTCAAAAATATAGGTAAATCATACTCAGATATTACAAAATTAATGCCAGGTATTAATGTGGCCGAATTAGTCAAACAAGGAGATAATTTTGTAACTATAAAAACAAATGAAGGACTCATGAAACGAAAAAACATTTCCAAAAAGATTCAAGAAAATACGATAGTTATTGAATTCGATGAAGAATATCAAGCTGGTAAATCTATTACAACAAGATCTCACCATTTAGAAGAATATATAGTCAATGATTCTAAAATAAATTATCGCTTAATTATTAGTAATGTTACCGCTTCTGGTTTTTTAGGATTGTTGTATCGTATTTTTGGGAAAAAGAATATTGGAAATGCTATTTTAAAATCTTATAAAACTTATTTTGAAAAGTAAAAAGCCACTATTGGGAATAAGAACGAAAAAGATTTTTTGAACTGAGCCTTCGGCATTTTTTCTTATAGAAAAAGCGTATAACAGCAATTAAGAAACTCAGCCTTACAGGGTCCGTCCAAATTCGCTTCGTGAACTTCTCTTAATCCCGATGTTATCGGGGAGTCTATTTAAGTAAATCTAAAAAGAACTTCTTACTTTTCTTCTTACCATTATATCTATAATAATTTGGTTTTAAACAAATCTTTTCACGCAATCTTTTTTTGATAATTATAAAATCTTTAGAATATGGATTCCAATCGTTTCTTAATGAACGTGAAAACTCGGATAGATTAATTTTTTTAGTTGGAATAAATCCTCTTTTGTTCATCTCTTGTTTTAATTTTTCATGTCTCCTCTTCAAATACAAAAGTTTATTCTTAAAAAATTTAATATGACCCTTACCTAAACAATACTCTTTAGGGATGTCTTTTTCCAGGGGAAATTTTCGTACATAACCCAGAAGCATAAGAATTTCATTATACTCCGCAATAAGGTGTTGATCTGCTAATTTTTTTGGATCAATAATATTTATTCTAACCATATTACACCAAGATTATTTTATTTTGAATCTATCCATAAAAACAGCAATACCACACCAACCAATAAAACCTTCCATGATCATTATTACAGCAAGAATGATGAAAAACCATTTGCTCCAAGATAATAATGCGCCTAATAGAAATAATCCTCCGAAAATCACTCGTGTCCATCGATCTTTTTTTGTTATATTACATGTAAATCCCATTTTTACCTCCTAAACCACGGAAAGAATGCATTAGTATGCTTCTTATATTTTTGGTATTCTTTATTATCTTTCCATTTTTTTTCAAGCATCGGTACTCCAGATACTTTCAATAATAAAAAAGTGATAATTATTGGACTTAGTAATGACAACCAAGCTATTGAAAGAGCCATTAATCCTAAGCCCCACCATTGAACTGCTTCACCAAAATAATTAGGATGTCTTGTGTATTTCCATAAACCAGTTTGCATAATGGATTTACTTTTCTTAAGATGTTTCTTGAGTTGATAATCTCCAACAGATTCAAAGATAAACCCGAAAACCCATAATAAGAATCCAATAATACTAACTACCCCGAAACGGGAATATGAATACGAATTTATAACAATAATGGAAATTGCAATTAATAACATTAAGAAACCCTGCAACATATAAACTTGAAAGAAAGCTCTTAGGTTTAGCCATTTACCCCATTGCTTTCTCCAATTTGCATATCTAAAATCTTCAGGCTTACTTTTATTCCTTGCATAAATGTGTAATGACAATCTTAATCCCCAGACTATTACTAATGTTGTGCCAATCAATTGAAGCAAAGTATAACTTCCATTCTTGATAAAAGTAAACAATGCAATCAATATAAATCCCAATCCCCATCCAACATCTACAACCCCATTATTTTTCTTGACTAATCCCATTATGAACATAAGAATCATAAATGAGAACACAACCAAGATTATTGATGTTATGTTTAAATCACCAAAAAAAGTCAATTTTAACCACGGCACTAAAATAATAGCATTTGCAATCTCTGGAGCAGGAAATTCTTCTTTTTCTCCTATAGCCAAAGAATATTTTCCTTGATTATTTTCATTAAATACTTTTACTTCATATTTGCCTGCAGGTAGTTTACTTGTGCTTTTAAAATCTTCACCTAACTCCGGTCCTTTCATGTAATAATCCCCTGCAAATTCTTCATACCACACTTCCCATTCAAAATTTTCTCCATCTAAAAATTCTATAACTTTATTATCTTTACTTAATTCAGCAGAAACAGTATGTGTCAATTTATTACCAGGTATTAAGACATTAACATAGATTGAAAATTCTTTATCAGAATCTATTGTATAAATGTGAGGTAAACCATTAAGCTCACCATAATATGCTTTTGAAACTTCAACATCTTCTACCTGGATATTTTCAGTACCAACCCTTGGTTGGTGGGCTAGAACTGAAGTTAGCATTAATAGAAATACCAATAAGAAGGTTATTTTCTTCATCATATGGATAGATAATATTTTAATCTATTTAAATGTATACTTTACTAATCAAATATAAAATATTTTCAAGATAACTCCTTTTTAAAAATTATAAGAAAAAACTACGACAGCACATAGAAGTACCAGCAACTCAAAAACTCCTTGCCCTCCCCACTTCGTAGGTTTGAGGATTTAACAGCAAGCGATGTTAGTTTCAATATTACAGGGGAAAATTAATTACATTTATAAAAATCCATAAGTTGCAATTTCTTTTTTTGTTAATTTGCCATTAGCTAAATTATCAACTCTTTCACAAAGTTTAGTTACTCTCTGTTGTCCACTTATTATGGATTGAACAACCCTATCATCTTGAAATTTAGGATTATGTTGATATTTTGCCAATAGCCTACTATATTTATCTTCTAAACTTGATACCCTCACACCACTCTCATTATGATCATCAGAATACGTAACAATAGCTTCTTGCCAAGTTCTAGGTAATAATAAACTTATATCCATATATTCAAATTCCTCTCTAGCAGTTGTATTAAGAATCCATCTTTCATAAAGAAATCCATGAGACCTAACCATTTGAGCAATTCTAGAAACATCTTCTTGTGAATTAGCAATATTTAATTCTAATCCATGATTTTCAATATAATCTGCCCCCCTTAACTCATGAAATAATTGATCTTTGTTCAAAGGTCTACCAATATCATGCAAACCTGCAGCTAAAGAAACTTCTTCCCCAATTAAAGGTATATTAGGATAATGAGAAATTATTTTACTAACAATCTCCTGTGCAATCTCATAAGATGCTTCAAGATGTTTTAAATATCCCACAGAATTATTTAAAATATCAGGGTTTTTATCCATCAATTCTTTTGCTAAACTAATTAAACCATTTTTATCCATAATATTAGAAGAATTATTTAATTTAAAAACATTCCCAATTTCTTTAGACTGGACCAAGAATAAAAGCTGATAAATCACACATTAATCTTTTCCTGTGTTTCAAAAATATCTTTATTGCCAACTTTTGCTTTCTCAACTGTTAACTTAATCCTCTTAGCTCTAGTTTCTTCACGTTTCCCACGTAAGATCCACCTATAAAACACCTTTTTGAGAGAAGCAGAGTACTTTTCAAAATTATCTTTAGCTTTCTTATTTTTATTCAAAGCTTTTTTTAATTCAACTGGCATATCTGGATTTTTTGGAATTCCGTGATCATGTGTCGGTTTCTTCAGACCTTCTTTGTAGAATTTCAAACCAACAAGAGTCATTTTTCCTTGTTTAATCAACTGTTTACCATATTTAATGGTATTATCACTCCACTTACTATTTTTATTTCTTTTAGAAAAATTTCTTATATATGTATCTTCATCTAATCTTTTAATTGTAGTATCAATCCAACCAAAACAAATCGCTTCTTCCATCAACTCCCTATGCGACGGAGATGACTTACCAGTGTGTTTCTTGTAAACTTTAACAGAAACCTTATCTTCATTATCATGATTCCCCACTAACCATTTTCTAAAATCACTTCTATTGAATGCAGTTATTGTTTCCATATTAATGTTAATAATGATGATAACATATAAATTTTATTAGTTTTTCTGTTTCAATATATTATTTTAGTTTTGTTATGATTAAATGAAACCCCTTAATCATTCGGACAACTACTAAATAGTTGTTAAGACCCAAAATAACAAAGATTTACGTTGAAAAAGAGCAGATTAAGAAATATATTTATAAAGGAGTACTGATTATACATACATATATTCAAGATTTTGAATAAATGGAGGTAATAACAATGGTAAAAGCATATTGTGTAAAGTGTAAGAAAAAGGGTCAAAAAATGAACGATCCAGCTATTAATCAAACTGCTAAAGGTGGATTTATGGCAAAAGGTAAATGTCCAGATTGTAGTACAACCATGTGTGCTATGATGTCAAAAGACAATGCAGAAAAAGCTGTTAAAGACGGCGCTAAAAAAAGTTATTAACTTTTTTTCTTTTCTTTTTTAAAAATAATTCTTCTAAAAATTAAATTACTATATTCACAATAAAAAGTGTTTTAAATCAAATCAATAATTAGAACCATATGAAGAAAAAGATGAAAGAATGGTTAAAACGTTATCTTCCTGCTGAAGCCTTTGCAATTATTGGAGCGATAATAGGGGCAGGTTTAGTATTTCTTCTAACAAATAATAGAATATTATCTGCTTACGCAGGTGCAATTTGTGATGGTATTGTTTTCTATACATTTATTTTGATTAGAGATTTAAATAATTCTAAGAAAAAACATGGTACAAAAGAAGTTATTAAAACAATTAGAAATTTAGTTATTGAATTTGGGTTTTCTGAATTTTTAGATCTCTTAATAATAAGGCCTTTTATCATGTATATATTCCCATTAATTATAGGTCATTTTGCCATTGGTATATTTATTGGTAAGATAGTTGCAGATCTAATTTTTTATTTACCTACAATTATTATGTATGAACTTAGAAAGAAACACTTAAAGTGATTATTTGTGTATTTCTTTATTTAATTTTGATTTTATTAGAAATCTTTATTAACTCACATAGTAATCTTCACACAGATGGATTCAGGTAAAGAAATATATACTAAAGTTCAGGGATTTGAACCAAAACAAGTAACATGCTTAGAATTAGATGGCTATGTTATTTTTGATGCCAGAACAAAGAAAGAATTTGAAGACCATCATATTCCAAGAGCAGTACATATTCCTTTAGTAAGTAATGAAGAATTCCATAATGTTGGATATTTGTATAAACAAGTTTCTCCAAAAGTTGCATATGATGTTGGATTTGATTACATCTTTAAGAATGTACAAGAGATCATAGAAAAAGCAAAACCCTTTAAAGATAAAAAAATAGTTGTTTATTGTGCTAGAGGAGGTTTAAGATCAAAAACCTTAATGTATTTATTAAAAACACAAGGATTTGATGTTGTTCAATTAAAAGAAGGAATGAAAGGTTATAGAAATTTTGTATTAACACAATTGGAAACAATCAAAATACCAAGATTAATTATTCTTCAAGGATTAGCTGGAAGTAGAAAAACAGCTTTGCTAGAAAAATTAGATAATAAGATTGATTTAGAATTATGTGCAAAACATAATTCTTCTGCTTTTGGTGCCTTAGATCATAAACCTAACTCTCAAAAACAATTTTTATTTGATTTATACGAACAATTAAAGAAAGTAAAAGATTTTGAATTTGTATTTATTGAAGGAGAAGCAAGAAAAGTTGGTTCTGCTGAAATTCCAAAAAGATTATGGGAACAAATGAATAATTCTAAGATTATCTTCCTAGATGTGTCTCTTGAAAATAGATCAAAACATTTTGCTGAAGAATATCCTAGTATGAAAAAACATATGATGGAATATGTAGAATCTACTAATAGTCTTAAAAAACTAATCTCAAATGATATGCGAGAAAAATTAGTTAAGTTTATAACACTAAATAAACCATTTGAATTTTGGAAACTAATTCTTAAGGATTATTATGATCCAAGATATGAACATGCATTTAAATTACTAACATTTGAAGAAACAATTGATGGGAATGATTTTGATAAGACATTAGATGTTCTAAAATCATTGTAATAGCTTTAAAAAAAGAAAATAATAGAAAAATAAAATAAATCTCGAAAATTTACATCTGTCCTGTTTCTATAAACTTCTTCATAAGTCTTTCAATTATAACATTAGGAGCATATCCTTTACGGGAACATGCTTTAACAAAGTCATCATAAATTCCCCTATCAACATTATAATCAAGTCTCATCTTTTTTGCAGCTTTAGGAGTTGCAGCCATAATTTATCACCAAATAACATTAAACTTAACATATTTATAAAATGAGTGATATATGATCAAATAATATATGATAAAAAAGAAGATATAAACCACAATATATACAATCACCTTTATAAATCAACCACTACTATTCTTGTTATGGTAATCATTAAAGAGCATGAATTTAAGCAAATCATTATTAAAGATTCATATGACCGAAGAGCTTTACAATACACAAATAAGATAATAAGCAATTTGAGGAAATTTGGATTAACTGAAGATGATATGGATATTTCAATAGAAAAAGTTACATTTAGAAAAGCACAAGCTTCAGTTTCATGGTATATGTGGGAACGACATTTATTCTACAGTTATAATGGTGCTAGAAAATTTGTTGAGAATCTAGCTATGGTTGCACAAGTTATTGAACATTTTCTTTATCTTCTAAGTAAAGATGAAATAACACAGGAGAAATTCTCAGAATTATTTGCTGAAGATGAAGATATTCTTAATCAAAGAAAAGAAGCAAGAGAAGTTCTTGATGTAGAAGAAGATTCAATTGATTTTAAAGAAATGCATGAAAACTTCAAAAAGCTTTCAAAAGAACATCATCCTGATATGCCAAATGGAAATACAGAGAAATTTAAAAAAATAAATGGTGCTCATAAAATTCTAAAGAAAGAATTAAGTTTATAATTAGAAGCACATATTTATGATAAAATGGAACATAAAATATTATTTAAAGATCTTAAATTAATACATCAGTTAGAGAAAGCTTTAGCTAAACAAGGTTATACTCAACCTACACCAATTCAGTTAAAATCAATCCCTAGTTTATTATTAGGAAAAGATTTAATAGGTATTGCACAAACAGGTACAGGAAAAACTGCTGCATTTGTATTACCTATATTGCAAAGGATAACCACAAAACATCCAAGAGTTATTAAAACATTAGTTCTTGCTCCAACTAGAGAACTTGCTGCACAAATTGGAGAAAGTTTTTCTACTTATGGTGAGTTTCTTAAATTTAAGCATACTGTTATTTTTGGAGGAGTAAAACAAGGAAAACAAGTTAGGGCATTAAATAGTGGAGTAGATATAGTAGTGGCAACACCTGGAAGGTTATTAGATCTAATGAATCAAAAAAAACTTACTCTTAATAATGTTGAATTTTTTGTATTAGATGAAGCAGATAGAATGCTTGATATGGGATTTATTCATGATATAAAAAAGATAATTGAACGATTACCTAGAAAGAGACAAACTTTGTTCTTTTCAGCAACAATGTCACAAGAGATTAATAAACTTGCAAAAAAACTACTTAAAAATCCAGTACATGTTGAAGTTGCACCACAAGCTACCACAGTTGAACTTATAAAACAATATATATTTTTTGTTGATCAACCATCAAAAGAAAATTTATTATTAGAACTATTAAAACAAAAACATCTTAATAGTGTTTTAATTTTTACACGAACAAAACATAGAGCAAATAAATTAGCATTATTTCTTAATAAAAATAATATCTCTTCTGATGCAATCCATGGAAATAAATCACAAAATGCAAGAACCAAAGCAATTACTGATTTTAAGAATAGAAGAATTAAAGTATTAGTGGCAACTGATATTGCTGCAAGAGGAATAGATATTGATAATATTTCACATGTTATTAACTTTGAACTACCAAATGAACCTGAAAGTTATGTCCATAGAATTGGAAGAACTGCAAGAGCAGGAACAGAAGGAACAGCATTTTCATTCTGTGCAGCAGATGAAAGAAATTACCTTAGGGATATAGAAAGATTAATAAAAGAAAAAATAGAAGTTATGGATCATAAATTTCATTCAGAATCAGCTAAAACTGCTGTAGGAGCAGCAGCTAAACCTTTACCAAGAAAATCATTTAATAGAAATTCAAGGTTTAAACGTAACTCAGGATCAAGAAATAAAAACTCAAGTTCTAAAAGAAATAAACCAATGGTTAGATTCAAATACAAAAGTAAAAAGAACTAAACTTGAATTAGCCATTATTTAGTATGTGCATAGCTCACAACATAGATGTTGTTGCTGCCAGTTATAGCGACTGAAATCCCATTAAATAATTTATTAAAATCACATTATGCAGCATATAATTGGATTTCAGTTCCCAATATAAAGAACATAAAATGTCGCTATAACAAATTTGAGGCAGTAACAACATCATAAATGGAGCTATGCACATACAATATTTAACAAGATTTATAAACATTACAATTACTACACACATATGAATAAAAACTGGATAATGAGAATACTTATTGGTATAATTGTTATATTTGCTATATCTATATCAGGTATAAGTAAATTCATTACTGATTATTTATGGTTTGATGCATTAGGATTTGATCAAATCTTTTTAATATCACTTTTTTCTAAGATTAAATTATTTGCAATAACTGCAATAATTTTTTTCATATTTGTAATGATTAATATTTGGATATCATCAATGATATCAGAGAAAAGAAATATACCTTTTAAATTTAAATTATTAATAACAACTGCCTTATCTATTATTATAGGGGTACGTTTTTCTTCAGAATGGTTTAAATTATTACAATATTTTAATCAAACCTCATTTAATATAATGGATCCAATATTTGCAAAAGATGTTTCATTCTATATATTCACATTACCTTTCTATCAATTTGTTCTAGGATTTTTAATGAGTACAATAATCATAACAATAATATTAGTTATATTAGATTACTTAAGTTCACTTCCAGATTTTAAAAAATCATTTACTAAACAAGAAGTTCCTGAAGGAGTAATACCAGTACAACCAAAATTGTTTGATTTTAAGATGCTATTAACTAAAAGAAAAATAATAATTCATTCTGGAATCTTAATATCAATATTCTTTTTATTACTAGCTGTAAAACATTATCTATCAAGATTTTCAATAATGTACTCAAAAAAAGGAATTGTTGTAGGTGCAGGTTATTCAGATGTTGTTGCATATCTACCAATGATCAAAATATTAATGGTTTTAGCTGTTATCATAGCAATATTATTATTAGTATGGGTATTTATTATTTCAAAGCAAGCTAAATTAAGAAAAAGACATATTTTTGTTTATGCATTAATTATTTATTTTATATTTGGTTTTTTAGGACCCACTGTAATACCAGGAATTGTACAAGCCCTTAAAGTTTCACCTAATGAAATTAATCTTGAAAAACCATACATAGAAAATAATATTAAGTTTACAAGAATGGCATATGGCTTATCAGATGTTGAAGAAAGAGTGTTTGATGTTGAAATGGGTTTAACTTCTGAAGTATTAGATGAAGCAAAAGAAACTATTGATAATGTTAGAATATTAGATTGGAGACCATTAACAAAAACCTATAAACAAACACAAGAAATAAGGCTATATTATGACTTAGCAGGCATTGATATTGACAGATATAACATAGATGGGAAATACACACAAGTTATGTTAGCTCCAAGAGAATTAGACCAGAATCAAATCACACAGAATGCAAAGACATGGGTAAATTTACATATGGTTTATACACATGGTTATGGTGTTGTAATGAGTCCAGTAAATGAAATTACAAAACAAGGATTACCAAATTATCTTATTAAAGACATACCACCAGTTTATACAGTTGAAGAAAAAGATTTAAAAATTTCAAAACCACAAATATATTATGGAGAAAAAGATAATAATTTTGTATTAGTTAATACAAAAACAAATGAATTTGATTATCCTAAAGGTAATACTAATGAATATATTAATTATGATGGTAAAGGTGGAATAGAATTAAATTCTTTCTTAAGAAAAGTATTAATGGCAATTAGATTTGGAGATATTAAAATATTATTATCATCAGACATATCAAAAGATAGTAAAATCATGTTTACAAGACATATTACTGAGAGAATTTCAAAGCTAACACCATTCATAAAATTAGATGCAGACCCATATTTAGTTATTGATAATGAAAAATTATTATGGATAATAGATGCATACACATTTTCAGGAAATTATCCTTACTCTGAGAAATATATGGGAATAAATTATGTAAGAAACTCTGTAAAGATTGTTGTTGATGCTTATGATGGATCAGTAACATATTATATTATGGATGAAAATGACCCAATTATAGAAACTTATGCTAAAATATTTCCTCAACAATTTAAACAATTCGAAGACATGCCTGATAGTGTAAAAAAACATATTAGATATCCAGTTGATTTATTTAAAATACAATCTCACATTTATAGCACCTATCATATGGATGATGTCAAAGTCTTTTACAACAAAGAAGATGCATGGGAAATTCCTAATGAAGTTTATGGTGTTGGTCAAAAAGTTAAAGTTGAGCCATATTATATAATCATAAAACTACCTAATGAAGAAAAAGAAGAATTTGTTTTAATGAGCTCATTTACTCCAATTAAAAAAGATAATATGGTCGCATGGATGGCAGCAAGATCAGATAATGGCAATTATGGAAAATTAATATTATATAAATTTCAAAAAGATAAATTAATTTATGGACCTCTGCAAATTGAAGCAAAGATTGATCAAGATTCTGAAATATCAAAACAACTTACACTTTGGTCCCAACAAGGCTCCAGAGTAACAAGAGGAAATTTACTTGTTATTCCTATTAATAATAGTATTCTTTACATTGAACCACTATACATACAAGCAGAAACAGGACAATTACCTGAATTAAAACGAATTTTAGTTTCTGATGGTGAAAGTGTTGTAATGGAAGAAAATTTAGCATTATCTTTAGAAGCTTTATTTGGAAAGTCTAAGAGAGTTATTAAGAAAGATGATTCAATACAAAGTAATAAAAAAATGGATTCTGACTTATCTAGTGAGCCAACAGATACACTTGTTGGACAAGCTCAAGCTTATTATGATCTTATAGAAGAGTCTATGAAAGAAGGAGATTGGAATGGTATTGGTGATAACCTTGATAAGTTAGGAAATGTTCTAGAAGGCTTAAGTGAAAAATAAGTTATTGGTTTCAAAATAGAATTAGATACTTATAAATATTTCAGGAAATAGATCAAATATAACCATGTCTTTTTAAGAATTTCCTTAATTGTTTGTATTCACTGCCCCTATCTAAAATACAAAGAAGTTTGACCTTTGGTTTATCAACAAGATATACTACTCTTTTTTCTTTTCTATCATCTTCAAATCTGATTCTAAAAAGGAATAACTTATATCCTTCAATACGCTTAAATCTAAAAGGATTTATTTTTGCTAATCGCAATTTATTTTCAATTAATTTTGCGGCTTCATCACTAAGTTCATCAATTTGCTCTAGAAAAAAGTTAGAGGGAATAATTTCATATTCCATTACTATCTTCTCCTTAATTTAGCAAATAATTCTTTCTCAGTTCCATATAGCTTTTTCTTTTCACTTACATCCACTAGTTTCTTTACAAGTGCCAGCTCTTCTTTGCTTATTTCAGGTTCGTCAAACAATTTCTCTCTAATTGTTTCTTTGATAAAATCTTGTACTGAACCAAAACCATGCTCATTAGAGTAAGATTTAACTGAACTAAGCAACTTTTGCGGCATCCTTATATTAATTTGTGTGTTCATGATACCAATAGATACCATATGATATATAAATGTTTTGGTTTTTTGAAGGGAAAAGGCAGTATAAAACTTGTTTTAAACTGATTTCAAAAGTATTTTAAACAACAACGAATAACACACCAATATGGCAGATGAAATTATTGATATTTGTGATGAAGACAATAAAATAATTGGACAGAAACTAAAGTCTGAAGCACATAAGAAAGGTTTATGGCATAGATCTGCTCAAATATGGATTTATAATTCTAAAGGAGAAATACTTCTTCAATTAAGAACTAAAAATAAAACACTTTGCCCAAATCTGTGGGATGCTTCTGTTGCTGGTCATGTTGCAAGTGGAGAAGAACCTATTATTTCTGCATTACGAGAAATGGAAGAAGAAATAGGATTAAAGCTTGAAGAAAATGATTTAAAATTACTTAAAATAAGAAAAAATTCATTAGCTTTTGGAGGTTTAATCAATAAAGAATGGGCATATATTTATACATACATTTTTGATGGAGATATTAATAAATTACATTTACAAAAAGATGAAGTTCAGGAAGTTAAATTTATATCTCCCGATGATATGGAAAAAGAATTAAAAACAGTTCTTAAAACATATGTTCCTTTAGGAGAATATTGGAATGAAATGATAGCTGAAGCAAGAAAAATTTAAAAAAATAAGAAAAAATTATTTATCTTCTTCTGGAGAACCCAAATATTTAGCTAAAATAACTGTTATTAATACTACAAGTATTGTTGTAACTAAAGCAGCTATTGTCAATCCCCAAGCACCCTCAGAATTTTCATACAAAGGTCTAAGCCATGCTTGTATTGCGTCTTTCCATACTAAAGCTGCAACAAAACCAAGTGCAGCTACCATTAATGTTAATGTTTGTTTTTTTATCTCATCCATCATTTATTTTCACCTCTTAATTTAATATAAAGCTAGTATCTAAAACAACTAACTTCATGATCATTTACAACCCCAACTGCTTGTAAAAAAGCATATATTATTGTTGAACCAACAAAATTCATTCCTCTCTTCTTAAGATCTTTTGAGATTTCATCTGATAATTCTGTTTTTGGTGGTATTTGTTTCCAATTTTTGAATTTATTTTTAATTTGTTTATTATTAACAAATCCACATAAATATTTATCAAATGAACCAAATTCTTTTCTTATTTCAATATATGCTTTAGCATTTCTAATTGATGATTCAATCTTTAATCTGTTTCTAACAATACCTGCATCATTCATTAATCTTGTAATATCTTTTTTATTGTATTTAGCAATTTTGACATAATCGAAATTTGAAAAAGCTTTTTTAAAATTCTTTCTTTTATTAAGAATTGTAGACCAAGATAATCCAGCTTGAAAACCCTCTAATAAAAGCATTTCAAAGAGTTTTTTATCATTATGTACTGGAACTCCCCATTCTTTATCATGATAGTCTTGATAAATCTGATTATCTTGAGGAACCCAACCACATCTTTTATTTGAAGTCATAGAATAATTACTGTATAAATTAAATATAAATCTTTCCCTTTGAAATATTATCAAAACTCATTATATTCTTTATTTTTACTAGTCATAAACTTGTAATTAAGACATTTAAGACGTCTACAGAAAAAGATATGATGTACCATTCTCCATTTTGCTTTATGAATATGGCACTTTTCATCACAAATTTTCTCTCCAATAGGAAATTTATGAGGTAAATAATGAGGTGGGCAACACCTAATATCACTTATTTCTTCCTTATCCTTAATATTCATAAACATTTGTTTCTTTTTCATAAATAAAGAAATTAATTTAAATGATTTATATAAGTAATGCTTTTTTTAATTAGCAGAATCAAAACTAGATTAACTCATTCTTTTCAAGAAATCCCTTAATGTTTTCAAACATAAAGTCAAAACCTGCAGAATTAGGATGTAACCCATCTTCTAATAAGTTAGGATAATCTTCTTTAATCATAATATTAAACATATCCAAGAATAAAACATTATTTTCTTCACAGACTTCTTTGATTATAGAATTAAACAGTTTAACTCTTTCATTTTTGAAGAATGTTTCTTCAAAAGGTCCTGTTTTTGATTCATCAACTGGTGATAATCCAAAAATAGCAAACTTTGCATCATATGATTTTGCTTTAGTAATTAACAATTGAATATTTTTTCTAAAATCTTCATCAGAAACTCTAATATTGTCTTTTTCATGGCGATAATCCCATTTACAATCATTTGTTCCAATTGCAATTATAATAAGATATTTATCATTTGGTCTAATCATTCTAATTCTTGCTTTTGCCTCAGCATCAAACCTATCTAAAAGATCAGTAGTAGTTTGACCAGGAACTCCTAGATTATAAACACTATTATGGCTTCCTTTGACTTCAAAATAATCTTTAAGTCTGCCACACCAACCTTTGTTTGGGATTTCACCTCTACCAAAAGTTATACTTGCTCCAAAACATAATATTCCTTCCATATGTGATAGAATTGATTGAGAGTTAATAAATATTACTAAAAAGATTATTAAAATTACTCTGCTTACACCTTATCCATCATAAAAAGATTTATATATAAAGTTCATACTATGGGATACTATGGCTAAAAACAAAGTTAAAACTCTTTATTCAATTGGTCACTCACTATGGTATAACCCATCAAAAAAGATATGGAATAAACTTGTAGGAATTAAAGCAGAGAACACATTAACTATTTTTTTAAAGAAAAGTATAAAGAAAAATACAAAGATATTGGAACTTGGATGTGGTACAGGACTTAATTTTGGAAAAATTCTTAGTCTTAATCTGAAATTTAAAAAGTATTTAGCATTTGATTTTTCTCCAGACATGCTTGAAATTGCAAAAAATAAATTTAAAAATATTCCAAATGTGAAATTTAAACAAAAAGATATTACACAACTTAATGACATAAATGAAAAATACGATATAATTATATGTACATGGGTTTTGTCTCATCTCCAATCACCATCACAAGTAATCAATCAAGCGCAAAAATTATTATCACAAAAAGGGAAAATGTTTCTGATATTTTTTAGCAAACCAAAATGGTTTATTAATATATGGTTATATCCATTTGCAAAATATTTGTTTAAAACAGAATCATTGCAAAAAGAAGAGATTAATAAATTTAAAAATGTAAAGATAAAACAAGAGTTCTCAGCTAATCTTACAACAAGTATTGTAATTTATAGATAATCTAGATTTGGACAAATTATATAAAGAATAATCTAATTATTGAATAATATGAAAACAATAAAACTAAACCCTAATCAGATTATTACATTAAATGATTATCCAGTGTATAGTGATGATGTTTTAAATGAATATTTCAATAAGTGTAAGCTAGGAGAAAAAGTACCTTTTGTTCCAGTTATAAAAAAAGATATTGTGAAAAAAGATTTTGATGATAAATTACTCAAAGAATTTGAAAAGTTTGAAAAGAAAAATCCAAAAGGAGAATATTTTATGCTAGATGGTAGCCATAGAACAACTGCTTTAACACTTGCTGGTTGTAAGATTATAGTAATAATATATGAAAAAGATAAAGATATTAGTGAAGCAAAAAAACTAATTACAAAAGGACAAATTCTTGAAAATGGAACACTTAATTATACATTAAAAGAGAACTGCAAAATATTAAATAAACACTTTAATGAAAAACCATATTTTATGACAGTTGAACAAAAAACAGAAAAGATGATTAAAGAAAGAATTCTACCTAAAAATATGATTGATTCTTATAAATAATTAATAGCATTTATAAGTATAATTGTTCTTATAAAATCAATAGATTTATAACAAATACTGCCTTTTTTATGTTTACAATGGGAGATTTTGCTAAATTAGGCTTGAAAAAGGAAATTCTGGAAGTTTTATCTAAATTAAAATATAAAAAATCATTTGAAGTACAGGAAAAAGTAGTGCCTTTAGCAATCCAAGGGAAAAATGTTGTATTCACATCTAGAACAGGAAGTGGAAAAACATTAGCATATCTTTTAGGTTTTCTAGGGAAAATCAATAAAAAATTAGGGCCACAAATGATTGTTCTTGTACCAACAAGAGAACTTTGTATCCAAGTTGGAAAAGAGATGAGTAAGATTGGAGAATTATTAGGAATTAATGTTGGAATGTTATATGGTGGAAGAGATGTTCCTGGAGATTACAGAACATTAAGTAGAAAAAATCAAATTATAGTAGGAACACCTGGAAGACTTCTTTTACATGTAGATGAGAAAAAAATTAAAGTTGGAGAAGTTAAATATTTAGTTTATGATGAGTCTGATCAGATGTTTGATAATGGCTTTTTTGATGATTGTATATATATGAAAGAAAGAGTAAGTAGAGATGCACAAGTTATATTTTCATCAGCAACATTAACTGAACAAATTACAGACTTTATTGAAAATGTAATAATTGATTATGAATTATTGAAAATTGGAGAACTAATTCCTAAAAATATTGTACAAGAAAAATTATATTGTGAAAAATTAGAGAAAAATGAATTATTGCTTGATATATTTACAAAAAAGAAATTTAAAAGAGCAATGATATTTTGTAATACAAAAGTAAAATCTTATGATATATGTGAATATTTAAAAGAAAATAAGTTTAATGCTAAATCATTAAATAGTGATCTTAGACAAGAAGATAGATTAAATCATCTTAATCTTTTCAAAGATGGAAAAATAAGAATTTTAGTTACAACAGATGTTGCTGCTCGTGGTTTACATATTGAAAAAGTAGATATTATCATAAATTATGACGTACCTACAAGAGAAGAATTTTATGTACATAGAATAGGAAGAACAGGAAGAATTGATAAAAAAGGATATTCTTTAACATTTATATGTCCAGAAGATGTTGATAGATTCTATAATATTGAATTTGAGTATGAATTAAAGGTTAAAGAGATAGAAAAGAATTCTGTAATGATTAAAAAGAAAGATTAAATTTCAAGTTATTATAATAGTTTGTTTCTACAATATTACTTTATTTCTACCACATTATTTTGCTTCTTTGAAATTAAGTGCAACAGAATTAATACAGAATCTTTTTTTTGTGGGTAGAGGACCATCATCAAATATATGACCAAGGTGACCACCACATTTTTTACATGTAACTTCTATTCTTTTAATTCCAAGTGTTATATCTTCATTAAATTCAACTGCGTCTTTTTTAGCATCATAAAAACTAGGCCAGCCACAAGATGAATCAAACTTAGTATCTGAAGAAAATAATTCATTACCACAACCAACACAAATATATTTCCCCTTTTTAGAAAACTCAACATACTTTCCAGAAAGAGGTGCTTCTGTTCCTTTCTCTCTTAAAATACGATATTGTTCTGAACTAAGTTTCTTTTTCCATTCTTTTTCAGACTTATTCATTTTTTCTTAAACCTATTAAATAGGTTGCATGAATAATACAAATGCAACAATACAAAAATAATTAATGGATATATTAGATATGAGTGAATTTTAAAAGATAATGATTTTGTTAATAAACCAAAAGTCAACAGCCCCATAATTTTAAATTGTGTTATTCCTAACCCACTTATTATAAACAAAATAATAGTAACTAATGAAAGATATGCAACAAGTTTATTTATATTATTTCTTTTCATTTTAAAAATCCCTCTTTAAGATTACCTGTATCTGAATATCCTCTTTTTTCCCAATATCCTTCATAATCTTCATCATCAGATAATTCAATCTTAGTAATCCATTTAATCCATTTATACCCCCATTTACTCTCGGCAACAAGCTGGAATGGAAAACCACGTTCTGGTGGCATTATAACATCATTCATTTTATAAGCAATCATTATATCGTTATCCATAACATATTCTATTGGAAAAGAAGTTGAATATCCATCATAAGCATAAAAAATAATAGTATTTGCTTCAGATAAAGGTTTTGTTTTTTCTAAAATATCTTTAAGTAACATCCCTTCCCATAAAATATTTGCACTCCAACCCTCAACACAATTAAGCTTTACAACTTTTTTATATTTTTGATGATCTAAAACTTCATCATAGTTTAATTTAATAGGATTTTCAACTAATCCAGTTATTTCTAATTCATAATCTGAAATATTAATATATTGTGGTCCTTTAATAGAATTTTCTCTAAAATCGCCAATTGATGATAGTTTTTTACCTTCATATTCATTAATTTCTATACTCTGTAATGTTTTAATCTCTTGTGAAGTACATCCAAATATAAAGAGTAGAACAAATACCAATAATATAATTCCTTTTTTCATTATAATCTATATTTAAGATGATATTATTTAAATTTTGTTATTTAAATCTAATAATCTGATTATTTTATTAATTAAACAATCCTTTAAAGAAATTAATTATTAAGTAGATAATATTTATAGGATTTTTTTCTACATTAAAATCATAATTTGATTCTATAGTTTCTGAATTTACATCTAATCCCCTTACTTGTACAAAGATTCTATATTTACCTTCTTTATCCACCTTAAAACTTTTTAAGATTTCAGTTAAATCAAGGGATTCATAAGAATGTAAAATATGTTCAACATCATAATTATTAAAATATTCTAAATCTGTATATTCTTGTCCATCAAAAATTTGAATTTTTAATAATAAATAAAATAAAACATCTTTATCATCATTATTAAATACAACAGAATCTAAATTATTTAAATAATATTTTCTTCCTTCTTTTCTAACTAAAAAACTCTTAATATCGTCTTCAAAGTGAGATAAACTTATTTCATCCTCAACATAATAATTTGAATATTTTGTAGCAACAACTATTTGTAAAAGATCTGAAGGATCAGGCATTATTGGAATGAAAGCTTCATCAGAACTTGATTCTACAATTGCTCCAACTGACCAACATTGTTTACATTGGAAACATCCTGCTGCACCATCATCTATCCCTTTATTCCACATAGCTTTTAGTTTAAGATTATGTGTGAAAGTAAAATCTGAAGGAGGCACTTTACAATGAATATCTTCTTCACATACTTCTGTAAATCCAAGACCATTAGGTTTCTGAATAACACCATCACCACATTTTGTTAATTCACAATTACGATTACAAGTTCCAAAATCAAGATTAGCTAAACCTAAATCACATTGTTCAGGTCCATTAACAATTCCATCATCACAAAATTCAGTAGGAATGCAAGCACCATAACCATCACAAGTTGGTAAACAAGTTTTTTCACCTTTATAACCATCAATTGTTGTGCAACTTTTCTTTCCTGTTGTAAAATCTTCTGGATCGCATAATTCATAACCAGATTTATATCCATCAACAATACAACCTTTTTTTGGAGCAGGAGTAACAACAACTTGATTTTGTTGTTGAGCCTGAGGTGATTGAACAGGAGTATTTTGTATGACTGGAGTATTTTGTTGAACAGGTGTAGTAGTCTGAGGTGTACATTGTGCATTTACGCAACCATTTGGACATGGTATTGTTGAAGGTTGATAAACGCATGTTCCTTGTGCACATTGACCAACTATAGAAGACACAAGATTTCCTTCATCATCACATTCTGGACTAGGAGGTTCATTACATACAACTCCTTCACAAGAAGCATCCTCTTCTACTATTTCTTCAGGTTCTTCTATTATTTCTTCTTCTATAATTTCTGCTTCTAAACATTTACTATCTGAGCAGCCATTTTCACAAGTTATAACTTCGCTTGAATATATAATCCCTGCACCTACAAACTCATCTTCTTCAAGGTACTCATGAAAAAATTCTGATTCAGCAGTAGGATTTCCAGAACCATCAATACAAAAATATTCTGTTAATTGCCCTTCATAACAAGAATCAGCTGGATTTGAGATAATACCATTTGGACCCTGAATAGATATTGCAGATTTTTCATCAGGATTGTTTCCACCATCACCATCACTACAATATAACATACCAGAAACAGGCTCTGAATATACATTTATTGAACAAAATGCAAGAATAATTAAGGATATTAAAATAAGACATAATTTATAACTCTTTTTTTTCATAACTAATACAGGATGAATCTAATATATAAAGTTAATTGAAATAATATAAAAAAACAAGAATTATAGTTTAATCATTCAATACATGTTCTACTTTCTTTGGTGCAGGTTTAATTAAGTGTTTAAATTTCTTAACTATGTATTTCATATCTTCTGTAAATGTTTTTGGATATTTCTTAAGATCATCTTTTAATTCATCAATATCAAAAATTTGAATTCCACAAGCTTCTTTATCAATGAATTTAATATGTCCATCATAATATCCAATATAAAATTGAGTCATATGAGGTTCAATCCATTTTTCTTTATCAGTAATACCTCTTGTAGATTGATAATTGTCAAGATTTGTTAAAGGAGTTAATACTCCAAGAACTTGTAAATCTGTAACTGCAACTGCATTCTTAAATTCTTCATTGCTTACAATTGTTGCTGGAATCCCTAATTCTTCTGCACATTCTTTAAGCATTGTTAAATCATAACTATCTCCAGATGTAACGTGTCCACCAATTGTTTTATCCCACATTCCAGGATTATCTCCCTTCCATTTAGATCTTTTTTGTAGGATTACACGACCTTTTGAAGTCATTAATATAAGTCTAACGTGTTTATGTCTAACACTAACTTTACCTTTTTTAAAATATTCATTACGCATCTTCTGATGCATTTTTTTCTTTTCCATACTACCAATAAGTTCACCTTCATAAGAATAATAATCAACCATTTCTTTTCCTATTCCCATTTTATTCATCCCCCTTTCTATCTTTGATTAATCTTGTAGCTGCTACTTCGAAAAAATGAGACTTATTTCTATAAGCCTTAGATCTAAGTACTTCTCTAATTTGAGATAATGTATCTTCACCCACTGTAATACTCAATTTATGCTTCATATAGGGCATAAAATACTACTTACTTATAAATGTTTTGTTTTTGTAACTACTTTAAAGTGATTAATTAGACTATTAAATACATTTATAAAGGGAAAGGGATATCTGTGTAATATGCCAAGATTTGAAAGCCCAAGAGGAAGAGGAAGAAGCTCAGGTAGTGATAGACCTAGAGGTAGAAGTTCTGGAAGAAGTAGTGGTAGAGATAGCTTTACAAAGTTTGAAGACAGAGATACATCTAGAGGTAGAGGAAGACCTAGAGGCGGCAGCAGAGATAGTGGAAGAAGTGGCGGAAGAGATAGTGGAAGAGGATATGGCAGAGAAGAAAGAAGAGGAAGAAGTTCTGACATAGAAATGCACAAAGTAGTATGTGATGAATGTGGTAAGAATTGTGAAGTTCCTTTTAAACCAACATCAAGTAAGCCAATCTATTGTAGTGATTGTTTTAAAAAACACGATGGTAAAGGCGGAAGATCAAATGATGGCGGTAGTTCAAAAGTTCTTGATGAAATTAATAGTAAATTAGATAAGATCATGAAAGCAATGGATCTTGAGTAAATTTTAGTTCTTTAATTATATTGTGAAGTTAAAAAGTATATAATTTTTATTCATTTATATCTACATATAATAAACAGCAATTTATAATGAAAATAAAAATAATCCAGAGTGAAAAAGAGCCTAACGGCTAGTTCCATTACAATAGGCTGAAGGCAATGTCACTCAGTAAATTTGTTTTTCAGTCTAATATAATAAGATAAAACATAAGATTTATTAAACACATAAATTAAAAACTAATTATGAAACTATTAATAATAACACCAACTAAATTTCCAGCAATAACAGGTAATGCAATAGATGTTGAAAGAATTATAGTTGGTCTTAAAAAATATGTTAGTAAAATTAAGGTTGTTACGCCAAATAAAATCAATTTTGAACAAATTAAAAAGTTTAATCCTGATGTAATACATGCTTTTCATGCATATAAAAGTAATATTGCTGTTAAACTATCTGAAAAATTAAACAAACCCTTAGTTCTTGCTTTAACAGGTACTGATTATAACCACAATATAAAAGACAAATATAAAAAGAAGAAAGTTATGAGTACAATAAACAAAGCAAGTGTTATAACTGTATTTTCTAACAAAACAAAGAAATTAATTTCAACACAAATTCCAAAAATTAAAAATAAAATACATAGAGTTAGAAGAGATAAGCCGATATTAGAATCAAAGAAGTGGAAATTTAAATCTAAATATCGAATAAGTAAAAGTAATTTTGTATTTACCCTAATTGCAGGTATAAGATTAGTAAAAAACAACAGATTCCCAATAAAAGCTTTGAAAAAGTTACATAAAAAATATCCAAATATTAAATTCATAATTGCTGGTCCAATCTTAGACAATAAATATTTCTTGAAAATTAAAAAAGAAATAAAAAATCAAAAATGGATTAAATATATTGGAACAATCCCTAGAGACAAAATTAAACAAGTATATGAAAATTCAGATGTGATAATAAATTGTTCTCATTCTGAAGGATTAAGCAATGTTGTTTTTGAAGCAATGTTTTTAGGAAAAGCTATTTTAGTATCTGATATCCCAGGAAACAAGTTTTTAGTTAGAAATAATATAAGTTGTTTAAGCTATAAACATGATAATCCAACTGATTTTTATAAAAAAGCATTAAAACTTTATGAAGATAAAAAGAAACTTAAAAAATTAGAAGTTAATGCTAAAAAGAAAGCATTAAAGATGATTAATCCAAAAGAAGCAGAAGAATATTATAAGATTTATAAGAAAGTTGTTAATGCAAATGTGGAGCATACAAAGTAACTAATACAACTATTCCTATCCCTATTAATATTGCTAAAAGATGAATTATTGATTCTTTAAGTTTGCAATGTCTATGTAATTGTGGCAATAGATTAGAAGCTGCAATGTAAATAAAGTTGCCAGCTGCAAAAGGAATAATAAATTCTTTAAAACCAGTTAATTTGCTAAGTAAAATAATCCCAACTATTGTACCTATCATTGCAGTAATTGCAGATAGAAAATTAAAATATAAAGCTTTTTTCTTTGACATTCCTGAATATAATAAAACACCCATGTCTGCAATTTCTTGTGGCACTTCATGAAAAATAATTGAAATAGTAGTTGCAATACCTAAAGTAATACTAACAGCATACGCTCCTGCTATAACAAGACCATCAATAAAATTATGAATACCATCTCCAATTAAGTTAATAGGAGCTAAATTATAAGCATGACCATGCCCACAATGCCCATCTTCACATTTTTTATTATGATGAAAATGAACAAACTTTTCTATTATAAACATCACCAAAAAACCAAATAAAATAAGTAATGGTAAAACTATTGAATAGTTATGACCATCAGCACTTGAAAATATTTCAGGTAAAAAGTTTATGAAAACAGTGCTCAATAAAACTCCAACTGAAACACTTAACAAGAATAATAATGTTTTATTAGATATCTTTTTCTTGATTAAGAATGGAATTGCAACGATTATAGATATTAAAGAAACTATAATAACACTAATAATTGCATAATATGTTGATTCTAGCATAAAGATGTAAGATATCTAGTTGTTTAAATAATTTGTTAAAAAGAAAATAAAAGAAATAAAATATTAAAAATATGATTATGATATATTATAATCAAGTGTTCTATTCTGATGCTAATGAAACATTTTCTGCTTTAGGTCCACGATCGCCTTCAACAACATCAAATGTAACGTTATCATTTTCACGAAGTCTTACGCCATCGTTTAAACCAGTTTGATGTACAAAATACTCTTTGCCATCTTCACCAGCAACAAAACCAAAGCCTTTACCTTCGTTAAAAAATTTAACTGTGCCGTTCATTTTATTTACTCCTCCAATAATTTTTGTCCTATGATTTAAGACTGTGATGCATACTCTTTTTTTGCCTTTTCATGGCATTCTTCACAATAATTTTTTTTTGATTCCCCTTTGTTAACCAAATATCTTTTCCTACATAATCTACAGTATTTTACAATCCTATATGTCATTATATACCTCGAAATATTAATAGAAACAGATTATTGTCAAAATGCTCCTAATATATAGTGTATAATGAGGTGAGGTTTATAAATGCTTTGGTTTTAATGAGATTATCATTCAAATCACAGTTAAAGTGAATTAATTTTAATTTTTCATTATATATAGGAAAACATTTAAAAAGAACAACCAAATCTCAATGCTATGGCGGGCCTATGGTCTAGTGGCTATGACAGTGCCCTTACATCCTTTTCAAGGAAAGAAAGGCATTGATCCCCGGTTCGAGTCCGGGTGGGCCCATTAGTGCGGTGGTAGTATAGTGGTTAGTATACGGCGTTGCCAACGCTGTGACCCGAGTTCAAATCTCGGCCTCCGCATTGTTTTTCTCTTTGTTTATGTTATTGATTTTATTCTGTTTTTACTAGGGCGAAGCCAATGTAGCCCGTGATTTTTTTAATTAATAAAATCTTCCAGAGAAACATGTCCTCCGGACCCAGTAAAGAAAAAAAACTGATTAAACATCAAATATATACTTTGCTTGCCAAAAAGCTGACCGCATTGTTTATCTTCTTAATGTTGAATAACTTCTAGAACGTCCTTTAATTAATGACCAACCTTTAATTACTTTAGTTGGTATGTCTTCTTTTTCCTTGCATGCAGCAACTGTTTTTGCACAATATGGATCATCACAATCAACTTTAGCATTACCATTATTATCAAAACCATCTACACAATGTTTTTCATTACCATAATCACAAACACATATTGAAAATTTACACCCATTTATACCAAATGTTGCTGCTTTTTTCTTGTTACAATCATAATCAAAACAATCTATTTTATTATCAAAATCATTGTCTTTACCATCTCCACAATTTGATTCTGTCTGTGGAACACCAATTGATGTGCAAACACCTTTAAGACCAGGTTTTTTAAAATGATAACAAGTTGGTTTTCCTGGTTTTGTACAATCTTCATCAGTTGTGCATGTTGTTATAGATGAACTTTTCCCAGTAGTTTCTCCATCACCTATTGATGAACATATACCTTTAGTATTTGGCATCTTTGGAAGAATACAATTTGATTTTTCTGGATCTATACAATCTTCATCAGTCCAGCATAGTTTTATATTTGTTGTTTTGCCAGTAAGATCTTCACCAAAATCATTCAGAAATACAGATAAAACAAACACACATAAAACAAATATTATAATGATTGTAATTGCTTTTTTCATATATATACACCCATAATTACATCATATATAAATGTTTTTTTTGTAAATTTGTTGAATATAACAATATAATCACTCCAAACAAGTGGTGAAAACAATAGCTTTATAAAGGGATGGGCACCCCTAAGCTAAATAGAGGATATATACCAGAGATATTGGATATATCAGGTGAGTTAAGAAATCTTAATTCACATAATGTATATTAACAAAAATATACGTCAAAGAAAGGACAGTACTTTTTCTCTTCAGGAAAAGGATTTGATCTTTTCTTGAAACACGAGGTAAATTAAAAATGAAAAGTTTTACAGAATTAAATATAAATGAATCTATTATGAGAGTCATTAATGAAAAAGGGTTTACAGAACCAAGTTTAATACAGGAAAAAGCAATACCATTAATATTTGAAAATAAAGATGTTATTGGAGTTTCTTCTACAGGAAGTGGAAAAACATTAGCTTTTGCTGCAGGAATTATTCAAAGATGTACACCAAAACAATATGCTCAAGCATTAATATTAACTCCTACAAGAGAGTTAGCTGAACAAGTTACAAAAGTAATAAAAGAATTCACAAAATATACACATCTAAAAACAGCTGTTATTTATGGTGGAGTTGCAATTAATCCGCAAATTCAAAAATTGAAAAAAGCAGATATTGTTGTAGGAACACCAGGAAGAATTCTAGATCATCTTAGTCGAGGTACAATCGACTTTGGAGATGTTAAAAATTTAGTTTTAGATGAAGCAGACATGATGTTAGACATGGGTTTTATACATGACGTAGAGAAAATAATTAGAGAATGTCCTAAAGAAAGACAGACAATGCTATTTTCAGCAACTATGCCAAATGAAATCCTACATTTAACAAAAAGACACATGGTTAATCCAATCAGAATTGATGCAACACCACAAGTTGATCCAAGCAAACTTTCACAAGTATACTATGATGTAAGAGATAATGAGAAATTCTCATTACTTGTAAGTCTAATGAAGAAAGAAAAAGAAGGATTAGTAATGGTATTCTGCAATTCAAGAAGCAATGTTGATTTTGTTGCTGAGAATTTAAAGCAAAATGGCATTGAAGCAATGGCAATTCATGGGGGATTCTCACAAGACAAAAGAAGTAGAGTTATGGATAAGTTTCATTCAAAAAATGTTTATGTTCTAGTTTGTACTGATGTTGCAGGTAGAGGATTAGATATTAGTGGAGTATCACATGTATATAATTATGACATCCCAAGAGATAGTAAACAATATGTTCATAGAATTGGAAGAACTGCAAGAGCAGGTGAAAAAGGTCAAGCGATTAATATTTTAGCAAGCCGTGATCATGACAATTTTACAAGAGTACTTAGAGATAATGATCTTAGAATTGACAAAGAAGAAACACCACATCTTGAAAGAGTCAAAATTAGAAGAGTAGAATCAAGAAACGACCATGGTTTTGGTGGTGGAAGAAATAATATGGGCAGAGGAGGACATAGAGGCCCAAGTAGAGGAAGAAGTAATGACAGAGGAGATATGAATAGAGGCAATAATAAAATTAAACAACATAATAGAACTGGTTTTAAAGGCTCTAGAAAAAACAACATGAGAGAAGCAAGAGTTAGAGAGTAAAGAAATCAATTATAATAAAAAAATTTAAAAATAGAAGAGATATCTCATGCTAATATGGCAGTATGCCACGAGTATAAGTATCAAGGAGGAATAGTAAAATGGAAGGAAATGTAAAGTGGTTTAACAGGAAAAAAGGATATGGCTTTGTAGAAGGCGAAGATGGACAAGAATATTTCGTACATCACTCAGGCTTAGCACAAGGCACATTCATTAGAGATAATGATAGAGTATCATTTGAACCTGGTGAAGGCGAAAAGGGTAAACAAGCTCAGAATGTAACTTTACTTCAAAAAGGCAGTGAAAGAACAGATATTGAACAACCTCAAGAAGGAGAAGCAAAAGAAGAAGCTCCTGCTGAAGAGGCAACTGAAGAAGCTCCTGCTGAAGAAGCAACTGAAGAAGCACCTGCAGAAGAAGCAACTGAAGAAGCACCTGCTGAAGAAGTAACAGAAGAGCCTGCTGAAGAAGCAACAGAAGAACCTGCAGTTGAAGAAGAAGCACCTGTTGAAGAACCTGAAGCAACTGAAGAGCCTGTTGAAGAAGAAAAAAAAGAAGAATAAATTAGCAATAATAGATTCTTAGTAAATTTTTATTTTTTTGATATTTTTTCTTAAATTTTTAATGATATAGTTTGAAATCCATTCATGGCGCGCTAATGAGGCGAAGCCAAATAGGATATTTTCTAAACTTCAAAGTTTACTTTGAAGGCTTGCAAATCTTGATTTGGAAGAAGAAAATCTCTGTGAGCGCTGCCAAGAATAAATGGATTTTCTTATTAACTTACTAGAATTAATTCCAAACATTAATAAAGAACAACACCTACAATAATAATATGGCAGTAAAATATAAGAAGAAATGTATTAGATGTAAAAAAAACTATGTTCTTGTTACATGGAGAGAACGTTTCCCAACATGTTTTGAATGCCAAAAAAATGAGTTAAATGGGGAAATAGATGACCCTAAAATGAAGAAAATGTTTGATATTCCAGATGAATTTTACAAAGAAAATGGTTTCTTAAGAAGTATTAAAGTGAATTATATAAGATATGGTGGATTGTCAGAACCACAAATTGAAGCCTTCAAAAAGACAGTTAAGAAAATGAAGGATGAGAAAAAAGAGTAAATTTAAAAGTTAACCTAAGATTCTTTATTATATGGAAAAATTAGCTGTAATAGTAAATACACATCCTGGTAGAAATAGGGCAATCCAATATACTGAACAGGTTTTAAATTCCCTTGGCCATAAAACAATAATTCTTCAAGGACATGATTATATTGATCCGCTTGACCATGATCCAACACACGTATTTTTATCAGCAGTTCCTACAAACGCACAATACTCATTAACTGAAAAACGTGCTAAAGATTTTGTTTCTCAAAGATATGGTTGGTTAAAAAATTTAGAAATACCTGTCATGGGAATTTGTTATGGCCATCAAATAATTGCACATATGTATGGTGGAGAAGTTAAAGAGATGAAAAATGAAAAAATAGCTCTTCAACGTAAAATTAGAGTTAATAGTGAACAAGATAATTTAGGGATATTTGATGGAATTGAAACAATTGAAGGGTTTGTTGCACATAATGATTATGTTAGACCACCTGCTGGCTTTAGTACCATAGCAACAAGAAAAAGAATTTGTTATGCCATGAAACATTCAGAAAAAGATATTTATGGACTGCAATTTCACCCAGAACTAAGTGGGGAAGTTGGTAAAGAATTAGTTAAAAGATTTATGGAATTACCTACTACAAACACTACTGAATAATTTATGCCTTATATTTCTGATATTTTAAATAAGAATAAACAACAAGATACAAAGAAAAGGCTAATACTGGAACTATAAACAATAGTAATGCAAATTTCTGAAAAAATAAACCAATAAAAGCCAATATTCCAGCAATCTTAAATAATTTTCCACCTAATTTATGTGTTGCATTCCAAACTTTTTCATTGCTTAATGTCCATGGTGTTCTAATCCCAATAAACCAATTTCTTTTTGCATTTTCAATCAAAATCCCACAATAGAAAAATAAAATACCTAAAGCTGGTAGGATCATCTGTGTCATATTAAATACAATGTTCATATTCCAAAGAACAGTTAGAACATAGATGTAAAATAGAAATAACAAAATTAATACAATAAAGCCATCAAAATATTTTTCAAATTTCTTAATATTATTTTTGAGTGGATCAATTTTAGGAATTGCTAAGAATAATAAAAGAATTGCTAAAGAAATAATTGGCATTAAAAATAATCCCCAAAACTTACCCATGTAACCATCAACTTCTCCTTGAGAATTCCAATGAGAAGCAACTTGATCTGGAAATGAAGGATAAAAATAAATAGAAATTACAAAAGAGATAATAACTATGAATAATGCAAATATTGTTGTTTTCTTCATTAGAAAAGCTATTGTTTCTTTAATTTAAATAATTAATGGAAAATTAAGCAAGGTTTATAAAACCAGCTGAAATTCTTTAGTTGATGTTATGGAAAATACTTAATAGACTTGTTAGAAATAAGCATATACAAAGTCAAAAAATAAGAAATAGACCAAAAGTAGTAGTAGAAAGAGTTCCAACTAAAAAAGGAAAAGGAGGTCTAAAATATAAATCAGAATTTAATGTTTATATCCCAAAGTTAAGAGAACAAGAATTAATGTTTCAAATACCTTCTCCAACTTATATTGCATATAAAGCAAAACCTAGAAAATTATATAATGGTGATTGCAATTATTGGAATTTTGTCACATCAAAAGATAAGTATATTGATGAAATAATGACAGATTTAATAGGAAGATATTTTGGTAGTAAGATGTCAGGAAATGAAAAAGAAGTTGCACAATTAGTTTTAGATTTTGTTCATCAAATCCCTTATGAAGATAGAAATTTAACATATGTTAAATATCCAATTGAAACATTATGTGAATTTAGTGGAAATTGTGTTGATCTTTCTGTGTTAGGAGCATCAATGTTAACAAATGTAGGAATTGAATGTTGTATATTAGGATTAAATGGACATGCCCTTCTGGGAGTTGATGTTCCAGGCGAAGGCTCTATTGTAAGATATAAAGGCAAATCTTATCAAGTAGCAGAAACAACAGGAACATTTATGCCATCTAAACCAGTAGATGATAAAATAGGAGAAACAGAAGAAGATATTAATACGTTAGAAACTATTGATTCAAGACATGGAAGAAAGATAATTGTTGAACCATACCGCTAATTATTTAAATCTAAAAGATAATTCTAAGAATATGGCAGGTAAAAGATTTAAAACAAAAGCTAGGCATCAGAAAAAGAAAGATGAACAAATAAAGATAGCTAAGCAAAGAATTAAAGAATTATTTAAGCAAGCTGTTGATATTTTTAGTGAAGATCCTAAACTTAGTAATAGATATGTTCAATTAGCTAGAAAAATAGCTATGAAATTTAAAGTAAAATTAACTTCTACTCAAAAAAGAAAGTTCTGTAAGCATTGTTATTGCTTTTTAATGCCTGGTGTTAATTGCACTGTTAGGATTACAGGGAAAACAATTACATATACCTGTAAGAAATGTAAGAAGTTTACTAGGATTGGGTATAAGAGTAAGAAAACAAGTAAAAAATAATAAAAGTATATAAATTAAGTATTATATATTAATTAATTAACAACATTTAACTAAATAATCACATTTTACTTTAAACATTCAAAAAAAGAGGCAACGTGAAAATAAGATTTTCACTGGTCTATTTTTTGAAAAAATAAATAATCAAAAATTTAGTTCAAAAAAGAGGTACAACCATGGTTAGTTACAAGATTACTAAGATTAAAGCTAGAGAAATACTAGATTCTAGAGGAAATCCTACAGTTGAAGCTGAAGTATATACTAAATCCGGAATGGCTTATGGTCATGTCCCTTCAGGAGCATCTACTGGAATACATGAAGCATTAGAATTAAGAGATGGTGGTAAGAGATATGAAGGAAAAGGTGTTCTTAAAGCAGTAATTAATGTTAATACTAAGATATCTAGAAAATTAAAAGCCATGGATGTTCGAGATCCTAAAAAAATTGATCAAGTAATGCTAGATTTAGATGGAACAGTGAACAAATCCAAGCTAGGAGCAAACGCAATCTTAAGTGTAAGCTTAGCATGTGCTTCATTATTAGCACAACTTGAGAAAAAACCATTGTATTCTGTTTTAGGGAAAGGTAGAATGTTACCGATACCTTTTATGAATGTAATTAATGGAGGAAGACACGCAGCTAATAAATTAGCAGTGCAAGAATTTATGATTGCTCCGTTTGGTAAGAATTTTAAAGAAAGTTTAAGAATAGGAGATGAAGCAGGTCATGAACTTAAAAGAGTTTTAACAAAAAAATATGGAAAAGCATCAACAAATGTAGGAGATGAAGGTGGGTTTGCCCCTAATATCAGTCATGTTGAAGATGCATTACGTATAATAGTAAAAACTTTTGAAAATTTAGGATATGAAAAGAAGATTAAAATAGGAATGGATGCAGCTGCTTCTGAATTTTACAAACAAGGATATTACCATATTGATGGGAAAAAGTTTGGATATCATAAAATGCTTGACTTTTACGAACATATGGTAAAACATTATCCAATTATCTCTATTGAAGATCCATTTGCACAAGACCACTTTTTGCCATGGAAAGATATTACAGATAAATTAGGAAGTGGAGGAGTAAATAAAAAATTGCAAATTGTTGGTGATGATTTATTATGTACAAATCCTAGAAGAATAAAAATGGCTTTAGATAGAAATATGTGCAATGCCTTATTATTAAAAGTAAATCAAATTGGAACTTTAAGTGAAGCAATTGATGCTGCAAAGTTAGCAATGAAAAACAAATGGAATGTTATGGTATCTCATAGATCAGGTGAAACAAGTGATCCATTTATTGCAGACCTTGCTGTTGCATTAAATTGCGGACAAATTAAAACAGGTGCTCCTTGTCGATCAGAAAGATTAGCTAAATATAATCAATTGTTGAGGATAGAGGAGAGTATGGGTAAGAGAGCAAAGTATGCAGGTAAGGTATTGAAGTTTAGAAAGTGATTATTTCTTTTTTACTAGGTCCGGAGGACGTGTTTCTCTGGAGGATTTTATTAATTAAAAAATCACGGGCTACATGGACTTCGTCACTAGTTAAAAAGAAGGAGACTTTATTGGAAGCAAAAGAAGAATTATGATTTTTTTCTATGTTTTACTTTTTCTATAAACTCAATCATATCTTTAATAAGTGGTTCTGCTTCATCTATTGAAATATCTTTGCCATAATAATTTATAGAATTTCTTACTTTTCTGAATTCATTGAAAATAGTCCCTAACTCTGACTCATCAAGAATTTCTTTAAGAAAGGAACAATAACATTCGTGATTGTATATTTTGAAATTATTTTCAATGGAGATTGCTTCAAGGTATTCTCTTAACGCATCATATGTTAAAGTAACTTTAGAAGATGCTGTAGTTTCATCTAATGGTAACATAGATTGTGATTTTAGTTTTTTATCAGCGGATTTTAATAAAGAAGCAATAAGATTATGATCTATATTAACCTCTTTTACTAGTTTATTATCTTTGCATTCTTTCCAATCCATATTACCAATTCCCCAAAACAATGAATCCATTGTATAAGTTATTCAATAAATTCTTATTTTTAACTTCATTTTCATTTTTAAACATGAAAATCTGAATTTTTCTCTTAAGTTTTTTTTCAAACTTTTCTAAATGTAACTCTTTTTTTGAAGAGGTAAAAATAGCAATATCAATATCTGAGTTTTCATTAACTTCTGCCTTTGATAATGAGCCAAACAAGATAACTAAAGGAGAAATTAGTTCTTTATCAAAATATTCAGTAAGCTTTATCTCTTTAAATCTCTGATACCAGTAATTCCTTGATAAATCAATAAATATTTTGCTTTCTTTATTAGCAAAATAGTAATTATAACCTCTATCTTCTTCTTTATTTAGTAAACCATCTTGTTTTAGAGATTCAAGTAATGTTGAAGCAGTTGGTGGACTTATATTTCTAATTCTTGCGTATTCCCTAACATTGATTCTTCTATAACAATCATTGAAAAAAGGTTCCAAATCGTTAAATATTTTTAACATATGTTAAATAATATTAACACTTATATTTAAATCTTTTGGTTGTTAAGGATATTTAACAGGTGTTAAGTTAATTTAACATAATAATAGACATTTAAAGAATCATCTTTTTTACTAGGTCCGGAGGACGTGCTCCTCACTAATTTTAATTAAATTAAAAAAATCACAAGCTACATTGGCTTCGCCCTAGTTAAAAAAATAAGAAAAGAAAAAAAAGAGTCTAACAGCCAGACTTTGTTAGAGATTATTTTTCCAATGAAGAGTATTTAACAACAAGCTCATCTAAATCTAATAATAATTGATCTTGAGAATCAGAATTCATAGTTTGATATGGTTGTCTAAGGGATTTTATCTTTGCTCTAAATAGTCTTAAATATCTTTCTTTTACTACATCTCTTTGGCCTTTTTTCTTTTCTTTGTCATATAATTTTTTTAATTCTCCTAAGGGAACATTCTCTTTTTCTAGATCATAAATCCAATCTACTCTTTTTCTAAAATCTTCTAAACTTTGATTTTCACCTAAGTCTAAATCAACCCTATCCTCTAATCCATCATCTTTTTTTAACATATTTTTTAACTTAGTCATTGCTTTGATGATATATATTCTATCTTTGAATTCGTCGTATTGAATCCCTGAATTAGGAGGATATACAAACGCATCATCAGGTAAAGGTTTATGAGGATACTTACCAAGATAACACAATTCTAATGATTTCTTTACAACAGGAATTATTTCATTATCTGGAGCAACATCTAAAGCGTACAGCAACTTAGGGACACTATCTAGATCATGATTAACAAAGTAAAATTTTCCACTGCGAGAAATAATTGAAAGAAAACTATGAGAGTTATCACTACAAGGCATGTCATGCCTAAACCTATGGCCTTGAACAGTATGAGGATAAGAAATAGTTGTTTCAAATGTAGTAAATTCTCTACTCATTGCTTTAGCAATATCAACAAGCCTAAGATCTTTCTCAACTAATATTCCTTTAAAGAGAACAGAAAGTTTTTGTGATGCTTCCTTCAAAGCTGCTTCATCTTCAGAACTTAGTTCAAACATTTTTATCCCCTTTATTTTTCTGTTGGATTATAAACACCTTGCACTTTTTCAGGTTGATATGGAAATCTAAGTGGAATAAATCTAGCAAATCTATTAGGTAATGTTTCAATGTAATGGTTTTGTCCAGGTTTAACATTAACCCATTGTCCTGGTTGAACTTCAAATCTGTTCCCATCTAACTCAAAATATGCTCTTGAATGAAATTCAAAAAGTTCATCTTGATCAGGATGATTATGTGTTGGAACATTTCCACCAGGAGGAACAATAAGTCTATGTAATCCCATCAAAAAATTTGAATGTTCGCAATGTATTTCTTTTCTATTTACAGTATAACCTGCATCTCTTGTATTAATAACAGAAGCTGCATTTGAATTCTTAACATCTAAATCATACAACCAAGAAACAGACTCAAACAAATCAATAATTCTATCCATTTCATCAGAAGGACACATAGTAACTCTATAAAAATTAGTTAATTTATCGTGATAATCTCCTAAATGACGAATAGCAATTCCTGCTGCTTCTGCTTGTTCTCTTAAAAATAAACTTTGATTTTCAGGCACAACAACAATAGAAGAATGATTATCAGTTTCTAATACTCGGTAAGATGGAAGTTCTCTAATAGCAAGATTAAATCTTTTTTTTTCCTCCCTTATTATTTGTGCATTTTCTTTATAATGTTCTTCTGAATCTAAAGCAGCAGTAGCTACTTGTTGAGCAATATTATCAAATCCAAGATATCGCTCATTAAAATTAATCATTTCTTTAACATTTTCCCCACATAAAGCATATGCTATTCTAACTCCAGCAAGACCATAAAATTTTGAAAATGCCCTAGCTACTAGTAGATTAGGAAATGAATTTACAAGACTAGTAATATCTTTAACATTATCTTCCCTAAAACCTTCATGTGTTTGATCAAGAAGAACTAATGTTTCTTCTGGTGTTGCTTCTAATATTTTTTGTAGATCATTATTTGAAGTAGAAAAACCTAACGGACCTTCAGGATCAATAAGAACAAGAACATTTGATTTATGTTGAAGTTTATCTAACAAATCAATTATGTTATAACTAAAAGAGTTCTGTTTGTCATGAAAGCTAAAAGTGGTTATTTTGGCTTTATGATGAGAAGCTAATTTATGATAATAAGGAAATCCTAATTCAGGTAAAATAACTGGTGTTTGTGGTGATAGAATATAATCAAAAACTCTATGAATAACTCCAATTACTCCTTGTTCTAAGAATATTCTTTCTTTATCAACACCATGTTTTTTAGCTAATACCTCTAACATAAGTGGATCTTTTTGATAACGACTAAGGGTTTCAATATCACAAGAAGAGAGTGCTTCAGTTACCTTTATTGATGGTGGAAAGTTGAGTTCATCTTTGTCTGCATGTATCATTTTTATTACCATTTTTACCCTTATTTTACCTCTTTGTCACCCAAGAGTAGTTATGAAACAAGACAAGCTTAATAAGGTTTGGTACACTTAAAATTAAACTAAAAGTTTAAATATAAGTTACATTATACTAAAAGTTTAATTACATTTTCATTTAATAGCAAAAAACAACAACTTGGCCAGGCGAAGCGAAGCTGAGTAGGACTTTAGAATAAAGTCCGTCTGTGCCATTATTGTTGTTGTTTTTTGCTTCAGGGTAGAGAAACATTACTAAAAAGAGTAAGATTACACTAAAATCAAGAAAAAGATTACCAAAAACTGTAAACAACAACAAAAATGGCAATTGAAATAACCACACCAAGCCTAGGAACAGCAAAAAAAACAACAAAAGACTTAGTCATAAGTACATTAATGTATGAATATCCTTTAACTTTAGCAAAGATAACAAATTCTATCAAAAAGAAATTTCATGCTAGTGTTACATTCCAAGGAGTAAGAAAAGCAGTTAACCAATTAGTAGAAAATGAAGTTATTGTAAAAATTGGAGAAAAAAGTAAGCACTATCAGTTAAACAAAGAATGGATAGTAAAATTAAGAGACTTTGCTGAGCAAATGCATGAATCATATTACTCAAAAAGTAAAGGAATTAGAGAAGTTGAGGCAATTGGTGAAGATATTAAAGTTTATACATTTGATAATCTTATTGATTTAGATAAATTTTGGGATAAATTAATAACTAGATGGTTTGAAGCCGATAAAGATAATCCAAAAAAGAAAGTTTATGCCCAACTTTCAGGACATACATGGTATGTTCTTGGACAATTAGGAGAAGAAACTGCAATCTTAGAAACAATTAAAAAACATAATATTAATTTTTATATTTTTGCAAATGATAATACTTTTTTAGACAGATGGTCAAAAAAATATTACAATGATCTTGGCTTCCATTACACAACAAACAAAAGTAAAAAAAGAAATACCAATGCAAGATACTTCTCTGTCTATAATGATTTAATAGTACAGGCTGAATATCCACAAAAAATTGCAGATGAAATTGATGAAGTCTATAATAATACAAAAGATTTTGAAAGTTTTGACGCTACAAAATTAATAAGAATATTAAGAGAAAAAGCAGAATTAAAAGTAACAGTAATGAGAAATCCTATTGTTGCAGAACAATTGAGGGAATCTATATTAAGGCATTTTAAGAAGTAAATGTTTTTTTCTTTTTTACTAGGTCCGAAGGACATGTTTCTCTGGAATTTTTTCTTTTTATTATGTTAATTGAGAAAGTAAAAACCTATGAAACGTACTATCCTCGGGCTAAAGCCCGAGGCATTTACCGTACGTTTCTTTTAATAGCTACATAACTTCCCACCTATTTGAATCTTCAATGTAGTTTTTTATGGTCTCAGCACTTACATTCCCAACACTCCGGTACATGTAACCTTTACTCCATAATCGTTTATATTTCTTTAATGCTGGTCTTTTACACCTTATATAATAAGACGTGCCACCTTTTATAATTTGGATTAGCTTCCTAATTGAATAGTCAGGTGGACAAGAAATAAATAAGTGTACATGATCAGTCATTATCTCTTTAGAAAACAATTCTAGATTATGGTTTTTACAAATCCAATCAATTGCTTCTTCAGCAAGCTGCCTTTGATCTGGAAATTTAAACACTGGATATCGTGCTCTTGGAATTAATACTACATGATACCAATTTTGTCCAAGACTATGCGAAAACTTTATTAATTCATTAGACTTATTTCTACTCAAATCAATCACCTCGTACATGTTGTTTCTAAAACAATGTGTACGAGCTCGTACTTCTACACTAAATTCAATGTGCATATTTAATATAAAAGTTTAGAATTGAAAAAGCTTCGCTTTTTTTCACACACTGAAGTGTGTGTCCATCCTACCTCAAGTTAAAACTTAGAGGTATGACGGAACCAAGGTTCAATAACAACAATAATGGCACAGACGGACATTTGCAAGCAAATATCCTACTCGCCTATCGGCTCGCCTGGCCATTGTTGTTATTTTCTTACCAGGCACAACTTCCAGACCTGTATTTAAATTAAAAACTAAATAATATCTTATCTATCTATAGATTTACCAAAAAATATATAATACATAATACAGATTAAACTATAATTAGGGAGATAAATAGAATTAGATAAAAGTAGTTAAAAAAGGGGAAATCATGTACAACATGAATAAAAAATCACAAATCACAGCATTCATAATTGTAGGTCTAGTTCTTGTAATTATTATTGCAACTACTTCATATATCAAACAGATAGGAGAACCAAGACAAGATTATAAGAAATTATATGAGGTAACATCTAGTGTTAAGCCAGTAAGAACATATGTTGAAAAATGCCTTCAAGACATAGGAACTTTTACAATACACAATATCTCAACACACGGTGGTTCTCTTAATTTAAATGAATTCCAATATTTAGAAAATGAAAAAATAAATTATATGTGTATTTATGAACAAGAAATTGGATGTAGAAACAAATTATTATTCAGACAAGATATTGAAGCTGAAATTAGTGAAGAAATAAATAAAAAGATAATAGAATGTGTTGATTTAAACATATTTAGAGATCAAGGTTTTATTGTTTCTACTGAAACACCAGAAGTAAAAACAAAAATAAAAAATTATGAAGTTGTATTATCATTAAAATATCCAATACATCTTGAAAAAAACAAATTAAAATTAGAAGTTACTTCATTCACAACAAAAGTTGATTTACCTCTTGGAATTTTATTAAAAACTAGTGTAAACATAGTAAATGATGAATTACAAGAACTAAATTTTAATGCTCCTGAATTTATGCAAGATCATGCTGACATATTAATTCAAAAATTCAAACCATACCCAGATGTAATTTATAGACTAAAAAAAGATGAATTAGTATTTCAGTTTGCATTAAAAACAAAAAATACTATTTCTGAACCAAACTATAATTTTTTTGGTGTTAATGAAAATAATAATGGATGTTGTTATAATCCAGAAGACAATTTTTGTTACCAGAATGCATTAAAAGAAAATTGTGAACAAAAAAAAGGGATTTATTCTGAAGAATGCACATGTAATAAAATTGAATATAATACAATATTAAAACTTAACCCCACATTAGACTGTAAAAAAACATATGATAGAACAGGTAATAAATATTCTTCATTTAGCAGATCAAATGGTGAATCTTGGTGTAGTTATGAAAAACTAGGAGAAGAAAATAAAGCATTATCTGGTTCAAGGCATTATTTACATTATTGTATAGATGGTGTTGAGTATAAAGAACCATGTCGTGATTACAGAGAAGAAATTTGTACTGAAACATCTGAAATAGATTTATTTGGAGACACAATAAAAAAAGCACAGTGCAGGTCAAATAGATTCCAAGATTGTATTGATTGTAATGATCAAGAATGTTGCGAAGATGTTGAAGTAAGAGATTGTTCTTGGCTAAATCTAAAAACAGAAAAAAAATGTGTTCCAAAAGTTGCCCCGGGGCTTAAATTTTGGGAATTAACAGCATTAGCAACATGTACTAAAGCTAATGAACAAAAAGAATGTGTTGGAAGTAGTTTCTCATGCCCTGAAAAATGGGTTGATGATACTGCCAAACTTTGTTATTTACAAGGAGACTGTGGCAATGGAAGAAATGTTAAACAAGTTTTAACAAGATATGGATTTATTAATACTGATTTAAAATACAAACCAAATAAAAACATATACAACATAAATAAAAATATTACTGAAAAAACAATTTCTGAAACACTTGACTTAAAATATGACACAAAGAAAAGAGCAACTATAACATCAACAACATATTCTGAATTATATAACAGCCATGTTGAGTTATTAAGTTCAGGATTAAACTATTTGAATGAAATGAGTTCAATATCAGTTACTGATTTTATTAATCCCTTCAAAGAAAAACCAATTATGAGAATATTGGATGTAAGCTTATGCAGTTCATGGCAACCACCTAGATTAAAACAAGATTGTAGTTATTGTACAAGAAGTGATTTTAGAGAATGTAGTGAATATTTATGCAAAAGTCTTGGTCAGCAATGTATTTTTGATTATAGTCATGGAGATCCAATATGTAATAGAATAAAACATGACGACAAAAAACCACCAGAGATTAGTTTAAACAATAATGCAGTAACAGAAAATCATGAAATTAAATCAATTGTATTTACTGCAGGTAGTAAAAACATTAAAGGATATAAAATAACACCTGCCTTATTACCTCACAAACAATTTTTATTAGGAATAACAGCAGATGAACCTGTAACATGCAAGCTTGCATTAATGCCATTCAAGGGTTTTAATGATTTATCAGGAATTTATTTTGGTCAGCAAAGTTTTGAGATAGAACATAATCTTAGTTTAAAAGTCCCACCAAAAGTTGCAATACCACAAAACATTATAGATATGTTTAATGTGACTAATTTTGAAGAATTTGCAGAGATCATTGAAGAACCAGAAGAAATAGTTAATAGTTACAAAGAAAAGTTTAAATTCCATATTTCATTATACAACACATTTACAGGAAGTGATATAGCAACTTTAATTGATCCAATTGTTGATAAAGTAAACAAATACTTAAAGATAATTAAAGGAGAAACACCATTTGTAAAAACAATGGTTGAATATTCTCTTAATAAATTTGAAAATAACACATATGTTGTTTATCTAAAATGTATGGATGAAGCAGGCAATGAAAATACAGATCCTTTATTTATTGAATTTTCCATACAAGAAAAAAATCTTGAACAAGATAATACAGCAACAAAATTAATTGGCAGTATTCCAGAGAACAATAGCATAATAAGTAATGATGCTAATGAACTAGACTTTTCAATTTATCTAAATGAACCAGCTGAATGTAAATATGATTTTGTAGATAAAGATTATGAAGAAATGGAACATACTTTTTCATGTAGTAAACAAGATTACCAACTATCTTCTAAGTTTGGAGGTAGTTATGAATGTACTAGTAAACTAAACACAACAAATGATAAGACAACTGATAAAATAAGTGATAAGACAACCATATTTATCAGATGCAAAGATAAACCATTTTCAATAGAGGAATATCATTTTTATGTTGAAGAAAACAATCACAATGGGGTTGAAGAATTAACACCTGGAATGTTCTTTAATGTGACTGATCCAAATATAATTTATACATCATTATTTGAAAATAAGCATTTAAAATTTACAATTGATAACAGTCAAAATAATAATTCTGTTATTGAATTACATTTATTTAAAGATAATTTAGATTCTTGCAGTTATTCATTTGGAACTTATCAAAATAAGCTTGATCAATGTAGTAAGACAAACCAATTACATTTAGGTGTTTACGAATGTATTGAAACAATTGATCTTAATAAAGGTAAAATAGAAAAAATTTATGATATTGAATTTAGTAATAGCGATACAACAAACAATGAAAATATAGAATTAATGATTAATATAATTGATTTAGAAAACAATAAGATTATAGTTCCAAGTACTGAAAAAAATATTTCATTAACAACAATATTTGATAAACCACACGCATGCAGCCTTATTAATGTTAATAAAATAAAAACAGATATGAAGTGTGATGAAGATACATATAGTTGCTTTGCTAAATTAAACCAAACAATCAAAACAATAAATTGCATGGAAAAGAATTATTTACATAACATATCATTCAAATGTGCTAATAAAGAAGTTTCAGGACAAAATATCAATCAAGAAAGTTTTATTTATACAATAAAGAAATCATCTGGTTTTGAGATTACTGAAACACAGCCAAATGGAGAAGTAACCATAACAAATCCAAAATTAAAAATAAAAACATCCAATAATAATGTGAAATGCAGATATAAACAAGACTTTGGGTTAAGTTATATTAATTTGATTAGGGAAGATCTTGATGATGGAATATGGTTTACTACACAGCTTTCTGAGTTACAAGAAAACTTGAATAGCTTTAAAGTTAGATGTGTTGATGATTATGGTAATCAAGCTGAAGAAGATATTGAATTCTATGTAATAACATGAAAATAACCATTTAAATCATAAATTTTGTTATCAAATATAACTAATTTATAAAAACAAATATAAAGGACAAATCATTTCTTAGCTTTGGTGATATTATGAAAAAATATATTTTAGTGATTATGACCATATTGTTATTATTAGCATATGGTTGTGCACAAGAAACCCCTCAACAAGATGATGTAGAGGTTGAACAACCTATAGATGTTGTTGATACTGAAGCAGATAATGTAGAAGTTCAAGAATCAGTAGTTGAAGTAGAACAAGCAGTAGGACCTGTACCAACTGAAGGAACAGTAATTGTTAATATCAAAGGATTTGCATTTAACCCTGAAACAATAACTATACCTGTAGGAACAGTTGTAACCTGGATTAACAAAGATAGCGCAAAACATACAGCAACATCTGATGAAGAAGCATTTGACTCTCCTTTATTAGGCAAAGATGAAAAGTTCAGCTTCACATTTGACAAACCAGGAACATTCAGTTATTACTGCAAACCACATCCATATATGCTTGGAACAGTGATTGTTGAGTAAATTTTTGTTTTTATTCTTTTTCTTTTGTTTTATGATGTTTCCTATGAAAAACATCAAAACTTTTAAATACCAGAATAAAAAGACTAAATATCATGCAAAAAATAATAGACCCATGGGGATCAGAATTAGTAGAGGATTATGTTAAAATAGTAAAAGATTTCGGATTAGAAAAATTCAATACAAAACTATTCCCAAATCCAAGTAGGCTTATGAGAAGGCATACTGTTTTTGCTGGCCGTGATTTAGATATTATTGCTAAATGTATTAAAGATAAAAAGCCATTTTATGTTCTTACTGGTATTATGCCATCTGCTGATAAAATACATTTTGGAAATAAAATGGTAATTGAACAAGTCAAATATTTTCAAGAGCATGGTGCCAAAACATATGTATTGGTAGCAGATTTAGAAGCAGCTGCTACAAGAGGAATTACATTAGAAGAAGCTCAAAAGCGAGCAATGGAGTTCCATATTCCAGCTTGGATTGCTTTAGGATTAGATCCTAAAAAAACAACATTTTACTTTCAATCTGAAAATAAAGATGTGATGCATCTTGCATATAAATATGCTAAAAAAATAACATTGAACGAGTTCAGGGCAATTTATGGTGTAGCTGATCCATCAAGAATATTTGCAGCCTTAACTCAGGCAGGAGACATACTATATCCACAACTTAAGGAAAGAATGCCAGGCATTGTTCCTGTAGGTATTGATCAAGATCCTCATTTAAGATTAACTAGAGATATTGTAAGAAGAACTAAGGCAGAGAAATTCTTCCTGCCAGCTGGTATTTATCATAAATTTACTCCAAGTTTATCAGGAAAAATGAAGATGTCAAAATCTCATCCACAGAGTTGTGTAGAATTACCTGAAGATTTTTCAAGTGTAAAGAAAAAGATTATGCGGGCAGTAACAGGTGGAAGAGAAACATTAGAGCTTCATAGAAAACTAGGAGCAGAAGTTGAGAAATGTATGGTATTTGAATTATTAAAAACACATTTAGTAGAAGATGATAAAGAATTAGAGAAGATCTATAAAGCCTATAAGTCTGGAAAGATGAGTTCAGGTGAAATAAAACAGATTGCTTGTGAAAAAATGGAATTATTCTTAACAACATTTACAAAAGACTTAAAGAAGGCACAGAAAGATGTTAAGAAATTAAAGTTCATTAAATTTGGATAATTATTTAGATTTCTTTCTTTTTTTAACTAGGGCGAAGCCAATGTTTCTCATGAATTTTTTCTTTTTTATTAATTAAAAAATCTGAACAAAAAGAGCCTGACGGCCTGTTAAAATAAAAAAGAAAAAAAATCATTCATAGCAAGGGAATTCCTTACCAAGAAATGATTTACAATATGCTTTGCATTTTGTTGCTGATGTTTCTAAGCACCAAGCAAAACTACTTGGCATTCCATCATCAGAGTCATATAAGCAACCATCTGGTGCATCAAAATAACAATTTTTATCTAAACCCTGTTTCTTGGCAAAAAGATGAGCATTTGAACCACAAACAAAAGAGTCATAGATATCATTACCACAATAGCTCTTGCATTTTCCTGGTGTAACTTCAACACAACCTGCAAAATCATTTGGAACCTTATTTGGATCAAATGAACAATTATCTGGAGCATCAAATGTACAATAAGAATCTGTTGTAAAACCTTTACTAATCTTTAAAGCATATGTGTTCATTTTTACAAGAGGTTTTATTCGACTATATTTTCTAGAATAAGCCTCTCCAGTTAAATCTCCATCCTCAACATCTTCAGAAACAACTAAATCATCTCCTGCTTCAGAAACAGTAGTTGTCCCACTATTTGTCATCATAAATACAACACCAACAACAGCTACAATACCAACTATTGCTAACAAATACATAGAATAATCTTTATTCATAGATTTTCTTTTTTTAGCCATATTATCACCTTTTTTAATTAATAATCAAATTTTAGAGAAATTCATATATATATGTTGTGGTTTTTAAAGAAAAGATAAAGTTTGTTAAATTTGGATAATTATTTAGATTTCTTTCTTTTTTTAACTAGGCCCATATTTCTAATAAATTTTTTGTAAATAATTTTAAATCCAACAACATTGGCCGTGCGAGAAAATAACAACAATGGCCAGGCAAGCCGTTAGGCGAGTAGGGCTTTCTGAAAGAAAGACCGTCTGTGCCACTGTTGTTGTTATTTTCGACATAATATTAATAAAAAGAAATCACAACAAAAAGAGCCTGACGGCCTGTTAAAGAAAAAAAATGAAGTCATATTCAATAACTTAAGTTCATTCCCTTCTAGAAACAAAAAATATATAAACCAAAACACCCAGAAAATCAATTATGACTAAATACGCACCATTACCACAATCAATATTATTAATGGGATTAATGGGTTTTCTAATTAGTGCTATATTTACTTATTCAGGTTCAATTGGATTAAGTTGGGGATTTTCATTCATGATTGTGTTTATAGTAATGATAATTGCTTCCTTCGTCAGCATGGCACCTAGCTATGATGATTTTAGGTAACAATACAAAATTCTGATTTAAAGCCAAAATATTTATAACTAATTAGATATATAGAAATTACAATGCCAAAATTAATTGAATTTGTTAACATTGACAAAGCCTTTAAGACACATAAAATACTTGATAATCTAAATCTTTCTATAAATCAAGGTGATTTAATAGGTCTAATTGGAAAAAGTGGTGAAGGTAAAACAACTTTGCTAAGGGTATTAATAGGATTCTATAAAATAGATTCTGGCAGTATAATATTCAAAGACAAAGATATAACAAAAAAAACTAGTTTAATAAGAGATGTTGTTGGATTTTGCACACAAGATAATAGTTTTTATCCTGAACTAAGTATTGAAGAAAATCTTTTTTATTATGGAAGACTCTATAAGATTAAAAGAAGAAAACTTAAACAGACTATATCTAAATTATTGGATTTGGTTGATCTTACTAATCATAAAAAGAAATTAGCAGGTAGAATTTCTGGTGGAATGAAAAGAAGATTAGATTTTGCAATTTCACTTGTTCATGAACCTGAAATCCTTATTCTAGATGAACCAACTACTGGTCTAGATCCAATTATTAGAAAAAGTATTTGGGATTTAATAGATAAAATCAATAAAGATGGTACAACCATTATTGTCTCTAGTCATTTATTAGATTTTATTCAAGAAAAATGTAATAAAATTGGAATATTAAACAAAGGAGATGTTCAAATTTATACAATGCAAACTTTGAAAAAAAGATATCCTAAAGCTAAAAACTTAAATTATATGTTTGAGATGGCTGTAAAACAAGGTTTGGCTAAAGGAAAGCTTACAAAAATAAAGTAAAAATAATTAAAACATAAAACAGAGAAAAACAATGTTCAAAAACCTTTTCGTATTACTAAACATCATGTTCAAAAACATCAAGATAGTTTTGAGAAGTCCTAGCTCATTATTATTATTAGTTTTTGGTCCTTTAGTATTAATCTTATTAATAGGATTTGCTTTTGGTGGAGATGAAGTCCATGATATAAACATAGGTGTTGTTACACAAGACATGGGTTCAATTAATAGTATTATTGATAGTCTTGCATCTCGTGAGGTTGCAATTCATGAATATAATAATTTTAATATGTGTATGTTTGATTTAAAGCTAGATAAGATACAGGTATGTGCTTTATTTTCAGATGATTTTATTGCCACGAACAAAAAAGTAACAGGTAAAATTACTTTTTATTATGATAATTCTCGTTATAACTTAGCATCTTACCTAAGTGATTACATTAAAGATAAAATAGCAATTACTTCTGAACAAATAACTTTAGAAGCAGCAACTAATATCTTAAATGATATTGAAAGTGCTGTTACTTTCATGCAAGATGCAAAGCTTAGCATTGACCAGTTTATAGAAGATATTATTAATATAAGAAATGATTTAGCAGAAACAAAACTTGTATTAGATGAAATTAAACAACAAGTTGATCCATTATATGAAGATGCACTATTATTACAAAAAGCATATTATGATAATCAAGCAGATATTAACTCCACTGCTAAAACATTAGATAATAATAAAGGAAAGATCATATTTTCAATTAATCTATTAAACCATCAAATAATCAAAGTAAAGAATGATATTTATTCAACATTACTTAATCCTATTATCAAATCAAAGATTGAAGCAACACCTTTTTTAGCAGGATTAATTGATTTTAATAATATTGAAAGTACTGTTAGTGAGTTAGATGTATTACAACAAGAATTAACTGAATTAAAAACAAATATTGAAGAGTATGATAAATCAGTTCAAGAAACCAATAAAGAAATAGGAGAAAGAATAGATTCAACAGTAGATATGATTGCAACTATTAAAGAATTTGTTGATGATGCTAATTCCAAGATTGACAAGAATATTCTAATTTTAAATAATGCACTTATTGAACTTAATGTAATTAAAGGAAAATTGGATGAAAACATTGACAAATTTTCAGGTTTAGACCAATCACAAGCAGAATCATTAGTAAAACCAATTTCATCAAAGTTTGAAGGCATACTTCAAGACATGACTAAGGTAACATTAGTATTCCCAATTATTTTAGTATTTATTATTATGTTTATTAGTATTTTGTTATCTAATATCAATGTGTTAAATGAAGTTAATTCACAAAGTTATTTTAGAAATTTCCTTGTACCAACAAGAGGTTCTTTATTTGTGTTAGGAATGTTCATTACAAATATGATTGTTGTAATGTTTCAAATAATTATTTTATTAATAATGGCTAGATTTAAGTTTGGTATCCAATTCTTGCCAGTAATGCCTGCTTTAGCAGTTGTAATTCTTCTTATCACTTCAATATTTGTATTATTAGGAATGGCATTTGCATATTTTATTTCAAAACAACAAGCATCTATTTTGATTAGTACATTTACTTCTTTAGCATTATTTTTATTTTCTGATGTAATATTCCCACCAGAAGTAATGCCAAAGCTTGCAGCTTTCTTTGCTAAACTAAATCCAATGGTTGTAGGAGAAAGAATGATCAGAAAGATTATTTATCACAATATAATGTTAGATTATCAATTAGTTGATTTATTTGTTCTAATAGGCTTTGTAGTATTCATGGTAATAGTTGTTATTATTGCTGCTAAAAGAAATAAGAAAAGAAGTTAATTTCTTATGGAAACAAGCCAAAAAATGATTACACTTTCCTTACAAAACTAATAAATCCACTATGCCCTAGCTGTTGAGTCTTAGGTCTTTGTTTTCTGCCAATACATTCCCATTCCCTATGAATTAATTCAACAGTCTTAATATAACTTAATCCATCAATTTTTCTTACAGCCTCAACAAAATCACTCACCTGAGGCATACAAGGAGAATAGCTAACTACAAACCCACCTGGTTTTAGTGCTTTAAATGCATGTTCTAAGGCCATCCATGGTTCTGGAACATCCAAAGTAATTAAATCCATATTTTTATGAGGGATTTTATCATAAACACTTAATTTTTTAGCAATTATATTTTTGAAGCCAAAGAATTTAATATTTTCTTGTGCAACAGCTAAATGATCATCTCTAACATCATAAGTATATACTTTACCTTTTGGAACTAAGTTTGCAAGATGACAACATAATGCTCCACTTCCTGCTCCTGCATCAACTATTTTCCAATTTGGTTCAAGACCTGTTTCTGCAATTATCAATCCAACATCTTTCAATGGAATAATTTGTGGTGCTCTTTTAATCTTTGCTAATTTATCAATAAACATTATAGGCAAGACAGTAAATTCTTTTCCAAGATGTGTTTTAACTTTCCCACCAATTTTTGTTTTTTTTATATCTGCTGCTTTAACATATCCATATTTAGTATGTACATCTTTGCCTTTGAAGAAAAACTTTTTCCCATCTGTGTTAACTAATAACTTTTCCATTTTATTCCATCACATTATTAATTACTTTATCTACTGTTCTTGTTTGCCAACCTTTGTCTACTAAAGCTTGCCTAATAGAATTCACACAATTTCCTGCAATTAAAGCCCTTGTTACAAAGCTTCCAAGCATAATTTCAGCTTCGTTTTGATGTAGCTTAATTTCATTATAAGCTTTATTTACTTTTTCTTGATCCCAATTGTAATCTTCCAATGCTTCAACAATTTCAGTATAAGTATGACCTTGTACAAGTTTATTTTTAATGTGTTGTTTTAACACATGATGATCCATTTGATTAGGATATGATAATAAAGCAGAGCCAGTATAAGGATTGGCATTTGTTTTTGGTTCTGAACTAAAGCGTGGTTTAAATTCATCTTTCTTGCCTAATTTTCTTTTTCCAGGCTTATGTTTATCAAAATCTATAAGTGTATTATGTGGAAAATGATGTAACTCATGATCTCTGCTTGCATGTTTAACTTTATGAAAATCTTTAGCATCATGTTCTTCTACTCTATGTTGGTAATATGTATGACTTGCCATTCCTACTAACAATAAAGGACCAAGAACAATTAAAGCAAGGTAAGTTGTACTCATAACAGAGGTTGCAGCAGAAAAACCAATTGCATTTCCTGTTACATTTCTCAGAAAATTAAACATATCTACTTTTGTAAACAATCCAGCTAATCCTACTAGAAGTAGAGCAACAAAATATTCTTTCCAATATTTCTTTAAATGATTCATCATAACCTCTTTTATATATATCTATTAATTATAGGAATATATAAAGGTTATGGTAAAATATATGTTAAAATTAATAAAAAACTATATAAATCAACAATAATTGCTTTGTCTAGAACGCGGGGGTGGCCAAGTGGCTAAGGCAATCGGCTGCAATCGAGATTAAAGCTTCGGCAATGATTTCGCAGATCCCGATGATCGAGGGTTCGAGTCCCTCTCCCCGCTTCATTCTTATAGTTTAATGCGTTCCCAAGAAGTTATGTAATTTTGAGATATACAAAAAATAATAAATCTGTTTTTTATTTTTTTTAATAGAAAAAGTAAAATTTCATAGGGACGTTTTAAAAAAAAGAACTAACATCCAGACATTACTTCTTGTATCCAAGAGATATTACAATCACCTGTAATCTCTTCAAAGATTCCCATCATTTGATTTATGGTTAATTTGCCTACTAACCCCTCACCTTTTCCATTAAGATAAATTTCCCGCATTTTATGAATAAAACTACTTACATCTTCATATGAAAACCCACATTGAGTACACTGATTATAAATATTTGTTGTGTATCCAGAATTTAAATTAGGATCGCAAGTGTTTATAATTTTGGGAAAGTTAGAAGACAAATAACCGTTACCATCCCAATAGCCGGAAACATAAAAAGAAAATGCTTTTGCAAAAGCTTCAGTATAAAAACAAAAATCACTTAATAACACATGAGTATATTCATGCACTATTATAAGTTGTGCTTCTAATCTCAAAGCATTTTCTTCTGCATCTTGTCCCATTTGAGAAGCATAATATGGGTTCAAATGCATTTGTTGATTTTCATTTTCCCAATCCCATAAGCACATATATGAACCACCAAGATCCAGAGGTCTAATCCCAAAGCGATTGTTAACATATCCATCAGTCATAAGTTTTTCTTGGTAATCTCCACATTCAATATCACTGGTTAAATGAATATCTACTGGCTTTAATTCTTCACGTACATCTAACTGAGTTAATTTTAATAATTCGTTAATTGCAAAATATGCTCCAGCTGTTTTTTTCCTGAGTATATTTTCGGGAATTGGACAAGGTTGTTGACAAACAACTCTAAAATTAGTATCAGGTATTTGATAAGCAATATAATTTGCAGATTTATCTTTAAATATAGTATCTTGATTATTGGATGTTATAACAACTTGGGTTTTAGGAATTTTTTTCCAAAAAGTCATTTCAATTTCCACTAAAACATTCAACTTCTGTTTATCAGGATGTGTTGAAATAGGGAAAGATTTTATGACCATACCTTCTTCATAACCTTCTTTATTTACCACAATTTTATACATTTCTCCCTGTTCAACATAAACTATACACTTCCCAAATTGATTTGTAACACACTGTTTTATTTCTTCATTTCCTGCAAGAAGAACACTTACATCTGCTCCAGAAATAGGATAAATGGTAGTGCTAGAACATACACCATTCACTTTTAAGCAATAGCCTAATTTCCCAACCAAAATTTCTATGGGTTTCCCTTCAATAACAATAGGCATTATATTAATTGATTTAATAGGTGGAAATTTAAGAATGCCTGGTTTTTTATCAATTCTGTGATCTTGCTTTTCTGTATAAACTCTTTTTGCATTGTTTGTTACACTATTCACTCGGACTATCTTCTCTCTAATTTTAACTTGTTTATTCCAGCGACTTGCTTGACCTACTAAATCTCCTGCTTTTATTTCCTCAGTATCTTCAACAGTTACTTCCTCACCTTCTTCCAAGTCTTCTTCCATTCCTTCTAAAACTATAGTATTACACCCATCCAATACAACCATTAAACCGAATAAAATAACTAGTGTTATAATTAATACCATGTACATAGAATGCTTATGTTTTGCCATTTAAACCTCTTTTATTTAATAATAGCTTAAATTATGTTTAAGATATATATATTTTACTAGATAATCACACCCAAAACAATATAAACAACCTAATTATCCCATTTACCATGTTAAACAAAATAAAAGGGTTAATGGAATCAGAGGAAAAAATTAAAGAGATTCATGATAAACTTAGTTCTCATAATGAAAATCTTAACAAACAAAATGAAATAATTCAAACAATGCATTCTGAGGTTTCAAATATTAAAACTAATCTTAATAATTTTCATAATGATAGTTCTGAACATATTAGTCAATTAAAGAATGAGTTAGAAGGCATCAAAGATGTTAAAACACAAATTCATTCAGAATTAGATGATCTTAAATTATTAAAAACTCAAATAAAGCAACAATTAGTAAGTGAATTAACAAGAGATTTTAAAACTGAATTGCAAGCAAATGTTGAACGTATTAAAACTGATGTTAAAAGTTATAATGATTTAAAACAATCATTGCAAGCAATTACTGGAAAAATTGAACAAGTTAAATCAGAAATGGACAAGTTCAATAAGATTGCTTCAAATATCAAAGAAAAAGATTTTACATTAGAAAAACATGAGAAAAAGCTAAAAGATTTCTCTAATGAAAAATATGAACTATTAAAAAAAATAGATGCACTAGAAAAACTAGTTGGCAAAGAAAGAAGGCGAAGGTAATTCTTATTTTATTATGTTAATAGAAAAAACAAATTAACCAAACATATTTTTAAATCCAACAACATTGGCCGGGCGAGCCGTTAGGCGAGTAGGATATTTTCTCAAAGAAAATGTCCGTCCGTGCCCTTGTTGTTGTTGGATTTAAAATCAACATATTAATAAGAAAATAATCACAACAAAAATAGCCTGCCGGCCTGTTAAAAGAAAATAAAAAATTAATTATCTACCATATATCTGAAATCATTAATCAACATATTAAAAAGAAAGGAACAATATAAATTAAAAAATCACAACAAAAAGAACCTGTTAAAAACTAAATATTATTTTTTCTTAGCATACATCTCATAAAAATAGCTTTTTTTCCCATAATCAATTTCACTAATTTGATTTAGTTCTTCGAGATGAAGGATTTCAAAATCTGAGAAAAGAGTTTTTAATTCTTGCTCTGTAAAAAAGTGATGAGGCATATGTCCATCTTCAGAATCAGTATTAATGTATGTACCTTTCTCAATTTCTTCTCCAGTTAACAATTTAGGATGATTAATTGATACAACAACTAAATAAAGATACCCTTTTTTTTTAGTTACTCTAGATATTTCAGAAGCTGCTTTTTTTATATCTTCCATTTTTCCATGTTGAATTACATGATGACAAAAAACAGCATCAAAACTATTATCATTATACTTCAATGATGTCATATCACATTTTTTTACTTCAATTTCTGGAAGAATTTCCTTCATAATTTTCAATGCATTATCTGAAACATCACAGCCCCTAACATTAAAACCATCTTTTAACATATAAACAATATGCCTACCTGTTCCACAACCAAGATCAAGAACATGTTTAACATTATTTTGCCTAAAGAATTCAACAGCATCTTTAACATATTTAGAAATATCTTTTTGAATAATCCCTTTCTTCTTGTACAAAGAATCCCAGTCTTTCATTTATACCACTTATACTTCATATCCAACATCATCTGAATGATCATCTTCAGATTCATCATTATCTGTATCATTAGATTCTTCTAATAGTTCATTAACATCAACATTATTTGTTTTATTAAGATTATCATTATCTAAAGCAATTAATGTTTCAGTTGTTCTAATACCTTCTATTATGCTAATCTTATTTTGAAAGAAACTTTGTAATTCTTCATTACTAGCTACTTCTACTTTAGCAACAATATCAAACCTACCATAGATTTCATGTATTTCCTTTACATCCTCTAATTTAGATAAAGTATTGCTAACTATCTTAAGTTTATTTGGCTTAACATGAATAAGCATAAATACAGTAACCATATTAGAAAGAAATGGTTTATGGTTTAAATAGTTTACCTTCTTTCACCACTCTTCCCTCACATCTAACTTCTAAACTATATTTTACAAATTAACATAATTTATATAGATGAAAGTGTTTTGAAATCAATAGAAAAAAGAATACAAAGATTAATAGAAATTATAATACAGTCATCTTAAATCTTAGTGATGAATAATTAGAATAAATAATGAGTGAGAGCTATGGAAAACTTAAAAATTAAAATTAATAAGGTTGACAAAGACTTACCAACCCCATCATACAAATGTCATGGAGATGCAGGTATGGACTTATATTCAACAGAAACTATTATTATTCAACCTGGAGAAATTAAAGGCATCAGTACAGGGATAAGAGTAGCAATTCCATTTGGTTATGAAATGCAAGTAAGACCAAGATCAGGATTAGCATTAAAGCATGGAATTTCAATGATTAACAGCCCAGGAACAATAGATCATGGTTATAGGGGAATTGTACATGCATTGCTTGTTAATCATAGCAAAGAGGCATATGAAGTCAAAAGAGGAGAAAGAATTGCTCAGGCAGTTTTCAAAAAATTTGAAGTTATTGATTTTGAAGAAGTTGAAGAACTTGATGAGACTGACAGAGGCGATGGAGCTTTTGGCAGCACTGGCAAATTTAACTAATCATATTAAGATTAATTATTACAAAATAAGATGATGATGGTGCAGATCGACTGTGGGATATCCCTTCCGGGGTGGTTGATAGGTTTGAGCATCGCGAAAACCGTCTGCCACCATAATCAGCATCTTATTTTGCATAAACCTCACATCAACAAATCATAATCAAAAAGAGGAGAATTGAGGTTAGATAGGCAGCAATGCTCTCTGACCCTCACTTTCCTTTGTTAGTCAAAACATTTATATTACATTAAAAAAAAAGAAATAAAAGAGGTGTTTAATATTATAAAATATGAAACAGGGAGAAAAAATACTAAATTAAACAATTTTTTTGATGAAGAAGATGATGAGAATCAAGAAGAAGAATAAAGATATAATTATAAAGAGATTTACTTAATCCATAGGGGTAACTAACATGCAGGCATATATTAAAGCTATAGAACCAGTCAATGTTGACTGGACAAAAAATGTCTGTTTAAAAATTTTCTTTGCTGGGTGTGATTTTAAATGTCCATTTTGTAACACTCCACATTTATTAGAAACAAGAGAAGAATTCTTAATTGATTTAAGAGATGTAAAAAAAGAAATTGATCTTAATAGTGGCTTTGCAGAAGCAGTTATTTTTACAGGAGGAGAGCCTTGTTTACAACGACCACAATTAATTGAACTAGCAAAACAATGTAGAGAAAAGAAAATTAAGATTGGCATAGAAACAAATGGTTCTAAACCAGAAGTCTTACATAGTTTGTTAAAAGAAAATTTATTAGATTTTATTGCATTAGATATCAAAACACCATTTAATGAAGAATTATTCGAACGCTTAACAAAGTCTAGAACCTTTTTCATTACTACAAACCAAGTCATACAAAACTTAAAAGCAACAATAGAGTTATTAATAGAAAATAAAGACAAATTAGAGATTGAAATAAGAACAACAATTATCCCAAGTTTATTGTATAGAAAAGAAGATATATTAGAGATTGCAAATATTGTTAATCAATTAAATGCAAGATGGGTTTTTCAGAAATTTGATAATATGGCAGAATTAGCTAGTAAAAACCTGCAAAGTATTAATCCTCCTTCTCTTAGTTTTCTAGAAGATATTAAAGAAGCATGTATTAAACAATATCCACAGTTAAGAATTGAAATAAAATAAAGTAGTTGTGAGTAATGAGTTAGGAGTTATGAGTTGGTTCTTAGTAAGTAGTTATTAGTATCGTTACATTTTCTCAAAACTAATTTCCTCATAACCAAAACTCATTACTAATCTTCCCAGAACGAACTCATGACTCACTACCCAGAACCCATAACTATTTTCATCCTGCTACTAACAGCCCTGGATTCACGAATAATACTATCCCTAATAAAATCATAATAAACCCACCAACATATTTAATAATCTGCATTTGATGTTTACTGATTTGTCTGCCTTTAAAAGTAAACCCAAACAAAATAATCACAGTTGTTAATGGTAGTATGTAAACAAAAGTATAGAAAAGTAAAAATAAAATATGCATAAAACCACTACCAAAACCTTTAGCAGCTAATATACCAGCATAAATAATTGGAAATCCTGCTGTACATGGTAATTCAACTAATGAAGAAAATACAGCTAGAACAATTGAAGCTAAAATAATAGCTGGCATTGAACCCCTCATAATAATATCTTTCATTGCTTGTATTTTTCTAATTAATGGTGCTTTATGTTTCTCTGCAATCATTAATGTAAAACCTTTTCTAAATAAAAATAATTCCTTGCAATTAATCAGACCTGCACCAATTGCTAAAGCTGCAATTGCATATCTTAATGGATTAATAAACCCAATAAATTTGAAAATATTTAGCCAAGCTAACATAAATAAAAAGTAGAAAATCATTACAACAATTGCAAATGTAAAACCCACTGTAAATATTTTTTTTCTTGAATGTGAAACAGAGATCATCAAACCCAATAACATTGTTAAAATAAATAATGTACATGGATTAAACCCATCAACTAACGCAATAATAAATGTAAATACAGGTAAGGATAATGAACCACCTAATTTTTCAAGAGTATCTGTAGGAATATTTTGAGCTAAGAAGAAAAATCCAATTATAGCAAATAGTGAAATCCCAACAATTAACCAATTCTTAGTTTGCTCTTCCATTTTAAGTAATACTTTAATTATTTTAATATAAATCTTTCTATTGTATTTAAAAGTGAAACCATTTATAAAGGTTTGTTACAGAGATAGAAAAATATAATTAAAATATCAGTTAAAAACAGTTAATCAGTTTTGCTTTTTAAACTTAGCAATAGTCTCTTTAATTATTTTTTCTTCTTTGACTTTCCATTGTTCTTTGTTCATACTTTCATATTCTAGACCAAAAACAATAATTGAAGCGTGAAATAGAATAAGAACTGGCACAATTAGTAAAGCACGAGTACGTAAATTATTATTAATCAGAGCAAGCCCAAGCAGAACATCTGCTGTTAATGCCAATATTAAATGATAGTTCATATAATAGCAAGAAATAACACCTAATTTAAAAAATTATCTAAATTAATGTATAGTCAACTCTTGTGTCTTTGCCTGATTTCTGTCAATTTCACATTTTGACTCGTAAGATTACTTGTCGCCCACCATAAACAAGCGAAGCAATATGTTTGGTGGGATGAAATTGACTGGCAAGACACTTAAGTTGACTATACCCTAAATTAAGGTATAATCAACTTAAAAGATGCAATATTAGGCTTAATTTAACAATAAAAAAGAAAATAAAAATTAAATATTCTTATCTAACCATGCTTTAACACTTGCTTCTGGCAAGGATCCTGTAAACTCATCTATTATTTCGCCATTCTTAAACATTTTTACAGCTGGTATACTTGTTACACTATATTTTCCTGATGATTCAGGTGCTTGTTCAACATTTATCTTAACTAAAATAAAATCACCATCATACTCACTTTCTAATTTTTCTAGAACTGGTCCTAACATTTTACAAGGATGACACCATTCTGCCCAAAAATCTACAACAACTGGCAGCTCTTTAGATTTCTCAATTACATCTTCATTAAAATTATTATCTGTTACATCCATTTATATCACCTATATTAAATCAATAAGAATTTGGAAAAATCCATCATATATAAATTCTGTTAAAAATTAACTCTCAACCATTAATCTCTTAGTTTCTGCTCCTACTTCCCATAGACGCATTCTACCCTTTTTACCTTTAGGTACAAGATGATTTACTTTTTTAAGATGATCAATGATTTTTTTAGCTTTACCATTTGAAATTTTAAAGTATTTTGCAACATCTTTAATTGTTCTTGGTTCAGCATTAACAAATTCCAATACTTCATTCTCAACCCCATCAGGTAAAGCTTTTTTTGTTTTTGAAACTGCTTCTTCAACCTTTTCTTTAGCAGCCTTTGCAACTTTTGATTTTTTAGCAGCTTCAACATAGACATTATTCTCTTCTAAGATTTGTCTAACAACATGATGTGAGATTTCATAATTTTTTCCTTTAATTGGATTAATATCATCAAATCTTTTATGATGGTAATCAAAAATCATTTCTGCATATTCTAAAACTTTTCTAGGATTTTTACCTGCGCTCTTTACAATCAAATCCAAAGCACCTTCATTAAATTTATCAACAAAATTAGTTTTAATTTTTCTGTTAAACAATCTTCTTTTTAGCATTTCTTTTAACTCATCATGCCTTAAGGGTCTTATAGCTACAACCTTACTACCAACTCTTTCTTTGAAAGATTTTGAACAATTGTCTAAATGTTTAGAAATTTGAGCAATGATAATACTTTTAATAAATCTTTTATCAGGATTTTCCCATTTACTTCTTGCATTTAAGATTAATCTGGGATCTGTTGCCTGGAATTCATCAATTATCAATACAGGTTTTTCTTTTGGAAATTCTCTAAATGTAATTTTATCAAAGAAATTCCTTTTTTTCTTAAGTTCTTTTTCTAAACTAAACTTAGTTGGTAAATCATGTGCATCAAGAAAAATAAATTCATGATTCTTTAATATACGTTGAATTCTTAATAACATAGATGATTTCCCAGAACCAGTTAAACCATTAACAAAGCAAATATCTTCTTTAAGAATATGATTAACTATTTCTTTCTCTTGCTCTTTTAGTCCAATTAAATTAGGATTAGGCCTAATGTCTAATGGATTTTTTGTAAATTTAAGTTCATTATACCATGTCATAAGAACAGATTAAAAATGAAGGCATATATAAAGATTATGCTTAGTTAGAAATTAATTTGCTTTAAAATACATATTTTATTACTTTGTAGTCCCAAATAGTAGAAAATTAGAAAAATTTTATATATTGATAAATAAATAATTAATATATTATGAAAAAAAGTAGTAGATTATTAGTATTATTATGTTTCTTGTTATTCTCAATCATATTATTAACTCAAACTGTATCTGCAATTAAAATAAAGTGTAATACAGATGGTTCCATTAATATAAGAGATTCAACAAAAAAAAGTGATTTGCTTGCTCAAGTAAAGGAAAGCAGTGATCCTTATTTCCCAGTTGATGGAAAATGGATAGGTTATGAAAAACCAATTGGTCCAGTTATGGTAAAAAGATATAAGTTTGAATCTAAAGAAGGTATATTTGTACAGGGAACAACTACAAAATATTATCTCAAATTAGGAAAAAGAAGATATACAATAACATGTCCTGCATTTGTGTTTGCCTGCAACATATTAAACACAACAATTGAATCATGTTATATGCGTAATAATACATTCTATGCAAAATTCTTTATTGAAAACATTCCATTAATTGATAAAAAAGTATTAAGATTTGGTAGTCCCTATGGATTAGAATATAGAGTTGACTTAGAAAATGGTACAAGCTATTCTAAATCACCTATAAAACATAGAAAAGAGTTCAAAGAAATAGTAATGAGTCAAAAAAAATTAAAAAGAGGAAATAAATATAGTTTATTTTGGAATTCAACTTCTTCAGTAAACAGATTTTCTATGTTTTATGATTGTGAAAGAGGTAATTTTTACAGAAAAGCTGAATGTAAAGAAATGCCTACATGCCGTTATTCAGGAGATTGTATGAAAAATGAATATTGTGAACAAGGAATTTGTCAGGAATTAGATTGTAGAGAATGTGAATACATTTCAAAGAATAAGTGTAAAAAACATGAATGTTGTGATAATTCAGTTTGTAATGATAAAGAATCATGTCAAAAAAATAAGTGCATTGCACTAAACTGCACAGAAGCTGAAATTGTTGAAAATCATCAATGTATTTCTCTTGATTGTAAAGAAGATGAAGCAACTATTAACCATAGTTGTGTAAAACTAAAATGTTCAGAATACGAATCTGCTGTCAACCATAAATGTGAAATATTAAATTGTGAAGAAGATGAACATATTGTTAATCATAAATGTGAAAAATTAGATTGTAAATGGTATCAAAAACCATTAGCACATGATTGTGTTGGGGTTCTATATCACACAATTAATAAATATAAAGATGATAAAGAATAATAAAATAATAAAATAGGTGATAATATGAATAAAAAATTAGTAAATATTATGTTAATAATGGCTTTAACAATAACATTGATTATGGCAATAAATGCATTTGTAGCTTCTGCTCAAGATCCTGGGTTTGAAGTAGAAGGTGGAGAGATTACAGAAACATATGAAGATTTTGAAGATATTCCTGAAGAATTTCTTGAAGAAGCACTTGTTGAGGAAGAAATAATAATTGAAGAAGCAGGTATAACTCCTGACAGCCCATTTTATTTTGTAGATGAAATTATAGATACAATTACATTAGCAGCAGCAGAAGGAGAAGAAAAGGCAGAGAAAGCAGCAGAAATTGCAGCTGAAAAAGTTGCTGAAGCAAAATTAATGGCAGATAAAAATCTTACAGATGAAACATTAGAAGCATTAGAAAATGCAAATGTTTCTGGTCTTGTAGAAGGAGAAGTAAGTCCTGAACTAAGGGAATTAACAAAAGAAAAGATGGAATTTATTAATAAAATATTAGCAGAATTAGAAGATATAATTCCTGAAGATTTTGATGAAATAAAAGCATTAATTGATTCCCAAAAAACACAAGCAGACAAAAATAGAATTGCAGCTGATATTGCTGATAAAATAAGTGATTTATGCAATGAGCTTGCATTAGAGAATTATGATTTAATGTTAGAAGAACCAAGATGTGATCCAGAAAATGCACCTGAATGGTTAGGAAAATATATTGAAGAAGACATAAATAAAAGACAAGAAGAAGCAACCCAAATGGTATTAGAAATATTAACACAATGTATTGAAGATCCACGAGAATGTGATTGTGATAAAATCCCTGTAGAAAGTGAAAAAAGAAAGTGTAAAGAAAATTCTGCTTTAGCTGTAAGATGTGAATATGAACAAGACATGAAAGCATGTCATGAACTTGATGGAAAAGAAGATGAGTTTTTAGATGATTTACCTGAATTCATGAGAGACATTGTAATAGAAACATTTGAATCAAAACTTAATGAAAAAGAGGGAGAAATGTTTGATAAATTTGCCCCACCTGAATGTAAAAAAGCAGGTGCAACAACAAGGGAAGAATGCGAGGATATAATGATGGATATCCATGGACCACCACCAAAAGAATGTATGGAAGGTGGAGAATTTATTGGACCAGAAGAATGTGATGAAATAATGGAAGAATTACATGGTCCTACACCACCTGAATGTAAAAGAGATGGAGAATATATTGGAGAAGATGAATGTGGTGCTGCATTAGTTGCTGCTGGAAAAATGCCAAATGAATGTGTTAATGGAGGACAATTTATTGGTTTTGAAGAATGTGATGGAATGATGAAAGAATTACATGGACCACCACCAAAAGAATGTATGGAAGATGGAAAGTTTATTGGAGAAAATGAATGCAGAACAATTATGGATGAACAATTACGTAATAATAAAGCAGAATCACCAGAATGTTATAATGGAGACGTTTTCATTGGAAATGAGGCATGCCGTGCAATAATGGAGGGGTTATATGGAGATGAATGGGCTAAAGCAAGAGAAGAATCTCCTGAATGTTATGATGGAGATGAATATGTTGGAGATGAAGCATGTAGAGCAATATCAGAGGAGTTGTATGGAGATGATTTTACCAGTGGAAAAAAAGATTCTCCTGAATGTTATGAAGGAGATGTTTTCATTGGAGATGATGCATGCCAAGCAATAATGGAAGAATTATACCCAGATATGCATAAAGGGAAACAAGAATCACCTGAATGTTATGATGGAGATGAATATATTGGAGATGAAATTTGTCATGCTTTGATGGAAGCAAAGTTTGCAGCAGAAAAAAAAGGGATGGAAGGACCAGGATTTGGTGATCCAGATGACCTTCAAATAGATTGTACAAAATTAAGTGATGAAGAATGTCAAGAACTTAAATGGGAAAAAATGAGTGTAATATCACCAATGCGTCCAGGAGAAGAAGGAGATTCATTTGCAAAATATGGGGAAATGGAAAAACTTGGTTTTTTTAAACGAACTGAAAGTGGTCAGATGATGATTATGGGTGAAAATGGAGCAGAATACATAACAAAAGAAGATTTAGGTAAGATATATGAAAAATTTAAATCATCTGAAAACACAGAAGATAGAAATTATGATAGATTTAAAGATCTTACTAATGAAATAGATCAACTTGAAAGACAAAAAGAAGGTAATTATGATGACCATTTCATTGAAGACAAATATAATAAATATGATAAACAAGTAGATGAAGGATATCAAAATTACGACGAAGAAAGACATACAGACTATGAAGATAACAGATATCAAGATTATAATGATGGAGGATACCAAGATTATAATGATGAAGGATATCAGGACTATGATGATGGTGGATATCAAGATTATAATAATGGAGAATACAAAAATTATGATAATGGTGGAGATTACCAGAATTATAAAGATGAAGAGTATAATGATGCAGGATATGATGAAGGTTATGAAGAGTATGTAGAACCAGAGATTGAATATGAGAGTAATTCAAATAATTACTAAAATATTTTAGAATAATAGAAAAATTAAAAAAAAGTAAAAATAATCAAAATTTGCCAATTTTAAATTGTCTCGCCAACTATCTCCATGCTGAAGCATGGAGCACAACCTGAGCATAGCTCAGCTGTGCACAAAATATTACGCATTTTGTTGTACTAGTGGCTTGTAAATTAATAGGCAAATTTTCATTCTTTCAAATTAAAGCGAACTGTGCCATACATCCACAACTTGAAAGATGTAGTCTTAGGGCTTTAATTTGAAATCACATCCTAAAGTGATTTTTTATTTCAGTTGTTACCTTATCAAATGCTTCATTTAATGCATTTGCTAGTATCCACCCACTTGTTCCTGATCTGAACATATTTTTAGGATCAGTTGCTTTAACAGTAACAGAATATTTTTTCTTTTCTTCTTTTTCTCTGTATGTTTTTATGTGCACAGAAATAGAAGTTTGTTCATCCTGTAACAAAGTTTGAATTTTTTCATGGTTCTTTGAAGAGATTTCATTTAATATATCTCTTTCTTCTTCATTTAAATCTCCGATTCCAGAATATTGTATAGGTTCCATTGTATAATCCTTAACACATTCAAGATATATAAAACTTATGAAATCAATAGTAATAATAGCACAATAAAACTTAAAATCTGTTTAATTTTCATTATTAAATTAAAAAAGAAAGAATAAATCAATTAAAGATTTAATTTATGTGAATATTGATCCCTCATTTGTTTTAGTTGAGAATCAGTTGCAATGTCTTCTAATATTCTATATGCAGCTTTCCATGCACCATTGTGAGGAACAGTCGCCATTGCTGTTTTTCTTAATTCTGCAGCAACAATAGGATCTCTTATTTTTTCAAAGGCTTCTTTTAAGCTATCAGGATTATTGACATTATCAATACCAATAACAGCACCTATTTCATTTAATCTTTCTACTCTTGATTCTTGATCATCAACATTCCTTTTTTGAGGATAAAGAATTGTTGGAACACCTAAATGCAATAATTCACTCACAGAATTATATCCTGCAGCACTAACAGCCCCATCAAAGCCATTAAACATTTCTACAATTGGATAATGAACTATAACCCTTCCTCTTTCTCCAAATGCAGGACGTTGTCCTTGATGTAAGGTACCTAAACCAACATATATCATAACATCATCTGTTCCAATTGAATCAATAATCTTAGCAATAGTACCATTATGTTTTTTATCACCACCACCACCGGCAGTCACATAAATATTAGAGCAATCTGGATCCATTTGAAAAGTTGATTGAACTCTTTCTCGATCTAATGCTTCACTTTTGTCTCTAATCATAATATTTCCAACATGATGTAACCTATCTTCTAACCCAGTGGGAACAATCAGTTGAGTTCCCTCAGGATGTGGAGCAATAATAACATTATATTTAGGCATGTAATCTAGAAAATCTGAAGTAACCCTTTCACTCCTTCTTTCTCTATAAATAAAAACAGGAGTATGGACTCTATCAAGAATATCTGAAACCATAAACTCCTTTAAATATCCTGTTGTGTTGTTGTCAAGTATCAATATATCTGGATTAATTTCTTCCATTATTGAAAGAGACACTCTTTGAGCAACCCCTTCAAAATTATTTTGAGCATTTCGAAATTCACCCATAAATTCAGGAAGAAGTCTTTTAATAAGATGATAAGACGGTATTTTAAAACTAATAAATTTTTCTCTATGAGCAACACTAACTGCTTCACTGCTGGTTAATAAAAATATTTCAGGATCAATATTTGCAGCTTTTGCAAGAGATTTAATTCTTCTAGATATTGCCATTGTTCTTGTAATATGTCCCATTCCAGTCCCATTACAAGAATAAGCTAAGACTCTTAATTTTTTCTCTACCATTATTTAATTCCCTACTACCTGAGTAAATAATTTATGATAATCAGAAGCAACACGTTTAGCATCAAAACTAGTTTCAGCCCCTTGTCTACAACTATACCTCTCTAATTCACTTAAATGCCCAATTAAGGATTTTGCTTCCTCAAGATTATCAAATAAAAAACCACTATTTCCAGTATCCACAATCTCAGTAGCTGAACCATAATTAAAAGCTAAAACAGGAACACCACATGCCATTGCTTCTACTATTACTCTTCCAAAAGGTTCTTTCCAACTTCTATCTTCAAAACCTGAAAGGAATAAAAAGCCCTTAGAATATTTTAATAGATCTTTTTTTTCATCTTCATTAGCGTTCCCAAAATAATGAACCCTCTCAGATTCTAGATAAGGTTCAATTTGATCTCTTAAATATTTAGAACCACCTTTGCCTTTTCCTCTTTCAATTGGGGTACCTGCAATAATTATATCATCATCAGTTTCATTTAATACGAGTTCTATTGCAGTTTTCTGTCCTTTTTTTTGTGATATTCTGCCAACAATAATAAAATAATCTTTACCATTTTCTTTAATATTACGCAAAACATCTAAACCAGGATCAGAATCAGCTTGTGAAAGAACTAAAGGTGAATAAGGGTAAGCAGAAACATCAATCCCATATGGAAGAACTTGAACATTTTGTAAATCACCATATTGTGCCATATGATTAAAACAATGAGCAGTGAAATGAAATCGATCACCTAATCTATTCAAAACTTTAACTTTTCCAGGACTACTATTAAAAGTATGTAAGCTAGTAACAACAGGAATGTCCCTTGTCCCTTCCTTTAATTCATTAAGAAAATCAGGTTGAGGAAGTCTACTATTAATAAGATCAATTTTCTCTGATGTAATAAGATCTGAAACAAGAAATAATGCATTCATCCTATATTCTTTTTCTAAGTTTAATTTTCTTCTCTCGCTTACAGAAATATGTTCACCGCGAGTTGCAAATTCAGTACCTGGATGTAGAATAACATTTTCTAAATCACTTACATCGGAATCCCCAGGTGCAATTAAATGAATTTTGTGTCCATGTGCAGGCATATATTTTAAAAAATCATGAATTCCCCTTTGGGTTCCACCATATCCTTCAAAAGGAGGCACAGGTAAGGTAGGTGGGGCAATTACTAGTAGATTCATTTTATCATCTTCATTTAATTTTTTTGTTTAAAAGCATATTTTACACTTCTCAATTATTTGAAAACACAATATTTGATTAATACTATAAATAGTTCATTTTATATGAATATTAAGAGCGAAGAATAATAGTTCTATTTTTAAATTTATTGGAAGTTCAAATTATTAAAAAAACAAGAAGATATTATAAAATATATTTTATAGTAGAAAGTATAGAAACATTTATAAACTATATATTATAATATAGTGTGTACTGGCCATTTTTGGCAGGAGAAAATAATGTGAGGACCCCTTCCCGCTATTTTTCTCCTTTTATTATCAATTGAATCTTACAATCACTAATGAAATACAAAAGTGAAATAATCATATTCAAAAAACTACTACACAAAAATGAAACAAAAGCTTTATATGTCAAAACTCAAATTAAAAACACCATGGGGTGTTATTAATTAAGAAGCCAATTTCTGCAACAATAGATGAAGATCTAATTAAATGGGTCAATGAAAAATTAAAAGATAAGACTAAGTTTAGAAACAAATCTCACTTAATTGAAATAGCATTAGAGAAATTGAGGAAAGAACTAAAATAATTATTAACACTGAAAAATTATTAAAATTTATTATACTAAATAAGAGGTAAACTATGCCAGGACTTTACGAAGGGAAAAAAGATTGGGAACATGATGTTATAAGAGAGGGAGAAGAAAATATCCTATACATTTATGTAGAAGGAATTAGCTTTTCCCCTTCAATAGAAGATTATGATACAGTCATGTCTAAAGTAATGGATGTTTTAACTCAAGTTAGTGGTATTACAAAAATTGTTTTTTCTCAAAAGCGTGAATACGAATATGATTATGGACAAACTAAAATATTAGTAGAGATTGCAGATATTTATAAAAAAATATCAAGAGAAAAAAATATTTTTAGTTATAATGCACTTGGTTTAGGTCAACAAAATGTTCAGTACATTAACCAAAAATATGCAGAGCTTCAAAATCTTTCATTTAAAATGTTAAAAAGTGATCCAATTGGAGCTTATGTTGATTTAACAAGAGCATTAAGAAGAGAAAGAATAGACATAGAGAAAGTTACAGATCCAAAATTCGGAGAGATTGTAAAAAGATATTCTTCAATTATTTCATATTTAATATCATTATTAGATAAAACAAGTTTAATTGAACATGCTAAACCTTACCTCCCTGGATATAAAGTAGGAGATAGAAGCATTTATCGTTATATATTTACTCCAACAATTAAACCTGATTTTATGTTTACAAAATTAATGGCAACTATCCCACCAGATGCAGAAGAAATTGATAGTTATACAATTGGAGATGATACTGACGTTACAGTTTTCAAATTTTCAGATGACATTAAAATTCTTTATCATTTAATGCCACCTGAGTTTAAATTAACAGAGGATAAATATGAATTATTAGATTTAGCTAGAAAAATAATGGCTGAACATAAACCAAGAGAAGAAGAGTTTACAGATCCAGAAAGAATGCGACAAGTTTTCTATAACATTGGTCATGATTTAATGGAAGAACTATCAAAATCAAAAAATATAATGTTAAGAACAAAAGAAATTGATAAATTAACAGAAATACTAGTTAGATACACAGTTGGTTTTGGACTAATTGAAGTATTACTACAAGACGAAAAAGTACAAGATATATCCATTAATAGTCCATTAGGTAAAATACCTATGTTTATTGTACATGGAGACCATGGTGATTGTTATACAAATATAGTCCCAACAAAAAATGAATCAGAAGGTTGGGCATCTAAGTTAAGATTAATATCTGGAAGACCATTAGATGAAGCAAATCCAATATTAGATACAGAACTTGAATTACCTAGTGCTTCTACAAGAGTTGCTGTAATTACAAAGCCATTAAACCCAACAGGATTAGCATACTCATTTAGACGTCACAGAGATAAACCATGGACCTTGCCATTATTTATTAAATACAAAATGATAAATCCAACTGCAGCTGGATTGCTTAGCTTTTTAGTAGACGGAACAAGAACAATGTTAATTGCTGGAACAAGAAGTGCAGGAAAAAGTTCATTATTAAGTGCAATGTTAGTTGAAATTATGAGAAAATACAGAATTATTACAATTGAAGATACATTAGAATTACCAACTAAACCATTAAGAGAACTTGGTTTTAATATTCAATCAATGAAAGTTGCATCAGCATTAGCAAAAGAATCAACAGAGATAGATGCTTCAACTGGAATCAGAACTACATTAAGATTAGGAGATTCTGCATTAATAGTAGGAGAAATTAGAAGCAAGGAAGCAGTAGCACTTTTTGAAGCAATGAGAGTAGGAGCAGCTGCAAATGTTGTTGCAGGAACTATCCACAGTGATAGTCCATATGGAATTTATGATAGAGTTGTTAATGATATTGGAATTCCAAAAACAAGTTTTAAGGCAACTGATGTTTGTATTGTTGCAAATCCAATAAAAAGTGCAGATGGTTTACATAAATTTAGAAGAGTTACTCAAATTACAGAAGTAAGAAAACATTGGGAAAACGATCCATTAGCAGAAGGTGGATTTGTAGATTTAATGAAATATAATGCAGACACAGATGAATTAGAAGTTACTGATGATTTACAAAATGGTGAATCAGACGTATTAAAAGCAATAGCAGGTAATATTAAAGATTTTGCAGGTGATTGGGATTCTGTTTGGGATAATATAATGTTAAGAGGAAAAATCAAAAAAACATTAGTTGATGAAGCTGAAAGAGTTAAAGACCCAAACATATTAGAAGCAGAATTTGTTATTAGATCAAATGATATGTTCCATAATATTTCAGGAAAAGTAAAAAATGAAACAGGAAAATTAGATAGTAAAAAAATATTTTTTGAATGGTATGAATGGTTAAAAAGAGAATTAAGAAAAAAACAGTAATAACTTAGACCAAGCATGAAAAAAACAAAAATAAAAAGTTGTAAACATGACTTCACAAGAAGTCCAGGACTTACTGGAAAGATATAAGGGTAAATTAGAGAGTGAACTAGGTCCAACTGTAAAGGGTAGTGATAAACCAATTACTTCTGCTGATTATGAAACATTTAGAAAAGAGATGATGCCTGCAAGTGCATCTATTTATGAAAAATTATGTGGTTTTTCTGGAAAACTTATCAAATTAAAACCAGACAAAAAAGAATCAGATCAATTACAAGAATCAATTGATACAGCACATCTTAAAGTTGATCCTGCAGGTACAACTAGTTTTTCAATTCTTGCACCAGTTACAATAGGATTACTAGGAGTAATGTTAGGTATTTTTATACCAGGATTATTAGGAAAACCTTCTTCAACTTTTTTTATTGTTGTTAGTTTATTAACAGCTGCAATATTAATGTTCCCATTAAGAAATTATCCAAATGTTATTGCCACGACTTTTAGAATGAAGGCTAGTAATGAGATGATATTATGTATTTTTTATTTAGTTACATATATGAGGCATACACCCAATTTAGAATTAGCAATTAAATTTGCTGCAGATCATTTAACTGGACCATTATCTTTAGATCTAAGAAAAGTTTTATGGGATGTTGAAACACAAAAATACAATAATGTAAAAGATTCAATGGATCATTATTTAGAAAAATGGCGGAAATATAATATAGAGTTTATTGAAGCATTTCATTTAATTGAATCATCACTTTATGAAAGTGGAGAATCAAGAAGACTTGAATTATTAGAAAAATCATTAGATGTAATTCTAGACGAAACATATGAAAAAATGTTGCATTATGCTCATAATCTAAAATCACCTATAACAATGTTGCACATGTTAGGGGTAGTTTTACCAATATTAGGATTAGTTATATTACCTTTACTTGTAAGTTTTATAGGGGGTGTTAAATGGTATTACATTGGAGTATTCTATAATGTTTTACTGCCATTAGGAGTTATGTATTTAGGAATGACTATTCTTGCACAAAGACCTTCGGGTTATGGAGATACAGATGTTACAAAAATGTTACCTTCATTAAAACAAAATAAGGTTAATTTTTTTAGTAGAGAAATAAATATTAAACCATTACATATTTGTATTTTCATAGCAGTTATATTTTTATTAATTGGTTTTTTCCCTTTAATTGCTAATATGGCGGGAATGAGTGATTGGGGCATTGGTCCAGCTGGAGATAAAACTTCTGCTTGCAACAAACCATATTGTTTCTTAGATTATAGAGAAAATGATACAACAGGAGAATTAGTAGGTCCTTTTGGAATTTTCTCTTCAATATTAAGTTTAATGATTCCATTAGGGATAGCAATAAGCTTAGGTTATTATTATAAACTTAAGTCGAAAAATGTAATTGAGATAAGAAATAGAGCAAAAAAATTAGAAAATGAATTTGCATCTGGAATATTTCAATTAGGTAATAGATTAGGGGATGGAATACCAGCTGAGACAGCCTTTGGTAGGGTATCATCAATGATGCAAGATACAGAACCAGGTAAATTCTTTGAAAAAGTTAGTATCAATATTAACAAATTAGGATTAGGAATAGAAGAAGCAATTTTCAATCCTAAAGTTGGTGCAATATTATCTTTCCCTTCTAATATGATAACAAGTTCAATGAAAGTTCTTGTTCAATCTGTTAAAAAAGGACCAAAAGTTGCAGCACAAGCTTTAATTAATATTTCAAGATATATTAAAGAGATCCATAGAGTTGATGAAAGATTAAAAGATTTATTAGCAGATGTTATTTCTTCAATGAAATCTCAAATTAGTGTTATGACTCCTGCAATTGCTGGCATTGTAATTGGTATTACTTCTATGATTACCAATATTCTTGGTAAGTTAGGACCATTACTTAAAGGACAAGGAGGAGAAGGTGTTCCAATGGGAGCAGGAGTTAATGATTTATTTGGAATGGGTATTCCAACTTATTTTTTCCAGATTGTAATTGGTCTTTATGTTGTACAAATTATTTACATATTAACAGTAATGGTCAATGGTATAGAAAATGGTGCAGACAACTTGAGTAAATCTTATTTATTAGGAAGAAACTTAATCAGAAGCACAATATTGTATGCTGCAATTAGTTTAATTGTTATGATAATATTCAATGTAGTTGCAACAATGGTAATAGGCACAATCTTTACTTCTGGAATTTAGGGGTTAATTTAGTTCTTAATTTTATGAATATATTAAGTATGGGGCCAAAAAATCCAACAACAATAATGATGGGAGACGGTCAAATTCTTAAAGAATTTGCCCTATGCAACATCCCGAAGGGACAACCCCTGTCGCATCTCCACCATTGTTGTTGAATTTTTCCTTTAGGAAAAACATCACCATTGACGCAGACCAGCCGAGGGATGGCTCCTTCGGAGTGGCTGGTAGGACATTTTACGAAGTAAAATGGCCGTCTGCTGTCAGTTGTGGTGTTGTTTTTCCTACAATAATTAAATTAATTATTTTTTCAATAAGATTATAAAAATCCCAAAGAAAGAGGGTGGCAGCAATTGCTGCACACCATGGGTAGAGATGATAGATGGTTTAAAGGCTTAAGAACTTTAACACGAAAACACTGAATAAGCTGAATCGTTAAAATAGTTGATTTATCAAGCTATTTCAACTGATACATTATTTAGTGATTTTCTTCTAACTTGTTGTCTCCATAACAAATCATCGACTTCTTTAATATGTGAGGAATAAGTATCCCAACCAACATAATGATCTTGTGTAAACATATTTTTTATTTTTGATATCATTTTTATCACCTTATTTAAGCATAAGCTTCTTCTGCATTGAATGATAATACTTCAAATGGACCATTTTCATCAATTGCATTTTGTTTTTTAACATACATTTTTATTTTTCTGATTTCCTTTAATTCATTCCGATTTATGAATTCGTAAAAACTTAACATTATAGACACCCCCATTTGTTTGTTGCTGTTGATAATTTCATGATTTGATTCATGAACATTGTTTCAATTGTTTCATGTGTGATGTCTGAACATCCTAAGTGTGTATTATATGCCATTTTAGCACCTCCAACAACCATATTTGGTCTACACTTTACTATACCAAAACCCCTTTATATACCTCACACCACCATGTCTAGTGCTAACGCTCAAAACAGCTAATATTAAAGAATTCAACACATACAAGAGCTCTAAGCCAGTGGACAAGTCATTATTTTCATAAAAAAAGTGTAAAGATTATAAGTAAAAATTAAAAATAGAAAGATAATGATTATAATCAAAAAGAAAAATGGGGCTGCGGGGATTTGAACCCCGAACACCTAGATCTCCGATAATCATTGGCATAAGCCTCATAAGATCTATTATGCCTATCTGGAACTTCAGTTTCACTTTGCTAAAAAGCAACCTAGTGCTCTCCCAGATTGAGCTACAGCCCCTTATAAAATAGGATGATGCCTAAGTTTGTTTATAAATGTTACTATATTTTAATATGGTAACAGTTTGAAATTTACTTCAAAACATCATTATATTTATATAGGAAAGTTTTGAATAAAATTCAAAAGCTTTTGTTAAAATTACTCTATAAATTCTTCTTTAACTTCTGGTTCAGTAGGAGCAGCTGGTTGTTCAGGTTCAGCAGGTGCTTCAGCACTAGGTTCAGCAGCAGGTGTTTCTCCACTTCCTGCTTCAACTACTTCTAACTTACCAAACTTACCAGTTGAAAGTTGTTTTTCTCCTTGATATTCTCCAACCCAACCATTGCTAATCTTAACAGTATCCCCTTCATTAACCTGATCAGCTTGTTCATTCCAAAGTGTAACTTTAACTTCTCCTGTATCATCAACAAGTACAGCATTGCAAACTTTTCCAGTTTTACCAAACTTTTCAAATTCTCTAGCTTCACCCTTGTCTTTGATTTTTCCAACTAATTCTACGTTTCCTTGTCTTACTTGTAATTCATTAATTTTCATGGTGCTAATCCGAATAAGTTGTTTATTTAAATAGTTTATCAAAATGCTTATAAATAAGTAAATATATAAATTATAATATTGTGTATAGGAGTATAAAAAAGGGGATTAAATGAGAAAAAAGAATAAATCTGAAAATATAAAATTTATTACTTCTTTATTCCTGATTCTTATAGTTCTAGTTAGTTTAATTTTAGTATTTGATTTAATTGCTGATAAAACTGATCTTACTGGAAAAGTAAGAGATGTTTACAAAGGGGCAATGAATCCTGAAAGATTTGAAGACAACACTTACGAAAGACTAAGTATTACCCAAGATAAATTACAGAAAGAATTAAGAGCAATAAAAAACATAAGGGCATCAGATTATGGAGTTATAGATTTATTAAGAACAGCAAGAGAAAAAATGGAAGAAGCTTCTTATTGTCAAGAAGCTGAAGATGCTATTGGATATAAATATAATTTTCAACCAGATTTAGAAAAAATAGAATATGTTTATTGTGCTGATATTGATAAAAATAATGGAGAAAATCCATTTAAACAAAGCTCTAATGTATATTATTATTCTATGTATGATATTAGTCCAGATTATTCTGTATTTCCTACAGGACCAGAACAACCACCAACAGAATATAACATACTAAGCCAGGGTTGCCATAAAATAATTGATAAATGTAAAACAGAAAATCAACAATTTTTGTATGAAGCTGAATGTGATCCTGTTAAAGAAGTTCCAACATTTAGAGTAGTTAATTGTCAAGAAAAATTTGGTGAAGATTTTACTTGTATAAATGGGGCATGTATTGAAGTTATTGAAGAACCAATAATAGTTGAAGAATGTGGTAATGATATTTTAGAAAATAATGAAGAATGTGATGATGGTAATTTAGATAATGGTGATGGTTGTAGTGAAGAATGTGAAGTTGAAGAATATTGTGGAGATGCAATTATTCAAGAATTATTAGAAGAAGAATGTGATGATGGTAATTTAATAGAAGGTGATGGTTGTGATGAAGAGTGTAATATTGAAACACCACCACCTGATTTAATAATAGGAATTATAAATGAAAATGCTGTTAGTGAATATTGTGTAAACTTTTATGTTTTTGAAGTTTGTAACATTGGAGAAAGTACTGTTGAAGAAGAAATTGAAATCAGTCTACAAGCAAATGGGGAAATATCTGTTTTTGAATATGATCCAATAGACGGGTTAGAACCATTTGAATGTGATTTAATAAAAAACCCACCAAAAACACATATTTTCAAGTTTACAACATTAGATTCTATAGATAATGTTATGTTTAGTGTTGACCCAGATAATGAAATAAACGAAGCAGATGAAACAAATAATCTAAAAGCTCAGCAAATTTACTCAGGAGATAATTATTATTATGAACCTAATAATCTTGAAGAAGATAATATTTGTAGTGCATGGTGTTATGATAGTGATAATGGAAAAAATTGGTGGCAAGCTGGAACTACTACATTTTTATACAACCAAGAAATGGATTATAAAAGCGATATATGTGATAAATATTATGGTTATCCTAATCAAGCTGTTTTAACAGAATATTATTGCCTAAATCCAATTTACAAATTAGATAATGGATTATTTCCATACCCTGCTCTAAAAAAAGAATTAGATTGTACAATACTAGATGCAAAATGTGAAAATGGTGCATGTGTTCCTATTGATAATAATCAATTAAGTTGTCAAGATTTAGAGGGAGATTCAGACCCATGGACTTATGGAGAAGTTCTTTACACATCCATAGATGGAGAAGATTTTGTTTTACAAGATGAATGTTATAATAATAATGAGAAAGTTAATGATTATTATTGCGAAGATGAACAATTAGCAGATTCTAGTCATTATAATTGTGTTTATATGAATGCATTATGTCAAGATGGAGCATGCGTAGAAGTTGATGAACAAAATACTTGCCAAGACAATCAACCTGAAAATGATCCATTTGTTTATGGTACTTTAGAATTTCATAAATTCACAGGTGAAACAGATTATTATGGTGATGGTTGTTCATTTGATAGGCATGAAGTTTTTGAAGATTATTGTAATGGTGAAGGGGTACCTGACCAAATAAGTTATGATTGTACACAAGATGAAAATGAATTTGGAGCATCATTATGTGTTGAAGGTGCATGTGTTTATCCTAACCCAGATTTAATGGTATGTGATGAAGTATGGGATGAAGGATTAGATTATTATAATAAAGGAAAAGTTGAATCAGTAAGTATGCATGGAGTCAAAGATAAAAATGTAGATACATGTATACCTGGTAATAATTTATTAATTGAATATTTTTGTGTTGATGAAGAATTACACATGACGGAACCATATGATTGTGGTTTAGAAGGTATGACTTGCTATAATGGAAGATGTACAACCCCTGATGAAAATCTTAAATTTTGTGAAGAAGTAATGACTGAAGAAGGAACACAAGTACAATACACAAATGAATTTGGCCTTAACACATGGTTAGAAACAACATGTGTTGATGATGATGAAGATACAACTAATTTAGACGTATATGATTTTGATGATGATCCAGAAAGTAACACTTTAGTTACTTTTTCATGTAATGGAAATGATATTGAATATGAGGTAACAGATTGTGCACAAACAGGTGGGGTTTGTTATGAAGGAGAATGTGTTACTCCTGATTTTAATTTAGTTTCTTGTAATTCCCCACAAGAAGAAGGAGATGGTAATGATCCATTTACTGATGGTTATACTGAACAAACTGATGAGTTTGGAATTGAAAAAAAGAAGTGGGATGATTGTGAAGATGAATATGAATTACAAGAATATTATTGTGTTGGAGATGAATATGAAGATATTTATATTGATTGTGCTGATTATGAGATGAAATGTTATAATGATATTTGTCAAGAACCTAATCTAGATTTAATTGAATGTGTTCATGTAGAATATTCAGATGAGGATCCAGTTATATTCACAAATGAATTTGGTGATGCAACTTATAATTATGATATATGTATTACAAATTCATATGGTCAATTCTTATTAAATAATCCCAATTCAGGATACAATGGACAAAAAGAGGTTTACAATGAAGTAGCACAATACATGTTACAATATACATGTAATGAAGACAATAGTTTAGGTAAAAATGTTGTGGATTGTGAAGAGCAAGGCAAAGTATGTTATGATGGTTTATGTGTTACACCTGATCAAAATTTAATTAATTGTGATGATCAAACTAGTGAAGATAAAGAATTTTTTGAAGACGATCCACAAGATCCATTCCTTGAAGGTTTTTCAAAAGAAACAAACCAATATGGTCAAGAAACAGGTTATTGGGATTATTGCCAAAATCAAGAAACAGTTAGTGAAGTTTATTGTAATGGAGATGAAATTGATTTTATTGAAATTGATTGTGTACAATATGAGATGATGTGTAATTCTTGGAGTGGTTCGTGTCAAGAATATGATGAATCATTATCTGAATGTTTTAAAAGTGATAATGGTGATCCAAATACACCTGGTTATGGTTATGTAATAGATGGTTTTGGAAATATGAATGATGGTTTTGATAAATGTAAAGGAATTAATAAAGTTCGAGAAGGCATTTGTATTGGAACAGAACCAGATGATGAAACAATAGATTGTGATCAAGGATTAAAATGTAGAAAATTCTGTGATGAAAATAATGAATTTATTGGAAGTGCATGTACAAATCCAAATAATGAAGATAACATGTGTGAAGGAGAAGAAGTAGAAATTGAAGAGGAAGAAGTTATTGAAGAAGTACCTACAGAACCATAATATTTTAGTTTAATTTTAAAATTACTTAATAATTAATTTCTTTAAAAAACATTTATAAAATATAAGGGAAAGAATTATATACTAGAATATACATATAATACTATGGGGATAGTGAGTAGACTCGACTTTAAATCAAGTGGTGCAATCTTAATTACATTAATTTTCTTTTAACATGGACACTACACCCTGTTATTACACTCACAAGGAAAATAAAATGGCTTTTAAACATCTATTTTGGTTGGAAAGTGAAGATTTGAGTGATTCACAAATTTTACAAAGAATTGCTCTAGCTAGAGATAGGAATAATGACAAGTTTGAGTTTAAAACAAAAGATGGTTCTAAAGTAAAAGTACACATAAATAGAGAATATAAACATTACGAAGATATTGAATGTGGTATCTTAGATTAAAAGCTATCAGTTTTCCTTAAAACAATAGGGGGTGAAACATGGCAAACTTATATCCAGCAGTAAGGCTCTCTTATGAGAGGAGCTGTAGAGAAGAAAAACAAAAGAATCTAAAAGAAATTACAATAGCATTTATTGGTTCAATGCTAATTGTATTATTTGTACCAACATGGACTTTGAAGTTTCAAATGTGGGGAGCATTATTAGTACTATATTTTGCAATGATACTATGAGAAAAAAAGACTAAATAATACATTTACACCTGTTTCTAAATATGAGAATATCAAATTACAATAATATTAAAGAAATAATAAAAAATTAAAATAATGTTTTTAATTTATCTTTTAACTCTTCAATTTTAACTCTTTCTTGCTTAGTTGTATCTCTATTCCTCAGAGTAACGCAACCATCTTTTTCAATTGTTTCAAAATCAATAGTTAAACAATAAGGTATCCCTGATTCATCTGCTCTTGCATATCTTCTTCCAACACTCCCTGATTTATCATAAAAGCACACAAACTCATCTTTTAACATATTGTATACTTCCATGCCCTTATCATTTAGCTTATTAACAAGAGGAAATACACCGACTTGAATAGGAGCTAATTTAGAATGTAATTTCAATACAACATTGCCCCTTTTTTTATCATCATGATAAGCATCAAACATAAATGCTAAAAATGCACGATCAGTTCCTTGTGATGGTTCAATAACTCCTGGCAAAACTTTTTTCTTTGATGCTTCATCAAATAATTCCATTTTTTTCTTAGAATGTTTTTGATGTTGTTCTAAATCAAAGCTTCCTCTGTTAGCCATACCATGTATTTCTTGCCAACCAAATGGAAATTTATATTCAATATCAAAACATGCACTACTATAATGTGCTACTTCATCTTTAGTATGTTCTCTTAATCTTAAATTTTCTTTTTTAATTCCAAAATCAACAAACCATTGATATTGTTGCATTAACCAATAAGCATGCCATTCTCCTAATAGATCAATTTTTAACATGTCTTTGATCTTCATTTTATTGTGAGCTTTTTTCTTTTTATCTTGCATTTCTGCAGTCAAAATTTGAAATTCATAATTTTGATCTTTTTTTCCCAATAAACTGCATTTCTTTTCGTCTGGATGAATAAAATATTCTAATTCCATTTGTTCAAATTCTCTACATCTAAACAAAAAGTCACGAGGAGAAATTTCATTTCTAAAAGCTCTACCCATTTGTGCAATTCCAAATGGCAGCTGAACACGAGCTGTCTCTGTGATTAATTTAAAATTAGTAAATATTAATTGTGCTGTTTCTGGTCTTAGATAAGCAACATTTTCATCTTTTTCAACTGGACCTACAAAAGTCTTAAACATTAGATTAAATTCTCTAGCTTTGCTTAGTTCTCCTTTACAAGCAGGACATTTAAGGTTATTTTGTTTAATTAATTTATCAAGGCCTTCTTTAGGCATACCTTCTGCCATTACATTTAATTCTTCTTCTACAAGATGGTCTGCCCTATGCCTTTGATTACATTTATTACATTCTACTAATAAATCTCCAAAACAGCCAACATGACCAGAAGCTTGCCAAACTTTTTGATGAGAAACAATGCTACCATCAATACCAACAACATCTTGTCTTGATTGTACAAACCTTTTCCACCATTGTTGTTTTATATTATTTTTAACTTCAACACCTAATGGTCCATAATCAAAGAATCCTGATAATCCACCATAAATCTCACTATTCTGATAAACAAACCCTTTCTTTTTACAGAAAGTTGCCATGTTTTCAATGTTTGTATCTGTCATGTTATTCACCTAGTATTTATTATTAGTTTATATTATTTATTATTTACTTATTTTAAAATATCAAAAATAATAACAATGGCCAAGCGAACCGAAGGTGAGTAGGTCTTTTTGAAAAAAAGACAGTCTGTGCCTATGTTGTTGTTATTTTCTACACCTATAATTTCAGTTAAAATAATATTCTCTAACTTTGCTCTTTAATCAGCCTTTTCAGTGCTTCAAATGCTTTAGCTGCACTATTTTCTTTAATAATAAATGTTAGTTCTGTAAAGGTTGAGACAACTTCAATTGCATTTATATTTTCCCATGTTAATGCTTTTGTTGCAATATAAAACAATCCAACAGATTCAACTGCTTCAGGAGGAATATTAATAGTAACACTAGCTAAGTCTTCAATTTCAGACTTAATCTCAGCTGATTTAAAGACTTTTTTTATTTTTTCTTTATTTCTTTTATTTGTAATAAGAGTAATTTCATGAAATCCTTGTGTAACTGTTAGAATATCATTTTCTTTTGTATTAAATAGCTCATAAAGCTTACTTATTTTTGCTTGTATTCCTGGCATTTTCTTAACAGTAATTTCATATAAGTCTGATCTTAAACTAACATCAGAATTCTTATCAAATTTTGCTCTATTAATGACTGTTTTCTCTAATTTTTCTCCTAATCTTCTAATAGCCATCATTACAGCTGAAAATTTAACTTTTTGCCCCATTTCTTGCTCAACTTCTGATGTTATCTCCTCAGCTAATGCAGCCACATTAACAATACCTCTAACTAAAGCTTCCTGTAAGAAAGGTTTTCTTTCAATTACTTTTTCAACTGTTCTTGCTATTGTTACCATTTATTTCACCCTTGATTTAATCAAATTAAATTTTTGTAAACAAAAAACAACAACATTGGCCAGGCGAGGCGTTAGCCGAGTAGGATATTTTCCAAAGGAAAATATCCGTCTGTGCCATCATTGTTGTTGTTTTTATCAAAACCATAGCAATTATATTTAAACATCAACAATACAACCTGTTAATAATATCTCATTTATAAAGTTTTCTGTAAAATAATTAACATTAAGTTATTATAATATGCTTGTTTACTAGGTATTAAGAGGTTTGGGAATAAAAAATGACAGTAGGCATGATAAATAATATGGTGGAAATATGCAAGAATATGATACAGATAACATGGACAGAATCAACATCGCATGGATTACTTCATGCAGAGAGATTGGGTTAGATGAAAAAATAGGGAGAGAAATAATTGATCCCCAAACTGGATTTAATTATGGCTACAGAACAGGAAGCTTAGAAGCACTTGCCAGATTATTAGAAGAAGATAATTTATTTTCTAGAAAATTTAACTTAGTTGCTGTAATTCTTGATGATAATAATGAACAATATAATAGTGCTTGGAATGAATCAGAACTTTGGCCAAGAGATATTACTATCCCATACAGAAAAAATGGAGACTCAACATCAGAAACACACACACTAGAAGACATAACTGTAAGTATACCTTCTCAACCCTGGAAAGACCTAAGAAGAAACAGACAAGAAGGAGAAACAAGAAAAGAATTTAGACAAAGAAAAGCATTTGCAAAAGCTGAATATGAAACACAGATGCTCAGAACATTAGAATCAAGAGAAGTTGATTTATTAGTCTCAGACAGTTACACAACAATATTCAATGGAACAATGCTTAGTAATTATAGAGGAAGAATCATTAATGTACATCCAGCAATAACTGAAGTTGGCAATCCATATAGACTACCAGGATTAACACCAACAAGAGATGCATACACAAGAGCAAAACATGGATGGGTTATTGTAGACGATAAATACAGAGTTGATATACCAGAAGGAGATGAAATCCAAGTAAATTATGATGGGGAACAAAGAACTGCAATTAAAGTTCCAGCTTACAATACAACAGGAGTTACAGTACATGTTGTTAGTGAACAAGTTGATAATGGTGAAGTTATCATGAATCAAGAATATCAATTTAATCCCGAAACAATAACTTCAGAAGGCATCAGAACAAGAAATTATGAAATCAAAAGAGAATTATTACCTGCAGCCATTCAACATTATACAAATGATTCAACAATTAAACAATTAATGATGCATGAAAGACATAAAAGATTACAAAAAATAGCAACAGGTGTAAGATGATTATAGAACAAGAAATAATTACAATAAGACAAAGAAGACAAGAAATAGTACAAGTATTGAAAAATGCAAGAGAACAAAACATAATTAAAGATATAATTAGTGTTAACATTCACGACAGCAATGCGTTTATTTTTAATTTCCAAGATAACAACCAAGAAATTCAGAACTTAGATATTGCAAATGTTGAACCATTCAATAATTATATCTTTCAAAAACTTAGAGAAAACAATACACAAATAGGATTTGGAAGATTCGATGAAAACAGAACATTTTACGGAAGATGTAAACAATTTCAAAATACACAACAAGCAAGAACAATCCATCTTGGTGTAGATTTATGGGTTGAACCAGGAACAAGAATATTTGCCCCCCTTAATGCCAAAATACATAGTTTTCAATTCAATAACAATGTTGGAGATTACGGGCCAACAATAATTTTAGAACATGAACTAGGTGGAATTATATTTTATACATTGTATGGCCACCTTACAACTGATTCAATCAAAAATTTAAATGTTGGTCAGAACATACTAGCTGGACAAGAAATTGCTAAGGCAGGAATATTCCCACAAAATGGTAATTGGCCACCACATTTACATTTTCAGATAATCACAGACATGCAAAGTAATATAGGGGATTTCCCAGGTGTTTGTTCAGAAGAAGACAGAGAAAGATTTCTAGAAATTTGTTTAGATCCAAATTTAATTCTTAATATTGAAAGATTGAAATGAAAAAGAAAAAAGTAAATTAAAGATTACAAACAGTACTACCATACATAGTAGCTTCATTTCGTGGTGTTGCTAAAAAAACAACTGCATCAACTAAATCTCTAGCTGCTGTAAATGCAATATCAACTTCAGAACTTGAACGTGCATTACCATTATTCAAATGACTAGCTGCATATTTTAAATAATCTTTATGAGATTTATAAGAACCATTTGTTGTAAACAACTCTGTTCCTGGAACAATTTCACCTTCAAGTGATTTTCTAACAGCATCTGGAAGAACACCTGTTTCTTGAACTTCTTGAGCAACTTCACTATCTAATGAAACTGATTTATATTGATAAGTAACAGCATCTCCTTCTGTTAGCCTTACTAAACATCCATAATTCCCAATAGGATTTGCCTTTTTTGTAGGTAAAAGACCAATATACCCAGAATGATCATCTTCATGTAAAGCAGCGCCACCTTCTGAAATTCCTCTTGGAATATTTATATGATTATTGATTGATTTTCCCATTTTTTCATCCTCACTATTATTCATTAATTATTATCTCTTTAACACATATTCTAGACTACTATCTAGTCTTTATATAGGTAGAATAGTCCACAAGGTTATATAAACCTGATGTAAATTATTTTACATTTTAAGAAGAAAATGTTAGATATTTATATTAAAAAAGTAATGGGTTTTGAGTATAGTGTTATGAGTTAGTCATGAGTAAATCAGTTTGGAGATTTGATTTTGAGTAAAATAGTCTTGAGTAAAGCATTGATACCCATAACTACTTATTAACAACCAACCCATCACCCAGAACTCACAACCCAATACTTCATTTAACCATCCAAGCTACTTCTTCTTTATCTAAATCAAAGAATTCTGCTAAATCTTTCTTCATTGTTTTATCTTTCTGCATCATTACTTGCACATATGGAAAAGTACTCTTAATTGTATCTTTAACAGAAGTATGTGTTTTTTCAGCAATTTTAGCTGCAATTGCTTTTCTTTTCTGATATTTCATATTTGCTCTCCAAATTTTCAATAATCTTTGAGTTGGAGCATACTTAACAAACTCTTTATACTTTTCATCTTTAGCAGTTGCAACACCAGCTGTTAATAAAACATTTACATATACTAAAAATCTCCAATGCTGCCATCTTCTTATTCTTCCCCTATAAACATCTGCCTTACTTAATGAATCATAAGCTCTTGCTAGATCTTCAGGCTTAGTATATTCTTTTGGTAGGTTTGAATCTATCCATAAAAAACATTGATCAATATCTTCATCAACGTTTTGCAAAGCTTGAGAAGCAATTTTTGCATCCTTAATTTTAAAAACCCTAACTAAAGCATCAATAATTGTTTCTGATTTATCTCTTTCACTCAAATCTTTTGCTTTCAATAATTCTCCATCAATTACTAGACTTTGCAAATCATTAATTGCTGCCCTTAAATCTCCAGCAGCTCTTCTCGACAAAGATTTAAGATCATGCTCATCAAATTTAACATTTTCTTTTTCACAAATTATTTTTAGCATTTCAAACACATCCAAATAACTTAATTCCTTAAAGCCAAGTAATTCACATTTACTTCTCAAAGAACTTAATTTTTGTTCATAAGGATTAGTTGCTGTACAGATTATAGGAAAACTTGTTTCTTGAATAATTTTAGCAATAGCTTGTATCCCACCCCTGTCTTTTGTTCCTGATAAACCATCAACCTCATCCACTAAAATTAATTTTTCTTTCATAAACAAACTTTGTTGTTTAGATGCTTCTCCAATTGTCTTATCAATAAGATCTTTATTTCTAAAATCACTAGCATTAACTTCCATAATTTCTAAATTCATTTCATTAGCTATAGCATATATACTAGAAGTTTTACCTGAACCACTACCACCATAGATAAGCATAGCTTTTTTCCTAGAAGTTTTAAAATTCTTAATAAAACTCTTAATATTAGAAACTGCACTACTCTGACCAATTAAATCACTAGTTGTTTTTGCCTGATATTTCCTAATCCAAGGCATAATTTGCTCTTTTTTCTGCATGAAAAAGTGAAATATATTGGTGTTTATTAAGTTTATTGGTGTAGAAACAACAGTTAATTAACAAAAAACAACAATGGCCAGGCGAGCCGGTGACTAGCGAGTGAGCTCGAGAACTCGCTCACAAGTCACCGCGAGTAGGATTTTCCAAAGGAAAGTCCGTCTGTGCCTTTGTTGTTGTTTTTTGCTCCATATTAGTAAATATATGAAAATAAACACCAAATCAGCAATATTTATAAAGATTTAGAAGATATCTAATACAAATATGGCTAAAGAAGAGAAAAAAGAAGAAAACAAGAAAGAATTACCTAAAAATTATAATTTCAAAGTAGATGAACCTCGTTTACAACAACAATGGTTAGACAAAGGAACATACAAGTTTGATCCTGATGATGTTGATAGAGAAATATATTCAATAGATACACCACCACCAACTGTTTCTGGAAAAATGCATATTGGACATGCCTTTAGTTATGCTCAAGAAGATTTTGTTGCAAGATTTCAACGTATGCAAGGAAAAAATGTATTTTATCCATTTGGAACTGATGATAATGGTTTGCCAACAGACAAATTAGTAGAAAGATTAAATAATGTTAGATCTGCAAAGATGGATAGAACAGAATATATTAAACTTTGTATGGAAACAATTGAACGTATCAAGCCAGAATTTATTGAAGACTGGAAAGTTATTGGTATGAGCTGTGATTGGGATATTTATTATTCAACAATAAATGATCATTCTAGAAAGATATCACAACAAAGTTTTATTGACCTTTATCATGCAGATAAAGAATATCGAAAAGAGGCTCCAACAATGTGGTGTCCTAGATGTCAAACTGCAATTGCTCAAGTTGAATTAGTTGATAAAGATATGAATAGTAGTTTTGTTGATATTATCTTTAAAGTAAAAGAAGAAAAAGATGGGAAAGTTATTGGAGAAGAAGATTTAGTTATTGCTACAACAAGACCTGAAATGTTAAGTGCATGTGTTGCTATATTTGCACATCCAGATGATGAACGTTATAAAAAGTTCTTTGGTAATAAGGCAAGAGTACCATTATATAACCATGAAGTACCAATAATGCCGGATAAAAGAGCAGATCCTGAAAAAGGAACAGGAATTGTAATGTGTTGTACTTTTGGAGACCAAACAGATATTGAATGGTACAAAGCACATAATCTACCATTAAAAATTTGCATTACTAAAGATGGGCATATGAGTGAGATTGCTGATCGTTACAAAGGCTTAAAAATCAAAGAAGCAAGAAAAGAGATTATTAAAGATTTAAAAGAAGCAGAATTACTAATCAAAGAAAAACCAATTTCTCATCCAGTTAATGTTCATGAAAGATGTGGAACAGAAATTGAAATATTAAATTCAAAGCAATGGTTTATTAAATATTTAGATCTTAAAGATGAATTTTTAGCAAGAGGCAAAGAAATGAACTGGTTCCCAGAATTTATGGTCCATAGATTCAATAATTGGATTGAAGGCTTGCAATGGGATTGGTGTATTTCTAGACAAAGACATTTTGGAGTTCCTTTCCCAGTTTGGTATTGTGAAAAATGTGAGGCTGTTAAACTTGCTGAACCAGATCAATTACCTGTAGATCCATTAACAGACAAACCAAAAGGAACTTGTACAAATAAAGAATGTGGTCATGATAAGTTTAGACCAGAGAAAGATGTTCTTGATACTTGGGCAACTTCTTCACTTACTCCAAACCTTGCAGTTGAGTTAATGAAAGGAAAACCTTGTTATAAAAAATTATTTCCAATGTCATTAAGACCTCAAGCACATGACATTATTACATTCTGGTTATTTAACACAGTTGTTAAATCACATTTACATAAAAATTCAATTCCTTGGAAAAATATAATGATTAGTGGATGGGCCCTTGATCCAAAAGGCAAGAAAATGAGTAAAAGCATTGGAAATGTAGTAGAACCAAGACCAGTATTAGAACAATATGGTGCAGATTGTTTAAGATTTTGGGCAGCTGGATCTAAATTAGGAGAAGACCTACCTTACCAAGAAAAAGATCTTGTTACAGGTAAAAAAATGGTTAATAAATTATGGAATGCATCTAAATTTGCTTTAATGCATTTAGAAGATTATAAATTAGGACATATTGAAATTGAAAACTTAGAATATATGGATCAATGGTTATTATGTAAATTACATAAATTAATTAAATCAAGTACTGAAACATTTGAGAAATATGAATATTCAAAAGCAAAGCAAGAAACTGAAAAATTCTTTTGGCAAAAACTATGTGATAATTACTTAGAGATTGTCAAAGATAGATTATATAATCCAGATAGACGTGGAAAAGATAAAAGAGAATCAGCACAATTTACTTTATACCATGCTTTCTTAGATGTAAACAAACTAATGGCACCAATCATGCCTCATATTACAGAAGCTATTTTTGAAATGTATTGGAAAGACCATGAAAATGAAAGATTGAAAAAAGATGGTAAAAAAACAGTTGAATCCATTCATAATTCACAATGGCCAGTTTACAATGAAAAACTTGTTAATGATTTAGTTGAAGAAACTGGAGATAAAGTTGTTGAGATTGTTGGAGCTGTTAGAAAACATAAATCAGAGAAAGGTTTAAGTTTAAAGGCAGAGATTAATGTATTAACAATTGAATGTGATGAAAAAACTAGAAAAGAACTGGAATTTACAATGGAAGATCTTCTAGCAGTATGTAAAGCAGATAAGATAGACTTTGAAGGTAAAGGAGACATAGAAGTTTCTGAAGAAATAAAGCTAGGGATTGATTTAAAACCTGTTGAGAAAAAAGAATAAATATAAAAAAATCATTTCAAATATTCTTGTACAACTCTTACTGGTGCTAAAGCAATTGCATTTACATAAGTGCCAAATACCTGAAAATTTGATTGTACAATTCTACAAGGAGTTTGAGCAAAATACAATCCAACATTCTGTGAATTATCTTCAAATATTCCATCCATTGGAAAAGCTGCTTTGCTCTCTTCTAATGCACGTTCTAAACCTGCATTTATTTTTTTAGCATGATGTTTTACTCCTTGAGAAAATTTGGTTAAAGAAGGATGTCTTTCAGCTGTAACTTGCTTGTCATATTTCAAAACTGCGCTTATTCCATCTTCTTTTAAAATATCATATAATTGTCCAAAATGTGCCATAATTATTACCCCCAATAAGACAAAGAAACAAAATCCAATTTATAAATATTGTGACTAATCTACATATCCAATTCACTCTTAAATCTCATAACTGTCTTAACTAAATGTTCTGGTTGTGTTCTTAATATTTCGCATGTTTTAGAAATAATTTCATCACAGCTGCTATCAAATTCTTCTGTACTTACTAATTTCTTCTCTGCCTCTTTTTTCTTCTTAACAACTTTCTTCCATAATCTAAATAATTCATCAGCTCTTGCAGGAATCAATTTTTCTTTACCAAAACAATCTAATTCTTTACATAACTCATTTAATATATCTTGTTGGCAAGCTTCTTCTTTCTTTGCTGCTCTTCCAGCTGTAAACACAACTCTAATTACACCATCTTGTATTTTTGAAGCTTTCAAAATTCTAATTTCACCAACTTCTTTTGTAGAATTAAGATGAGTTCCACCACATGCTTCTACTTCTACTTCAGGAATTTCTACAATCCTTAAAGAATCACCTGGAACTGCTCCACCTTGATAAATAGTCATCCCATATTTCTTTTCAGCTTCATCTCTAGTATAGAATTTCTTTTTAATAGGAATATCTTCATTAACAATCTTGTTTGCTTCCACTTCTATTTTTTTAATCTCTTCCTCTGTTAAACTATTATAATGAGTAAGATCAATATGTGCTTTATCCATGGTTTTTTTAGCACCAGCTTGATTAATATGCCTACCTAAAATTCGTCTTGCAGCAGCATTAATAATATGTGTAGCGGTATGATGTTGTGATAATTGTTTTCTTCTATCTTTATCAATAACTCCTTCTACATCTTTTCCAACTTTGAGGCCAGCAACATCTTTTAGTTTATGTAAAATTACACTTCCTTGCTTAAAGACATCAAGAACCTGCTTACTATTGATTGTTCCCAAATCATGCAATTGTCCTCCTGAGGTAGGATAAAATCCAGTTTGATCTAATACTACATTATTCTCAATCATTTTAACAATTTTCCCACCAAATTTAAGATGTTTCCAATCATCAAAATATAATCCTTCTGTTTCTTTAATTCCTTCTAAATCTAGTTTTCCTTTTTTAATAGTTGCATGTTTCTGTTCTTTTTTCTCATGTAATTCTGCAACCTTTGCATAAAAATCATCTGGAATATTTACTTTTATCTTTTGTTTTGCAGCTTCTTCTCTAATAATTTCAGGAGAAATACCTTGTGAATCATAAAGATTCATTAATTTAGCAGAATCAATCTTTTCTTTACTACTAATTAATCTTTCAACTATTTGAGAAGACTTTTGTTTAGTATTTTCATATTTTGTTTTCTCTACCTTTAATATTTCAGCAACTTCATTAAGATTTTCTCTTAATTCAGGAAATAAGTTTTTCAAATAATCAGCATGCCATTCTGCCACCTTAATATAATCAATATCCCAACCATATCTATCAATAAAACTCAAAGCTCTTCTCAATATAACTCTTAAATTATAACCACCACCAACATTACTTGGCAAAGCACCATCATTTAATGCTACCAACAAACTTCTTGTATGATCTCCAATAGAATAAACACCAGATAATGGTTGAATAAAATCTTTTAATTCTTTTACACTAATACCAACTTTCTTAGCTACCATCTGCCATGCTTTATCTATATTATCAACTTCATCAACATTAAGATAAGAAGCATATGGTAAAAACTTTTTCATTAGATTTTGATCAACCTTTAAACCTGTAGCAGAATACAATTTTTTACAAACAGTAGGGAAAACAGCCTCATAGCTAGTTGCAGATGCTTTTGCAAACCATGCATTTCTTTCATGCCCCATTCCCATGTCTAAAACTTTAAGATTTAATTCTTTTTTTTCTCCATTAGGCAGAACTTCATATTGCATATAGACTTGATTCCCTAATTCTAAACCTCTACTAAAGAATTCCATGCAAGGTCCAAAATTACCACCACCTGCCCAAGCATCTTCATGATAAGTAATTTCATTATTTGGTAAACCTAAACCCTTACTAACCCATGAATGAATATCCCTAAAGTATTGATCTTGGTTAAATTCTTTTGGAGGCATAAATGCATGCTGTCCAATCATAACAAATCCTGTAAAATGAGCTCCTGTTATTCCTACATTATCAATATCATTAAATCTTAGACAAAATTGAGGAACAACTAATGGATTTGCAGGCGGCTTTACTTCACCAGAAACAACATAAGGTTGAAAATCATAAATACTAGCTTGAACAAAATCTGTATCATCTCTCCATCTTGCTACAACTGGATATCTTTTTATTGGAGTGTATCCTAATTTTTGAAAATGTTTTGCAAATTTATCCCAAACACCAACATAATCCATTTCTTCTTTAACCAACCCTTTTCCAATAAAATTAAATCCACCAGCACATGCAGGATCTCCACAATGTTTTTGATCGTGATTAACAGTCCAGAATGAAGTACCACATTTACACAGTTTTCTCATAAAACCATTTTCTTTTAATACAGATGTAGCATAATATTTATCAGGATCTTTGCTAGCAATTGCCTTAAACTCTCTTTTCAACTCTTTATCTCCCATTATCTAGTTAAAAAGTGTGTTTTTATATATAAATCTTATGTGAAAGAGGTTATTATCTGAGATCTATTTAAATCCAACAACATGGCCGGATGAGGCGAAGCCGAATAGGACTTTAGAATAAAGTCCGTCCGTGCCTTTGTTGTTGTTGGATTTATAATTAATATATTAAAAATAAAAAAATCACGGGAAACATGTCCTCCGGACCTAGTAAAAAAGAATAAAATATACACTCCACACCAATAATATATATAAATCAGTTCTTACCACCCATATTTCTGGTGTTAAAGAAATGGACATATTAAAACAATTACAAAAATCACCAGAAAGAGGCATTGCGTTATATGAAATTGATTCAACAGATGGTTCTATCGATGAAAGAGTTAAAAGATATATTGCTTCTACTCCTGAAACAAGGAGAGTTTGTACTCAATCTGATTTAATTGATTATATTCATCAAGATTTCTTTAGTGATGTATTAAAAGATGGCATTAAAAGAATTATGCTATCTGATACAATGGCTTCAATGTTAGAAGAAACATGGGGAGATAGAAGAAAAGAAGATGGTACAAGAAATTATATTGATCAATACACAATATTAAGAGGAGCACTTAATTTTGATATTTCTAAAGTTATTTTTAATTTGGGTTATAGAGCAAAACAACAAATGAGGATGGCACAAAGAGAAGATACAAATGGCAATGGAAAAGAGTGGGTAGTTTATGGTTCTGGAGAAAAAAAGATATTTGAAAAAGAAGAACCAGAACATGTAAGAAATATACATATGGTTATAGGTGATATAAGTGCAAGTGGTGCATCTATAAGAGATGGATTAGAAAAATTTGTTGAAAGAATGGAAGAGAAACATGCTGAGTTCAGAGATGAACATAATAATCATGATGCTAAATATACAATTGGCTCAATTACATTAACAACAATTGGTTGTATAAATACAGAAAGAGAAGTTCAAAAATTTGTAGCAGAGAACCAACAATACTTTACAGATGATTTTGTTTTCAACTTATTATATTTAGAAGGAAGATTTGGTCTAGCAGATTTAGATGGAACTTCCATACCTAATCAAAAACCAGGAACTGACTTTTTGCCTGGAGTTGGAGAAGGTGTTTTAATTTCCCCTGAGTTTGAAAAGCATTGGCTAAGTAATCCAATTTATCCATTAGAAAAATGTATTATTTATGATGGCGGTGGAAAAAGATGTGATCCACAAGTTGCTTTAGAAAATGTTCAAGATCATTTCCAAAAATTACAACAATTAAGTTCAGAAAATGGTGAAACATTATATGAAGCATTAAAAAAAAGATGCCCATATTTAATGAGTAATGATATTGATGAATGGAGAGCTACTCATCCAGGATGGCAAGACAAAGAAGCTATCCCAGATTCAGTTGTTCAAGAAGTAATTAATGCAAAAAATTCAATGCTTGACAAACATCTTAACACACATAAAGAACTAATGAACATATACAAAGAAAGAATTGCTTACTTACAAAGATTAAAGTAATCCATTAATTATTTATTTAATAAACTTTAAAAATCAAACTCAATTTCTTTATTTAATCAAAAACAAGTATTAAAGAAATAACCATATTCAAAGAAACTAAAGGTGAAAGAAATGACAGATAATGAATTCAAAACACATCATATAGCTATGACAACTGATTTTATTGAAACAGATAAACCAACAACTATTCTTATAAGTGGTTCTCCAAGTAGAACTAGAGAAATTTATGATAAATTAGACATTAAAGAAAAGTTAGTTGAAACTGGAAGAGCTTTACCAATTGGTAAAGGATTTCTAGAAAGAACAATTAATGATGAAGAACATAAAATAGCAGTAGTTGTTGGAACAACTGGAATGGGTTTTGGAACTACTGAAATTGTCACAAATGAAATTGTTGACACTTATGCACAATCTATCAGAGAACAGAATATTGGATTAGATGTACAAATTAATGCAAACCCATTAAATATTTTTAGAGTTGGAACTTCAGGAAGCCATCAACCACATGTTTATGGAGGGGATGTAGTAATTGCTTCAGAAACATCAGTTCCTTTTGGGACATTAAGTGATTTTGTAGAAACAGAACATGATTCAGCATTATTTCATTTTAAGTATGGTTCATTATTAACATTAGAAAAAGCATTAACCACAGCACAAGTTATCCCTGGAATACAAAAATCAGTTTCTAAATTATTAAAAAAAGTGAAATATGCATTAAGTAGTGCAGAAGTTACTCAAAGTTTTCCTTCAGATAGTGATCTTGCAAGTTACGCAATAGAGGCTGCTCAAGTTCTTGGCATAGATAAAGAATTTGTTCATTATGGACAAGTATTTTCAAAATTAACATTATTTAGTGAATTATCTGACTTATTTACTATTAATGCAGAAGGATTAAGAGAAGACAGATTAGATTATAGAGGAAAAGTAATGCATGAGAATGAAGTTTATTGTTCTGAAATGGAAATTGGATTAATGTCTGCAATTATTCATCAAGCCAAAAAATTAGGTTATAATATCAAAATAGGTGGAGTAATGGGCGTAATCAATAATCCTAGAGAAAAATCAGAAGCAGCTCTTTTTGGTGGAGAGGAATTAGAAAAAACTGCTGTTGAAAGAGCAATGAATGTAGCTTTGGAAACAGCTGTTCAAGCATATAAACACCAGCATTTATACAAGAATAGGTGTATATCAGAGAGATAATTAATTATTATTTTTTCTTTTTTATCTCACATATAACACTTAATCATACCTATTTCTTCACAATCTTTATATATGATATTTAATTCATCTATTATATACAAATTAAATAATATTTAACAAAAAAGGTGATACTATGATAAGAGTTGCAATTAATGGTTTTGGAAGAATTGGTAGAATGGTCTTTAAAGCAGGTTTTAAAGATAAAAATATTGAATTTGTTGCTGTAAATGATCTTACAGATACAAAAACATTAGCACATTTATTAAAATATGATTCTGTTCATGGAAAGTTCCCAGGGAAAGTTGAACATACTGAGAATTCTTTAAAAGTTGATGGTAAAGAAATAAAAGTTTCTGCAGAACGTGATCCAGCTAAATTACCATGGAAAAAACTTAAAATAGATATTGTATTAGAATGTACAGGCTTTTTCAGAACATATGAAGATGCACATAAACATATTGATGCAGGAGCTAAAAAAGTTCTTTTAAGTGCTCCAGGTAAAGGAGATAAAATTAGAGCAATTGTTCGTGGTGTTAATTGTGATGGTATTGGAAAAAGTGGAGATTTGATAATTTCAAATGCTTCTTGTACAACAAATTGTTTAGCACCTGTTGCTAAAGTATTACATGAGAAATTCGGATTAAAAAGAGGAGTAATGACTACTGTCCATGGTTACACAGGTGATCAAAAATTATTAGATGCTCCTCATAAAGATTTAAGAAGAGCAAGAGCAGCTGCATATAATATTATTCCAACAACAACAGGAGCTGCAAAAACAGTTGGAAAAGTAATTCCTGAATTAGAAGGAAAATTAGATGGAATTGCAATTCGTGTTCCTGTTCCTGATGGAAGTTGTGTTGATTTAGTAGCTGAATTAAAGAAAAATGTAACAGCTGAGGAAATCAATAAAGCAATGAAAGCTGCAGCTGGAAAAGAACTAAAAGGTATTCTTGAATACACAGAAGATCCAATTGTTTCCCAAGATATAGTTGGTAATCCATATTCAAGTATTTTCGATGCTCAAATGACTTCAGTAATGGATGGTAACTTCATTAAAATTGTTTCCTGGTATGATAATGAATGGGGTTATAGTGTAAGAATGGTTGAATTGTTAAAGCTATTTGCTTGATTAATTTCATTTAACTGATAATAATAATAATAATAATAATAATAATAATAATAAGTAAAACAAAATAACAACAACATTGGCACAGACGGACATTTGCTACGCAAATATCCTACTCGCCTAACGGCTCGCCTGGCCATTGTTGTTATTTTGTTTACCATAATTAAATAAAATAAAGAGATGATATAAAATGCTCAAAACAATCAGAGATATTAATTTTAAAGACAAAAAAGTATTCATCAGGGTTGATTACAATGTTCCTGTTGACAAAGAAGGAAATATTCAAGATGATTTTAGAATTAAGTTAACAGTTCCTACAATAAATTTCATTCTTAAACAAATGCCAAAGCAAGTTATTTTTGGATGCCATGTTGGCAGACCAAAAAACTTTGATAATTACGAAGAACATCTAAAAACAAACAAGATTGCAGAGAAGCTAGGGGAGTTAATAGATATGCCAATTAAAAAAATAGATGATTGGAACCAAAGTAATCATGATAAAAATAATCCAAATAATTGCCTAATAATGTTAGAAAATCTAAGATTCAATCAAGCAGAAAAATCAGAAGTTCAAGAAGAAAGAGATGAATTTGGAAAAATACTAGCAGAAGATGTTGATGTATTTGTTGAAGAAGCTTTTAGTAATTGTCATAGAGATCATGCTTCAATGACTTCTGTTCCTAAATTTGTTAAACAAAAATGTGTTGGCTTTTTAGTTGAAAATGAATTAAAAATGATTTCTGAGACAATTAAAGATCCTGAACACCCATTTGTTTCAATAATTGGTGGTGTTAAGGCTGATAAAATTAATGCAATTCAAAATTTATTAAAAACAGCTGATAAAATATTAATTGGAAGTTCTTTAGCAATGTTATTTTATAAAATAGGAGGGAAAGAGATTGGCAAAACCAAGATTGATTTAGAAGGATTAGATACGGATGCAGAAAGAATAATTAAAGCATATTTGGAGAATCCAAAAATAATCCTACCTATTGATGTTGTCATTGGTGAAAGTATTAACAACAAAAAAGAAGAAACAGCTATTGTTTCTATTGATGAGATTCCAGAAGACAAAAAAGTATTAGATATTGGTCCTGAATCAATTAAAAATTATAATATTATAATAAAACAAGCTAAAACAATTGTATGGAATGGTCCTTTAGGTTATATTGAAAATGAAGTATTTGCAGAAGCTACTAAAAAAGTTGCAGAAGCAATTGTAGAAACAACTCATCACCATGATGCAAAGAGTATAATTGGTGGTGGAGATGGTGTATCAGCAGCTCATAAATTTGGATATGCAGATAAAATAACCTTCATAAGTAGTGGTGGCGGTGCGTCTTTAAAACTATTTGAAGGCAAAGAATTGATTGCTTTGAAAATATTGGAATAATTTCTTTTTTATTATTTTCACCACCAACTAACAATTAAAAACACAAATTCTCGTCTACATTACAATAAAGTTTATATATTAATAAATATAATACATTTAACATTATTATTATAACTAATAATAATTCATAATAATTATAGTGATTAGGTAATAAAGTGAGGTGGGATTATGGCTAGTACTAGATATAAAAGATTAGATAAGAGATTAAGTTATGCTTTTTCTAATGTGGGTAGAGATATAAAATCATTAAGAAAGGATTCAGATGAAAAATTCATTAATAGAGAAGATTATGTAAAGTTGTTTACAGCACATACTAATCTAAAAAAAGAGCATAATGAGCTAATCAACACATTAAGAAATGAATTAAAAGAAAAACTTGGAGAAGTTAATAGCAGAATTAAAATTCAAAACAAAGAAAATAACAAGATTAATAATCATTTAGCAAAATTAGTAGAAAAAGAAAGAGCAAATAGAGCTGAAATAAAAACAGTTTACAAACTAAAGAAAGAAGTAGAAAAAATTAAGGAAAACATGGATGAATTTAAAAGCGAATACTCAAAGAAAATAGAGTATAACAAATTTAATATTCAAGTTGAAAAAAAATTAAAAGCATTCAGTAAAAAAGTGGACCACATATTAAAACATAGTGTTGATGTGGACGATGTTGAGAATAATTTCATCACTAAAAGTAAAGTTAACGATGCATTAGAGAAAATCAAGAAAGATTTAAAGAAAAGTTCAGAAAAAACACAAAACAACTCAGAAACTAAAATAGGATTATTAAAAGGAGAAATAGATAACATAAATGATAACTTAAAAAACATATCAAAAACACTAGATAAGACTATTGATAACAATGATCTTGACAAAGCAACATCTAAGCTTGTTGAACAAACAATAGTTGACAAAGAACTTAATAAGTTAAGAAATGAACTTGAATCTGTAAATAAAGATTTAAACAAGATCAAAGCTAAAAAAGATATAACAACTGAGGATTTCTCAAGAATACAAAGTGATATTGACAAAATTAAGAATAATATAATCTTAAAAAAAGAAGTTGAGAAAATTCTTGAATCTAATTCAGCCAAATATCAAAAAATAAAAGAAGATATTGATTGGATTGAAGATAAAATAAAAGAATTAGCTAAAGAAATTGATAAAAACAAAGTAAAAGTTGATCTTAGTAAGTTTGTAGAGACCAAAGAAGTTATGAATTTAAAAAAACAAATAGAAACAACAAATGATAATTTATCAAAATCTTCAATAAAAGAAAAAGATATTGGAAGATTAACAAAACAATTAGATAGCTTAAAAAGAGATTTAACAGATAAAACTTCTAAAAAAAGTGTTGATAAGGCATTAGAAACAATGGCTACAAAAATAGGGAATTTAAGAGTAGAAATAGATGAGATAGGATCAAGAAAAGTAGAAACTGCAAAAACAACAGATAGAATAAATAAAATAAAAAAAGTTTTTAATAAAAAAACAGTTAAAACTAAAGAAGCAGTAAAGAAGGTTGTTAAAAAAAAATCAACAAAGAAGAAAAAAGGAAAAAAGAAGTAATTACTAAATTATCAACCAAATATTGTTTTATGGTGACCTATTAAGTAGCCGATATAATTAGTAAGGAAATGTAATCCTATACCTACAACCAATAATGTTACCATTACCTTAAATCCAGGATTAAAAATAAACAAAAGAAATACAATTGCCCCAATTAAAAAATCAATCTGATCAAATGGAATAAAAGGTTTTCCTGGTTTAATGTCAAATTGTCTTTTAACAAAACTTTCTACTAAATCTCCAATTAATGCACCAAATCCCAATAATCCACCTAATAAAATAAAATTAATTTCTGAATAATTAATAATACTTAACCATTGAAAAGAATTAAACCTAAAAAGAAATGTTTGTAAGGAAGCCACTATAATACCTATAAAGACACCAAATACCAACCCACGGATTGTTTTATTTTGACCAAGTAATCTTTTACCCCTAAACATTAATCCAAAGTCAACTGGAGAATTTAGAACATTAAGATGTTTAACTAATGGAGGGGTCATATTTGCTAATAAAGCTGGCAAAAACAACCATAATGTTTGTAATATTAATTTCATAACCATTTATACACCTATTCAATATACATTTACAAATATACATTAACCAATGGACAAGCCCATATAATTCACATAAAATAAAAAATCATATAAAGTAAATACCTCAAATTTGCTCAAAATTTAAATTTGTTTATTAATTGGTAAATTTGAGGGATTGTTTAATCAAGCCCTCCCATAGCCTGTATTTCAAAATTGAAAACTTAAGGTATTAGGCTTGATTTAACAATAATCAATGAAATAATTAAACCAAATATTACTCCTATAACTGTTTCAATTGGTTTATGACCAATATGTTCTTGTAATTTAGTTTTACTAAGTTTATTTCTTAGTTTAGCATCCATATTTTTAAGTATTTTCTGATCTTTAAGTAATATATTTAATACCTTAGCTTGTTCACCTGCATGTTTTCTTACACCAAATGAATCTCTTACAACTACTAATGAAAATATAAACACAGCTAGCCATAAAATAGAAAAGCCCTGATTAAATAAAATAGAAAAGGTCAAAGCACTAACTAATGAACTATGGCTACTGGGCATGCCACCACCATGAAATAAATTTGCAAATATTAATTTTTTAGTTTTCCATAAATCAATTGATAATTTAGTTATCTCAGTTAAAATAAAAGTGATAATTAAACTTAAGACAACCTTATTCATTAATATTGAGTATAATGTTTCATTCATTTTACAACCTCAAATTTTTTTAATTGGTATAGATGATATCATCAATATACCTAATAATAGATATGCAATCCATAAATAACTAATAATTATAGGGTAAAATCCAGCTAAAAAAACCAATACAGCAATAATAATTCCTGCAGCAGTTATTGGAACACCTTCAAAACCTTTAATAGTTGTAATATTAAATCTTGCTAATCTTAATACACCACAAGAAACATAGATTAATAATACAATGACAAAGTACCATTCATTTAATCCTAAAAAATAACCTAATAACGCAGGAGCCACACCAAAACTAATTGCATCTGTTAAACTATCAAGCTGTTTTCCAAAATCATTATCTTTCTTTGATAATCTTGCAACTTTCCCATCCAATAAGTCAAATAATGCAGCAGCTATAATTAATACAGAAGCAATATAAAATTTACCTTGGACAGCAAAAATTATTGCTAATACACCTGAACAGAGGTTTAATAAAGTAAATAAATCTGCTAGTTTCATATATTTACTAATCATTTTTTCTTACCTTTCATAGTTTTTCTATTTTTATTAATCTTTTTAATATTATTAACTTTATTAATTTTTGTTTTATCAACAACTGCAATTGTATCTCCTAATTTAACTTTAACCCCTTCTTTAACAGCGAGATTAAAATCATTTGGGAAGATCAACAAAACCATGCTACCTAATTTAATAACACCTAATACCTGTGCTAGCTTAAGAGTTTGTTCAGGTTTAACAAAACAATGTATTCTTCTTGCAACTAAGCCTGCAATCTGAACAACCTTAACATTAAATTTTTTTTGTTTTTTATTTCTTTTTCCCCCAGTACTTTCAATAAGAATCTCATTTCTTTCATTGTTTATAAATCTTAATCCTACTAGATCAACAAAAATATTTCTAAATTTCCCTTTAACATAATTAATATTTTTAATAACACCATTAATTGGAGAAATTTGATAATGTACATTAAATATATTCATTGCAATACAAACAATATAACCAGAATCAGAAACATCTTTAGTAACAGCAATAATTTTTCCAAACCCCCCTTTGTTAACTTTCTCAGTTTGTTTATCATATTTAATGATTTCAATTATTTTTCCATCTGCTGGACTTAAAACAAAATTATTACCATTATTATTACTATCATTACCTGTAAGATTTAATTTTGGTTTTCTCAAAAACCAGATAAAATAAAAAAGAACTAATAAAATTAAAAGTACAGCAATAACTAAGATAGCTAATAAAAATAATTCAACCATTTTATTTCTTTTTCATGTCTTGTGTTATTCTGCTTAATTCATTTACATTTTCAGTCATAACTGGCAATACTTTCTGAAAAACTTTATCCATTGCTTTTATTTCTGAACTGATATTAACTAAGTTCTTATCATAATCTCCAATTTTACCTAGAATACCCTTATGAAGTTGATCAAAGTTTTTCTTAAGATCAACCATTTCTTGTTCCATCTTTGTAATTTTTGTCTCAGTTCGTTCTTTCCAGTCTGCAATTTTATTAATGCTTTTAACAATTTCATTCCACTTTTCATCAATAATTGCTTCAGCTAATTCTTCAATTCTTTCCAGTCCTGGGCCACTAGATACTGGTTCTGGCCCCATACCCATTGGTTGCCCCATAGGTTGTCCCATCCCTGGACTAGATTGTGGTGGTGGCATTGGTCCTCCTGGCGGTCCACCTGGCCCAGATTGCGGTGGTGGCATTGGTCCTGCTTGAGCAGGTTGTTGTGGTCCAGCATCAGCTGGTGCTTCTTGTGGTTGAGCAGTATTTTGTGATGACATTTCAACACCTCCTTTTAAATCTGCTTGGTTCAATGAATCAAATATTGCAGTTGAATCATGACCATCGTTTTGTAAAGTTTGAATAATTTGATTATTACTAAGACCTTGTCTTTTCATCATCATAACTTTATCTGTAGGGGGACCTGACATTTGAACATGTTCTTGTTGTTCAACAACTTCAGGTTTCTTAAAAATATCCATTAACCCCATATTATTCTCCTCTTTCCCATTTTAAATTTAATTCATTGTAAATAGATTATTTCTGTTCATTTAAAATCCTTCTAATCAACATTTCAACTTCTCTTTTTGTGACAAAATTTAATGGTTCCCATAATTCAATATATTTTTCAAGAGTTTTTACATCTTCTTTCTTAGTAGTTTCTTTGAGTTCACCAATCACTAAGGTTAATTGATCCTTAATTACAGAAATTTCTTTTTTTAATTCACTAATTTCACCATAAAGATCTTTTATGTTGATAGTAACTTTCTGATTTTGTGATAATCTATTTTGTTGATTTATTTGAATGTTTTTTCTATCACTAGCCATTCTTTCTTCCAGAACTCTTAATCTCCTAGTAACATCCCTCATAACATTACCAAGATCAAATGATTCTTGTTGATCTGGTGCCTTTTTCTGAGTAAAAAGACCCCCAAAACTACTTGAAGCCTTATTTTTTAACTGATTCATATCTGCATTCAAATCCATTTTACCCATTTATGATAGCTTAGTTTATATATAATTCTAATATATGGTAATATCTGGTTTATATATTTTCTTATATATCTATATGTAAAATATTTATATTATATGTAATGGATTAATATTTAGTAATATCCTTAACAAAGTTTATATAATTAATTAATATCCTTAGAATAATGGAGCAAAACATCCAAGAAATTAGATGGAATAACATAAATCACTTAATTAAAGATAATGCCAATAGACTTAAAAACAAAAACTTCTTGATTTTTGGTGATAATAATTCTAAAGATCACATCATTTCTTATTTAGAATTTGAAGAAATAACAAATAAAACAGCAAATTTGTTATTAAGTTTAGGAATTAAAAAACATGACAAAGTCTCAACAATTTTAGAAAATTCACTTGAACTTATTTATTTAATGTTTGCATCATTTAAGATTGGTGCAGTTTTCAATCCATTAAATCCTAAATTATCAACTGAAGAATTAAAATATTTAATAAATGATGCTGAATCAAAAATAGTTTTTGTAAATCAACAAAAAGAATTAGGAATAAAAGGAACTAATTCCACAAAATTTATTGATATAAAAAAATTCAAACAAGAATTAAAAACACAACAAACATCATTTAATCCTACTGAAGAGATTACAATTGAAAATGAAGCATTACTGATTTATAGTTCTGGAACAACAGCTAAGCCAAAGGGAATTATTTTAACTCAGAAAAACCTGCTTAGCTGTTCAATGAGTGTTGCTAGATTTTTAAAATTAAAAGAAGAGATGATAATACTTGATTCATTACCATTATTTTTCAGTGGAGGAATAATTCCAACACTTTTTACAACAACATGTATAGGTGCAACTGTTGTAGTGCATGAAAAGTTTAGCAAAACAAAATTTTGGAAAAGAATTGAAAAATATAAAATTAATTGGACATTACTTGTTCCAACCATGACATCAATATTATTAAATCCACCAGAAGACATTAAAAAATATAATTTGGAATCATTAAAATATATTATTTCTTCAGCAGCACCATTACCAATAGAAGTATTAAAAAAATTTGAAGAAGAATTCAATATACCACTCTTTGAAGCATATGGATTAAGTGAAGATACTGTATGGACAACAATGACCCCTCTTGATATTAAAAAAAGAAAAATAGGTTCTGTTGGAGTAGAAATTGACATATCAAAAGTAAGAATTGTAGATGACGACGATAAACCATTAGAGTCAGAAAAAGTTGGTAAAATAATAACCAAAGGTCCACATATAATGAAAGGATATTACAAAATGCCAGAATTAACAGAACAAACCATCAAAAAATCATGGTTATATACAGGTGATTTAGGATATATGGACAAAGAGGGATATTTATACATTGTTGGTAGAGAAAAAGAGCTCATAATTAGAGGTGGAGAAAATATTTCACCAAAAGAAATTGATAATGTATTATATAAGCATCCTGCAATAGCAGATGCTGCTGTAGCAGGTATTCCAGACAAGATTTATGGAGAAGAGATTGCAGCTTTTGTTATTCTTAAAGAAAACCAAGAAAAAACTCAAGAAGAGATAAAAACAATTGAAAAAGAGATTATAGAACATTGTAAAAAGCATCTTGCTGAATACAAATGCCCTAAAACAGTAAAATTTATAAAAAATATACCAGTTACAGGTTCTGGAAAGGTACAAAGAAGAAAACTTGCAAAGTTATTAGATTAACTAAAACAAATCATAAAATGAATCATAAAGAATATTATAAACAAGCAAAAGCACAAATTAAAGAACTTCTTAAAGATAAATCTAAAAAAGTCGTTAAAATACCCTATCATGGTAAAAGATTAAATGCTGGCTGTGATTGGTATAAGACAAGAGCATGGCCAAGAATATATTTCTCAGCTTTGATTGTAGAAATTAGCCATCATGTCCCTCCTGGATGGTTTAAGAATAGTTTATTTAAACTAATTGGTGCAAATATTGGTAAAGATGTTTGTATTCCAAATGATGTTTCTATTGATCATTTATTTCCTGATTTAATAACACTAGAAGATGGCGTATTAATAGGTAGTGGTGCTTATATTGGGGCACATGAATTTACAGTAAACCAATCAATTATTGGAAGAATTAAAATTAAGAAAAAAGCATTGATTGGAGCTAGAACAATAATAAGAGCTGGGACAACTATTGGTGAGAATTCTATTATTGGTGGATTTTCTTTTGTTAACAAAGATATCCCTGATAATGAGTTTTGGGGAGGAGTTCCTGCAAAGTTTATTAAAAAATTATAGTAAAAAGAAAAACAGAATTATAGAGATGATAAATAGATCATAAAACAGGGGGACATTAATATGAAAGAGAAAAATGTAGGAGAATTCTTTGATCAACAAGCTGAAAAATATGGAGATAAAACATATTTAATTTGTGATAAAACAGGAGAAAAATTTAGTTATAAAAAATTCCTAGAAAAAGTCAATCAAACTGCTAATCTTCTAAGAAGTATTGGTGTAAAAAGAGGAGATACAATTTCTACTTACCTTCCAAATGTTCCACACACCCTATTTCTACTATTTGCAACTGGTAAATTAGGAGCAATAGTTAATCCAATGAGTTGTTCATTAACAAAAGAAGAAGTTGAATTTCAATTAGACAATGCAGATACAAAAGTTTTTGTTTATCACTCTGATTTCCATGACAACATGGGAAAAGTAAAAGGACCAAAATTAGAAACAATGATTGTAGTTGGTGAAAAAGTAGAAAATTCAATCAATTTTGATGAAGATATGAAAAAACAATCAATTGAATTTGAAGATATTGAAAATGTTAATATGAAAGACAAATGGGTAATGATTTATACATCTGGTACAACAGGAAAACCAAAAGGATGTTTATTAAGTCAATTTAATATTAGTGTTATGCACCCACATTATATTAGTGCATGTGAATTTACAGAAAAAGATATTTCTCTTTGTGTAATGCCTTTGATACATGTAACTGGCTTATTTATGATATCATTAACATCATTTTATGTTGGTGGTTCAACAGTATTAACAGAAAAATTTTCAAAAAGCAAATTTTGGCAGTGGATTGAAAAATACAAAGTTACATTTGTTGAAGTTGTTCCTACAATGCTTTCTATTCTACTAAATCCACCTGAAGACATAAGTAAATATGACATAAGCCATTTTAGAATAGTTGGGTGTGGATCTGCTCCATTAGCATTAGAATTAGCAAAGAAATTTGAAAAAACATTTGGTGTATACATTTATGAAGTATATGGTTTAACTGAAACAAGCCATATAACACATTGTAATCCACCACATCCAGATAAAAGAAAATTAGGCAGTATTGGTAAACCATTAGGAGTTAATGAAGCAAAAATAGTTGATGAAAATGGTAAAGAGGTTCCATTAGGAGAAGTTGGTGAGATTATTGTTAAAGGAGATAACATGATGGATGGGTATCATAAAAGACCTGATGTAAATAAAGAAGCATTCAAAGACAGATGGTTTTACACAGGTGATTTAGCTTATAAAGATAAAGATGATTTTTATTATTTAGTAGATAGAAAAAAAGAAATAATTATTAGAGGAGGGGAAAATATATCCCCAAGTGAAGTTGATGCAGTGATATATAGGCTCCCAGAAGTTCATGATTCTGCAACAATTGGTGTTCCTGATGAAATTTATGGAGAAGAGGTTGTAAGCTACATTGTTCTAAAACATGATAAAAAATCAGAAGGAATAACTGAAGAAAACATAATTAATCATTGTAAAGAACATTTAGCAAAATTCAAGTGTCCAAAAAAAATATTTTTTGTAGATGACATACCAAAAGGACCTTCAGGAAAATTATTAAGAAAAGAATTAGTTAAAATGTTTATAGAAAAAAACAAATAATTAAGTTAAGAAATTAATAAATTTTAATTAGATTAAGAATCTTTAACAACTCTCATTTTCTTAACTACTCTTCTTGGTGTAGAAGGAGTTAAATCAATATTTAATATCTGTCCAGATCTACTACCATCCCTATAGATTGTTATTCCCTTACAACCTAAATCATATGCAGTCATAAAAATATTCCCAACATCTTCTTTACTTGCTGTATTTTTTAGATTAACACTTTTAGAAACAGCATTATCAACATATTTTTGAAATGTTGCCTGCATTTTAACATGATATTCAGCAGAGATATCATGACTAGTAACAAATATATCCCTAACATCTCTAGGAATTTCTTTTAAGCTTTGAACTGAACCAAGGCTTGCAATTTTCTTCATTAATTCATCAGAATAAAAATCCTTTTCTCTCGCAATAGTTGCAAAATGTTTATTGACATATAAAAATTCTTCAGTCCCCATAACTTTTCTAATATATGATAATGCAAAGTTTGGTTCAATACTACTACTACAATCTGCAATTAAGCTAATAGAACCTGTTGGAGCAATTGATAATAATGAAGCATTTCTTAATTTAACATCACCCTTAGCATAAATACTTTTTTTCCAATTGGGGAATACTCCTCTTTTATTTGCTAATTCAATTGATGCATTTCTTGCTTCTTCTGAAATAAATTTCATAATTTTTTCAGCTGTTTTTAAACCTTCTTCACTATCATATTTAATACCTAGGGCATACAACATATCAGAAAAACCCATTACCCCTAATCCTATTTTTCTATTTGCTTTTGTAATTTCTTCAATTTCTTTTAAAGGATATTGGTTTACTTCAATAACATTATCCAAAAAATGGACTGCCAAGTAAATTAATTTTTTAAGTTTATCAAAATCAATAGAATTTCCATCCACAACATTATAAAGATTAATGCTTCCTAAATTACATGATTCATAAGGTAATAATAATACTTCTCCACAAGGACTTGTACTTTCAATTTCCCCTATTTCTGGTGTAGAATTATATTTATTTATTCTATCAATAAACACAACTCCGGGTTCACCATTTTTCCAAGCCATTGTTGATAATAAATCAAATACTTCTCTTGCTGGAATTTTTCTTACAACTTCAGCATTTTTTGGATTAATTAATTCATACATATTATTTCTTTTTACAGCTTCCATAAATTTAGTAGTCATACCAACAGAAATATTAAAATTATTTAGTGATTTCTGATTTTCTTTAGAAGTTATAAATTCAAAAATATCAGGATGATCCACACTTAAAATACCCATATTAGCTCCTCTTTTTTTCCCACCTTTTTTCATAATTTCAGTTGATTTATCAAATAGTTTCATAAAAGGTACAGGTCCTGAACTACCACCTTTAGAAAATTTAAGTGAGTCACCTTTAGGCCTTAGTTTTGAAAAATTAAATCCTGTACCACCACCACTTTGATAAATAATTGCTGCATTTCTTAATGAAGTGTAAATTCCTTCAACAGAATCTTCAATTGGTAATACAAAACAAGCACTTAATTGTTGAGGTTTTGTTCCAGAATTCATTAATGTTGGAGAATTTGGAATAAATGATAAGCTTTTCATTGCTTCATAAAAATGTTCTTCAGTTTCTTTTGCATCAAAATCTTGAAAAATTTCATCTGCTTTTGCAACTGTCTTTGCCACCCTTCTAAACATACCTTCAGGAGTTTCAATTAAAATTCCATTTTCATCATTTAACAGATATTTATCTCTCATTATTTTTAAAGCATTAAAACTAAAATCTTTGCTAACAATTGTTCCAATAATTGATTTTTTTAAATCTCTAATTCTTGCCTGCTTTTCTCTATAAAGAATATATGCTTTTGCAGTTTTAATATGATGATTTTCAATTAAAATTCTTTCTATAGTATCTTGAACTTCTTCTACAGTAGGATATCTTGTTTTAAAAGATTTATTCACTTTTTCGAAAGCTAATGTAGCTAAATAATCTGCTCTATCTTTATCTTTTCCACCAACTGCATAAGCTGCTCTGTATATTGCTTTCGCTATTTTATCTTTATCAAACTCAACAAATCTTCCATCTCGTTTTCTTATTTTTTTAATTACCATTGAATGTAAGTAAGGGATACTTTAACCTATATAAAGATTATGGGCTAAATAGGGATAGATAGTAGTAAAAATCGCAAAAAAGCATAAGAAAAGTTTAAAAAAACATCAAAAACTTAATATTCAATACCTCTTCTTGCCTTAACCCCATCATCAAAATAATGTTTAATTTTATTCATTTCAGTAACTAAATCTGCCATCTCAATGATTTCCTTTGGTGCATGCCTACCTGTTAAGACTAATTCAATGTGTGGTGCTTTTTTTTGTATTAATCCAACCATTTCATTTATTGAAATATAATTTTGATGTACTGCATTATTAATTTCATCTAAAATTACCAAATCATGTTCTTCTTTTGATAAAATATCTAATGCATGTTTAAATGCATCTCTTGAAAATGTTCTTTGTTCTTGATCATCTAAAAAACAATGTCTACAATTACCACAATCAATATCTTCTCTGATATAATCAAAATATTTACATTTGTCCTTATCTTTGCCTTTTTCAAATCCAGTTAATTTATACTGCTTTAATTCCTTAACACATTTCTTACCATATTGTATCATTCCACATTTTTCATTAGGTAAAAAGTTTTTCATAGAAATAAGTTCTCCTGTATATGCACCACCTTTTAAAAATTGAATAGTATAGGCCTTAAATCCTTGGCCAATTGCTCTTAATGCTAGCCCCATAGCTGCTGTAGTCTTTCCTTTACCTTGGCCTGTATAGACATGTACTAATCCTAATCTTTGTGGAACCATTTTATTATATTAGTTAGGAAGGTTTGGAGGGTATGGAAGGTAAGGAGAGTTTAGAAGGTAAATAATACCTTCCTAACCTTCCAAACAATAAACATTCCAAACCTTATTATCATCACATACTACAAGCTGAATAACTACAATTTGGACACATTACACAACCTTCTTGTTGTATTAATTTTGCACTACATTCAGGACAATATGTTTTCTTTTTATCAGGCATGTTTTCTTCTGCTTTTATAATTGCTTCTTTTGCTGCATCTAATGAAACATTATTTGTTAAAGTTTTATCACTTGTGTAAACATTATTTGCATTTACTCCTTCTATTCCTGATTGTGTACTAACACTTTGTTGTGTATTGTTTACAACATTTGGATCATTTGAAAGTACTTGTGGTTCTGTTGCTGTTGTTTGTTCTGTTGCTTCTTGCATTGGCTGTTCTTCAACCTTTGTTATTTCTACTTTCTTTTCTTTGTTTACACTGCCAATATTCAACACTTGCTCTTCCCTACTTCCATCTCTATAAACAGTAACACCTTTACAACCTAGTTTATATGAAAGAAGATATGCTTCTCTAACATCATTAATTGTTGCATCTCCTGAAAAGTTCACTGTTTTTGATACTGCATTATCTACATGCTTTTGAAATGCTGCTTGCATTCTTGTATGCCATGTAGGAGAAGTATCAAAAGCAATAACAAATACATCCCTAATTTCTTTAGGTACTTCTTCTAGATTCTGTATACTACCTAAATTTGCAATTTTCTTCATTAATTCATCATTATAAAACCCATTTTTCTTAGCAACTTTTAAAAAATAATTATTTGTTTCTACAAGTTCAGTTCCATCCATTATATTTTTAATATAGGATATTGCAAATAATGGTTCTACACCACCACTACAATTTGCTAATAAACTTAAAGTTCCTGTTGGAGCAATTGTTGTTGTTGTTGCATTTCTAATTGGTTCTCCATTTTTGTAAATACTTCTATTAAAGTTAGGAAATGGACCTCTAATTTTTGCTAATTCTTTTGAGGCTAATTTTGATTCATCATCAATAAACTTCATAACTTCTTCTGCTACCCTAATACCTTCATCAGAATTATACCTTACTTTTAATTTCAATAACATATCAGCAAAGCCCATTACACCCAAACCTATTTTTCTATTTTCTCTTGTATTCTTAGCGATTAGATCTAAAGGATATTTATTCATATCAATTACATTGTCTAAAAAATGAGTTGCCCTATGGATTGTTGCTTTTAACAAATCATAATCAATTGAAAAATTATCTGCAGCTTCGTCATATTTAACCATATTAGATAAATTAATACTTCCAAGATTACAAGATTCATAAGGTAATAATGGCTGTTCACCACATGGATTTGTAGATTCAATTTCTCCTACTTCAGGTGTTGGATTAAATTTATTGATTTTATCAATAAATACAATTCCAGGTTCACCATTTTGCCATGCTTTTGTTACCATTAGTTCAAAAATATTTTTAGCATTAAGTTTACCCATTGGTTCTTTTGTTCTAGGATTAATTAAATCATAATCAGTTTCATTTTCTAGTGCTTCCATAAACTTATCTGTAACAGCAATTGAAATATTAAAATTATTTAATCTTTTGTTATCTTCTTTTGCTGAAATAAAGTTCATAATATCTGGATGATCAACTCTTAATATCCCCATATTAGCTCCTCTTCTAGTCCCACCTTGTTTTACTGTTTCTGTTGCTGCATCAAATACACTCATAAATGAAACAGGACCAGAAGCAATACCTTTTGTTGATAGTACACGATCATTACTTGGTCTTAACCTTGAAAAACTAAATCCGGTTCCACCACCACTTTTATGGATTAAAGCAGTATTTTTGATTGATTCAAAAATTTCTTCCATTGAATCACCAATAGGTAAAACAAAACAAGCACTTAATTGCCCTACTTTAGTATTAGCCCCAGTAAAAGTAGGACTATTAGGTAAGAATTCAAGCTTAACCATCATATCATAAAACTCTTGTTCTAATTTTTTCACATCTTCATCTGATGCACCATAATTTTTATCAGCCCTAGAAATATATTCAGCGACTCTTTTAAACATTTCTCCAGGAGTTTCAATAACATTACCATCAACATCTTTTAGAAGATATCTTTTTTCAAGAACTTTAATTGCATTTATAGTTAGTTTAACATCATCTTCAACACCAATTGCTTTTTTTGTATCTCTTACTTTTTTTCTTTCTTGTCTATAAATGATGTAAGCTTTAACTGTTTGCGCATGACCTAATTCTACAAGAACTTTTTCAACAGCATCTTGAACATTTTCTACTGATGGTAATTCACCATCAAATTTTTTAGCTTTCATATAACTATAAACTTGTGAAGCAATTTGTTCTGCTAATTTATGATCTTTACCACCAACAGATTGAGCTGCTTTAAAGATTGCTTTCCCAATTTTAGAAACATCAAATTCAACAATATTACCATTTCTTTTTTTTATTTTTAGGATTTCTCCATTTTCCATGTTCATTTTTTAACACCCCTTATTTCATGATATAATAAATTAAAATGCACTATTAACCATAATAATCATAATCACCACACAGCTAATAACATACAACATATTGTGTTATAAGAACAAACATACCACAATATGCCTGAATTTTTTAGTTTGAAGTCATATATAAATTTATTTGTAGTAGATTATATAGATTTAAGAAGATTAATTAGAGACAAAATAAATATAGTTGAAATTTCAGAGAAGGTTATTTCTAATTTTACCTTTTAACTATTTGTTTATCATACTTTTCAGGAGTAAATTTAGCAAGTAGTGCATGAAGTGCTTTATTTGCTACTTCCTCACCATTACAACAAAAAATATCAACAGCTGCACTATTATGTTCAGGCCATGTATGAATACTAATATGTGATTCTGCTAAAAGAATTACAGATGTAACACCAATAGGATCAAATTGAAAATGACTTTCACTTACTTTAGTAAGTTTAGCCTCAACAACTATTTCATTAAGAAGTTTTGCAACACCTTCTTTATATTCTAGAAGTTCCTTAGGACAACCATACAAGTTAACTAATAAATGCACACCCATAGTTCCAGTCACTTTTACCTCCTTACTTCTTTTGATATGAATGAATTTGGTTTTAAACTTGAAACCATTTTATTAAGAGCAGTTCTTGCTGAATCTTCGCCATTACAGCAAAAAATATCTAATTCAACATTACCAGTACTTGGATCAGAGTAAATACTTACATGTGATTCTGCCAATAGTACAAACGAAGAAGGTTTATTTCCATTAATATGACAAGAAATTTCACCAACTTTATGAAATTTTGCTTCATCAACAATATTGTTTAATAATTTATTAAGTTTAGAAGTAGATCTAATTTTGTCTATAGGGCAATCTTTTAGACTTGCAATGATATGAAATCCCATTCCCATGACAACCACCTAATAGTTTATTTAATTGATTTAATGGTTTAATTATTTGTGAGCTTGCGATAAATATGCTCCCCCATGATATCATTAATGATTTTATTGATAATATGCCGAATACTGAATCAACAATATTAATGGCCTTAATTATTACCTAGATTCTATCACCTATTTTTAAATATTTCGATTTGATGCAGATATATTATTACTTACTAGGATAGAATATAAACAAAAGTTTAAGATAGAATAAAATATGTTTTAAATGTATTACAAACTTACACAAAATATATTAATAATAAACTATATCGCATGTTATAATCTTATTATTTGGTATTATACAAAACATTAGATATTATAAAAAGTAAATGAAAAGGTGATAAAAAATGGAAAAAAAACATGAAAGTCATGAACATAAAGATAATGAACACAAAAATCATGAACACAAAGGTCATGAGCATAAGAGCCACGAACATAAGGCTCATACAAAACACCACACTAAAAAGAAAGATTTTAGTAAATGGACAATAGTACTATCAATTATTGCGATTATTGTAATTGCTCTCCTAATAATTAATATTGGGAAAATATTACCTTCTGGAGATCAAAATGCAAATGTTCTTGCTAAGGTTAATGGTGAAGATATTTATGTTGATGAATTAGATTCAGAATTAAAAAAACTCCCTGAATATTATCAACAAGTAATGGACCCACTAACACTAAAGAAAAATGTATTAGAGCAACTAGTAATGAAAAAGTTATTATTACAAGAAGCAGACAAATTAAAATTAAAAGTAAGTCAAGAAGAGATTGATAAAGAAGTTGAAGCTACTTACACTAAATTTGGTTTGACAAAAGGAGATTTTTTAGTTAAGCTAGAAGAACAGGGAACTAACTATGAAGAATTTGTTGTTGACTTCAAAGAACAATTATTACTTAACAAATTAATTGAATCTGCATTACTTAAAGGAGAACCAGATGAAAAAGACATTCAAGCTCACTATGATGAAAATAAAGACACATTAGTATCAGCAATGGCATCCCATATTCTTGTTTGTTATACAGGAACTACTTCATGTCAAGAAGAAAGAACAGAAGAAGAAGCATTGGCAATAGTTGATGAAATTCTTGGAAAGATTGAAAATGGAGATGATTTTGCAGAACTTGCTAAAGAGTACTCAGATGGTCCATCAGGTCCATTAGGGGGGTCACTTGGTTGGTTTAATAAAGGTGCAATGGTTCCTGAGTTTGAACTTGCTACATTTGAATTAAACAAGGGAGAAACTTCAGAGGGAGTTAAAACTGACTTTGGTTATCACGTTATCTTTTTAGAAGATAAAAAAGAATCATTTGAAGAATTAAAAGAAGATATTTCAGCTGAAATCAAAAATACTGAATTGCAAGCAAACATTGGAACTTATTTAGATTCATTAAAAGATCAATCAGAAATTGAATATGTTACACCATTAGAATTACTTGAACCAGTTGAAGATGCTACAGATGATACGGTAGCAGTAGAAGGCATAACAACATTCTTAAAAGGGGATGATGAAATCTGCAGAGATGAAGATGGAAAACCATTAGTATTTATGTTTTCAACAACATGGTGCCCTCATTGTCAATGGGCAGAAAAACCTTTTAATACTGTAGCTAAGGAATACCAAGATAAAGGATTGATTACAGCTTATCATTGGGAGATTGATATAAATGATGACACATTAACTGAAGAAGAAGAAAGTTCAATACCAGAAGAACATATGGCTATTATGAAGAAATTCAATCCACAGGGTTCAATTCCTACATTTGTGTTTGGATGCAAATATTATAGAATTGGTGCTGGACATGAGCAAGCAAATGACAAAGAAGCTGAAGCAGCAGAACATAGACTAGTAATTGAAGAATTATTAAGTGGCGAAGTAACAAGTGATGAAGCAATGGAAGTTGTTGTTGAAGAAGTTACAGTAGAGCCTGCTGAAGAGACAACAGAAGCAAATACAGAAGAAACAGCTGAGTCAGAAGAATAAGTTAATGAAGAATAAATAGATCATAAATCTATTTTCTTTTTTATATTTTCTTTTATTCTTTGTTCAAAATCAATTATTCTTTCACCTTCTTGTTTTTCTAAATCTAAAGTATTCATAATTTCTTTGATAAATTCATTTTCATCAAATTTTTCTTCACTTATACTATCATCATCACAATTATTATTACCTTCATTACTACCAATAACATTAACAAGAAACTCAGACATGTTTGATTTGCTAAGATGTTCTTTAATTAAAGCATCTTCAGTATCATGACTTTTTTCTAAACTCAATTTAACCTCTTCGAACTCTTTAGTTGTAAGTTTTGTTGTATTCTTCATGACAAAATAAACACCTTTTTCATATAATCGTTCAATAATTTCATTTAATGCAATATCAGTAATTTTACCATCCCTTAAAACTCCTCTTAATCTTAATGTTATAATTGTTTTATTAAGATTATTTTCATCTAAATTATCCATCTTTGTTAGTAATTCTTTTCTAACTTCTTGTGGAGATTTATGATGACAATCAACAATTATAGAAACAACATTATACAAAGGAATTCCATAATATTCAATTTTTCCTTCATCCCAAATATAAAATCCGCCATGTTTTAGTTCTTCTATTTCTTTAAAATTATTTGGAAATAATGGACCAGGATATACAATTAAACCATAACCTTCAATTTTTTCTTTTCTAATAATATGTACATGACCTCCAGCATAATAATTAAATCCCTTTGGTAATAAAGATATAGGTGCAGAATCCATTTCTGCTAAATCCTTAGGTTTTAATTCTGTTAAAGAGGTATGAAACATGAATATTTTAAACCCTTCTTCCTGTTCAAGGTTATCTGTATTTAAGGATTCATAAAATTTCTTTTCTAACATGCCCTTTTTACCTAACATACCAGTTATTTTGGCTCCTGTTTTCTCATTAATTGAAAAATTTAAAATTAATTTACCTGTCTCTTCATCAACTTTACCTTTAACAACATTAATTAATAACCCTGCATTTTCAAGAACATCTAACATTGTTTTTCCACTAGGAGAAAAATCATGACTACCGGGAATAACATAAACTAGAATATTTTTTTCTTTGATTTGTTTTAATTTTTTTACAACTTCTTTTAACTGATCAATTACAGGTAAAGATGTATTAAATAAATCACCACTAATTAAAATAAAGTCGACATTTTCTTCAAAACATATATTAACTGCTTTCATAAAGGCTTGTAAACTAGCTTCCTTAAGCTTAGGCTCTCGCCAACTTCCAATATGTGCATCAGCCATATGTGCAAATTTCATTTTATCACTTTCTTAAGCATTATTAACAAAAATATTTGAAAATATCTTCCTTAACTAAACAATTGTTTAATAAAACCCCATAATTTACTAAAAAAACCTTGAGATTTTTTTGTTTCATTTAAATTATCATCAGATTCTGTTTCATTAACCTTATCCACAATAACAGGGAGATTTTGATCTTCTGTTTCTTCTTCAGGAACATCTACTTGATTTGTTTTCTTATCTTCTTCTGAATTTTTGTTTCTAGGGACCATAACATCAATTAATACTTCACAATAAAGTGATTTTTCACCTTTTGTTCTTATAGGAAATGCCCTTTTTACGTAAACATCTATTTCAGAAGTTCCTTTTTTATTTTTCTCAGATATAATATAACCATCACCATTTATTGTAAATAAACATTCACCTTCTGTTGTAGCATCTAATACAACTATTTTATGCCCATCTATGTTTAAAATTTCATTTTTCTCTTGAAAAATATGTGATTTATCTGCTGTAACAACTACAGAAAAAATAGAAAACAAAATAACTAAAAAAGAAACAAATAACAAAATAGACCATATTTTTTTATTACCTTTTAAATTTCTTAAGTTTTTCATTTTTTTATCCTCCATTTACCCCTATAAAATTTTGCTTAATTACCTTTTCTTTTAAATCTGAATTAGGCATTTCATGATTAAATTCTTTTTTGTTTAATTCTTTTTTGATAACATCCTCAAAAAAAGGTATTTTAATAGGTGTTGCAAATCTCAAAAAATTACTAGTTACAATTGCCTCTCCCTTATCTAAAGATGCTATATTTTTATCATCATCACTTAAATCCTGAGATGCAGATTCAATAATTGCTCTTCTCTCCACACCCATCTCCATACCTAAAATTATTTTTGTATTCATGTTTGCTAAAATTGTTCGCGGAATTAATGAAGGTAATTGTGTTATCCCTATTAATCCTACTTTGAATTTTCTACCTTCTCTAGCAATTGTACTAAAAATATTTTGTCCTTTTTCAAGAACTTCTTTTCCTAAAACTCTTGGTGCCTCTTCTATAACAATTGAAACCACTGGTTTATCTCTTAATAGGCCTTGTGTTTTATATCTTTTATATTTATTCAAAATCTCAGAACTAATTAATGATCCAACTAAAATTTCCATACCACTTGAAATGTTTGATGTATCGATTATAATTGTTTTATTTTTTTCTACTTCTTTACAAATATCATTAACTGTTGTTTCTCCTGCAGTTATATCAAATATTCCTTGACAGATTATACTATCCCCAACAAATTTTACATCTAATAAATTACTTAATTTTCTTTTTATAACTATTAATGTAGTTTCATGAAATCCCTCTATTTTTTCTTCTTTTAAAATTGCACTAATCCAATTTTCTTGATATTTTCTATGAAAAGCAATTAATGCTTCATGTTGAGCATCTGTTAAACTAATTACACCATTAAGATGAGATGGTTTAACTGCTTTTAAATTTATTTTCAAAGAAATTGTACCAGGAATAGGATTTTTTGAATAATAAATCACTTGATTTTTAATTTTATTACAAGGATGATCTTTTAATCCTAAATGATTTCTTCCATAATATTCATCATGTGGATCTAATACAATTATCCCAGAATAATCTTTATCAAGATTTGACCATAAAATACAACTAGTTAAGTTACTTTTACCTTTACCTGTTGAAGAAGAGATTAAGATATGTTCTGCTAATGCTTTTTCTCCATCTATACATAAATCATAATTAATAATTTTCGATCCTGATCTTAACATTCCAATAAATAATGGATTTTTAAGATTTGAAGAATGTAATAATTTTAAATCATCTTCATCAAGCATCCTAATATCAGAAAAAAAATTAGGAAGAGATTTACTAATTCTATTTTGTTCAACAGTCATTAGATTTTTTGCTACAACCAATGTATAATTTCTTAATTCTTTGTCCATAAATTCTAAACTTGAATTCTGTTCAAGCTTCATTCCAGACATTAATTCAAGATTTGTTTGAGAAAGCTGGCTCCCATATAATAAATCATAAGTTTGTAACAAGATTTTCCCATTATTAAGATCTTCTGCAATTAATAATTCCCCTATCTCAATTTTTTGGTTAGACTTCTGTCTAATTAAAATCTTATTATGGCTACCGCCAATAATTGTACCTTTAATAACATATTTAACACTACTTTTAACTAATGAAATTTATTACACCCCTTGATTTTTATTAAATCTGTATGCATTAGGGATATGGCATTTTATATAAATATTGTTAATTTAGAATATAAGTATTTACTTTAAAATAGAACTAATTATTTTAAATTTATTAAATACAAATTCAGGCAATAATCTTAAAATAACTACTAGGAAATATAAATCAATATAAACATAAAAAACTTCTGCTATGAATAGATTACTATTAAGTTACAAAAATAAGGTGTTGGGGTGTAGAGACATGGATAAAGAAATTGAAAGATTAAATAAACAATTAGCTCATCTTGAAAAAAGTTACAAAGCAGGAGTTGTTAAGAAAAGTGAATTCTTAAAAGGAAAGAAAAAGGTAGAAAGAAAGATAAAACAAGCTAATGAAAAAGTTCAAGATCGAGAAACTAAAACAGCTGCGATTACAAAAATCATTAACAAACCAAAGTCAAAAAAAAATAATACCAAAGAGAAAAAACCAGATGTTATTATAAATAATAAACAATCTGATAAAACACATAATAATAAATCTAAAAAAAGATATGATGATGAAAAAAGCAGTATATGGTCATATTTGTTATTATTACTTGTAATTGTTGTTGTATTATTCTTTGTTTACAAATATACAGAAACATTAGCTCCAACAACAGATACTATTACAATGTATGAATATTCAAATTTCTTTTGTAGTCATTGTGATGATTTACAAGATACATTAAAAGAAATTAAGAAAGATTATGGTGTAAAAATTAAAATTTATCATAGACAATTTCCAAATGACGCCATACATCCATTATCAACCTTAGCTGCAGAGGCATCAGAATGTGCAAATGATCAGAATAAATTTATTGAATATCATAATTTATTGTTTGTAGGCAATAGAAATAATAAAATTACTGAAAAAACAGATTTAATAGAATTAGCTGAGATGAGTGAAGTTGAAGACATTGAAACATTCAAAAAATGCTTAGAAAATCATGAAAAATTAGAAGAAATTCAAGCAGACATTGATGAAGGTGAAAAAGCAGGAGTTAAAGCTACACCAACTTTAGTAATTAATGGGGAAGTATTACAGGGTGCACAATCTTACAATGTAATTGCTTCAGTGATTAATAAGCATTTAGGATAGAGTAGAAAAATTATTATCGTCAGGTACCCAGATGACTGAAAGGAGTCTGAATCTTGCTTACCACTTATTTGTGGAGCTGACATTTTATTTCTTTAGATTTCAAGGTACCTAACCTCCTAAATTGATTTTCTTTTATTAGGTTAGGTCAGCTCCACTGGCCAAGATGATGATTTTTCTAAAGTTTCTTTTTTATTTTTTTACTTTTATTTCTTTACAATTTATAGCATAAATGTTAATTTATATTTTACAGAATAAAATAATTAAAACTATAAGAATATGTGATTATTAAATTTCAGTTAATCTATTTTCTCTCTTTTTTTTCTCTAACCATTTATAGATACTATTATGTGGGCTTCCTGCAGCTAAAGATTCAATGGCTCTTCTTGCCATTGCAACATCTTCACCTAAACCAATTATACCAATTGTTTTACCATAAACACAAATATAAGTATCTGTAAGATCCTCTATAATTGCTCTTGCTTTTCCTTCTTTACCAATTATTCTACCTTTAATTCTTGGCATTTGATTCTTATTTTTAACAAAATCTCTTAGTTCAACAAGTTCAAACATATAATCCTGTTTAAGCAAAAGTTGAGCAATTTCAGGATTAAATCCACGTGCAATAGCCCTAATTATGTCTCTTACACTAAACAATGTTAAAGGATCTTCGCCCCGTACAGTAACATCTCCTTCATGGCTGTCAATATCAATCCTAGTATTTGTAGTTTCTTCTAAAGCCTTCTTAACTTCTCCACTTTTACCTATTAAAACAGCAATTCTTTCCTTTGGAATCTTGAGATCATATGAATATTCAGCCATATTGGTAAGATTGGGGGTGGGCTTTTTAAGGTTTTTGGTATGAAGAAAGATTTGTAAGGGTTGAGGCTTAAAAGATTTGAAAGGTGTTATTAGCTATTCAGGCCTTTCTACCCTTCCAAGCCATTCAAGCCTTATTTTAGCATAACCTTTAAAAATCTAGGAATTATCCTATTTTATAAATTACGTTATTGACGTAATATTAAATAGAGAAGGTGAAATAAGTAAAATGGAAAGACATGGATTTAGTGATGGAGTAGCTCCTGTTAATGTGGGAGATGAAATAGATGTAAGAATAGAGGCAGTTGGGGAAAAAGGAGATGGAATTGCCAAGAAAAAAGGCTTTGTTTTATTTATACCCAACACAAAAGAAGGAGATGAAGTAAGAGTTAGGATTACTAAAGTTCTAAAAAAAGTTGGATTTGCAGAAGTTGTCGGAGAATCACAATCAGCCCCTGAAGTAGAAAAACCTAAAAGAGAGAAAAAAGTTGAAGATTTAATTCCAGAAGGAGATGACTCAGAAGATTTTGGTGAAGAACCAGTTGATGAAGAAAAAACTGAAGAAGATCTAGAAGTTCCTGAACCTGAAGAAGAAACAACTGAAGAATTACCACAAGAAGATGATCTTGAAGAACCACCTACTCCAAAAGAAGAGGATAAGTCAGAAGAAGTAGATGTTCCTGAAGAAGAAACAGAAGATATACCTCCTATGCCTGAAGAAGAACTAGGTAAAGAAACAGAAGAGGAGAAAGACGAAAATCTTGATGAACCACCTGCTCCATAAGAGCTGGTTTTTTATTTTATTTAATCTTAATAGAAGAATTGAATTTTACTCATTCTAAATGTGACAAATAAGTCATAAAAAACATAATTACTACCAAAACCTTTAAAAAGCAGCAATCAATCCCAATAGATATTAGCCAGATATTTGGAATAGCTGAAAAGGACCAAATATCAACAGTTGCAAGGCTGAGAATATTGCAGCACAGATCTAATTCTGCGCTGATTAATGGAGGAAATTAAAAATGACAGAAGAACAATTAATGGTTCCTACAAAAATCTACTTAAAAGCAGGTATCCATATTGGTACAAAGTTTAAAACAAAACACATGGAAAAATTTATTTATAAAATTAGACCTGATGGGTTATGTGTATTAAATCTAGAAAAAGTTGATGAAAGAATAAAATTAATGTCACAATTTCTTTCACAATACCAACCAGAAGATATTTTATTAGTAAGTAAAAGAGAAAATGGTTGGAAAGCTCTTAAAATGATTCAAGAAATGATTGGAATTAGAGTATTCCCAGGAAGATATCCACCAGGAATATTAACAAATCCAAATCTTGATAACTTTATTGAAACAAAAGTAATTGTTGTTACAGATTCATGGCCTGATAGAAATGCAATTAATGATGCATTACATGTTGGAATTCCAGTTGTTGCATTATGTGACACAAATAACCAAGCTAATAACATTGATTTAGTAATTCCATGTAATAATAAAGGTAAGAAAAGTTTAGGTTTATTATTTTACATCTTTGCTCGTGAATATATGAAAGCACATGACATGATTAAGGATGAGAAAGAAATGAAGTTCAGTGTTGAACAGTTCATGGAAGAGTAAGTTTTTGTTTTTTTATTTATTTTTGTTTTCTTTATTGTTTCTATTTTTGTTGATTTATTTAATTGATTCAAATTCTTAAGAAAATTTATTCAATCTTAGCTCTAAACACACTACCACCATTTGTTCCAGCATAAACATAATTCCCTAAAGGATCAAAAGCAATAGAGTAAACATCTTTTATTTCTAAGCCTGTATTAAAAGGAACCGCAGTATCTCTTTTATCATATGAAATAAAACATCCTTTACTAAAAATACACAATACTACGTTTTCAGGATTTGTAGGATTAATTGCAAAGGCATAATATCCTTTTCTATTTGGGTCATTTGATATAAATGAAGGTGTTGCAAAGTTTTTACCCGCCCAATTTTCTCCACTATCATCTGATCTAAATAATCCACCAGGGTATGCACTTGCATATATTATATCATTATCTTGTGGATCAACATTTATTTGCATATTGAAAACATGTACTTTTGGTTTATTACTTCTTTGATTATCCCAAACAATAGAATAATCATCTGTTAATTGTCCTGCATAAACTCCAGAACCTTGGGTAGATGCATAAACTTTATCATCTTTAACTTTTACTGAGGTCATTGTTAAACTATCTAAACCATCCCCACCTGTATTTTCTTGTACCCAATTTTCTCCACCATTAGTACTTACCCAAACTCCTCCACTTGAATCTGAAACATATAACACATTATGATCATTTCCATCAATTTCAATTCCTGTAGCAGCTCCAATTGTTTCCAAAACTAATTCCCAATCTTCTCCAGCATTAATTGACTTATAGACACCACATTTTGCATTTGGGTCTATATTCTTAATAACACCTAATTTTTGTAGTATAAAAGGAACTAGATTTTGTGGCATAATATAATCAGGCAATTCCCCACATAGTCCAGCAGTATAAATTATATCAGTATCCATTGGATCAATATCAATATCAAAAAACCCAGTTCTTGGCAAACCATTACCTTTATCATCTAATTGCTTCCATGTTTGCCCACCATTAATACTTTTGTAAACACCATGAACATGTAAAGTAACATAAATAATGTTTGGATAACTAGGATTAATAGCTATATCTAATACAGACCTTGGTAAATCTTTTCCAAGATCAACAATTTCACCACCATCTTTTAGATGTAACCCACCACCATGAGCAATAGGTGGTTTAAATGCAGCCATATAAATCTTATTAGAATCAGTTGGATGAACAGCAACAGCAGATGTAGTCATATACTCATCTTCTTCAAAGCTATAATAAGGAAACCAATTGTGTGGCCCTTCATCAACTCCAGCATTGTTGTGACGCCAAATTTGTGGGCTGGTTCTATCACATGCATATATTACATTAGGATCACTTGGAGAAATAGCAAGACAAGTTGGAGAGAAAGGTGCATCCCAATTATCTGTTCCTAAACGATCCCAATTTTTTCCTGCATCTGTAGACATAAAAGTACCACCACCCCATGTTCCAGCATATACTTTGTTTTTATTATCTGGATGTATTTGTAATTGAGAATGACCCGAAATAGTAGTAAATGTTAAATCATCATTAAGTATTTGCCATAATTCACCTTTATTGTTTGAATAATAAACTTTGGGATTGTCACCAACTGCACCAGCATAAACTTTGTTAGAATTTAAGGGATCAATAGCAACTGTTCTAATATCTGTTTGTCCCCCTAAACCATTATTCTTTTGATTCCATGTTTGGCCTTTATCATCTGTTCTATAAACACCACCATCAATAGTTGCAGCATATGCAGTATTAGCATTAGTAGAATCAATTGCAGCTGAAAATACATGTGCTTCTGTTGTAGCAATTACTTCTGCTCCCATACTAAAAACATTTTTTCCGCCTCTCATAACAGGAACCCTTGTTGGATCTTTTACTATTGTTAAAAATTTAGTAGTTAACAAAGGCAAAGTAATTATTTGCCAATTTTTTCCTTTATCATAAGAAACCCTAAATTCTTCGGTTGAAGTTTTCCCAGCTGTTAATATTAAATCACCAACACCATAAATTAAATTAATATCTGCTGGAGTTGTTGCTAGCCTAGCAAACCCATTTATTCCTAAATTATTATTTAAAATACGCTGCCAGTCTAAACTACCACTAGTTCTATGAATACCATTAGTAAAAGAACTTGCATAAACACCCCCTCCACCCCTAATAGAATAATCAGGTGCAAGAGCTTTTGTATAAGAGAAAGTAAGATGATTATTTATTTCTTCCCAAGTTTCTCCACCATTAACTGAACGAAAATTTCCTGATGCATAAGAAGCAACATAAATTTTATTAGGATTATCTGGATCTAAAGAAATACCAGTAATAAAGCTCCCACCATTATCTGAACTCATTACACCGCTTGTCATATATTCCCAAGTCTCTCCAGAATCTATTGATTTTAATAAAGTCATTCCATCTCCACTAACATACATCATATTTGATTGTTCATAATGAATTTCAATAGAAGTAAAGCCACCAAATTCAGGATATCCACCAGGAATATTTATTATTGACCAAGATTCTCCTAGATTATCACTTTTAAAAATATTACCTTGTTCTTTCCCAATTAAACCATTTACTGCATAAACAACATTTTCATTTTCAGGATCAAAAGCAGTATCACCAAAATTAACATTTCCTTCTAAACCATTTGTAATTGGAGTCCAAGTTTTACCATTGTCTATACTCTTAAAAAGACCATAATCTGAATTAGAATCCCAAACATCCATAAATCCAGAAGTTGCAAAAATAATATTACTATAATGTGGACTTATATGAATTGAACTTATTACCCCACCTTTTTCTATACTTCCCTCAGTATAAATTGTTTCCCAACTATTCCCACCATCTTCTGATCTATATATCCTACCATACCTACTTCCAGCTAAAACAAGATTAGAATTTTCAGAATCAACTTCAATAGAAAATATAGTTTCAAAATTATCCACTTTGTCTTTAACTTTTACCCAACTTTCAGCTGCATCTGTTGACTTGTAAATATCACCATCATTTGAACCAGCATAAATAATATTATTATTGTTAGGATCAATCCTCATAGCCCAAATCTCCTTATTATCAATACCTTTATTTTTCTCTTGCCATGTCAACCCAGCATCATAACTTTTGTAAACTCCACCATCATAAGGATAAAATTCATTATTTGTTAATGGATAAGTGCCTGTATACAATATATTAGTATTAATTGGATCAATAGCAATAGTTAATGTTTTTCCACCACCAGGGCCATTTGTTTTTTCCCAAACACACCCATTCTTGCAATTAACACCACGATCAATATCACATTCACCTAAATTTTTATCATGAAATCCATTTCTACAGCAGCTTTTTCCACATGCCCTACCACAATCAACCCCTTGTTCTTTGCCATTCCAAATACCATCATTACATTTAAGTGCTACCTTACTTTCATCATAAGCAGGTAATGATCTTGTTCCCTTTACTCTTTTGCTAGCATCCCTATATGCTTCACCAACTAAATCATCACAAGCAGTAAGAAATACAGCTAAAACAAGCATTAAAATAATAAGAATTACTTTATATTCTCTTCTCATATGCTTTATACAACATAATCTCTTATTTAAAACTTTTGCAGAAAAATATATAAACTATTGTACATATAAAGAAATCATGGACTTTAAAGCATTATTAAGAAAATGGTGGTTCTGGTTAATAGTAATATATTTCATTATAGGGTTATACATTGGTATGTTTGGTGGATTTTATACACCTGAACCCAACCTTGCCATAAAAATAATATTAGTATTCATATGGCCAATTATATTCTTCTAAAATAAGTTTACTCTACTTTCTCAAAGCCATTCTCAACAATCTTAAACAGAACTTCTTTCTCTGGCAAGGATCTATGCTTTCTAAGAATTGCGCCTCTCATCCCAGCTTTAGATTTCTTCAATTCAATCATACATTTGCTAGCATAAGTTATTAAATCACCACCAACAATTTTAATTGCATCTCTAACATCAAAATCACTATAGACTTGGTTGGTTAATAAGATAGGAATATGGTGTTTTCTAGTAATCTCAGTCAAAAAGTTAATTTGCTGACTTAACATATTATTCACATCTCTAATATTTGATTTTTTCCCATATTCTACTCTATATAACATACCGATTGTATCTACTATAATCAAACCAACATGTTCATTAATCATATTATTAAGTCTTTCAATTGTTTGATGTTGTTCTTGGAAGTTTGTTGGTTTCAAAATAAATATATTTTTCAATAGTTCTAAAGGATCTGCTCCAAAACTCTTAATAAGTTGTTTAAATCTGTCTAAAGAAAATCCACCTTCTGTATCAACAAATATTACTTTTTTACCTTGTTTTGCTATACTAATTCCAGCTAAGAGACAAAATGTGGTTTTTCCACTACTTGCTGGCCCATAAATAGTTGATATTATATCTTTATCATAACCACCATTTAAAAACTCATCAATAATATTACTACCAGAATTGATTTTGGCTTGTTTTTCTACATCAATATTTCCATTCAATGGATTAACATCACTATTCTCTTCCATATTTAGGTGTAATTCCCGTTAATATATATACTTTTTCCATATATTGTAATTATACTTATTTTTATATTCATAATTATTACAAAAGATATATAAATAGATAAACAAGTATATTCTATATAAGTAATATTAATATTGGGTGTTAATATAAGGTGTTAATGGATGGATTATATTAAAAAGAAATTTAAGAATATAAAAAGTGTTAACAATATTTGGTTAATACTTATTATTATATTTCTATTAGTTTCAGGAATAAGAATTTACTATGCCTTTCAAACTGATTATTTTAGTGATAATAGTGCTTATTTCACTTTAAGACAAGTTGAACATATATCTAAAACATTTATCCCTCTTTTCAATGACCCATTAAGTTATGGTGGAAGAACATTTATATTTTTACCCTTATTCCATTATGTGTTAGCATTTTTTACAACAACATTTAGCTCTATATTTATTGCCAAGATTCTTCCAAATATATTTGCTTCTACAATTGTATTTTTCACATACTTATTAGTTCATGAAATAACTAAAAACAAATCAGTTTCAATACTTACTTCAATTATCTCAGCATTCATACCAATTTATTTTTCTAAAACAATTAACAGCATAAGCATATATTCGGTTATTATTCCACTAACTATATTTATGTTATATTTATTTATCAAAATTGAAGAAATGAAATATACAAGATACTTTTTATTAATTATCTTATTATTACTTTTAACACATCCTTCAATAATCTTATTAATTGCAAGCTTGTTAGTTTACCTTGCACTTGTAACTATTGAAAACATGAAATTAAAAAGATCAGAAATTGAAGTAAGTCTTTTTTCAGCTTTTTTAATGATATGGATTTATTTATTAATATTTAAGAAAGCATTTCTAAAACATGGATTTAATTTTATTTGGGAAAATATCCCTACAAAATATTTTTTAACTTATTTTCATCAAATTTCAATTTGGCAAGCAATTTATCAGATTGGAATAATACCATTTGTATTAGGTATTTTCATAATATATTATTATTTATTTAATCTAAAAAATAAGAAAGTATACTTAATAATAAGCTTTGCAATTACTACAACTAGTTTATTATGGTTAAAACTAATTGAACTTGAATTTGCATTAATATTTTTAGGAGTAATACTTGTAATTTTATTTGGTATTGGTTACAATAACCTAAATAATTACCTAAAACAAACTAGATTTTCAAAACTTGAGACTCCAATTTTTATTGTAATATGCATAATATTTGTATTAACTTCAGTATTGCCTTCAATAATTCTGGCAAAATCAGTTATAGCTGAAGCAACACCCCCAAGCTATGTTGAATCATTAAAACAAATTAAAGATCATACACCTGAAACAGCAAGTATTGCAGCTTCAATAGATGAGGGACATCTTATAACTTACTTTGCTGAAAGAAAGAATTTAGGAGATACAAACTATTTATTTTTAGAAGACGCTAATGAAATAGTATCAGATGTGGATTCATTATTTTATACAGTATCAACAATTAAGGCAAATCAGATTTTACATAAATATAGAGTAGATTATATTATGTTCACTCCTGAAATTTCAGAACAATATAAAATTAAAAAATTAATGTTCCTAGATAATGAATGTTTTAAAGAAATTCTTAATAAACAAGTTAGTAGCGAAAATGAAATCAAATTGTATAAAAACAAATGTGTGGTAATGAAAAGTATAATCATAAACTAAAAATATGAATTAGATTACAACTATAAAAAATGGAATTAAAAAAACATATCAAACAAAAAAATTACAATTATTATATTTTAGCAGTTGTAATATTATTATTATTATTCCCGTATGTAATAAGATATCTTACACAAGATACACTTCTTATTCCCGGAGATAAAATTTATAATCATTTAAGTTTAGCAGAAGTTACACAAGAATATTCTTTTTTACATTCTAAAATTGTAAATGACCCTTTAATTTTACCATCAAGAGCTAATATTATTACGCCATTCCATATGTTAATTAATTTACTAGGAAAAATAATACCAATTAATGCCGCAATTATGGTATTATCATTATTATTAGGAATTTTATCTGCAATAATATTCAATGCTATCCTTAAAAGATTCAAATTTTTATATTTTCAAAGATTTGCAATAATGATGATATTAGTTTTATCACCATTATTTCTAAACACTTTTCTAATCCCAGATCAAACATTCTTTATAATATTCCTCCAATTATTGGGATTTTATTTGTATACAAAAACAACCAAATACAAATATTTATCAGTTATCCCATATTTAGTCTTATCATTTTTCTCAATATTCCATACATTAATAGCTATTCTAATAATAATGGTTTATGAGTTCAAGACATATAAGGATTTTAGATTTGTATCAATATTATCTGTTTTCATGATGGGAATTTCATTATTATATAATATCCCTATTTATTTTATCTATGGTTTTATTAAGATTCAATTACCACAAGAAAATCTATTTCAATATTATATCGCTGATTTAGGAAGCAAAGTAGGATTTGGTATTTTTTCATTAATCTTACTTGTTTTTGGAATCATAAAAACATGGAAAGACAAATACACTAAAGATTATATCATTCTTTATTTTTCATTAATCTTATTTATAGTCTTTTCATATCTTTTCCCTGCATATATGCCATATCTTAATTTTATCGTAATGATTTTTGCAGGACTTGGTTTTATACATCTGTTTGAAATGAAATGGGAATTAGGAATAATTAAAAAATTCACTATTTTTATTATTATCCTTGGCTTAATATTTTCAGGGATTTCGTATTCTAAAAGAGTTTCAAGTATATCGCCAACACCAGAGTTATTAGAAGGTTTAGATTTTATAAAAGAAAAATATCCTGACACTATTATCCTTACACATCAAGATTATGGACATATTATAAAATATTATTCTCATTCAAAGGTTTTAATTGATTCAGATTATGATTTTATTGAAGATTATGATTATTTTATTAATATAGTTGATACAATATTTCAATCGAGATCATTAAAAGAAGTAACAAAATTATTAGATAAATATCAAATTAATCATATTTTAATTACAAAAGAAATGAAAAATGGATTAGTATGGTATAAGGAAAGCCAAGGACTATTATTTTTATTGGAAAATTCAGAAAGATTCAAAATTGTTTACCATAGCCCATATGTTGAGATATGGGAATACCAAAGAATAAATCAATGATATAATAAAATAACATATGATTGATTAAGAAAATAAATAATTAAAAAAAAATTAATAAGAAAAGGGGTAAAAATGTTACTAACTGGTGTAATTGTTTCAATCATAGTATTTATTTCATTATACATTACAATAGTATGGATTAGTTTTCTTTACCTTTATGAAAAAAAGCCAGTAGAAATTAAAAATTACCCCAAAATTACAATTGCTATTCCTGCATTTAATGAAGAAAAAGCAATTGAAAAAACAATTCTAACTGCTTTAAAATTAGAATATCCAAAAAACAAATTAAACATTGTTGTTATAGATGATGGTTCAACTGACAACACAAAGAAAATTGTTCAGAGCTTATCTAAAAAACATAATTTTAAATTTATTAGTAAAAAAAATGAAGGAAAAGCTAAAGCATTGAATATAGTTCTTGAAAAATGTAAAACTAATTTATTTGCATGTTTAGATGCAGATTCTTATGTTGAACCAGATTCATTAAAAAGAATGTTACATCATTTTGATAATCCAAAAGTTGCTGCAACAATTACTGCAATTCATGTTATTGAACCTAAAAATTTATATGAAAAGCTTCAAAGAATGGAATATTTATTAGCTATTATGACTAGAAAGTTAATGGCATTTATCAATACATTAAGTGTTACTCCAGGTGTATTAAGTGTATACAAAACAAAAATATTACAAAAAGTAGGTGGATTTGATAATGAAACCTTAACAGAAGATTTTGAAATTGCAATGCGATTAAAATTTTATGGTTATGATATTGAAATTGAAACAAGTGCAAAAACTTATACTTATGTTCCAAATAATTTCAAAAAATTATGGAGACAAAGAGTTAGATGGTATCGGGGCTTTGTAGAAAGCCATAGAAAGTACCATAAAATGTTTCTAAACAAAAAATATGGGAGACTAGCCTATTTCCAAATGCCATTAAATATTATAGGGATATTACTATTAGTGGCTGCTGTAGCATTTGTAAGTTATGGCAATATTATAAACATATACCATTTAATTAGAAGAAGCATGTTAATTAAAGGATTTTTCTTTTCCCATATATTTAGTTTTATTAAACCAAAAGATATTATATTAACACAAAATATTAAGATTATGTTTCCTGTATGGATAGCTTTATTCTTAGGTATTTTGATATTTTATTTAGCACATACAGAAGTTAAAGAAAAAATTAAATTTCCTTTTACAATATGGGCATTTTTCATATTATTACCAATATTAACAGCATTACATTGGTTAGGAGCAATATTTGAAGAATTATTAAAAGCAAAAAAAAAATGGTGATTAAAAAGATTCAATAGGGTGAGATCATAATGGAAAAAAGATACAAAAAAAAAACATATTTAATAATAATATTATTTGTTGCAATTGCCTTTTTTGCAGGGATATTATTGGGGAAATACATTGAAACTAAAGAACAAGGAGATATTAATAGATTTATGAAGCATCTTGAACTTAATACTGAAAGCTTTCTTGTTGAACAAGAATTAATTGGTATAACTCAAGATTGCAGCTTAGCTGAAGAAAGAATCACCTCATTATCTAATGAATTATATAATTTAGGAATTATGTTAGGTAAAGATGATGCTAAAAAAAATTTAGGAAAAGATACTTATATCCTATTGAAAAAAAAATTTCATTTAATGCAAATAAGAACTTACTTACTTTATCATTCATTAGAAGAAAATTGTGAAACAGATGAACAAGTCATATTATTTTATTATGGCAGAAATAACCCAAAATCAAAAGAACAAGGTAAAATATTAGATGAAGTTGTTAAAAAATATTCAGTAAATGTATTTGCAATTGAATATAATTATACTAGTGAGTTAACATTTTTAGAAAATTATTATGGAATCGAAGAACCACCTGCAGTTGTAATTAACTTTGATAAAATTAATAATGACCTAACAAGTTATTCAAACATAGTTAATTTAATATCATAATTAATTTAAAAAAAAAACATAAAAGGAAAAAATAATATGGCAATTGATAATAAAGAACAAATAAAAAGAAAAATATTTGTAACTAGTTTGATTTTAACAATTCTGATATTTGTAATAGGGTTATTAGCCAGCTATGTTTTAGATTTTTACAGAATGGATGAAATATCAAGAACAATTGAAACACATGAGGTTGATAAGGCTGCATTTTATCTTCAACAAGACTTCATTGATTCAATTGGTGCTGATAAGTGTGCAGTCATGAATCAACGTTTTAATGACCTTAAAATGGATGTTCATAAAGTAGGTATTGCCTTAACAAATTATGGTGGCAAAAGTATGTTTAAAACAGTTGATTTTGATTATTTAAAAAGACATTATTTTTTATTAGAGCTAGAATTTTTCAGTTTAATCACAAAACTTAACCAAGAATGTGACACTAATTATGTTACAATAATATTTTTTTATAAAAGAGATCATGGAGAAAGCATAACCCAAGGTTATGTATTAGAAGATATTAGTAAATCACATCCAAATAATGTTGTTGTTCTTTCATTAGATAAGGATTATGAAGATGAACCATTAGTCCCAGCTTTAGTTAATAGACATAATGTGACTAAAGCACCAACAATGATTATAAATAATTTAAAAATTGATGAATTCAAATATGGTGGAGAAATTAATGCAACCATTAGAGAAATAATAAGAAATAGTACAACAGACAAATATGCAAAACATTATGATTTTGATTATTTGTTTAAGAGTATTAGTGTAAACAAAACAGAATATGTTAAAGAACTTCAAGAACAATTAAATGAATTAGACAATACAAAAATCACTATTACTAAAAAAATTAATAATGAAAAAACTAACACCCAAAATACAAAGAACTCATTAATAAAGGCTGAGCTAAGATATTTAATTGGAAGGTTAAGTAAAAATACATCTATAATTTGTGATTCATTACAATATTATGATCAAGCTGCTTTAGAAACAGAAAATGAAGAATTAAAAGCATTAATTTATGAATCAACTGCTGCAGTAGGTTGTGGCAGAAATAAACGAGCATTTTTAGAGCTTGCAGCTAAATCATGGGAAAAAGTAGGGAATAAAAATAGAGCAAAAATTGACTATGCACTTGCTTATAACAAACCATTACCAATAGAATTTGATAAAACAGTACTACAATCAGAACAAACATTAAAAATAAATAATTTTAATACTACTTTCCCAAGTAGATTAGTTTTAGGAAAATCATCATTAATAGTAACAAATGAAGACTTAATTATTTCTCAAGTTGATAGAACAACAAGAGATTGGCTAGGCATGCAAATCCAATCACCATTTTCTGAAAAATTATTAAGAGTGTTTTCTGAAAAGTTAACATATGATAAAGATGAATTAAAAGAAGAAATAGGATGGCATGAAGGTGCCAGAATTGAATTATTGAAAGAATCAGGGGCAAATAATGATTTAGCAACAGGTACAATTGTTATTAAAAAAGACGAAAAATGGTATGCACCAAATGAAAATGGAAAATTTATGTTTGAGGTACCGATTGATAAAATACTTTATCCAACAACAAGATTTTTAAGAAAAGATATTGCGATTATTATTGATACACATGGAATAAATATGTTAGTTGAACAATCCATAAGAAAAAATGCATCTATTGTGATAGGTTGTTGCGATCATCCTGCAAAAGTTAAGGCAGCATTATATTTATCTGAAAAAGGAAAAAATGTAATTTGTTTCCCTGATAAATATAGTTATCTTGCTCTTGGTAAAAATTCAAGTTTACTACCATCCCCACCAATAAAAATAATTGATAATGGTAATGAAAAAACAGCATTAGTTGGTAACAGACCTTTAAACATAAAGGTTAATGAGAAGATAATTGTAACAAATGCATCTAATACACCTTATGCATTATGGTATTATCAAACACCTGCAAATTATTTTAATGAATTATCTAAAAGCATAGATCTTAATTTAATTTATGTTACAATGAATGATTTCAATCAAATGGATAAAATAGTAGGAGCAGCTAGACTTCATAATGCAAAAGCAATAGCAACAAGAGTTTATAATTCATATGATTATGAAAAACTTAAATCATGGTTAGAAAGTTCAAGATTAAATAGAGCTATTTTATTTCATTCAATGCCATATCCTTATGGTTACTTATTATTAGAAGAATTCCCTGAACAAACAACATTTGGTGATGTTAATCCTATCTTTAAATAAAGACCAGCTATTGTGCTAATACTGCCTAGCGAAGTCTTTGTTAAATATTTGAAAGAAAACTAAAATTGTGAGAATGAGAAATTAATAATAATGCCACGAAGCGCAGTATTGACATAAGAAGAAAAAATGGAAAGATATAAGCAAATTAAAAAAGAAATCAAATGGTATAGTAGAATTAATTTGTTGTATGCAATCGCAGCTATATTTATAATTACATATATCTTACATATGATTTACAAGTTTCATTTTGTATTATGGGATGAAGCAGTTTACATTGGAATAGGAAAATACATTTTTTCTTTAGGAAAAATAGGATTATGGGAAAACATAAGACCATTAGGAATTCCGTTTTTATTTGGTTTAGTGTGGAAACTTGGCCTAAACCCAATATTGTGGGGAAGAATAGTTGAATTAATATTTGCAACTGGAACAATTTTCCTTGTATACAACATCTCAAAACATATATTCAATAAACAAACTGCACTATTCAGCACAATCATATATGCAATAACCCCAGTATTTTTTTATAATAGTTTAAGATTAATGACTGGAATACCTTCAACATTCTTTATTTTATTAGCTATTTATTTATTTATTAGAAAATATTATGTATATGCAGGTATTGCAACATCATTAGCTTTTATTTTTAGATATCCAAATGGTTTAGTTTTTATTTGTTGTTTAGCTACATTGTTTGTAGAGTTTATGTTAGTAAAAGGTCCCTTCAAAAAGAAAATTAAGGCAAATTCACCTTACTTAAAGAACGCTATTAAATATATACTTGGATTTTTACCATTAGTTGTTGCTTCATTTGCATTTAATTACTACAAGTACAAATCATTTCTATATCCATTCTTACAAGCATCTTCACATGGTGAGAATTTAGTACATGCAATACATGAAACCATATCAAACTTATTTTATTACCCCTTTAATTTAATAATTCAGAATTATTTTCTAATATTTTCCATACTAGGTTTTATCTTAACATATTTCATCTTGAAAAAATCTAAAAACATTGTTAGAGATTCAATTATCCCTATTTCATTAATAATTTTCCTTGCATATTTTACTTACTTAACAAATAAACAATTAAGATTTAGTTTATCTTTCCTTCCATTCATTGCAATTCTTGCAGGTTATGGAATATATTATACAATTGAAAGAATAAGAACAACTGAAACAGTTACTAAAGAACACTGGTTAAGAATTTTACCATTAATGCTATTGTTAATATTTTCAATCATTTCAATAACATCATCATTACATGAAGACTACAATAGTTTTAATAAGTTTCCAACTGAAAAACCACCAATTGTAGACGAATATTACAAATTCTTTCCTGATGATTACAAAGGTTTAATATTAACAGCGGATCCAGTTCATGTTGCTTATTCTGATATAAAGATTGTTCCTTATTATGATTCTGTCGAAGATGGCCATAAAACATACAGCAGATGGATGGACAATCCAAGTTTAGCTAAAGAGGTTTCAGCAGTTATCTTTATCCCCGGTCCATTTGTATGCTTTAATATGGAATGTGAAGAACAGTTAAGACCAGCATTATTTGATAAAATTAGAGAAGCTCCAAATAATAATTTAAAATTAGCTTTTGAAAAGAAATATGAAGAAGTTAAAAGTATTTATTATGTAAAGGATTGAATTTCTTACTTTTTATTGCATTATATCACTTAAACAAAGATCTGAAATAATAATACATTATTTTCCAATCAAGTTTAGATTCTCCTCTTGTTCTTAAACCAAACTCATAATCAACTTTATTTACTTTAGAATCTTGAGAAAGATACTTCATAATATCAAATAAAATTTTATAACCCTTTAATTCAAACTTTTTATGATTTTTCATCATAATCTCATTAACTAATTTTGTTTTCGCACCAAAAAAACCACTCATCAAATCAGATTTTGGAAATTTCTTTTTTAACAACCTTAAATTACCTAAGAAATAAGCAGTTTCAGATATAATTAAACGATGTACGCCCCAGTCGCCATGAATTTTTATTCTATTTCCAATAACAAGATCATTATCTTCTCTTAATTTATCTATTATTTCTTTAATCTTATTTGGTGGATGTTGAAAATCAGCATCTATAACTACAAAAAATTCAGTTTTGCATTTGACAATAGCATCCATCACACTAACTGTTAATCCTTTTACTGGTTTTTTAGATCTATCTAATAAAGTAACATTTTCATTTGTACATTCTACAACAACTTCTTGAGTTCTATCTTTTGAGCCGTCATCACTTACAATTATCTTAATATTTGAAAATAATTTACTTAATTTTTTTATTAATACACCTATGTTTTTTTCTTCATTAAATGTAGGAATAATTACAGTAACATCATTGTATCTCATGGTAAAATAAGTATAAATAATCTACAATATAAACTTTTTCATAGCTTTTTTAACAAAATATAGTTAGTTAAGTTAACGAATCATATCAAATAACAGATATTTGTTAATTAAATAACATCAATAAATAAAAAACATGATAACTAAGTTAACAAAAAATAGCCATAACTATTTTTTCATTATATTAACTAACAAAAATAAATAAAAAATGAAAAAAAATCAAAAGATTTATATAATATTTCAAATATTATGTTAAGTAAATTAACAGATTAGTTCATTTAAAGCGTTGGGGTTAACTTAATTATTAATAATAAATAAATCATATGTTAAGTAGATTAACATGAAAAACTTTAAATAGGAGTAATGTTAATCAAGCTAACATGTACAGTTATAATAATTTCATTAAACGCGGGGAAAAGATGGTGATATATTCATTTTCCAGCAAAAACTTACAAAAAAAAGACAAAATCAGATTTTATTATGCTTTAAAAGGTAGAGATGGTAAATCTGGTATTGCCAAAAAAGCAAAAATACAACATATTGGAAAAGGAGTATTACTTGTCCCATATGTATATGATGAAGAACTAACACAATTTTTTAGGGTTTGGAATTTAAATTATAGTAAAAGAACAGCCTTAATTGATGAAGAAGAACTTCATGGAATGTTGTAAGTACATAAAATAATTCATACTTATGTGCATAACAACTGTTTTAACTAATAAACTGAAGCTTAGATCTAAAATTCAGATCTAGACACCCCCAACAAACCTTCAGTAAGGAGATTCAGTTGGCACATTGTTTTCTGGCTCTGGCACGCAAGTGCCAGAGCTAAATATTTAAGACATAGATTAAACAATATTAACTAATTACAGGAGATTTGAGGAAAATCACATAATTAAACAAGATTATAATGTATATTCTAGACAACATAAATCCTCCACGTCAAAATCAAAAGATTTAAATAGTAGTTTTTTCCAGGAAGGCTTATCGACCTAAAAAGGGGTGAATCATAAATGGCAAAAATAATTAAAGTAGCAAAAGTAGGAGTTAAGAAAAAAAACGGCTATCTTTACTTTGTAGATAAGAAAGGAGATATCTCAATGGTACAGATGAATAGAGGCGGCAAGAAGAAAAAAGCAACAAAGAAAAAAGCAGTTAAGAAGAAAAAAGTCGTTAAGAAGAAAGCAAAGAAGAAAGTTGTTAAGAAAAAGAAAAGATAATTTCTTTACTTTGTTTTTTATTTTTTTTTACTTTTTTATTTATTTTTTCTTAATTAAAAATAATAAATTCTAATTATTTCTCGACGTGAATAAGGAATTGTATTTAGATAATTTTATTTGTTTTTTAGTAAAAATAATAACATGGCCGGGCGAGCCGATAGGCGAGTAGGATTTTTCGAATGAAATGAGAAAAGTTCGTCCGTGCCTATGTTGTTATTATTTTTTTATTAATATAGTCTCTTTTATTAAATTAAAAAATTCATGAGAAACACATCCACTGGACCTAGTAAAAAAGAAGTAAAAATCATATAACCTTAAGAACAAATCCATCTTTAGTATCTTTAACTTCATAACCTTTTTCTTTAAGTTTATCTCTAAACTCATCTGCTTTTTTAAAGTCTTTTTCAGCTCTTGCTTTTTGTCTTTGTTCTGCAATCTTAATTACACTATTTGGAATCTTATCGTCCTCAAAATGCATTAATCCAAAAATAGAATCAATCTGATCTGAAAAATTAAGAAGAGCTTTTGCATCTTTCTTACTAATAATATCCATGATTTTATTAACTTCTTTTACAAATTCAAAAAACACACCCAGGCCTTCTGAAATATTCAAGTCGTCATCCATTGCTTTTTCAAAAGATTTTCTTGTTAATTCAATTAAATCATCTGTACCTTCATGTCCTTTCCCTTTAGAACTTCCTTTACCCTTTACTTTTCGCCTAAGCTTTTCGGTAAACTCTTTAAGACGATCAATACTATTTTCAGCACTCCCCACACCATCTAAAGTAAAGTTTAATTGTTGACGATAATGTGTTGCCAATAATACATACCTAATTGCTTTAGCTGAATACCCTTTATTCAATATATCTCTTAAAGTGTAGAAATTCCCCAAACTTTTGCTCATCTTTTTCCCATCTACAAGAATATATTCATTATGCAACCAATACTTAACAAATTTCTTACCAGAGGCTGCTTCAGATTGTGCAATCTCATTTTCATGATGAGGAAATATTAGATCAACCCCACCAGTATGAATATCAAAACTATCCCCTAAATTTTTAGATGACATTGCTGAACATTCTATATGCCATCCTGGTCTTCCCTTACCAAAATCAGCATCCCAAGAAACATTTCCATCTTCTTTACTCCAAAACTTCCATAGTGCAAAATCATTAGGATTAGTTTTATCATATTCATCTGTGCTAATTCTAGAAACTTTTTTAGTCTTGGTTAAATCTATTTTTGAAAGTTCCCCATAATTTTTAAATTTATTAATATTAAAATAAATCCCATCTTTTGCTTTGTAAGCAACATCCTTTGCAAGCAATTTATGAATTAATTTAATCATGTCAGGAATACAATCAGTTGCTTTAGGCATAATATCAGCAGGAATAATATTAAGAACAATTAAATCATCTAAAAATGCTTTAGTATAGAATTCTGTGAATTTTTTAAGTGTTTTTCCTTCTTTTTGAGAATCCCTAATTGTTTTATCATCAACATCAGTAATATTCATAACATGTTTTATTTTAAATCCCTTAAATATTAAATATCTCTTTAAGATATCAGAAAACATAAATGCTCTAAAATTCCCAACATGGGCATAATGATAAACTGTTGGACCACATGAATAAAGACTTACTTCTCCTTTTTTAACAGGTTTAAATACATCTTTTTTCCTTGAAAAGGTATTATAAAATTTTAATGTCATTTTAATCCAATCCCATATATTTTTTTTGCTAATTCTTTTAATTTACTCTTGCTTATTTTTAATTTCCCTACTTTAAATACTAAATCACCAAAACCATGAACTATTACTTCAATATGTTCAATTTCTAATACTAATGCGATACCAGCATCACTAGTTACTTTAAACTTTTCTTTTATCTTACCTAAATCAAGCTTCTGTCTTTTATTAAGTTTTGCTTTGCAACTCTTATCAGTATCACAAGGATTTAATGTGAAAACATCTGTTTTCTTGATTTCTGTCATAATTACATAAAAATACACATACATATATTAATTTTTACATTATTTTAGATTATTCAAGATAATTCAAGATTACTCGAGATTACTCAAAATTATTCAAGATAATACACATATGCTACCAGTATGACTTACACAAAATAGCTATTTATATACATTATACCATTAACTTTTTATATCATGTTTAGTTTTATATGTAAATCATGGTAAACATATTCAAAAAAGGGAATAATTATTTTAAATCAACAATTTTTTTTAATTCATTAAAGTTATTTTTCTCCAAACCACAAAAAATATTATTTTTCATAATAACTGACTTAATTTTAATTGCATGTTTACTAATTTTAAACGGATTAATTGGCTTACTATTTAACACATTAAAAGTAACATCAATAGCATTAGTATTATTTATTACATTATTTAATCTTATTGCAATCATTATTTTATATTCTGTTGCAAGAAAAAAAATATTGGAGATATTATTTAGTTACAAAGATAAAAAAGCATTTGAATGGAAACATTTAAAAGAATTTACAGGAATAAACTTTTTAATTTATTTAACAACATTAATTATAAGTTTACTTATTGCTGGAATCATATTATTTACAATCAAGGAAGATTACTCTAAAAAAACATTAGGATTAATTATAGGAATTATAGTAGTTTTCGTATACACATTTCTTAATTTTGCCCATATTAACTTTGCAAAGAATAGAAAGTTCAAACATGCATTAGATTATGCATGGAAAGCACTTTCAGAATATCAATCTTATAAACCATTAATTAGCTCTGCTGTTATATTCTTTATTTACCTAGTCATTATGTCAACAATAAGTGTAATTGTTACATTAATTGTATTTAAGCTTAGTTTAAACACAACTATATTACAAATTTATACTGCTACAATTACAATAATTGGTGGTGCCATATTATACTTCTGCCATTTGTTTAACAAAGTTTACTATCTTAATCTAATAGAACTAAAATCATAAAGATTTAGATTCCATAACATATAAAAAGAATGTTTGGAAGAATATATGTTTAAAGGGTTCAAAATATAAATTAAACTTCAAACAATTAAGCCCTTCAAACATTTCAAATCAATTAAAAAAGGTGTTAACATGAAAAAATCAATAGTAATTGTTGAAGATGATATAAATATTGCAAAGGCAGAAGCTTTAATTCTACAAAAAGACTTTAATGTGCATTTAGCACATGATGGTGAGACAGGCCATGCATTAGTTAAAGAAGTTAAACCAGATTTAGTTATTCTTGATTTAATGCTGCCAAAATTACATGGATACGAAGTTTGTAAGAAGATTAAAGAAGATCCTGAGCTTGTAGAAACAAAAGTAATTATGGTTACAGCAAAAAATGAAAATAAAGATGAGATCCAAGGTCTTGATATTGGTGCAGATGATTATATCATGAAACCATTTGAAGGTACTGAGTTAAAACATGTTGTTAATCAAGTTTTGAACAAGAATAATGAATAATTAAAATTTGTAATAAGTCTTAAATTCAATAAAGTACAATAGAGAAGATAGAGCATAGTAATAAAATGAATGAACTACTTTTTCCAACTATAGATACATTTTTAGTATTATCAATCCAATTATTTTTCAAAATATTTTCTTTTCTTGGAACAATTAATGGTGAATTATTAAAAAATTTAATTGAGTTCATAATTTATACTGTTGTTTCTTATATGTTAATTAGTGAGTTCAGAAGAATACATAGAAGAGAGCTTGCTTATTTAATATTAGGGTTTTTTAGTTTGATGATTGGTCGTTTTATTATTACAATTGCTTATTCTTATATTGTTTTCATGAATATATCTGCACCAAATGTTGATGTTTTCTTACCAATAATAGATAATGTATTAGAAATCATTGCTTTAATATTTGTAACAAATGCCTTTTTGTTTCCATTATTCAAAAAGTCTAAAAGAACTGCAAAGAGATTTGAGAATGCAATGTATCTTAAAGTTGTTGGTTTTTTAATAATTGCTACAATTGCTCAATTTTATTGGGTTAATGTTCATAAGTTTATTATTTTTGACCAATCACTTGCTTACCTTATGTTTGAGGTCCTAAAATTAACCATATTTTCTTACCCCATAATTGCCATTAACAATCCAAAGAACAGAAAAATCATTGGAAGATATGCAAATTCCATCATAGTTGCTTTTATGCTTTTCTTAGCTGCACCTATTTTTAACATATTGAATTATTTATTTTATAACTCTAGTAGTACAATCTTAATTATATTTGCTCTGCCATTCCCATTATTATCAATGTTATTTTTTATAAGAGTAGTATATTTCAAACTAGTGGATAAAGCAACATTACGTGAAAAATTATCAAGAACACAACAAAAATATGAACAACAAAAAGAGATATCAGAATTAAAAGACGAATTTGTAAGTACTGTAAGTCATGAGTTAAGAACACCATTAACAAATATTAAATTATATTTATCTTTGTTAAGAGATGGTGAATTTGGAAAGCTAAAAGCAAAACAAAAATCACCAATTAAATTAATAGGTAATGAATCTGATAGACTTAATAATTTAATCAATGATATTCTTAGTCTTGCAAAATTAGAAGCAAAAAAACAAGAATTACATATAAAAGAAGTAAAATTACATGAATTAATTAACAAAACAATTTACCATGAAATGGCTAAGAAGAAAAAAATCAGGGTAATTAATAATATCCCAAGATCAATGAAGGTTAATATTGATGAAAACCTATTCAAGCAAGTAATTATTAATCTTTTTTCTAATGCATTAAAATTTACTAATAAAGGTAGCATTACCTTTAATGCAGAACAAGATGAACAAGGAATTGAGCTTGCAGTAACAGACACAGGGATAGGAATAAACAAAAGCAAGTTACCATACTTATTTGACAAATTCTATCAAGCAGAGGACTATATGACACGAGAAAAAGGAGGAACGGGATTAGGATTAGCAATTGTCAAAAAGATTGTTGAACTACATAAAGGTACAATTGGTGTTGAATCTGAATTAGAAAAAGGTACAGTGTTTAGGGTGTTTATACCAAATTGATAAATCAGCATAACAATAAGATTTAAGATTTCATTAATTTTTCTTAGAACAAATTCATAATACTATTATTTATTTTTATTCTTAGCCATTTTATCCATTTCTACTTTCATACCTTCTAAATGACCTGCTCCAACAACAGCTAAGATATTATCATATTTTTTAGCTAAATTCAATAAATTAAAAGCCATTACTTTATTACGTTCATCAACTAATACAGAATAAGCATTAGGATATTTACCTTTCATCACTTTAACTAATTTTTTAATAAGTTCATTAGAAGGCACTTTACTTAAATCAAAATTATTTATGTCTATGCCAAGTTCTTCTGCAGCTTTTTTCCTAAATATAATAGATTTGAATATATCCCCAATAAATCTCAACTTTTCTCTAAATGTTATTTTAGCAGAAAATCGTCTTAAAGTAATTTCAATTGGTTGGTCTATTAAGGCTAGTTTAATATTCTTTTGCCTAGCTAATTTTATTGCTGTTAGCATTTCTTCCCCTGGCTCAACTCCAACTACTTTCCCTAGTTTCTTTGAACCCCAGCTTCCAAGCTTTGCAAATACATAGCCAACAACTCCTATCCTAAATATTAACCAAAATGGTGTTTTAGATTTTTGCTTTGTTAATAATGCCTGTAATCTTCCTTTATCTAGTTCAACTGCAACAATATCAGGTTTAAACTTATTAATATTAGTCTTAACTTCTTCAATAGATTGTTTAGCAATATGTGATGTACCTATTAATCTAATTTGGACAGATCTTTTAGGCTTTTTAATACTAGTACTTTTAGGTTTATTAGCTAACTTCTTTGAAGTATTTGCTTTTTCTGTTGTATTTTTAATGTTTTTCTTAATGTTTTTCTTTACCATTTTATGTACATTTCATATGAATTACTTGTTCTTTTATATATGTTAACAATAAACTATATAAATAGATTATTATTCTTGCAAGTGTATGAGTAAATTAGATAGTATTAAGGAATTTTATATAAAACACTATAAAAAGCTATTGATTATTCCAATTTTATTGCTTGTTTTAGCTTTATTACAAATAGGTTATCAAAATTCCACAACAGGGGATTTTCTTAATAAGGGTGTTTCATTAAAAGGTGGTTTAGTAGCTACAATACCTAGTGAAGTACTTGATAATGTTTTTGTACCAGAAGAATTAGAAAGGACTATTAAAAAAGATTATAGTGATTATGATATTAATGTTAAACAGATTACAGATGCAGGAAAACAAATTGCCATCATTATTGAAGCAAGTATTTCTGAAAAAGACCTAACAGATGAGTTTGTTAATTATTTAGAAGAGATATTAGGTGTTGAAAGTAGTAATTTTAATGTTGAGATTACTGGTTCTGCTTTGGGAAAAAGTTTTTTTAAAGACATAATATTTGCATTATTATTAGCATTTGTATTTATGGGGATTGTTGTTTTCTTATACTTTAGAACAATAGTACCAAGTTTAGCTGTAATGTTAGCTGCATTTAGTGATATGGTTATTACATTAGCAATTGTTAATCTTATGGGTATTAAGTTAGGAACAGCAGGAATTGTAGCATTCTTATTATTAATTGGTTATAGTGTTGATACAGATATTTTGTTAACAGTTAGAGTATTGAAAAGAAAAGAAGGTCATTATATGGATCGTATATTTAGTTCAATTAAAACAGGTTTAACAATGAACTTAACAACATTAGCAGCTGTTATTGTTGCATTAATCATTTCACAATCTGAGATTATTACTCAAATTATGACTATATTACTAATTGGTCTAATTGTTGATAGTATTAATACATGGATCCAAAACGTTGGAATATTAAGATTATATATGGAACATAAAGAAAAAAAGGCAAAGAAAGATGTCACAACAAATTAAAAAAATATTTACTAAAGGAAGAGTCATATTATTAGTAATCTTATTAGTTTTTGCTCTTATTTCTATTCATCCTAATCCTTGGAATGATGGTGTTGCAGTTAGAAGTGTAAAAAAAGATAGTGCTGCTAACCTTGCAGGTTTTGAAAGTCCTTTACCAAGAGATAAGCCAATGTCTAGGGAGATTATTACCCATATAAACGGAAAAAAGGTTAATAGTATAAGTGATTATGAAGCAATAATTAATACATTAGAAACTGATGATATTGTCTCTATCCAAACATTAAGTAATTATGAAAGAATTGGAGAAAATGAAAGAAGATTCTCATTCCTTAAACACAAAAAAGATTATACATTAACTATAAATCCACTAATTAATATAATTCAATTAGAAGGAACAGAAGAAATAACTATTAATGAGACAATTGAAGTAAATGAAACATTAGATAATGGTAGTATTATTACAAATGAAGAAATTGTAGAAGTAACTAAAACAGTCCAAAAAACAAAAGAAGAAATAATTGGTGTTGAAGATATAGGATTAACAGTTTATGATGCACCTACAACTAACCTTAAGAAAGGTTTAGATTTAGAAGGTGGAACAAGAGTTTTATTACAGCCTGCTGAAGAGATTTCAGAAGAAGATATGGATATTGTTATTAGCAACTTAAAACAAAGATTAAATGTTTATGGTTTAAGTGATATTATAGTTAGGGAAGCAGGTGACTTTATTTCTGGCAACAAATATATTATTGTAGAAGTTGCAGGAGCAAACGAAGATGATGTTAAAGAATTAATTAGTGGTCAAGGTAAGTTTGAAGCAAAAATAGGTAATACAACAATTTTCAAAGGTGGCGAAGATGTAAAAAGTGTATGTAGAACACCTGATTGTAGTTTTGTTATTGATCCAAGAAGACCTTGTGGAAGCGTAGGTCAAGATTTAATTCAATGTTCATTTGCATTTTCTATTGTATTAAGTCCTGAATCTGCTCAAAGACAAGCTGATACAACTAAAGACATGGATATTATCCAAGAAAATGGAGAAGGTTATTTAAGTGAAAGTTTAGATTTATATTTAGATGATGAATTAGTTGACACATTAAGAATTGGAGATAGTCTTAAAGGAAAAGCAGAAACACAAATTTCTATTTCTGGTCCAGGTGCAGGTAAAACAAGACAAGAAGCTGTATTAGATACAGCAAAAAATATGAAGAGATTACAAACAATCCTTATTACTGGAAGTTTACCTGTTAAATTAGATATTGTAAAAATTGATACTATTTCACCTATCTTAGGAAAAGAATTTGTTAAGAATGCTATTTGGGTAGGTTTATTTGCAATTCTAGCAGTTGTTGCTGTTGTTTCAATAAGATATAGAAAAGCAAAGATAGCAGCCCCAATGTTAGTTGCTATGATTGGTGAAGTTATTTTAATCTTAGGTTTTGCTACTTTAGTTAATTGGCAACTTGATTTAGCAGCTATTGCAGCTATCATTGTTGCTGTTGGTACAGGTGTAGACGATCAAATAGTTATTGCAGACGAAACAATGCATGACAAAGGTTCAATACATCTGAACTGGAAAGAAAAATTAAAAAGAGCATTCTTTATTATTATGGCTGCATATTTTACAACAGTTGTTGCAATGATTCCTCTATTAAGTGCAGGTGCAGGATTATTAAAAGGATTTGCGTTAACAACAATTGCAGGTGTTTCATTTGGTGTATTTGTAACAAGACCAGCGTTTGCTGCAATGGTTGAAGTATTATTTAAAGAATAAATATTATAGTTGTTTAAACCAGACTATAATCTTAATTATAATAAGATGGGTAAAACAAAACTAAGTGCAATTTTATTGGTAATTTTTTCTACTGTTTTTATATCTGTTGCTCAAGTGTTTTACAAGTTAGCTGCTAAAAACTTTGTTTTTAGTTTAGATTTAATTTTTAATTATCATTTATTCATTGGTTTATTTTTATATGCAATTGCAGCATTATTCTTAATCTTAGCATTAAAACGAGGAGAATTATCTACAATTTATCCAATGATAGCTACAAGTTATTTATGGGTAACATTATTATCATTATTTATTTTTAAAGAAACAATTTCCGCATTTAAATGGTCAGGAATTATTTTAATTATTATAGGTGTTGCAATTTTAGGAGGTAAGTCATAATGAATCTGCTATATTTTGCTATTATTATAACTGTCTTTGCTACATTTATGGGTGCAACAGGGAGTTTATTATTAAAAATAGGTTCATCTAAATTTAAATTAGAAATAAAAGCATTGATTACAAATTATGCTTTAATCTTTGGCCTTGGTTTGTATGGATTAGCTAGTATATTATTCATCATTGCATTAAAGTATGGAGATTTATCATATCTTTACCCATTTATTTCATTATCATATATATGGACTGCATTATTGTCAGTAAAGTATTTAAAAGAAGACATGAATAAATGGAAGTGGATAAGTATTATTATAATTATTATTGGAGTTAGCTTTATAGGTTTAGGAAGTTAAGATGTTGATGCTATCACCATCTTGGCCAATATAAAGGAGAAAAATAAAATGAAAAACATAATAATGTCATTAGGCGGATCAATGGTTGTTCCTGATAAAATAGATCTTAAATTTATAAAAGAATTCAAAAAATTAATTCTAGATTTTACTAATCAAGGTCATAAAGCTGCAATTATTTGTGGTGGCGGTAAAACTTGTAGAATTTATCAAGATGCAGCTAGAGAACTTGGTTGTAAAGATAATGATGACTTAGATTGGATTGGTATTAGATCAACAAATCTTAATGCAGAATTAGTCAGAAGTGTGTTTGGAGAAGATGCTTATGAAAAAGTTATTGATAATCCAAGAGATCCAATTAAATCAAATAAAAAAATAATTATTGGTTCTGGTCATGAACCAGGCCATAGCACAGATATGGATGCAGTATTATTAGCTGAAAATATTAAAGCAGATGTTGTTATTAATCTAACAAACATTGATTATGTTTATGATAAAGATCCTAAAAAACATAAAGGTGCTAAACCATTGAAAGAGGTAACTTGGAAAGATTACTTAGAGATTATTGGAGAAGAATGGATTCCAGGTAGGAATACACCATTTGATCCTGTTGCAAGTAAACAAGCAATGAAACTAGGCAAGAAAGTTGTAATAATTAATGGTAATGATTTAAAGAACATTAAAAACTTCTTAGATGGCAAAGAGTTTATTGGAACAATTATTCAGTAACATTAGTAGTACTATAATTAATTAAAGATTTTGCATAATCATTTTCTATTAATCCTAACATTCCTGCAGCTTGCATTACAGCATCAAACTGATCAACTCCTGAAAACATAATAGCATTACTAATTTTGAATAAATAAGCTGCAGTTGCAACAAAATGACTTGTTTGCTCAAACCTAGCATATGACATATCCATTCCTTGGCCATTATGTTCTATCCTTACCCTATCTAAACCATCTGCATCCTTAAACAGCATTAATTCTGAAGTCATATGTGGTGCATGATGATCATCTGGAACATGCCAACTATTAACATAAGCAACTTTTTCTGAATCAATTCCATTATCATTAACATAACCATTAGCAATTAGATTATCTAAATAAAAACTTGCAGCTCTTTCACCATGTCCAATATCAACAAGATCACTACTCCTCCTAATATCATGAGTAGAAGCAGCTCTTCTTAAAACATCTAAATCAATTGATCCTAGCCCCTTTTCTGTTTGATATAGCCTACCTAAAAGTTCAGCAAAGACTAAAACTCTTGCTTCATGAGCAATACCATGGGTTCCTTCAGGCTTTCTTAAAAACCAACTTTCTTCAGGTCTAAAACTAGAAAGAACATCTAATTGAGGCATATAACCAGCTAAAACCTGATTAACATACTTTAATTCTTCCCTTAATCTTTCATCAGTATCAATTATGAAACTTACTTTCCCTTGAATTCCTATATGCATGATATTCTGGATAAATAAGTAATATTTAAAGCTTCCTTTTAAAGTAAATTACACCTAAACTTACAAGAAACTATTTAAACAGATATAGTAATCTTATATATAATGAACAAAACAGTTTATACCAACATATTTGGCACATTTATGCTTAAAGGAGACAAAGTAATAGCTAAAAAACTATTTAAAAATCTAACAGATAGGAAAAACAAGCTAAAATATGAAAAAGAATATTTAAAAAAGAGTGTAGAAAAAGCTGATTCTGATTTTGTTTTTCCAAAAGACAAAACATTCAATGAATTATTCTATAAATTCAATATGGATAAAACTAAAAAAGACTTAATCAAATCTGTTAGAACAGATAATTTAATTAATCAAGCAATTAATAATATTGATGATTTAAACAGAGTAATAAATCTTCTTAGTAAAAGATTAAGAGAATGGTATAGTTTATACTTTCCAGAACTAGATTTGAAAATAGATGATAATGAAGCATATGCAAAAATAGTATCAACAAAAAAAAGAACTACATTAGAGAAAGAATTTGGTGTTAGAACAATTGGAAGTGATTTATCAACTGAAGATGTTAATCAAATGAAAAGCTTAGCTAAAGAAATCAGTAATTTAATCAAATTAAGAGAAGAAGAAAAAAATTATATTGAAGAAATCATGAGTTACCATTGCCCTAATTTAATGGAAGTTGCTACTACTACAATTGCTGCTGAATTAATTGAACATGCACATACCCTAGAAAATCTAGCAGAGATGACTTCCTCTACAATCCAATTATTAGGTGCAGAAAAAGCATTATTTAGACATTTAAAAAATAAAAGAGCTAGATGTCCTAAACATGGGATTATTATTAACCATCCTTTTGTTGGAACTGCAAAGCATAAAGACAAAGGTAAAGCAGCAAGACATTTAGCAAGTGCAATTTCAATTGCTACTAAAGTAGATTTTTTCCATGAAGGAACTTTAGACAATAAACAAGGAAAGCTATTAGTTGCAAAATTAAAAAAACAACTTAATATAAAATAATAATAAAGAGTTAAAAACAACAAGGCCGGGCGAGCCGAAGGCGAGTAGGATATTTGCTTGCAAATGTCCGTCCGTGCCATTGTTGTTGTTTTTAACGATTACATCATCAAAACAGTAAGTTTTAAACAAAGATTAAGGAAAATTACAATGAAAGACTTAGAAGAAACTGAAAACCCTGGAATATTTATAGAAGATAGTAAATGGGGGATTAAATTTTGGACCAAGAATCTTATTAAAGGTAAGAAGGTTTATGACGAGAAACTAATCAATGATGAAGGAACAGAATATAGAGAATGGAGTACTGTTAAAAGTAAAATAGGAGCTGCATTAGCTAAAAACATTTGTCCTTTAAATTTAAATGAGGGTGATTTTGTATTATATTTAGGTGCTGCTTCTGGAACAACTGTATCTCATGTAAGTGATGTTATTGGTAAGAAAGGTTTAATTTTTGGAATAGATATTGCACCAAGAGTATTAAGACAATTATATTTCCTAGCTCATGATAGGAAAAATATTGTACCTATTTTAGCAGATTGTAACAAACCAGAAGAATATGACTATAGAATTTGTAAATGTGATTTTCTTGTTCAGGATATTGCACAAAAAGCACAAGTTCAAATATTTCTAAAAAATCTAAAATTCTTAAAAACTGGTGGTCGTGGTTTCTTAGCAATCAAAGCAAGAAGTATTGATGTTACAAAATCACCTATAAAGATATTTGAGATGGTCAAAAGACAATTAGAAGAAGCAGAAGTTAATATTGTTGATTATATGGACCTAGAACCATATGAAAAAGATCATTGTGTATTTGTAGTTGAGAAATAAATTATTTTTTTCTGTAATATTTGAAGTATATTATTAAACTTAAAACAAACATTCCTAATCCTAAATACTGTCCTAAACTTAATCCTAACCCTCTAGCATCATCCCTATAGAAATTAACAATAAACCTTCCAATCCCCATTAATCCAACAAACACCCAAAATAAGAAACCATCTTTAATTCTTTTTCCCGCAATAATACTTTTCTTAATATATAATTGATCAACTATCACAACAATACCTAAAACAATAAATCTTTTCAATGCTCCATAAAGCTGAGATGGATGTCTACAACCTTCATAACCAGGAAAATTAAAGCACCAATTAACATTAGTAATAATTCCAGGCAATTCACCATTTAAGAAATTAGCAATTCTACCCAAAGCTAATGCAATAATCCCAGGTATAACTAAATAATCAGCTAATTTTGCTAATGTTACACCTTTTTCCTTTATTGATTTATTCCTACAGAACAACCAGATTGCAAATGCACTTCCAATTAATCCACCATGAAATGCCATTCCACCTTTCCATACTGCAAGTATTTGCAAAGGATTAGAAAAATAATAAACTGGTTGCCAGAATATAATATGGAATAACCTAGAACCAATTATAACACCTAACATGATGTATAACAATAAGGTATCTAATTCTTCCTGTTCAAGATCAATTTTCTTCTTTTTGATTCCTAACCATAGCCATAAATACACTAATAAGAAGCCAATTACATAAACTAATCCATAATAACGTATTTCAAATGGTCCTATTGATGCTAATACTGGGTTAAGATTAAAGTCAATCATAATTTAACAAAGAAAAAGATAATATAAAAAGGTATTGGAATGGTCAAGAATATGCAGTCTTATTTTGATACATTATGGAAGATAGCAAAGAAATAATAAAATCCTAAAAAAAGATAAAGTAAAACATTACAATGAGAACCAGCCACCTTCAGCCATAATATAATTGAATTTATTGCATATTTTCCACATTTTATAACGTTCTTTTTCATCAGGCGAAACATGATTATGTTCTCCACCCATTGCCCAGTTCATTCTTTTTCTTCTAACTATGTCTCTTATTTCAGAATTAGTCATAACTTCTTGTCCAGCTTCAAAATCTCGTTTAGGAACAATAACATCTGTTCTTTCAAATGCATCATCATATTCACGTACAATTGCCACACCATTAGTACCTTCTCTTTGTTCATAACCTTTTAAGTATGCATTAAGAAATTTAGTGTACTGTGCAAGTTGTTGTTGATATTGTTGCACATGAAAAATCTCAGAATAATTATCCTTTATAGATTTAATGTGATCTTCAATAACACTATTTGTATCTTCAATTTCAGCTAATTCTTCAATCATTTCAATAATCTTAGCTGCAATTCCGTCTTTTTTTGTTTTTTTAGATTCTTGTTTTTTATCTTTCTTTGATTTTAGACTTTTTTTAGTTTCAGTTTTTGCTAATTTTGGTTTACTTTTACTAATAGAACTAATCCTAACATCTTTTTTAGGTGTAATTCCATTCACATCATCAAATAACAATACCAAACTCATTTTAATAGTAATTACTATGTTATTAATTTAAAAATCTTATGGAAATTATGTCACAATAGTTAAGGAAGAATCCAACAACAACAATAATGGCTGTTGACAGTCATTTTTCCTTCTGAAAAATGCCTTATGCGACACCCCGAAGGGGGCAACCCCCGTCGCATCAACGCCATTGTTGTTAAATTTTTCATACATAACACACCAAATCCTGGCGTAACCTTTTTAAATGACCAAAAATACCTCTTACTTGGATAGGCTAGACTGGGTGGTTAGTCCTCACCTGTTACCTGTAACGGACTTATGCAGGAGTTGAAGCTTGGTAAGCGTCATATATTCAGGCAGGAGGTCCTTATCTTGCCCATGATGTTTGGTCTCATAGGACTTGTGTGTTTACGAACTATGTCAGATCCTGACGGAAGCAGCATTAAGTTTTTACATAGGTGCTTGTGAGGTAGCCTTACTGAGAATGGATGAGGGTTAAACCTCAGGCTCGTTTATATGGCCATTACTGGGCATGCCTGTCCACTTATTATTCTAAGAAATATTAATTATTTGATTAATCTCTTTACCTAAATCTTTTTTAAACAATTCACTAACAATAACAAATCCATCTGCTCCTGCATTTAAAACCTCTTTAACATTATCTTTACTAATGCCACCAATTGCAATTATAGGTATTTTTACTTTTTCTTTAACTTCTTTGATTGCATCAACACTTAAAACATTAATTTCTTTTTTATTTGATTTAAATATTGGTCCAAAATAAATATAATCTGCTCCTTTTTTCTCTGCTAACACTGCTTCTTCAACACTTCTTGCACTTAACCCAACTAAAATATCAGGCATAATCTTTCTTACTTCTTCTGGATCAAAATCATTTTTACCAAGATGAACACCATCTGCTTCTGCTTTAATAGCAACATCCAAATAATCATTAACTATAAACAAAACTTTTGCTTTTTTAGTTAATTCCCTAATCTTTGCAGCTGTTTCATGCATTTGTTTTCTATCTAAATCCTTTTCTCTGAATTGTACAACTTTAACACCAGCTTTTATTGCTAATTCTACCTGCTGAATAGCTCTTAGATTACTTAATTCAGAACTTGCAACAAAATAAAACCCTATATTTTTTAATTTACTTTTCATTTTTCTATAACTTGTTTTAGATTACAACATAATTCAAAAATCTTTTAGAAGGTTTTATTGTAACAATATCACCTTGTTTTAATTTAATTTCTTCTAATGAATCAATAGCAAGAACATAATTATTCCTCAAAACTTTAATTTTAATTTTATCATTTTTATTAAGCAATCCTTTACTTAATTTATGTTTATGCAGGCGCCATTCATATTGTTCCCTTACTAAATATTGCCATTTTGTAGATGTTAAAGGCAAAGTTTTTCCACCAGCACTAACAGCCCACGCATAACTTCCAGCAGGTGTTGAAGTAATTAGCCCACTGCATTTCTGATGTTCTTTTTTGCCCTTAATTGTTAAATCAAATCTTGATAATTTATAAGCATTAGGATGTCCAAAGAAAACATCATTTAATGCAGGATAATTATGTGATTTACCATTAATTGAAATATCTAATCTTAATAATTTTTTAGTTTTGAAACTTTTTAATACTTTTTTTATCTTTTTTTCAAAATCCATTCTTGTGCAATGCATAAAAAATCCTTCTTTCTTCATGCAATGAGAATTAACTCCAAGTAGAGGTGCATTTTTCACATAATGAGAAACCCTTAAGAATGTACCATCTCCACCAACTACAATAATTAATTTTGCTCCCCTAAACTCCCCTTTATAACAAAACTTCCTCTCAATAGCCCTATATTTAACATTAAATTTATCTAATGTAGTAAGAACTTTCTTTAATGATAATTCTTCTTCCTTATCACTTGGCTTATAATAAACTACATATATCTTTTTTTGCATTTTAGTTAGATAGGATTGATTATTTATAAAGATTATCTAAGTTTTAGGTTTTGAGTAATGAGTTGGTTGTGGGGAAATCAGTTATAGGATTTAGTTGTGAGTAAAATGAGTTCTGAGCAACTACTGTGATACTCATAACTATTTACTAATTACCCACCCATAACCCAAGACTCATTACTCAAAACTATTTTTTCACTTTCTTAGCAATATCCCATTGTATCTCAAAGAAAGCTTTAAAACCATCTGCCACTTCTTTGTCTTCAATAATAAAAGCAACTGGTTCTTCTTTCCAAATCACAATTGCAGCTTTATTTTTCCAAAGGTTTACTTCTATTGGTGAAATATATTTTCTTGGTAAGGTCTTAACTACCCAATTATTATCTTTACATGCATTTATCAGCGAATGTGCATCTTCATCAAAAATAATTTTGGGTTTAACTCCATTATTAGCTAAGTTAGGAATATAATCATTAAAATATTTATTAAAATATTTGGGAATATGTTTAGAACTACCAAAAACAATCATATCATCTCCTTTTTTTAAATCACGTAAGTGTGAATCAAACATTCTTTTAAGACTATCATTACCCTTGATTATTTTTACATTTTGTTCCCACAACATTTCAAACCATTTCCTATATGAATTCGCTAAATCCTTATTCTTAATAACAATTGTAGAGAACGGATCCCAAATATGAAGTGCAACATAGTCACCAAAAGTCATTGTTTGGTTTGGATTAAAATATTCATCAGGTAAAGATTTATAAGATATATTATCATGGGGATAAAAAAATTCAGCACTATCCTTAACAAATATTCTTTCTTTAATACCTTTTTCTTTAGCTTCTCTAAAATACCATCTCATAGTGTCTGGAATAAGCTCTTCAAATCTTTCTTCTTCAAAACCCATACCAATAAGATTTTTTCCTTCTTTTATTACCAACCCTAATGCAGCTTTATAGCCCTCTTTACCTTTGAAAACTTCTACATTAAGATCTTTTTTTTGAAATTCACTCATTTTAACTAATTCTGGCATTACTTCATTTAATCTAGAAGCTTTTTCATTAAGAAAATCAGATAATCTTTGAGGATCAGTTGCTTGATAATATTTTACATTACCTCTTAAAACATAATTTGCTAAACCTTTGTTAAGCAATTTTTCAATAAAATCATAGATTGTAGTTCTATGTAGGTTAGTTTCTTCTTTAAGTGCACTTACGGGACTACTTCCTAGCTTTAATAGAGCTAAATATACTTTAATTTCACCCTCACCTAATCCTAATTCAGATAGTACATTTTTAACATCCATTTTACACCAAAATACACCAGATTTATGTGTATAATACAAACATTACACATGAAATTTATAAAGTTTCTGTTCTGCTGTCGGAATTCCGACAACAAAGGTTTATATAGTTCACTGGGTAGTGATTACTATAAAGTTACAAAACAAAGAGGGAATTTAAAATGGAAGGAAAAGCAAGTATGATGTTTGAAAGACAGAGAGTATTCAACATTAACTTATCAAGCATCTGGACATTAGTTGTAATCTTACTTTTAATTTTAGTATTGATGAAATAGTGTGGGGAATAAAAATGAATAAAAAAAATGAAGCAATTAGTTTATTAAACCAAATAGGTTTTGAAAATGAAAAAGGATGGAGTAATAATGGTTTTTACACATCAACAGAAGTTGCTAATATGATGGATAAATATGGAGTAACACAGGCATTAATGCCTACACTAAAATTATTAGTTGAACATGGCTCTCCAGCTGGGATGGGACACGAAGCAATTCATTGTTTTGATGTTGCAGATGGTTCTGCTGAACTTGTAAAGATCTTAGATGAATCAGGTGTTTCTCCAGATGTATATTTTCCACATGACACAGAAACAGCTTTTCTAGCTGGAGTTTTTCATGATATCGTTTTAGGATTAAAAAGAGAATCACTAGAAACAGCAATTCCTAGAGAAGCTTTAGAAACATTAGTAACACCAGAACATGCCATTACATTTGGAAATGTTGTTTATTTAAAAGGTCCAATTGAAGATGATTTGTTTGGTGCAGCAATGTTAGATGTTTGTGATTTAGGAGACAATAAAGAACTACAAAAAGCTGTTATTTCAGCTGCAAAAGGCAAACAGATTGTTGTTCCAACAACTAGTTCAACATTATTACAGAAAGTTTTAGATGGAATTTGGTATCATGATGGAAATTATCCAATAAGAGGCTTTGCAGAAGCAGAGATGATCATTGGACAAAGATTACCATTATACAGAGAAGGATTAGTAGATGATGCAGTAATGGAACAGGGACTAAGAAAAATTTTAGGATATGTTGAAATAGAAAGTGATTGGTGTGAAAGAAGTCAAAAAACAGATATTGCTTATCTTAAAAAATATCTTGCAAAAAAAGCACCAGGTTTTTTAGATGCAATCAAAGGAACAAAAGCTTATGACTTTGTTATTGAAGATCTTGTACCAAGACAAAGAAGTTTAAGAACATTAGACAGCCCTGCATTTGCAATAGGAGTTGACGAATCAAAAAAATTAGTAGAAAGTTTACAAAAAAATAAAGAACTAATGTCAAAACATAGAGAATTAGTTGAAGAATTACTTCATAAATATGATAACGTCAATGCTAAAGGCAGATCAAACACAATTTATTGTAGTAAAGGAGTAAATGAATACACTATGTCTCACTGAAAAAGGTAAATAAAAATGAAACAAATAGCTAAAGGACATGGAGTTAGTCAGGGAAAAGTATGTGGAAAGGTTAAGATAATTAGAAATATGGATGACCACGACAAATTCAATGAAAATGATATCCTTGTAACACATCTAACTGATCCAACAATGGTTATTGTGATGAATAATTCAGCTGGAATAATATGTAATGTTGGAGGATTAACATCACATCCATCAATTGTTAGCAGAGAATTAGGAATCCCATGTATTGTTTCAACAAAATGTATTGAAACAGGAAAACCAATTACTGAAATACTAAAAGATGGAGATGTTATTGAAATGTGTGGAACAACTGGAGAAGTTCATAAGATAGAGGAATAAAAATGGAAGAAAAAATAACAAACAAAATACTATTAACAGGAACATGTGCATGTCCAGGAGAAGTTGAAGGTAAAATAACTAAATATGATTCAAATAAAGTTTACACTAAAAAAGATGTTGTAATATTAAATGAACACATGACCCAAGATGTAATAAAACTAAAACAAGCAGCTGCTATTTTATCAAAAAATGGTGGGTTAACATGCCATGCATCAATATTAGCAAGAGAATTAAACATCCCATGCATTGTAGGAATTAATGGCTTAGAAGAGATCAAAGAAGGAGCCATTGTAAAATTAGATGCAGCTGAAGAAATGATAGTAATAGACAAAGAATAATAAAATAAGGTCATAATAAAAAAAGCAAAAAACAACAACATAGGCCAGGCGAGCCATTAGGCGAGTAGGACTTTCTGAAAGAAAGTTCGTCTGTGCCATTGTTGTTGTTGTTTTTTGCGACAATCCCATAAAAAAAGGACAAAATAAAAATGAGATTAGACATAAGAGATGTTGATGAATCAAAAATCACATCATACACAACAAAAGCAAGACCTGCTGAAAAAAGCAACCAAATATTAGAGTTAGATGTAGATGGCAAAATATTCAGATGTGAAAGACCAAAGTATTTTCATCAAAAATTTGATATTGCTATATACACACCAGGATTTGAAAAAGAAGGATATTTAATATACAACAGAAAAATCCCATTCTTCTTCGACAAAAAAGGATTATGGTGGTGTGCAGAAGAGTTAAGCAGTAAAGGAATGATGAAATTTTTTCTTGCTAACCCTCAAAAATATATAGAAGTTTTTACAAAAAAAACACAAGATACAAAAGAAATTATTAAAATAGCAGAAGAAACATTAAAACAAATCTATGCAGATGACATCCCTACAATAATTGACAATCTAAAAAAAGCAACATATATGTTAAGAACATTTTATTCATATCATTTTTGTACTTATGTGTTATTTGATGAATTAGTTTATGAGTTTAAACAATTTTTAGATAAATACCTACCAAAAAAACTAGCAAACACCTATATGTGTGAATTTTTACAAGCTGAAATTACTAAAGAAGCAATGAAAGTAGGGGCAATTGGTGAAAAGCGTGGAGCTAGAGATTCAACTTACTCTGATGATAAACCATGTGTATTTTACAGGCCACCAAAATTATTTTTTGAATCTAAGTTAGATAATGAAGTAATTGCAAGACTACAAGAACATAATTTTCAGGATGAAAAAGAAAAAGATGAAACAATGAAAACTTTCTTAGCATTTAGAACAATCACTCCAATCTCAATTCAAATAAGTGAAGAAGGCCAATATTTAGAAAGTAAAACATTTTGTGCAATGATGAGTATTATAGTTGATAAAATATCTAAGATTTTATTAAAAAAAGGAATAATTCAAGAAAAGAAACAAACAAAAGATTATACTCCAGAAGAATTAATAGAAACATTAGAAAATTTAGATAAACAAAACAAAGAAAAAGAAAAGAAAAAATCAAAAGATGATATTTATACACCATATATTAAATCAGCATACTTAGCAATTGGAAATATGCATATAGGAACACAACAACCATTTGATTGGTTCCAAGCACATCCAATGTATGCTAAAGAATATATTACACATATGAAGAAATTCATTAACAAAGCAATTGAGTTAAATATTCCTGCAGAAAAATTAGGTAAATGTTGGGAAAGTGTATCTGCATTAAGAGTTTGGCATTATTATACAATGTTAGACATGAAAACTATTAAGATGCCAAAACAAGAAAGAATGAAAATATCAAATTTCATTTTAGATATGGTTATGAGCAGAATGGTTGCAGACCATTTTGCATTTAAATCAAACATTGTTAGAAGAGATGAAGAAGTTTACAAATTAATTAATACAATTAAACCTAAAAAAGCAAATCCTGAAAAAGCAAAATTACTTGGAAAAATATTCAATGCATTATACAACTTAGGAGCAGCAGTTGATTTAGATATTTACCTAGATTATGGAATAGAAACAGAAGGGCCATATGATGTTAGCCATATTTATGGAGCAGGACACATATTAGTAATTAGAAGATTATTAGATTTACAAGCACCAGACATATGGCCAGAAAGAGAAGGTATGAAACCAGAAAATGTAAATATTTATACAATCTATAATGAAAATGTAAGTTTCAAAACTGATTTTATATCTGCACATGCAATTTTAGAAGGAGATCCAATCAATAACATGGAACATTTTATAGTTGAAGTAGATAGAAGATTGATTAGTGAAGAAGAAGAATTAAAAGCATTATTAAAAATATCTGAACAGCAATCAATTGAACAATGGAAAAAGGTATTAGCAATGAATGCTGAAGAACATAAACTTAAAGGAATGGAATCTAGATTATTACCATTAAAGAAAATGTTTTCATTAGTAAATTTAAATTGGAGACCAAGCCAAGAGATGATAGAAGCAGTCAAAAATAAGCCTTACACTGACAACACCTATTGGAAAATCCCAGATAATGATAAGGAAAAAGAGAAATACTTCCTTAACCTATATGACCCTAGAATTGATTTTTATCCAGGCGATATAGTTTAATTATTCTTTTTTATCATTTTCACTTATTTCATCAGCTATTTTTTTTAGAAGTTTAGATTCTCTTTTTATATCAATATCATCAACTTCTTCTTCATTTAATTTAGGAAGATCAATTTCTTCTTTTTCTTCTTCAGAAGTATTTCCTATAACTTCTATTTCATCTTCTTCTTTTTCTTCTTCAGGAGTATCTTCTATTACTTCTATTTCATCATTGTTTTCTTCTTTCTTTTCTTTTTTTGCTTCTTCTTTAGGTTCTTCTTTTACTTTTTCTTCTGGTTGTTCTTCTATAACCTCTATTTCATCTTCTTTTATTTCTTTTTTAGGGATTCCTCCAATTACTTCTATCTCATCTTCTTTCTCTTCTTTTATTTCTTCTGGAATATCATCACTTATTTCTTCAACAGGAATTTGTTCTTCATCAATCTCTTTTTCTTCATTTATATCATTATCAGAACTTCTATATTCTTCAAAAAGCATATGTATAAGTTTAGATTCAGATTCAATATCAACATCTTCTTTTTTAGGATATTCAACATCTTCTGATGTAATTTTTTCTTTTAATTTTTCGTCAGAGTATTCTAAATCCTTCATTGTTGGTTCAGAAAGTCTAGGAAATTCTTCTTTTTCTTTTATTTCTTCCATATCATGTTCAGCAATTACACCATCATGAGAAACACCATAATTAAGTTCTTCATCTTCATAACTTACTTCTGCTATTTCTTTATCAATACTATCTTTTAAGTTATCAATATCATTATGTTCTTTTGTATAATGTATTTCAATTGATTCACCATCATCGTCAACATTTTCAGAATTATTAAAACCTAAATCTTCATAAACATCATGTTTTTCAAGCAATGCTTGATTCAATAATTTAGATTCCCTTTTCAAATCAATATCATCAACAACTTCTTCATCTTGATCCAAATATTTTTCATCTCTTTTGCTAATAATAAAAACTAGAATAACAGCATGTAGTATAAACAAAATAAAATAAAATAAATTATAATTTTTAACTTGGCCACCAAATGCAGCACCAACAAGATCTGTTTCTTCTTCTACATGACCTTCAATTACTTCACCATCTGTATCTATGACAAACTCAGAAACTAAAACATCACCTTTTAATAATGTTTCACCCTCATTATCTTCATCAACTTCAATAGTATCTTTCTTTAGTTGCCCCCATTCTGCAAGTAGTTTATCAAGATTACTTCCTTCAATAATCTCTTCTTCCTCTTTATCATCATCAAAATAGTCACTAAGATCTCTACCAGAACCACTACCTGCTTGAGGTGCTCCAGAAGGAGAAGAAGATGAAGTAGTTGTTGATCCTCTAACAGCAGAATATTGTAAATTCTCAACTCTTATCCTTGTACCTTCATCAACACAGATTATTCCGTTTATTGTAATACCTGTATTATTTCCAATGCATTCTATAAAATCATATTCTGCATCTCCAATACAGCTATCACTCATTTCAGATACCTCAGCAATCTCACTATCCTTAACACATAAACCTGTAAAACTAGCATCTGTTATGTATATTGTTTTATTTTCCGAAAGCTGATTTGAATGATTTATCAAAATATAAGTTGAATTTTTCTTGATAGTAAAATTACTTAAATCTAATTTTGAGCTTGAAAAATTATATGTGAAATTTATTATTAAATCTGACCCATCATAGATTAATACAAGTTTTGAATCATTAAAACTTGTCAGATTATTATCACCATCTACTGTAATATCTAAGCTGCTAGTTCCATTTTGAGTTATATTGTCTTCAGTACCTATAAGATTATCAACAGCATTATGGAAATTATCACTATCATCATCTCTCCAATCAGGTGTAAAGATTATTCCAGAAGGGTCATTAATATTGCTTGCATTATCCCAACATGTTACATTCCAACTATAATCTTTCCAGCTTAAACCATTTACAGTATATGTGCAATTTGAGTTATTATAGCATAATATATTAGATTTGATAACTGCATCATCTATAGAAAGATTACAATACGTTGATGAAACAATACCATCTGTAGTGGTCCAATTAAAGTTAATACTTGTTGAATTTGTACGAATATTTGATCCAGGATAATTAAGAGTAACACTTGGAGGAGTTGAGTCTACAACAAATGATGTTGAAGTTGTTCTGGTATTTTCTGCTGCATCCAGAGCATATACTGTAAGATTATATGTGCCATCTGAAAGAGAAGAAATATTAATTGTATCTAACCAAGAATGCAAAGTTGTATTACTTGGATAAGATGATGAATTTGAAACCTCGGTAGTAAGTACCGTATAATTTGTATAATTAAGAGTAATATCCTGGACAATTGCATTCATATTAAAGTTTGAACCATAATAAGCAGTTACAACAGGTGGTGTAACCAACTGTATTGTAGGATTTTCATTATCAAGGAAAAAAGTATTATTGATAGAATATGAATTTCCTAAAGTATCATTAACAGTTATTTTAAATGTCACGTTCCATTCTGCAGTTGGATAAGCTGAAGAGTTCCATACAGCATCCCAACTATTACTTAAATTCAATGAACCATTTGTTAAAGTCTGTGATGTATTTGAAGCATTAAGCATTAAGTATGTTGCAGTATCAATATCTGTTAAGCTATCTGATATTTCTGTATAAATATATACATTATATCCTATTATATCACTTTCCCTAGGAGTTGTAAGAGTAATGGAAGGCGCTACTTGATCAATTGTAATAGTTCTTGGTGTTGAAATATTATTATTACCGGCTGCATCTGAACAATTTATATGCCATGTATGTGTTCTATTAATTAGATAAGATGCATTTAATGTTGTATTAACAGATGATGCAACACTGGTATTTGTATCAATTGATTCATTACTGACATAACCTAATTTATCCATATAAAGAATACAACTCATAACACTTGCATCTGTTGCATTAAATGTAAAGTTTTGATTTATAGATGTAGAATTAAAAGTATCTACTGGAGATTTTATTTTTATTCTTGGTGGAATTGTATCTAAGACAATTATTCTTGTTGCTAAAGTTGCATTGTTTGAAGAAGTATCATTTGCAGTTGCATTTACATAATAAGTTCCATCAGCAAGATTAGGATAGTTTAAAGTAACAGGAGAGCTATTTGAAGTTGTTGTATTTATTGCTGAACCAGTTGAATTGAAAAGATATACAATAATAGTATCAAGATTTTCATCAGTTGCAGTAACCTCTGCATTTATTGAAGATTGAGATAAGTTTGAAGAAGCTGTTGTTGAGGAAGTAAAATTAATTGATGGTGCTAAAGTATCAGCTGCTGGACCAAGATATAGAATATATATTGCACCTTCTCCAGATTCAGTATTTTCATCTTTATATGCACCAACAACAAGATCCTGAACACCATTACTATCAAGATCACCTAAATTTGTAATGGCAGTTCCAAAATAATCTCCATTGTCAAGAAGGTCAGAACCAAATCCACCTAAACCATCTGAAATTTTAACATTACTTTTAACACCACCTGTAGAATTTAGGTATAATAGATATATTGCTCCCTCTAAGCTATCAGTATTTTCATCAAAGTAGGCTCCAACTGCAAGATCAACTATACCATCACTATCTAAATCACCCATATTCTCTAAAGACCAACCAAAATAATCCCCTCCATCAAGACCATCTCCATCAAATCCTGATAAACCATCTGAAATTTTAACATGGCTTTTTACACCGCCACTTGTATTCATAAACATAATGTAAACAGCACCTTCTATACTTTTCAAATACTCATCTTTGTGTGCACCAACTGCTAAATCAACAACACCATCTCCATCTAGATCACCAATACTTGTTACAGATGATCCTAAATTATCATACTTATCCAAATTAGTTGGATTAAAACCAGCTAAACCATCTGAAATTTTAACATTACTTTTAACTCCACCTGTACCGTTAAGGAATAAGATATAAAGTGCACCTTCCTTATCTTGAGCATCAGTTGCTTCATCATATCCGGCACCAACTGCTAAATCAACAATACCATCCCCATCTAAATCACCAATGTTTGCTATGGACGAGCCAAAAGAATCAAAGAAACCTAAATTATCTGGGTTAAAACCACCTATACGATCAGTAATCTTAACGTGGCTTTTTACTCCACCTGTTGTATTCAAGAATAAAATGTAAATTGCACCTTCATTATAATCTTCATTTCCGTCATCCTCATCATAAAAAGCACCAACTGCTA